>Ga0105048_10000709_pt1 | contig 52178 bp, 46 predicted proteins | sample MAT05_FD_78382 | JGI IMG/M metagenome (GOLD analysis project Ga0105048, IMG submission 78382) | Freshwater microbial communities from Lake Fryxell liftoff mats and glacier meltwater in Antarctica - MAT-05 | ecosystem: Environmental > Aquatic > Freshwater > Ice > Liftoff microbial mat | place...
ATCGAAGGCGTCGGCCTCGCCAAGGAGGGCAAGGACGACCTCGTCGGCGCGACGGCCTCGTTCAAAGAGCTCCAGGCCATCGATGAGCGCGGCTTCAAAGAGCTCGGGATGTACCACGAGGCGCGGATGCTCCTCGCCAAGGGCGACAAGGACAAGGCGAAGGACCTGCTCAAGCAGATCCACGACAAGCTCGTGGTGCCGACGCCCGAGGGCAAGCCGTTCCGCTACCTCGAGACCGTCGTCGACGAGGCGCTGCGCCGCATCGATCCCAACGCGCTGCCCACCAAAGCCCCGCTGATCGGCGGCGACGGGAAGGGCAGCGCCATGTCCGCGGACCAGATGGCGAAGATCCAGAAAATGCTCCAGGACGCCGCCAAGAAGAAGGCCGAAGCGCCTGCGGATCACTGATGCCGCGCTCTCGCTGGGGCGGCCTCGGCGCCGTCGTCGTGGCCGCGCTCTCCGTCGCCTCGGCGGGCTGTGACACGCTCCGCGCTTCAGGGGCGCCCGACGCGCCGCTCTGGTTGCACCACCCGGGCAGCGCGCTGTCGGTCGATCTCCGCCGCGCGCTGACGACGGAGACGCGCCAGCTCGGCGAAAAGTATGAGCGCGGTCGCCCGGAGATCGATCCAACCCACCGCCGCGTCTTCGTCGGATCGAGCGATCACGGCTTCTACGCGCTCCGCGCCGACGACGGCAGCACGATCTGGCGCTTCGAAACGCTCGCGGCCGTGCAGAGCGAGCCGCTCTACGACGCCGCCGACGACACGGTCTACTTCGGCAGCAACGACGGCGCGCTCTACAAGGTCCGCGCCGCCGACGGCGCGTTGCTCTGGCGCTTCGCCACCAACGCCGAGATCGCGCGCCGCCCGGTGATGCGCGACGGCGTCGTCTACATCGTCAACGCCAACGACACGCTGGTGGCGATCAACGCCGCGACCGGGGCGCTGCGCTGGCACCAGCACCGGACGCCCGCCGCCGGGATGGAGGTCGCGGGGTACGCCGGCCCGGCGCTCGGCCGCGACAAAATCTACGCCGGGTTCTCCGACGGCGTCGTCTCGGCGTACTCGCTCGAAGACGGCTCCGAGCAGTGGCCCTCGGTCGATCTCGGCGTCGACGCCGAGACGGCGTCCGCGAGCGGCGAGGTGCCGCGCTACCTCGACGTCGACACCACGCCGGTCTTCGACAAGATCAGCTCCGGCCCGGTCGTGTTCGTGGGCTCGTACGCGGGCGGCGTCTACGCGCTCGACGCCGAGAACGGGACGCGCGCCTGGGTGAACGACAAGGCGACCGGCGTGACCGAGCTCGTCCTCTGGGAGCAGCCGGCCCACGCGCCGCGCGGCGGCCAGGGTCCCGAGGTACCGGCGCGGAAGGTCCTGCTCGCATCCTCGGGCCTGAACGGCCTCTGGGGGCTGGATCCGAACGACGGGCGGACGCTGTGGCGGCGCAACCTGCCGGAGGGCGGCGTCACGGCGCCGGTACCGATCGCGGGCGCCATGCTGGTGGGCACGACGCGCTACGGGATCTTCCTGTTCTCGCCGCTGGACGGCGCGATGATCGACGGGATCGAGACGGGCAACGGCTTCGCGATGACGCCGGCGGCTTACGGGAAGCGCGCCTTCGTGGTGACGAACGGCGGCCAGTTCCTCGGCCTGGGGATCCAGACGCCGACCGTCAGCGGCCCGAAGGGCTGAGCTCGCGCGCGCCGGGGGGCGCGGCGGTGGAGGTGGAGACGGCGTCCGGGGGGACGCCTGTCTCCCCTTCGTTTACCGCCTGGTGTAATTCGCATAAGAAACATTATGTCAACTCGGCACCTGGGCCGGGGGAGCGGCTATCGCGGCGGCGCGTTCTCGAAGAGAATCCGTTCCGCCCGGGCGGCGTTCTCCCGGACCGGAGGCGCGCCCTTGACGCTCATTGCCCGATCCCAGCTCCTCGTCGCGGTCGGCCTCGGCGGCCTTCTGTCTGCGTGCGCCGATCACCCGTCGTCCCCGTCGTCCTCGTCGGATGCCGGCGCCGAGCTCCCGCCGGCGATGCTGTCGGCCTCCGCGGCGGTCGTCGCGCCCGGCCCGAGCGCGTCCGCCGACACCGTCACCCAGGCCTCGGCCCCGTATCAGGCTGGTCCGAGCGTCTTGGCGTCCGGCTCGGTCGACGGCGCGGCGCTGCGCAAGCGCCACATCGAGCGGCTCAAGAGCGACACGTCACCGGTCACCGTCCTCAAGGGCGCGACGCCGCTCGAGCTCGGTAAGCGGATCTGCGAGGCCGTGGTGCCGAAGCGTCCGCCCGCGACGCCGGTGCTCCTCAAGCCCAACCTCTGCGGCTTCGACAGCATCAAGGATCCCGAGAAATTTCACGGCGACGACGGCGTGCACGGGCGCTCGACCGACGTCGGCTTCACCCGCGGCGTGGTCCAGTGCCTCAAGGCCCGCGGGCATAAAACGATCACCATCGCCGAGGGCTGCGGCATCTCGCACAAGCACTGGGAGACCGTCGCGCACCTGACCGGCTACAACGCGATGGCCAAGGAAGAAGGCGTCCGCCTCGTCGCCATGGATGACGACGGCGTCTTCGACGTCGAGGGCGATCAGCCGGGAAAACCCCTGGCGATCACCGGGATCGCCGGCACCCACGTGCCCACGTTGCTGCTGCCCAAGATCCTCGCCGAGCACCTCGATCACGGGCTCTTCCTCTCGCTCCCCAAGGTCAAGGCGCACCGCTACGCCGTCGTCTCGATGGCGATCAAGGGCATGCAGGGCACGGTGATGCTCTCGGACAAAGCGCCCGGGTACAAACAGAAGTGGCGGATGCACAAGGAGCTCGGCGAGTACCTCGATCAGCGCAAGCAGAAGCTCCCGGAGGACCGCGCGCTCTACGTCGCCACGCTGATGGCCTTCGCCGATCGCATGGTCGACACGCTGGAGATCTCGACGCCGGACGCCGTCCTCGCCGAGGGCGCGCCGGGCATGGCGGGCGACGGGTTCCAGTCGCTGCGACCGACCGCAGAGAACGTGGCGATCGGCGGGACCAACCCAGTGCTCGTCGATCGCGTGGGCTCGGCGTTCCTCGGCCTCTACAACCACCCTACGCTGGCCCGCGAGCTCGGCGGGCACGGCACCTCGCCGCTGATCGAGGTCGCGGCGAAGCGCTACAAGCTCGACCTCAAGAGCGCCGTCATCGTCGGCGACGGCGCGAGCCTGCTCGACGCGCCGCGGCCGGCGCATTTCAAGGCGATGGCGCCGTTCTCGATCGACTTCGATCCCCCCGGCGTGAAGACGCCCGCCGGGCCGGACTGGGACGCGTTCGGCCACGGTCCACCGCCTGGCGCGGCGCCCGCGGTCGATCACGCCGCGGCACCGGACGAGCCCGCCGCGCCCGCGAAGACGGCCGCGCCGCCGCCCGTTGACAGGCCGGTGCCCCCTGCCCCGCCGCCTACGAATAGCGGCAAACCGGAAGCTCACGCGGCGGCGCTCGGGACCGAGACGATCACCCTCGACGGCAAGGGCGACGACGCGGCGTGGGCGCGCGCGACCGCCGTCTCGTGGCAGAGCGATTACGCCGGCGTCGCCAGCGGCATCACCACGCGCGCCCGCTTCCTCTGGAGCAAAGGCGGCCTCTACGCGCTGCTCGAGCTCGCCGGTGCCGGCCTCCACGTCGACACCGCGCGCCCGACCGACGTGGAGCGCAAAGGCCTCTACAACGAGGACTGCGCCGAGATCTTCTTCACGCCCGATCCCGCTCATCCGAAGCATTACTTCGAGGTCGAGCTCGGGCCCTTCGGTCACTTCTTCGACATCGAGATCGATCGCGAGAGCGGCAAGCAGAACACGGCGTGGTCGAGCGGCGCCCGCATCGCCACCACGCGCAACGCCGCGGCCCGCACCGCGGTGATCGAGGCCTTACTCACCGCGCCGGAGATCCGCGCGGCCCTCGCCGCCGGGGCGCGCCTCCCTCTCGGGCTCTACCGCATGGAGGGCGTCGGCGAGCGGCGCTACCTCGCCTGGAGCCCGCCGCGCACCGCGAAGCCTAATTTTCACCTGCCTGAAGCCTTCGGCGCCCTCGTCCTCGACCCTGGCTGATGTCGCGCTCGGATCGCCCTGGATCTCCATTCGAGGCGCTAAATCAAGCCTGAACGGAGCGTTGGGTCTTGACGCAATGCGGCGCCATGCTACGTGGAGGCTCGCAGAACGCTGCTTTTCGAGCGGAAGACCGAGGAATCGCCCCCGGCTACCAGCACGCCGCAGCAGGAGGACCCCGTGTCGAACGCCCACCCCGCCCAGAACCGCTACAAGGCCGACCTTCGCGAGATGCGCTTCCTGCTCTTCGAGCAGTTTCACCTCGGCGAGATCCTGAGCCAGGCGCCGTTCGAGGCGTGGGGGCCGGACGAGGTCAACATGGTGCTCGACGAGTCGTACAAGTTCTGCTGCGAGGTCTTAGGGCCGCTCAACGCCGTCGGTGATCGCGTCGGCTGCCGCCTCGAGGACGGCGCCGTGAAGACGCCGCCCGGCTTCAAGGAGGCCTGGGGCAAGCTCTACGAGGCCGGCTGGAAGACGCTCTCGGTCTCGCCGGATCACGGCGGGCAGGGCGCGCCGCACAGCCTCACGGCGATCGTGGAAGAGTTCCTCTCCGGCGCCAACGCCGCGTTCAACATGTACCCGGGCCTCGCCTTCGGCGCCGCCGAGCTGATCGAGCACTTCGGTACCCCCGAGCAGCAGGCGGTCTTCCTCGGCCCGATGGCGAGCGGCACCTGGGGCGGGACGATGTGCCTGACCGAGCCCCACGCCGGCTCGGACGTCGGCGCCTCGAGCACCACGGCGACCAAGCAGGCGGACGGCCGCTACCTGATCCGCGGCACCAAGATCTTCATCTCCGGCGGCGATCACGACCTCGCCGACAACATCGTCCACCTCGCCCTCGCCCGCGTCGAGAACGCGCCCCCCGGCACCAAGGGCCTCTCGCTCTTCATCATCCCGAAGCTGCGCATCAACGCGGACGGCACGCTGGGCGAGCGCAACGACGTCAACGTCGGCTCGATCGAGCACAAGATGGGCATCAACGGCTCGTCGACCTGCGTGCTCAACTTCGGCGAGAGCGACGGCTGCCTCGGGGAGCTCGTCGGCACCGTCGAGAACCAGGGCATGCCGCAGATGTTCCGGATGATGAACGGCGCGCGCATCTCGGTCGGCGTGCAGGGCGTCGCCGTGGCCTCGACCGCGTACCTCAACGCCCTCGACTACGCCAAGGATCGCAAGCAGGGCCCAAACTACACGCAGTGGAAGGATCCGACGGCGCCCCGCGTCTCGATCATCCAGCACCCCGACGTGCGGCGGATGCTGCTCGACATGAAGGCCCGCGTCGAAGGCATCCGCGCCCTCGTCGTCAAGCTCGCCCGCCACCAGGACGCCGTCCGCGTCTTCCAGGGCAAGGACGACGCGAAGGCCTCGTACCACCAGGGCCAGGTCGATCTCCTCGTCCCGCTGGTGAAGGCCTACGGATCGGACCAGTCGTTCCGCGTCTGCGAGACGGCGATCCAGGTCTACGGCGGCGCCGGCTACACCAAGGATTACCCGGTCGAGCAGTACTGCCGCGACTCGAAGATCTTCTCGATCTACGAAGGCACCAACCACATCCAGGCGATGGATCTGGTCGGCCGCAAGCTCGGCCAGGCCGGCGGGAAGAACCTCCAGGCCTTCCTCGGCGACATCGCCGGGTTCTGCAAGGCCAACGAGAAGCACGCCATTCTCGGCCCGCTCGTGAAGGAGCTCGAGGGCGCGCACGAGGCCCTCGGCGGCTCAGCGATGCGCCTCCTCTCGTGGTCGCACCAGGGCAAGGCGAGCCTCATCCCCCTCGCGGCCAACCGCTTCCTTGAGATGATGAGCGAGGTCGCGGTGGCGTGGCTGCTCCTCGAAGGCGCGAAGATCGCACTCGAAAAGGCGGCGACCCTGCCCGAGGGCGACGCCGGCGCGAAGGATCGCGCCTTCTACGAGGGCAAGCGCCAGGCGGCCGCGTACTTCGCCCGCAGCGTGCTCCCCAAGGTCAAGCTCGACGCCGAGATCCTCGGCCGCGAGGACACCTCGCCGGTGGACATCAGCGACGAGGCCTTCGCCTCGGTCTAGCGCCGCCGCTCCCGCCGTATTTCGTTTGAGCTCAAACCATCTTCGCCTCCTCGGGATCGCCGGGGCCCTCGCCCTCGGCGCGTGCGGCCCGCGCGGCGGCGCGCCGGTCGACGTCGGCGCCGCCGAGCCGGCCTGGCCGGGGCTGACCCTCGATCTCACCCCCGATCCCGCGGCGGGCGCGGTCGACGTCGCGGTCCGCCTCACGGGCGAGGCCGCCGCGAAGGTGACCTCGCTCGACGTGGCGCGGACCTGGGCCGACACCCGCGGCGCCGACGCTCTCCTCAACGTCACCGCGCGCGACGGCGACGGCGATCTCCCCCTGCGCGACGGCCCCGAAGGCGGGCCCGATCGCCTTTATTTACCGACCCGATCGCCCCGCGGCGGCGAGCTCGCGATCCGCTACCGCGCCCGCGCCAACGGCGACACCTCGCGCTTCGGCCTCCACCTCGGCCGCGATCGCCAGAGCGGCGTCGGCCACGCCTTCTTGCTCCTGCCGCGGCTCGCCTCTGCCGTTCCAGTACGGATCCGCTGGCACCTCGAGGCGCTGGCGCCCGGCGCCTCGGCAGCGACCTCGTTTGGCACCGGTCCCCTCGTCATCACCCGCGCCACCAGCGAAGAGCTGGGCCAGGCCGCGTACCTCGCGGGCCCGACCCATGTAGAGGAGCCCCTCCCTGCCCTGCCCCCGGCCGACGACGCCGGCGCCCCACCCGCGTCAGGCCCGCGCCTCGTCGTCCTCGGCGCTCCGGCCTTCGATACGCGGGCCGCCTTCTACTGGTCGGCCGGCGCCCTCAGCACCCTCGGTCGCTTCTTTGAACGCCCCACCGATCTCCTTGAAAAACCGGCAGATCCGTTCTCGTTCCTCCTCGTCGCCGCGCCCGGCCTCGGCGCCGATCACGACGGGGCGGCCCTCACCGGCTCGTTCGCGCTCTGGTTCGACGAAGGGCGCGCCTTCGACGCGGGCTTGAAGAGCGTCGTCGCCCACGAGCTCACCCACCGTTACCTCGGCGGCGCCCTGCGCCTCGAGGACGAGAGTGGCAAGGAGGCCGTCTGGTTCTCCGAGGGCTTCACTGTCCACCTCGCCCGCCGCTGGCTGCTCGAGAGCGGCATGGTCACCCCGCGGGACGTGCTCGGCGATCTCCGCCGCACGATGGACGACAAGGCCTCTCCGGGGCGACTCGCCGCCTGCGCCTCCTCCTCCGGCGGGCGCTCGCAGGACGAGTATCGCCGGGGAGCGCGCTATGCGGCCCTCACCGACGCGGCGATCAAGAAGGCCTCTTCCGGTCAGCGCGGGATTGACGATCTCGTGCGCGAGCTCCTCGCCAAGGGGCGCGCCGCGCCCGGCGCCGCGCTCCCGACCAGCTCCTGGCGCGACGCCGTGCAGCGCGAGCTCGGCGACGCCGGGGGCGCCACCTTCGATCGCCTGATCACCCGAGGCGAGCCGGCGACGCTGCCCGACGACGCCTTTGGCCCCTGCTTTCGGCGGGTCGCGCGCGAGGAAGAGGTCTTTGAACTCGGCTTCGATCGGCGCAGCCTCGTCAAGACACCTTCGGTCGTGACCGGCGTCGCGCGGGGATCCGCCGCCGAAAAGGCCGGCCTGCGCGAAGGCGCGCTGGTGCTCTCGGCCAGCCTCCCCGGCGAAGATCCAGGTGCGCCCCGGACCGCCAAGAAGGCCCAGGTGGTGCTCACGATCGCCGGGAGAGGCGGTGGAAAGAAGGTGCGGTATCGCCCCTGGGTGAAGCGTCAGGTGGTGAGCTGGGAAGCGCAGGAGTGCGCGACGCGAAGGTGAGGCGAGCACGTCGCGCCGAGGCAGGTTGCCCCGGTTCGAATCCGCTCTCACCCTCCAATCCAGCGCTCGCGGTGGGTGGACCTCTTCTTGCCTAACGCAATAAATCCTCATGGAAACAATCAAAATACAGAAGCTCCTCGCGCTCGCTGGGTTCGGGGCCGTCACGGCGGGAGCGGCCGCGCTCGGCGCTCAGGCTCGACCGGGCGCCTGGTATCGCGGCCTGCGCAAGCCCTGGTTCCAGCCGCCTTCGTGGGTGTTTGCGCCGGTGTGGACCGGCCTTTACGTCCTCATCGCCGCCTCGGGCTACCGCGTCTGGCGGGCCCCGTCGTCGAGCGAACGCACGACGGCGCTCGGCTTCTGGGGCGCCCAGCTCGGCCTCAACGCCGCGTGGTCGTTGCTCTTCTTCGGCAAGCAGGATCCCCAGGCCGCGCTCCTCGACATTGGCCTCCTGCGCGTATCCATCGACGCTTACACCCGCGCTGCCGAGAAGGTCGATCCCGCGGCGCGCTGGATGATGGCGCCGTACCGGAGCTGGGTCTCTTTCGCGACGCTGCTCAACGCGGAGATCGTCCGCAAGAACCCGTCGTGATTATTTCGCGGTGACCGTCACTTCGACCGATCCGGCGCCGCCCTTGGCCTGCACGAGGAGGGCGCCGGGCTGCGATCGATCGAAGCAGCCGCCGGTGATCGCCACGTCGTAACCGGCGGGATAAGCGCGCTCCGGAATCGCGATCTCCGTCACGCCGCTCCCGTCCGAGGACGCCGGCGTGTAGCGCAGATCGAGCTTGCGCGAGGCCGCGTCGTAGGAGAACACCGCGTCGTCGCCCGCGACAGCGCGCGGGAACGGCCGGAGGATCGCGGCAGCGAGGGGGTTCTCCGCTCCATCTCCGCCCACGAGGCTGAGATCCTCGCCGTTCCAGAGCTCCTTGGAGACGCTGTACTCCCACTCGGTCCCGCTCATCCCCAGCGCGTCGAGGGCGTCGAAGTGGGCGGTCAGGTAGCCCGGAGCGTCAGGCGTGCTGTTGGTGGCGCCGAACTCGCCGAGGAGCACTGGGACATTCCACTTCTCACCCACGTTGGCCCACCGCTGGAGATCGAACCGCACGCGGTCCGGCGCCGCGGTTATCCCGTCGAGCGCGCTGGGCTGATAGTAATGCGGCGCGAAGACGAACCCCTCCCCGGCCGGGCGCGAAAGGCTCGTGGTCAGGAGCACCGAGTCCACACCGCTGGTGTCGACGAAGACCAGCGCCTCCGGCGCGGCCACGTGGATGTGGGCCCCGATCGCGGTGTAGAACGTCGTCAACGTGGTCGCTGCCCACAGATCGGGATCCGCCGTCCCCGGCGCGGGCTCGTTGAAGGGCTCGAATCCAATCACCCCTGGGCGATCCCGGTAGCGCGCCACCAGACGATCCCAGAGCTTTTCGTAGGCCGCGCGCGCGAGCGATCCCTCGGCCCAGAAGGCGTCGAACGCCGCGCGGATATCAGGATCGGTGATGTACTTCGCCCCCCAGCCGGGGCAATCGTGGTGGGGCGCGGGGTGCGGGCCAGGCAGCGTCCAGGCGGGGAACCCATCGCCACAGAGGACCGCCGCATAGATGTCCTGGTGGAAGTCGACGATGGTGAACATTCCTCGCTTCCAGGCGGCGTCGAGGAGCGCGTCATAGCGCTTCAGGAAGGCTTCGTCATCAGCCCCCTCGGTCGGCTCGACGGCCTCCCAGGTCAACGGCACGCGGAGAGCGTTGATGCCCCAGGAGCGGGCGCCGTCGAGGTAGGTTTGAAGCTCGTGATCGTACGTGCCCTCGGCGAAGTCGAAGGGCGCGAACGGGGGCAGCTTGCTTCGCCCGCCGGCGTCGACCCCGCGGAGCAGGACGACGCGACCAACGGCGTCGCGCAAGCGAGTACCCTCGGCGTGGAGCCGAAAATTGGTGAGTTGGGGCCGCGGGATCGAGCACGTCGTGGAGGGCGGTTGGCTCGGCGGAGCCTCGCCGCCGCTGCAGCCGGCGATCGACGCGGCCGAGGCGATCCCGAGGAAGAAAACGGGTAGAGCGAGCGGCTTCAAGCGGCGGACACTACAGGAAGAGGGGGCGCTGCGGGCAAGGTGAGACGGCTCCGCTCACATAGCGTAGGATCGCGCTGACCCGCGCGCGCATGCCCCCCGAGCTACAGCCATCCGCCGAGATCCCGGAGTTTCCTGGCGGATCTCTCCTCGAAGCGTCGGAGCCGCCGGCGCTCGTCGACGCGCCTGCGCCGGAGGCGCCGCCCGCGCCGGAGGTGCAGCCGAAGGCGATGGAGCGCGTCGTACCCAGCGACGCGCGCGACGCCCTCGAGCGCCGGCTGACGCGCGAGATCCTGATCGCGGAGCGCCTGCGAGCGACGCTGCTCGCCCTCATCCCCGCGGTCGCGATGCTCGTCCTCCTCGCGGGGAGCGCCCTCGATCCTGCCATTCTCGCGACCATCTTTCGCGGGCCGGTCGATCGCCTCCCCATCGGCCTCTTCCTCGGCGTCGTCTCGGTCTACGAGTTCTACTCGCTCTACTTCGTCGAGCGCCTGATCCGCAGCCAGCAGAAGCCCCCGGCGCTCCGGCGTTACTTCAACGCGCTGATCGAGGTGAGCCTGCCGACGTGCGTGATCGTCTATTACATGTCGATCGTGGATCCGGTCTACGCGTTGCTCCTCCCGCCCTCGTTCATCTACTTTCTCTTCATCCTCCTCTCGACGCTGCGGCTTGATTTCATGCTCTCGTCGTTCACGGGGCTCGTCGCGGCCCTGGAGTACGCCGGCCTCGCGCTGATCGTCATCGGGCCGGAGACCGTAGTCGACGACGGGAGCGGCTCGCTCCCCCACCACCTCGGCAAGGCGTTCATTCTCCTGGTCAGCGGGTTCGCCGCCGGGTTCGTGGCGCGCCGCCTGCGCAAGAGCTTCGTCAATACGCTCGAGTCGATCGAGGACAGGAATCGAGTCCTCAACGTCTTCGGACAGCACGTCTCCCCGGCGGTCGCCGAGCAGCTCCTCGCTCAGAACGCCGACGTGAAGAGCGAGGTGCGCGAGGTCTGCGTGATGTTCCTCGATATCCGGAACTTCACGGCCTTCGCGGAGAAGCGCACCCCGGAGGAGGTCGTCGGCTATCTGAACTCGGTCTTCGAGTTCATGATCGAGAGCGTCAATGAGCACCACGGGATCGTCAACAAGTTCCTGGGCGACGGGTTCATGGCCATCTTCGGGGCCCCGCTCCGGGACGAGGATCATTGTCGGCACGGGGTCCTGGCGGGGCTCTCGATCATCGCCAAGATCAGCGAGCTCACGGCGGCGGGCAAGATCCCCGAGACCCGGGTGGGGATCGGGCTCCACGCGGGGCGGGCCGTGGTGGGCAATGTGGGCTCAGCGATGCGCAAAGAATACACAGTCATCGGCGACGTGGTGAACGTGGCCTCGCGCGTGGAGGCGCTCAACAAGCAGTTCGGCTCGCAGCTCCTCGTCACCGAGCAGGTGCGGGAAGCGAGCGGAATGCCGGATGAGGCGTGGATCGCCAAGCCGCCGCTGACGGTGCGCGGGCGGGACGAGCCGGTGCAGATTTACCAGCTCGGCTGAGCCGGAATCGGCAAGTGCGCTCCCCTTCCTCGACACCTTGGCGCACAACTATGGCGCCGGCGTCCACGTCGTCGACTTCGCGTCTGCCCCCGAGGAGGCGCGCGCCACCATCAACGGCTGGATGGCCGAGAGCTCCGGGACGTGGATCGAGGATCTGCTCGCGCCGGGCTCGATCACCAGCGCCACGCGCCTGGTGATCAGCAACGCTGTCCACTTCAGCGCGGCCTGGAAGACCCCGTTCAAGTCGGCCAGCCCCTTGGCGCCGTCGTTCATGAAGCGTTCGTGGACGTGAACGAGGCTGGCACCGAGGCCGCCGCGGCGACCGCCACCGGGTTCACCACCACTGCGGCGCTCCTGCCGGCGGAGATCCGCTTCACGCGCCCTTATCTCTTCCTCGTCCGCCACGATGTGACAGGCACTCTCCTGTTCCTCGGTCGCGTCGAGGATCCCTCGAAGTGAGCCGGGCTCCGCGCTCGATTCAGCGGCCCCAGAGCGCCCAGGCGGCCGCGAGATCGTCCTCGTGGAGCTCGTGCCCGCGCCCCGGGTGGACGACGTGCTCGGTCTTCCACCCGCCGCGCGCGAGCACCTGAGCCAGCGTGGCCGCGTCCTGCCGCGTGAACTCGGCCTCTTGCTCTCCGACAGCGAGGTAGAACGGCGGGCGCGCAGGCCCGGTGAGGGACTCATCGACCGCCGTTCGCCCCGCGCCGACCAGGCCCGCTCCGTCGACGCGATAGCGCCCTTCGACCGTCAGAAACGCGACGAAATACCCGCCGTTGGAGAAGCCAAAGAGGTAACGCCGAGCGAAGCGCACGCCGGCTTGCGCCTCGGCCTGCGCCTGCGCCTTGTCCCATCCGGCGAGGATCCCGGGCCCCGCCGTGTCGACGACCTCTTGCTTGGTCGGCCAGCAGAGGTGCTCGACGACGCCCGGCTCCCAGGTGCAGAGCCCGGCCTTGCCGCGCGGGAAGAGCACCGCGAAGCCGTGGGCGCGCGCCGCGGCGAGCAGCGTGGCTTGCTCGTCGGTCGGCAGCGCGTCGGGCGCGATCATCCCGTGGGCGAAGACGACGACGCTCGCCGGCGGGGCGACGCGCTCGGGCAGCGCGAGGCACGCGCCGTCGTCGAGCGCCCGCCACCCCTCACCGCACCAGGCCGCCGTCGTCGCCGTCGCCTCCCCCGCGGCGCGCGAGGCCGCAGAGGTCGGCGGATCGAGCTTCTTTTCGCGAGAGCACGCCGCGAGCAAAGGGAGGAGCGCGAGCGCGAAGGCGGCTGAACGTCGGCGAATCATCCGCGCCGTAGAAGGCGCGATCGGCGCGCACGTCAAGCGGTCGCGGCGCATCTGATCGCTCATCCACCTTCGGCGTGCTGCTTCGTCTCTTCGACGTCCTTCGTGAGCTCCTTCACGTGCCGCGCTTTCTCTTCGCTCTCCCACTCGGCGTCGGTGAAATCGCGGAGCGTGTAGGTCTTCGTCGTGTAGACGACGCCGTCCCGCGCGCTCATCAGGTTGCGATCAGGGTAGGTGTCCTCGAGCAGGCGGTAGCCCTCGAGATCGCGCAGATGGAAGGGCGCCCGAGCGCGCTCGTCGCGGATGAGCTTGCCGAAGAGGCGGAGATGCACCTCCTGTTTGCCAGCGGGGAGCTCTCCATTCTCCGAAAGGTACGCGAACGATTTCCCCTCGCTGTCGTCGGCGCGCGCGGTGATGACGTAGCGCCCGGGCTCGTCGACCACGATCTCCACGTCGAGCGCGAGCGAGCCGTTCCGGAGCGCCTCGCTCACGCGCCCGGTGAACGTGGCCGGCGCCGCGGGCGTGTAGACGAGATCGAACGATGCGCCGCCGGTCTCCCCGCCGACTGTCAGCGAGAGCTCGATCCGGAGCGGGCCGCGGTAGCCCCCGAACCCCTGCGTGCTCGGCTGAAACACGGCGACGAGCGCGCCGCCCTCGCCCTCGCTGAAGGTGATCGGCGTCGGGGGGTGAGAGCCGGCGTCCTTCACGTCCGGCGGCACGATCACCGCGGCCGAGCTGATTGCGCACGCCGCGGGGCCGTCGCCGTCATCGCAGACGATCGCGAGCGTCGCGCGCTCGTCGCCGACGAGGAACATCCGGTCCTGACGCAGCGTGACCTTGGCGTTGGTGAGCTTGCCGTCTTTACGCGCCAGCGGGAGGCTGAGCGGCCCCACGTAATGGGGTTTCGCTTGATCCGGGTGCTCGGAGAAAGGGCGAGAGTCGGGGGGATAGCGCGTCGAGGCCAGATACGATGAGAGCGTGTGCTGGGCGCGCTCATGACGTTGCGCCCAGAGCTCGCGGGTCTCCTGGGGCGCGGCCTTCGAAGAGCCCATGGGCGGCATTGCCGCCCGGCCCCGTCCCTGACTCGGCATTTCGACGCGCGGCGGCGCCGCCACACCCGTGGCCGGCTGGAGCGCCACTGGCTCGCTCGGAGCACTGCCGATTGGTCGCCACCACAGGAGGAGGGCGACCACGACGCCGAGAGTGATGACCAGTGCGCCCGCGGTTCTCCGCCGACGCGTCATGGAGTCAGTAGGCGTAGGTGACCATGTCCTGGCGAACCTGGCTCATGATGCCGGCCCACGAGCCCGACGTGTAGTGGTTGTAGTTTTCACCGTCGTCACGGACCCTCACCGAGTGATAGCTCCACTTGGCCACGGAGCCCGTACCGCCGGTCCCGGTGTTGAGCTGGCCGTCACAGAACCAGTCGCCGGGGTTGCAGAAGCTCCCGGTCGCCGACAGGCCGCCCGAGGAGTGATAGGCGATCACCTCGTCGTCCTGGCCGGGGAGGACGCCCGAGTAGGCCGTGCCCTTGGAGCCGGAGAACATGTAAAACCAGCTGCTGTCCGTGCTGTTGTGGTTGTAGAGCCCCCGGATCGTGCCGGTGCGGAGGTCCGAGGTGATCGGATCGGAGACCGCCCAGTAACCGAGGTTGGCGAGCTCGGTCCCACCGCCGGCGCCGCCGCCGATGTCGACCCACTTGATGTTCCAGCCGCTCTGGGTGCCGCCGGTGCCGCCGACGCCGCACACCCCCGCGGCGTTGGGAACAGCGTTCTTGATGCCCCGCGCCGAGGCGCCATACTGCGCCAGCGCATAGCCGATCTGCGGATCGCCGGTGCTGTGGGCGGCGACGTAGCACCAGTTGCTCCCCGTGCAGTAGCAGTCGAGCGCGTTGCGGATGGAGCCGTTGGTGTCCGAGAGGTGGTTCACCCCGTCCCAGTTGACCGATTTCTTGTTGACGCCGGCCGCCGTGCCGGCGGGCCCCCAGTAGCTGAAGTCGGCGTAGTTCCCGACCTTGGTGCTCTGCGAGGTATTCCGCCCGTGGATCCACAGGCTGTAGTTGGTCGCCGAGGCTCCCGCCGAAGCGAGGAGGGTCGTGGCGGCGGCGAGGACGGCGGCAAGCTGGACAACAGGGCGGGTCATTACTCCATATCGCCTGAATTGCTCTCGTCCGTCAACGTACCTTTACGCGAGAGTGCTTTTCTCGCCACGCTGCATTGTTGTGCTGCGCGTGGAGTGAGCCTCCGCATTGAGGCGAGTGTGACTGGGACGCGATTAGCGCAGCGTGGTCGGGTGCCCGCCGGGCGGCGGCTCGGCGGCGGAGAGCGCGGACTTCGTCGTCGGCAGCGTGGTGATCACCACGCGATGATCCTTCGACAGGACCCGCTTCACGGCGGCCTTCACCGAGCTCAGCGAGACCTCCTCGACCGCGGCGAGGACCTTCTCGGCTTGACCAGGGCGCAGGGCCCGGCGGAGCCGCGTCGTCGTCGCCGAGTGGACGGCCCCGGCGAGGAGCGACGAGGTGGGGGGCGCGAGCTCGCGCTGCATCCGGGCCTTGAGGGACGCCTTGGCCACCGCGAGCTCGAGCGAGGTCGGGCCGCTGTCGCCGAAGGCCGCGAGCTCGGCGTCGAGGCGGCGCTCGACCTCGGGGAGATCGTGGGCGCCGGCCGGGGCGATCTCGATCGCCGCCACCGACGCCCTCGAGCCGGGCTCGACCGCGGCCCGCGCCAGCGAGGCGAGCCCCGAGTCGACCAGGGCGTGCGAGAGGCGGGCGATCTTGGGGTTCTGGAGGATCTCGATCGCCACGCGGATCGAAGCGTCCCCCGTCTCGGCTTCGGCCGGGCCGATCCAGCCGTAGAGCGCGCGCGGCGACGGGACCGCGTCCTCGACGAAAATGCGATCCTCGCGCGGGTGCGGCAGGACGGCCTCGGCGACCGGGGTGGCGACGCTCCCGAGGAAGGCGTCGGCGAGCTTCTTCGCGCGGAGCTCGTCCACGTCGCCGACCACGGTGATCGAGGCGCGGGCGCGGGCGCGCTCGGCCTGCATCGTCTCGGCGAGGAGAAGATCGCGCGCGCCGTCGGGATCCGCGCTGGTGCCGAGCACGGTGCCGGCGAGCGGGTGGCCGGGAGGAAACAGCGTATTTCCCAGGGTGATCCACGCCGGGCCGTAGGGCGTGCTCGCCAGGATTTTGCGGCGGGGCTCCCCGGCCTGGCGGCGGATGTCGGTCACCTCGGCGACCGAGGCGTCACCCAGCGCGAGGCGCACGCGGGCCGCGGCGAGCTCGATCCCCGCCTCGACGTCGCCCCGGGGGACGGTGAGCGTGTGCAGCGTTTCGGTGGCGCCGCCGCCCTCTCCGGCGCTGCCGCGGCGCGCGCCCGACGCGGGGTGAAAGGAGGCCACGACGGCGTCGCCCGCGATCCGCACGGTGATCGCCGTGAACAGCGCGCCCGCGTCGCGGCGGAGGCGAACGACGATGCCGTTGGGCAACGTGAAGCTCCGCAGGGCCTCGTGGGCCGCGGGCTCGTTGTTGAGGAAGCCGAGCTCTTTCTCGAGCGCGGCGTTCCCCTTCGCGCCGGCCGCCGAGAAGCGCCCGCGCAGGAGGCCGAGCGGATCCTCGTCGTAGGGCTTCTGCCAGCCGATGCCGACGCCGAGCAGCACCTGCGGGAGCTTGGCGCCGAGGATCGCCGTCTCGTTGAACGCCGCGGCCGAGAGCAGCACCCGCTGTTCCCCCGGGAGCGTGAAGTCCGGGAGACGGTTGCGCCCGAGCGGCACGGGGCGGCGCGGGAGCGGCTCGTCAACGGCGGGATCCACGCCATCCACAGCGTTGACGACGGGGAACGCCAGGGCGTCGTCGTCGGGATCGTTCTGCGCGAGCACCTCCTGATCGAGGTACGAAGGGAACGTGGCCAGCGCGTGGGCGACGCGGTCGGAGGGGACCGTGATCAGGTAATCGCCGCCGGTGGGCGGGACGCGATCGCGAAGGATCTGGGGGTTGTACTCGCGGAGCTGCGCCGTGGAGATCCCGGCGGAGCGGGCGATGGTGCGGAGGCGCGTGCCCTCGGGGACGGCGATCTCCCCGGGATCGAGCGACGCGGCGAGCTCGGCGTCGTCGAGCCCGAAGTGCGCGAGGTTCTGCGCCACCAGCGCGAAGGCGAGGATCTGGGGGACGTAGCTCGTCGTCTCCTCGGGCAGGGCGCGGGCCGCGGCGAGATCGGAGAACTCGATCGGTTTGTCGTCGAGGTGCCTCGGCCCACGCTCGCGCGCGAGCCTGTCCATCGCCCCGACGACGCGATCGTAGCCGGCGTTGTAGGCCGCGAGCGCGAGATCCCAGCGGCGGAAGCGCTCGTAGAGATCGCGCAGGTGGGTGACGGCGGCCGCGGTGGCGCGCGAGACGCTGCGCCGCTCGTCGACCCAGGGGGACTGATCGAGCCCGTAAAGTTGCCCCGTCTCGGGCATGAACTGGAAGAGCCCCGCGGCCCCGGCGCGGGAGACGGCGCGCGGATCGAACCCGCTCTCGACGGCGGCGAGCCAGACGAGATCTTCGGGCAAGCCGGCCTCGCGCAGGGAGCCTTCGATCTGGTCGCGGTACTTCCCGGCGCGGCGGAAGCGAGCGAGGAACACCTTCCGCCCAGCGTCGGTACGAGCGAAAAACTTGACGAAGCGCATCGTCCGGCGCGTCACTGGCGCGTGGATGTCGGGCAGCGTCAGGCTGGCGAGCGTCGCGCCCTCGGGATCGTCGAGATCTTCTTCGGGGGTAGGCTTCTGGAAGTCCCGCGCCATCTCGTCGGGCGAGCGGGCCTGTCCGACCTGGCCGGCTGGACCGACCGCGTCGCCCGCGAAGCGGCGGCAATCGATTGTGGGCGGCGGCGGGGGAGCGGGCGGCGTGAGCAGCGCCGGATCGCGGAAAGCGCGGTACCCGGCCGAGAACGACGCGCGTAGGCCCGGCTGCCGCGCGCCCGCCACGAGAGCCACCGCGACGACGGCCGCGGCGACTGTGCTCCGGCCGAGAAGCCTCCGCATTGGCGATGACTTTTCCTGAAACGCCGGAGAAAGGCTATGGAAAAGAGGTTTGCGGTCGAAGTGATCGGCGCGGCGACGGCGGACGCTGCGGTCGAGAGCCGCGTCCTGCCGGCCCTGGGCCTCAGATCTTCTTCTTGGAGAAGTACCAGTCGGTGACCGTGAAATCCTTGTTGCCGACGCGGTCTTGCGCGCCCTGGGCCGTCATCGGCGCGGGGACGATGACCTCGTCGCCGGGGCGCCAGTTGGCGGGGCACGCGACGCCGTTGGCGTCCGCGGTCTGGAGCGCGTCGACGACGCGGAGGATCTCGTCGAAGTTCCGACCCACGTTGAGGGGGTAGTAAATCATCGCGCGGACCGTGCGCTTCGGATCGATGAAGAAGACGCAGCGGACGGCGGCTGTGACCGAGCTCGGCGTGTGGACCATGCCGTAGAGGCGAGCCACCCGCTGATCGAGATCGGCGATCACCGGGAAGGGGATCTTCACGCCGAACTTCTCCTCAATGTTCCGCACCCACGCGATGTGGCTGTAGATGCTGTCGATCGAGTTGCCGATCACCGCCACGTTCTTCGCCGCGAGGGCCTCGTGGCTCTTCGCGAACTCGATGAACTCGGTCGTGCACACCGGGGTGAAGTCGGCCGGGTGCGAGAAGAGAATGATCCACTTGTCCTTCTGCCAGGTAGACAGACGGATCGGCCCGTGCGTGGTGTTCGCTTCGAAGTCGGGCGCGGGGCCGTTGAGCTCGATACGGGGCGGCTGCTCGGTCACGATCATGGGAGCGGTGGTCGTCATTGGTCTTGCCCTCTCTTGCTCCGGTGGGGTCGGTATCGCCTCATCGTGCAAAGACTTCGCCGAGACTTTTGCGCCGGATGAAGCTCGAAATCAAGAGGGACCGAACGTCGCCGTCAGCCTCTGCCGATCCGGAGCCCGCGGCGATGATCGAAAGCGCGGGTCAGATCCGGATCGGTGATATGTACGACCCCCTAATGACCGCATCGGCGAAGCCGCGAACGGGTGGTGGACGCAAACGGCCGGAGACGACCGTCCGACGCGCGACGCCGCGCCCCGCCGAAGAGGCCGAGGTCGATCTCGGCGAAGGGCTGGAGTTCATGCGCCTGCTCTGGGGCATGAACCACGCCCTCGAGGCGTCCTCGAAGCGGATGGACGCGGCCATCGGCGTCACCGGGCCGCAGCGGCTGGTGATCCGGATCGTCGGACGTTTTCCGGGCATCTCGGCGGGCCGCGTCGCCCGGCTGATGCACGTGCACCCGAGCACGCTGACGGGCATCCTCGGGCGGCTCGTGACCCGCGGGATGGTGCGCCGCGATCCCGATCCGAACGACGCGCGGCGCGCGCTCTTCGGCCTGACCACGCGCGGCCGCGAGCTCGACGCCCTGCGCTCCGGCACGGTGGAGGCCAAGGTGCGCGCGACGCTGACGCGCTTCCCCGGCGCCCGCGTCACGGCGACGGAGGCGGTGCTCACGGCGATCACCGAAGCGCTCGGCGAGCCCTCACCGCGCCCGCGCGCCGCGGCGGCGAAGCGCGCGCGCTAGCTGGATCCCGCCCGCGGCCTCTGCTAAGCGGGCGAGCCATCATGCGCCCTTCCCTCTTGCTTTGCCTCGGCCTCACGGCCCCGCTCTTCTTGTTCTTGTTCCTCGCGCCCGGCTGCGGCACCGACACCGGTACCGGTACCGGCACGACGGGCGATCCGCCCGACGCCAACGACGGCAAGCTCCACCCGGCGGGCAACGGGACGGCGGTGAGCGAAGACGCCGCGTGCGCCTCGCTGCTCGACGGGCAGGCGCAGCAAATCAAGAGCCTGGGCGGCTGCGTCTCGACGAACCCAGTGTGCCCCAATTTCCTCCGGACCCAGTCGGGCGCCGAGTGCCTCCAGTACGACGAAGGCGCGGTGAAGGGCTGCCTCGCTATCTATGCCGAGGCCAAGAGCTGCACCGACCTCTCCACGGCGCGCAACGACTGCTACGTGGCCACGATCGCCGGCAGCGCTCCCAAGGGCTGTCCGTAAGCGCCGCTCGCAGGGCCGCTACCTGGCCAGCGCGCCCTCGACGCGGGCGCGCATCGCGGTCACGCCCTTCACGGAGCCGCCGAGGTTCTCCCCGTTCATCAGGCTGGCGGGCATGGGGAAAGGCGGCTGGAGAAAGACCTCGAGCGAGAGCTCCGTCGTGGCCTCATCGAGCTTGCGCAGCCGCCAGATCGCCTTGAAGTCCTTGACGTTGCCCTTGACGAAGTGGGACTCGTGCGTCTCGACGCCGTCGACGATCGTCGGCTTGGGAAACTCGATCTCGACCCACATCTTCACGGCGCCATAGAGGGCTTCAATCTCCATGTACACGTCGCGCGCGCCCGTCGCGGTGCGCCCGAGGACCCGGGCGCTGCGGTAGTGCGGCATGAACTCGGCGTAGTGGCCGAAATCGAGCACGGACTCGCGCACCTTCTCGATGGGCGCGTTGACCTTCACCGTGGCGCGGCCATGGACCAGGTCCGTCCCCGGGACCGGGATCGAGATCGGCTGCGGCTCGTCCCCCGTCGCGGCGGGGGACGGAGCAGCCTCGGGGCTCGAGGCGGGCGCGCGCGCGGCAGCGTCGACGACCACCGCGGCCGGCGCCTTGGGTTCGGGATGATCGAGAGAGGCGCCGGCGGTCGCGCACCCGGTGGAGGCCAATAAAGCGAGCGACGTCCAGCGAGCGGCGCGAAACAAACCGGGAAGGCGCATAGGGCCGCCAGTCTAACCGAGGTCGGTGCCCTGGCCACACCGCACCTGTGCCGCCCATGCTGTGTCACCCGTCGAGACTGTGCTCGAACGCCCGAAGCGCCGCACCGCGCGCGGCCGTCTCCCCATCGAAGGAACGGCATTCGGGCAAAAAAGGGGGAATCGATGCGGCAGAGAATCATCGAGAGAGACAGCGCAGGAGAGCCTCGTGGAGCGGAGATCCGTCGCGCGGGGATCGGGCTCCTCGCGCTCGGCATGATCGGGATCGCGGCGGGCTGCGGCGGTGACACCCCAGGAACGTCGAGCACGGGCGGGGGGACCACCAGCACGGGGACGGGCAGCGGCTTCACCGGCGGCGTCGGCGGCGAATCGGCGCTGCAGTGCTCGGTCGGCCCGCGCGATATCCTCGTGAGCGATGGAGTCGGCATGTCGCCCTCTGTCGCCTTCGCGGCGGACCACTACCTCGTGGCCTGGACCAGCACCGTCAAGGACGCAGGGGACATCCGCGTCGCGCTCCTCGACGCCAAAGGCCACAAGGTGACGGAGCAGGCGCTCGCGGAAGGCCCCGGCGAAGCGGGCTTTCCCAGCGTGATCCCCGAGGCCGGCGGCGGCTTCCTCGTGGTCTGGCAGGACATCTCGGCCTCCGGCGCGGCGATTCGAGGTCGTCGCGTCGACGCGCTCGGCGTCCCCAAGGCCGCAGCCTTCACGATCGCCCAGAGCACCAGCGCCGACGCGCGCCCGAGCGCCGTCCCCGCTGCCGGCGGCGCCGCCGCCGCCTGGAGCGACGGGCCGGGAGCGACCCTCGGCCAGCTCACCGCCGAGCAGATCGCCAACAAGATTTCGATCGATCAGGCCTTTCACCCCTCGCTCGGGGGCTCGGGCGCGAACCTCGGGATCACCTGGATCGCGGGCACCAAGCTCGGCGCCTCCCTCTTGCCGGGCCCGAACGGTCCGCTCGTGCCCGTCATGTTCCGCAACGCGCCGGGCAAGCCCAACGCGCCGCGCGTCGCCGTCCACGAAGACGGCACGCTCTCGGTGGTCTGGGAAGACACCCGCGCCGGCGACGGGAAGGAGACCATCTACCTGACGCGGATCGACAAGAGCGGAAAGGCGAGCGCGGAGAGGCTGATCCCCTCGTCGGCCGAGAGCGCCAATTACCCCGACGTGGCCTGGACCGGATCGCACGACGCGGTCGTGTACTACCAGTACCGCGACGGCCCGCCGGCCATCTACCTCTCGCTCGTCACCAAAGGCCTCACCGCGAGCGCCCCGGATCTCAAGATCTCCGGAGATGGCCTGGCCGTGCGCTACCCGCGGATCGCCCGCACGGGCGATCCGGTGGGCACGCTCGGCGTCGTCTACGTCGAGAAGGACGGCCCGATCCGCGCGGCGCTCGTCGCTTGCCCCTAGAAATCGGTCGGGAAAATGGCCCGGGTCCGGGCGGCGCTGCTGGTGATGGCCCGGGCCCGGACGCCGCCTACTTGACCCTGTAAATGACGTTGAGCACGCCGAGGCACATCTCGTCGAGGGTCGTCTCGCCCAGCGTGACATCCTGAGGAGCGGTGAGCTTCTGCTCCAGCAAGGCCCGCTTCACGAAGGGGTTGCCCATCGTGTTGTCGTAGGTGCACTTGAACGTGAGCTGGTCGCCTCCGCGCACCGTCGGGAGCGCGTCGATCTCCGCGTCGTAGGCGTACGAACGCTGCCAGTTGAAGTCCCACCGCGGCGTCTCCAGCAGGCACTCGCTCGCCGGATCGTCCGCCGTCGGCGCCGGGCGCGCGAGCTGGATGCTCATGTCCGTACCCACGTAATGCATGTGGGACGCCACGCCGTAGACCTTGAGATCGGGCAGCCCCTTGGGCACCGTGTATTTCATCGTCTCGGTGTGCCCCTTGGCCCCGGCCGGGACGAAGAACGCCGGAGCCCCGGTGTCGTTGGGGCCAGGCTGGAGGCCGTCGCCGTTGGCCTCGGCGTGGCTGTCATTGCCAATCAGCGCGATGGCCGCCTCGTAGTCCGGGGCGCCCTCGGTGAAGCGCATCTGGAACTTCGTGGCGTCCGGAGCGCCGGTGGCGCCGGCCGGGTGATAATGAATCTGCATCACCATCTTGGACCCGGCCTCCACGGGGAGGCCGATGTTGGGCGCATACTCGTTGGGCACGCCGCCCGGCGCCCAGGCCGCGATCAGCGACGCCTGGGAGAGCTCGGGCCCGCCGAAGCAATCATAGCCGCCGTCGGCGTCGGCCTTCGCGGCGCCCTCCCCGGCCTTGTCGAGGAACATCAGCGCATGGTGGACGACCTTGGGGTTACCAGCGATGAAGTGGCTGCCGTTGAGATATCGCTTCTTGTCGAGCTTCGGATCGAGGACGAAGCAGCGGAACTGGTCCTTTTCGCCGCTGGCCACGAAGGGCTTTTGCGGCGTGACCGTGATCTCCACGCCGGGGAGCCCGTCCACGGTGTCCGTCGGCTTCGCGGGCGCGTCGGCCGGATCCCCCTCGGGCGCGCCGGCCTTGTTCCAGTCCTCGATCGTCTTGATCTCGGCGTCGGAGAGGCGCTTGTCGTCTTTCCAGCCGTGGCGGGGCTTGCAGGTGTCGGTCTCGAAGGCGCCCCACGGCGGCATCGTCCGGTCCTGGGTGCGGGCCACGAGCAGGGCGGCGACGGTCTTGGCGTCGTCGTACGAGCTCAGCGCAAACGGAGCGATCTTCCCCGCGGTGTGGCAGCTCTGGCAGCTGCGCTGGAGGATGGCCTCGACGTCCTTGTGGTACGTGGGGCCCGCCGAAGGACCGCTCGCTGTCGATCCTGTCGTGCCGCTTCCGCTGCCGCCATTGCCCCCGCTGAGGCCCGGATCGCTGGAGCAGCCCACGAACGGGACGGCTCCCGCGAGGACGAGACCGAATGCCGAGATCACGCCAAGTCGATTCATGTTTTGAGTTCTCCTGGAAATTCCAGGCGCATGGTCGGCGAGCCAGCTCAGCGTGTCAAACGGAGGACGCGGCCTTGAGGGCGCTGGCGGCGCGGTTCGGCTCCCAGAGCAGCTCCGGCGCCCCGAGGAGCAGCGACGCCCAGCGGCTCCAGACGAAGAACGCGTCGCTGAGCCGGTTCAGGTACTTCACGGCGTCGGGATCGACCGAGGTCGCCCCCGCGAGCTCCACCGTCAGGCGCTCGGCGCGCCGGCAGACGGTGCGGGTCACGTGGAGATCGGCGTTGAGGCGGCAGCCGCCCGGGAGCACGAAGGACCGCAGGGTCGCGAGCTCGACCTGGCAGGCGTCGATTTCTTCCTCCAGCTGGGTGATCTCCGCCGCGGTCACGCGCGGCTGCTTCGGGTGCACGTCCTCCGGCAGGGTGGCGAGGATCGATCCGAGGTTGAAGAGCTCGTGCTGGACGCGCATCAGCGTGGCCCCGAGCGCGGCGAGGGCCTCTTTTCGCTCCGGTGACGCCGACGGCAGCGACTCCACCAGCGTCTGCCGGGCGACCCCCACGAAGGCGTTGAGCTCGTCCACGGTCCCGTAGGCCTCGATCCGGGCGTCGTGCTTCGGCACCTGCTGGCCCCCGACGAGGCGGGTGAGCCCGGCGTCCCCCTGCTTGGTGTAGACGCGGTTGATCGTCACCCGCGGCTCGTTGAACACCTGCTCTTCGGCCTTTTCCGTCGCGTTCGCCATGGGGCCCGGACTAGGGCGGCGGCGGCTTTCGGTCAAGGAACCCGCCCCGGAAGATTGACGATGGTCGCCCTGCAATGGGACAGTCCCGCCCTATGGCGTTCACGCTTCCCCGGCTCTCGTCCTCCGTTCGCGCCGTCCTCGGTGCCGTCTCCCTCGCCCTCGGGGCGCTTGGCTCTCTCGGCTGCGGCGAGCCCGAGCCGATCAAGAAGGGCCCGTCCACCGCGGCCGATCCCGGCGAGCAGGCCAAGATCGAGCAAGGCCGCAAGAAGATCGACGACGCCGGCCGGGCCATGAACGAGAAGAAGTACGACCGGGCGCGCAAGCTCCTGACCGAGGCCACGGAGCTCAACCTCGAGTCGCAGCGCTTCGAGATCGAGACCGCGATCGACAAGCTCGACAAGCGCGAGGCCAAGCTCTGGGCCAACGAGGTCGCCGACAAGTTCAAGGACAAGGACTGCGACGGCGCCTTCAAGCAGCTGGAAGAGCCGATCAAATCCCACGCGAGCGAGACGTTCACGCGGGAGCTCCGTCGCCAAGTCGGCGGGGACGCGCTCAAGTGCATCCAGGCCGTGACCGACGACAAGGTCCTCGCGGCGACCTACAGCGAAGCCCGCAAGCTGGTCGACACGCCCGAGGCCAAGGTCGTGCTCGGCCAGGCCGCCTGGAAGAAGCTCGGGATCGAGCTCGATGCCACGCTGCTCGACGCCTACAAAGGCCAGATCGCCGACGAGCTCAAGGCGCGCAAATGGTCGGTCGCCGTCGACAAGATCGACGCGCTCGTGAAGAAGGGCGACGCCAACACCGAGCAGGCCGCGGCGCTGATCGAGCAGGTCCGCGCTGGCGTCACCCCCGAGATCGCGTCGCTCGCGCAGAAGTCGCTCGGCCAGCGGGACGCGCCTAAGGCGCTCCGCGACATCGACGTGATGATCAAGCTCGCGAAGTGGGAGGCGATGGCGCCCGACGCCGCCGCGCTCGCCCCCGACAAGGCGCTGCCGGCGGATCTCGTGAAGAAGCGCGAGGCCCTCGCCACCTGGGTCGAGGCGACCCACGTGGCGATGAAGATCCTCAAGAAGCCCGAGAAGCGCTGGGTCCACGGGCGCATCGCGGTCTTCCCGGCGACTCAGGCCGACGGCGCGTCGAAGCGCGACCTCGCCCACGGCACCGAGGTGTGGATCATCGGCACGTCCAAGGGCAAAGGGCTCGTCACCGACGTCGATCCCGGCGCGGGGCCGCTCACGGCGATGCTCGAGAAGGTGACCGGCTGGGTCGCGGTGGACCGCCTGGCGACCCAGGCGACGCTCGACTGGCTCGTGCCCGACGATCAGCTCAAGGGCCAGCGCGTCTGGGGCCCGCTCCGCAAGGACGAGCCGATGTTCGAGCTCGGCGTCGTCGCCGAGGTCTCCGCGAAAGAGATCACGGTCAAGCGCGTCGCCGACGACGCCCCGATCAAGGTCACCCGCAAGCAGCTCCGCAGCGGCCGCCTCGCGCCGGGCACCAAGGTCATCACCTTCTGCACGGCCAAGGATCAGCCTGCCCAGGTCGTCGAGACGCCGCTCGACAAGACGGTGAAGCTGAAGTGCGACGGCGGTCAGGAGAAGGAAGAAGTCCTGGCCTCGCTCCGCACCAAGCCGGACCTGCTTCCGGCGAGCAAATAGGCACGGACAACGTCCGCGCCTGGCTTGACGCGGCGCTACGGACGCCTACTTTCCCGTCTTACAAAGCGGACAAGCGATCCACTAAAACGGATCATCCCTCCCCTCGCCCAAGGCCAGCCCATGCCCACCACGTACACCGATCTTATCGCCGACATCCGGAAGTCGATCGCGGTGATCTCGCTCGAAGAGATCAAGCGCCGGCTCGACACCCAAGCGCCGATGGTCCTCGTCGACGTGCGCGAGAAAGAAGAGTTCCGCGACGGCTTCATCCCGGGCGCGATCTCGGTCCCCCGCGGCTTCCTCGAGATGCAGATCGAGCAGAAGGTCACCGACAAGAGCGCGCCGATCGTCCTCTATTGCGCTGGCGGGACGCGCTCGGCCCTCGCGGCGAAGACGCTGCAGGATCTCGGTTACACCCACGTCGAGAGCGCCAACCCCGGGTTCGTCCGCTGGAAGGACCTCGGCTTCCCGATGGAGAAGCCCCCGCAGCTCACCGAGGCGCAGCGCGATCGCTACTCGCGGCACCTGCTCCTCCCCGAGGTTGGTGAGGCGGGCCAGGCCAAGCTGCTGGCGTCGAAGATCCTCCTGCTCGGCGCGGGCGGGCTCGGCAGCCCGGCGGCGCTCTACCTCGCGGCGGCCGGCGTGGGGACGATCGGGATCGTCGACGCCGACACGGTCGATGCGTCGAACCTGCAGCGCCAGATCATCCACTCCACGTCGCGCCTGGGCATGCCCAAGGTCGACAGCGCTGAGAAGGCCATCAACGACCTCAACCCCGACGTGAAGGTGATCAAGTTCCAGGAGCGCGTCGACAGCTCCAACGTCGATCGGATCTTCGCGGGCTTCGACGTGATCGTCGACGGCTGCGACAACTTCCCCACGCGCTACCTCGTCAACGACGCGTCGGTGTTCCTGAAGAAGCCGGTCGTGCACGGCTCGATCTTCCGCTTCGACGGCCAGGTGACGACGTTCTCCCCGCACACCGGCGGCCCCTGCTACCGCTGCCTCTACCCCGAGCCGCCGCCGCCGCACCTGGCGCCGAGCTGTCAGGAGGCCGGGGTGCTCGGCATCCTCCCCGGCGTCGTCGGCGTCATCCAGGCGACCGAGGCGATCAAGCTGGTGCTCGGCAAGGGCAACCCGCTCATCGGCCGGCTGCTGACCTACGACTCGCTCCGGATGAAGTTCGGCGAGCTCAAGCTGCGCCGCGACAAGAACTGCCCGATCTGCGGCGACGCGCCGACGATCACCTCGTACATCGACTACGAAGGCTTCTGCTCCATCGGCTGAGCGAAGCGATGGGCGGCTCCCTGAACCCGATGGCGCTGCTCATGGGCGGCGGCTCGTTCTTCACCCTCTCGGCGATGATCTGGGGCCTCAAGGTCCCGGTCTGGCTCCGCTTCCCGGGCATCGCGCTCTGCGTCGCGCTCGGGCTCACCTGCTTCCTCCTGGCGCTCCAGCGCGGCTTCGAAAAGAAGCCGGAGCGCCGGCGCTACACCTCGAAGAAGGCGCCGCCGGTCGCGCTCTCCCCCGAGGCAGCCGCGCGGATCACCCCGCCGCCCTCGTCGAAGAAGGCGGCGGCACAGCGCAAGAAGCCCCGCCCCACGCCGCCTCCCTCCGACGCCTGATCTAGCGACGCTTGCCCGGGTAGAGCATCACGTCGCGCTTCGAGGGACGATCGATCTTCTCGACGCGGCTGGTGACGATCTGCTTCTCGTCCCCGCCGCCATCGAGGCGGGTGAAGAAGATCGCGTCGCCGACCTCGGGGCGCTGGACGTTGGGGATCAGCGCGCCGTTGGCGAAGATCTTCACACCGCCTTCGAGGCGCAAATTCAAGGCGATGTGCGCCGGCCGGAACGATCGCGATTTGCGATCACGCACCGCGACGCAGACCTCGTTGCGGAGGTGGTATTCGGTGTTGCGCGTGACGTAGACCTTGTGGATGCGGCGCTCGGATCCCTGCTGTTCCATGGCTCTCCTCCGGGGACGGTGGCGCGACGGTCGCAGAGGCGAGGGCGCGCGGCCAACTTCCAGAGGGCCCGCCTTCGCCGGCACAGGCGCCCTCAGCGCGCAAGTTCCCGCCTCGATTCACCGTGGATTCGTGGTCCGCTCGCGACGCGGCCTACGATCGTTCTGGAATGGAAATCCCGCTCGTCGGATCCTCGCCCGGGCTCGTCAAGATCCGCAGCGTGCCGCTGGTGCAGCGCCACCACGTCGAGCTCTGCGCGGCGCACGTCGGGCGCTTTCGCGCCATCCTCGACGCCGGCGACGTCATGAGCGAAGGACGGGTCTCGATCGAGAGCGGCGCCCTCGTTTATCATGGGACGACCAGCGTGCTGCTTCTCCGGAGGTCCCTCGGTGGCCTCCTCCCTGATCGCGACGTCACCTCCCTCGCCGCCGTGCTCGAGAACGATCCTCACCTGCGCCTCCGCGCGCTCCGCATCGCCCACCGCGAGGCCACGGCGCGCGCGGGCTCGCCCATCGGCAGCGCGCACGCCGAGCTGCGCATCGCGCCCGGCGCGCGCGGGGTGATCATCTCGATCGAGGTCGCGGCCCCCGTCCAGCGGCGTCACCTCCTCGCCACGGCCACGCGATGAGCAAGAAGAAGAAAGACCGCCGCGAGCCCGCGGTCGACAAGGTGATCCACGTGGTCTTCGGCCCCGGCGGCGGCCGCGTCACCGATCCCGTCCCCGCGCCGGCCACTACGCGCCTGGGCACGCTCCCGCCTCCCCCGCCCTCGCGCGAGCCCGTGAGCGATCTCTTCACGGGGACCGAGGTGGTGAAGCTGCTGGCGATCTCGGTGGGCCGCCTCCGCTCGCTCGATCGCGCCGGCATCGTCACGCCCAGCGGTCGCCGCCGCGGCCGCCGCGCCTACACCTTCCCGGACATCATCGCCCTCCGCGCCGCGCGCGATCTGCTCCTGCGCAAGGTCCGCCTCCGCGACGTGGCCCGCGCCGTCGACGCCATCCGCGCCTCGCTCCCCATGGTCACGCGCCCGCTCGCCGAGCTGCGGATCATCTCCGACGGGCAGCGCGTGATCGTCAAGAGCGCCGCGGGGATCTTCGAACCGCTCACCGGCCAGATGGTCCTCGACTTCGACGTCAAGACCCTCCGCGACGACGTGGTCCGCGTCCTCCGCCCCGTCGTCGGCCGCGAGCGCGCCCGCACCGCCTACGACCTCTACGTCCGCGCCAGCCAGCTCGACGAGAACCCGGCGACGATCCCCGAAGCCGAAGAGCTCTACCGCCGCGCCATCGAGCTCGATCCATGGCTGGCCATCGCCTACACCAACCTCGGCAACGTCTGCTTCCGCCGCGGCGACGAAGAAGGCGCCGAGACCTTCTACCGCAAGGCCCTGGAGATCGAGGCCACGCAGCCCGAGGCCCAGTACAACCTCGGCTACGTCATGCTCGAGCGCGGCCACGCCGCCGAGGCCGTCACGTTCTTCAAGGGCGCTATCGGGAGCGATCCGCGCTTTGCCGATGCCTATTTCAACCTGGCCATGGCGTACGAGCAGATCGGGAGTCCGGACAAGGCGCGGCCTTGCTGGCGAAAGTACCTGGAGCTGGAGCCGACGGGGACGTGGGCGGAGATCGCCAAGAAGCACCTTTAGAGCGGTTTGCGAACGGCTTCGGGACATGTCCGTCGTCCGTCGTCCCTCGTCCGCCGTCTGTCGTCCGCCGTCCTCGTGCGCGTCTCCGTGCGCGTGGGACGACAGAAGGAAGACGACGAAGCTCGTCCCAGGCCCGTTCGCAAACCGCTCTAGAGGACGTGCCGTCTTCAGAGCACCAGATCGCGCGCGATGCCGTCCACCGCCGCGTCGATGTCCATTCCCTTGGACTCACTGACGAGCACACGACGTGCTCGCTCTTCGATCTCGTCGATCCATGCCGCTTCATCGCGTGGCTCGGGGCGCGAGATCGAATCCATCAACTCCAGCGCCATGGTCGCGCGCTCCTCATCGTCGAGCTGGAGCGCCTCCGCGGTCAGCTTTCTTGCCGTGCTCATTTCGCGAGAATAAGCTGTGCGTTGCTGCGCGGCCAGCCTTCCTGCTGGTTTCGCAGCTCACTCCCCGCCCCCGCGCTAAGGTGCGGCCGATCGATGGCAAATCTCGCTCGAACCGCCCCGTCCGCCCTCGCGCCCGCCCAGTCGCTTCGCGATGTCCTGCGGAGCTGCGACCCGGACGCTCCCCTCGCCAGCAACGATCCACGCTGGGAAGATTTCGCGCCCGCCCGGGGCGATCAGGCGATCGAAGCGCTCGGGCGTGAACTCGCCTGGCGCGCCGAGGACCGATTCGTCCACGCCGCCTTTGTGAGCCACCGCGGCGCGGGCAAGAGCACCGAGATCCTCCGGCTCACCGAGCGGCTCAAGGATTCGTACGAAACCGTCTATCTCGAAGCGACAATCGAGATGGACCCCTTCCACATCGAAGCCGAAGACCTCCTGCTCAACCTCGCTTTCGCGATCGAGGCGGCGATGGAAGCCCGCGGCACGCCGCTCCCGTCGGAGCTGCTCGGCCGTATTCGAGGCTGGTTTGACGAGGTGATCCGCAAGACCTCCTGGGCCGCCGGCTTCCACGGCGAGGCGATGGGCGGCGTCGAGGCCAAGGTCGGCGTCCCTTTCTCGGCCAACCTCGTCGGCTCGCTCAAGGCGCTCTTCAAGCAGGAGAGCGAGTATCGCACCGAGGTCAAGCAGGTGCTCCGTAGCAAGCCCGACCAAGCCTATGACAGCTTCGACGGCCCCGGGCGCGACCTCATGGAGCAGGCGCTCGCCCACCGGATCAACCTCGACGTCGTGATCCCGGAGAAGGCCGCTCGGGATCTTCTCATCTCCTCCAGCGGCGGCGCGATCCGTGAGCTGCTCGATCTGGTTTCGCAGCCCGCCCTCCTGGCCCGCGGCGAGGTGATCACCGAAGCGGACGCGGAACGAGCCGTCGTCAAGCGCAGGCAGCGCCTGCGCGATTTGATCAACGCCAACGGATGGATGCCAACGCTGGTCACGATCGCTCGCGACAAGCAGATCAGCGCCGATCCCAAAGCCTTCGAGGTGCTCTTCCGCTACCTCGCGTTCAAGTACAACGGCGACGGCTGGTACGATGTCCACCCCTCGTCACCGAGATCCCGGAGTTCCAGCGTGAGCGCCGCGGCGACGCCCGCTAGCCCCCAGGATTCGTCGGCGCCCGAGCGCATCCTCGGCGACGACGGCGGGCGCGCCTACCGACGATTCCTCGCGTGGACAGTCGGAGACGGCTTTGCCATGGCGGTGATCGAGGTCCGCTCTCCGGCGCAGCGCCGCGAGCTCCTCGCGTGGACGGCCGCCGAGATGCCCGGCACCCGCGTGGTCGCGCTCGACCAGGCGAGCGGGAAGCCGCTCTGGCCGCTGCTCGAACAGGCCTGTCCGTCGCCCGGCGGCGCCGATATTCTCGTGCTCACGCGCCTCGAAGATGCGGCGGAGCGGATCAAGCTCTGCGCGAGGATCAACATCCAGCGTGACGAGCTGGTAAGGGCGTTCCCGGTGCCCTGGGTGGTGTTGATTCATCCGGCGGCAGCGCTGGAGATGCAGCAACACGCGCCGGACTTCAGCGATTTTGCGGGGCTGTGGTTGAACGAGGAGCGCGAAGACGGCTCGACGCACCTGGAGGCGTTCGAGCAGCTCGGCCTGGAGTCGTTGTCGTTTGCCGCGCCGACGATGCCCCTCTCCGTGGACGATGCCTCTTCGAGTCTTCTCGGGAGCGCACTCAACGCCGTCGTGCTCAGCAAGTATGACGAAGCCGTCGATCTGCTCGCGCAATACGACATGCGGTATCCGAACGCTCGCGCTCATGAGCCGCAGCGGATCCGGGTGGAGGCTCTGCTCCTTTGGATGCGTGGGAAACCACTCGAAGCACTCTCCCGATTCGAAGAGGCTCGAAGGCAGCGCGACCCGGCCACTAACAGGCTAACGCACGCGGGAATCCTCGGAGATATCGCTCGCATCCGCGCGCAGCAGGGCGACGTCGACGCGGCGCTCGCCCTGCACAATGAAGCGCTTCAGGTCTACGAGGCGCTCGGGGACCGCCGCTCGCGCGCCGGCACCCTCGGCGACACAGCTCGGCTTCGCGCGGACAAGGGTGAGGTCGAGGCGGCGCTCGCCCTGCACAACGAAGAGCTCCATATTTATGAAGAGCTGGGAGACCGCCGCTCGCGCGCCGTCGCCCTGGGCGACATCGCTCGCCTTCACGCAGATAGGGGCGAGGTCGACGACGCGCTCCTCCTGCACCGAGAACAGTTGAAGGTGAATGAGGAGCTGAGTGACCCGATCGGGATCGCAAATGCGCGCTGGTCCATAGGTAGAATGGCGCTCCGTCAAGGCGACGGAGACGCCGCGTTCGAGCACCTGTCAACTGCCTATGCCATCTGCAATAGAATCGGTCGTCTGGATGCGATTTGCTTCGTTGGGATCGATCTGGCGCAGCTCCTGGTCGCAACTGGTCACAATGCCGAGGCCATTCCCATCCTCACGCGCTCGCGCGACGGCTTCCTGCACCTCGGCAGGCCTGAGCATGCGCAGCACACCCAAAAGCTCATCGACTCCGCAACCGATGACTCCTGATCTTTATCTTCCCTTCTTGCCCCCTTTTATCCGAGCATATCTTCTCCCGCATACTCTCCTCCGCTCTCGCTCCTCCGACCCAGAAAGGATAAGCCCATGCGCCTCCCGCCCCCCTCCGCCCGCTTCTCCCACTGCATCCGCTTCGGCAACTACGCCGCTCGCCGCTGCCGCCGCGCCCGCATGCTCTCCCTCGCCGCCGACATCGAAAAATCAACCGCCCTTCTCCTCGTCACCGGCCGAGCCCACGAAGACACCGACAAACCAATCCAGGACGCCCTCGCCGACCGCGACGCCTTCGACGACGATCTCGACGAGGCCGCCCAGGCTTCGCGCCTCAGCCTTGCCGGGCGCAGCACCGACGCCGTCAAGACGGCTCCTTACACCGTCATCTACCCCGATGGAGTCGGTTACTACACCGCCGCTCCGCTCGACGAAGAGATAGCGCGTTATGGTGAACTCAAGAGCCGCCTCGAAGAGCATCTCCCTCCCTCCGACGAGGTCCGCCTCAAGACCGTCGCGACCATCGACGCCGGCCTCGACGGCTTTCGCGGCTCGGTGGACGCGCTCACCCGGGCCCGCACCGCCGAGTCGCTGGCCGCAACGCGCCTCACCACCGCCACCGAGGCCTGGGAAAAGCAGCTCGAGAAGACCTACGGCGTCCTCGTCGCCGAGCTTGGCCGGGCCAAGGCGGATCGTTTCTTCCCGCGGGTTCGGGGCAAGAAGACCGAGACGCCCGAGTGAGCGACGCCCGGCGCCCCCGGGCGCCGCAAAAAGGGCCGACAACCCGTCGATCCCCCGCCAAAGAGCTCCGGGGCACGAGATCGACACCTCGTCGGGGCGCCCGGGAGCTGCCAGGGACGAGATCGAGGCCGTGATCCCTCGCCCAAGCCCCCCATGACGCGCGATCGACGCCTCGATCCGTGAACCCGCAGCGCCGGGGCGCGGGATCGACGCCTCGATCCCCCGTATCCAGCGCGCGCGGCGGCTCAGGACGCGCCGATCACCTCGGCCAGCGTCGGCGCGGTGAGCACCCGCTCGGCCCAGGCTTCGAGCTGCTCCACCCCGGCGGCGGTCACGCGGGCCAGCGCCGCCTCCGGTGCTGGCCGAACCGCAAGGTGAGCTGCTTGAGCAAGAGCTTGCGCTCGCCGGTGCGCTCGCCCTTCTGTCGCCCTTCTTCCCGCAGTCAATCTGCCAGCGTCACGATTTCCTCCTCAACATCCTCGCCGATGGTCGACGTGGCCAGCTTCTGAAGGTCGTCGACCGTGAGCTGGTCGTCGACTTCGAGGATATACCGGAAGATCCTCCGGATCGCAGCTCCGCCGTCCGGCGCGTTCCAGGCCTCACGGATGACGCTGCCCCAGCCGCCGAGCTCGTGCTTGAAGAAGCCTTGCCGCCGCGCGTGCTTGAGGCACCAGAGGACGAAGCGGCCGAGCGCGCTCATCGCCCGCGCGCGGATCGCGTCGTCGCTCGTCGCCGCCAGATCGTCGAGCAAGAACTGGAAGCGCGGCACGTAGGCGCCGATCGCCGTGAGCAGCTCGGGCTCGATATCGAGCAGATCCTCGAACGCGACCGCAGCGCGCCAGCCCCCGTCGCCGTGATGGAGCACGGTCGGGAGGATCACCGGGAGCTTCACGGTGTCCGGGTGCTTGGCGAGCTGCGCTTCCCAGATCCGGATCTCGTACCGAAGCATCCGGAAGGGCATGCGCGGGTCGACGGTGCTCTGGTGCTCGAAGAGCAGGTAGACCAGCGCGGGGCGGCCCGCGAAGAGCGCGGTGAAGAGCAGATCGGTGTGCCGCCGCGAGAGCGCTTCATCGACGAAGCTCCCAGGGCAGAGCGTCAGCGTGGAGAAGTCGAGGTGCGCCGCCAGCGCCGGAGGGAGGATGGCGCGCAGCTCGCCCGCGGCGTGCTCGACCTGGGAGGAGGTGGCGGTGAAGAGGCCGTTGTGCGGGGTGTGCGGCATCGGCGGCGCCGAGCATGCCCGAGCGCCGCGCAGCCGTCATGTTTTCGATGAGCTACGTCGTCAACGAGTGAAACCGACGCGATCGCGGCGGACGCTGATCCTCCCGCTACTTCTTCCCGCCCTTCCCAGGCTTCGCCTCCGGCTCGGCCACCACCGCGTTCGGCTGCCGATCCGAGACGACCGCGCGCCCCTCGCCCGGCCCGAGGGTGACCGTCATCGTCCGGTTGCCACCGACCTCGTCCACGAACGTCACATCGTGGCTCCCGGGCGCCACACGGAATCCCTTGATCGGCGTCGTCCCGATCTCCTTCCCGTCGAGCAGCACCTTGCTTGGCGGGTTGCAGAGGATCTCGAGCTGGCCGTACTCGTCGACCGGCTCGTCCGGGGTGGCGACAGCGAGCGGAACGGCGGGCGGCGGAGGTTCGGACGCGCCGCAGCCGAGCATCCCGAGGGCCACTGCGGCGAAGGCCGCGCGATACGCGCTGTGCATCATGGGCGCGGATGGTACCAGGGCCCCGGCGGGATCGCTTGACCGGCGGACGCGCTTTTGCTCCATACTCGCGCGCCATGACGGAACTCCACGCGACGGGCAATGGACCGGGCAATTACGGGCCGGGCGGCGCGCCTCCGGGCGGCAACTATGGACCGCCTCCGGGCGGCGGCGGTTATGGCGGTCCGCCTCCCGGCGGCGGCGGTCCTCCCGGCGGCGGCTATGGCGGCCCGCCTCCCGGCGGCGGCGGTCCTCCCGGCGGCGGCTACGGCGGCCCGCCTCCCGGCGGCTACGGCGGCCCGCCGATGCCTCCTTCGCCTCCGCAGAAGCAAGGCCCCAACGTCGGCCTGATCGTGGGGCTTGGCTGCCTCGTCCTCTTCGTCCTCGGCGGCATCGGGCTGGCCTTCGTGTTCTTCGGCTTCAGGAGGGCGGCAACCTCCGTCGCCGGGATCGCGCCCCCGGTGGCCGTGCGTCCGACGAGCGGTGGCACCAGCGGCGGCGTCGGGGTGGGAACCGGCACCGGGGCGCTCAAGGTCGAGCTCCACGATCTGCGTGATTTCGCCGGGAGCTTCGGCAAAGCGCGCTACTTCGTCGGCGAGCTCCAGAACACCGGGGACACGGCGGTCGGCTACCCCAGCGCCAAGATCACGCTCCTCGATGCCAGCAACACCGCGATTGACAGCACCGTCTGCGCCAGCGTCATCCGCCTGCTCCCGCCGGGCGACAAGGTGCCCTGCACGTTCAGCTCCTCCAAGGCCGACGGCTTCAAGAGCTCGCGGACCGAGATCACGCCGATGCGCTCGTACCTCAAGGGCGTGCCCGCAGAGTTCAAGGTCGAGGGGATCAAGTTCACCCCGAAGAAGGGGTACTCGCCCAACCAGCTCGAGGGGAAAATCACCAACCTCAGCTCGTTCAAGGCCAAGTCGGTCTGGGCCCTGGTCTCGCTCTACGGGACCGACGGGAAGATCGTCGGCGCCGAGCAGACGCTGGTGGCCGGCTCGGATCTGGAAGCGGGCGCGAGCGCGCTCTTCAGCGCCAAGGTCTACAACGTCGCCGCCCAGCCGCAGACGTACACCGTCAAGCCGGTCGGCTACGGCGAGTAGCGACGATCGCCAGCAGAGCGAGCCACGCCGCGAGCCCGGGACCGGAGCCGGGCGTCTGTTCCCCGAGAGCCCCGAGAGCCCCGAGAGCCCCGAGATCGCAGGCGCAGCTCGAGGCCCTCGGCTCGATCTTGAGCGCGGCGGGCGGCTCGCTTCGGCGCGGCGGATCCGGCGTCGCGGCCGCGTCGACGGGAACCGCGGCGTCGATCGTCTCCAGCGCAGGCGCGTCGATCCCTGCGTCTTCCACCGCGCCGCCGCACGCCGCGCGGTGCGCGAGCAGCCAGGCGACGACGGCCTTCCCCTTCCCCGCTTGCAGGGTCGGGATCACGCTCTCGTGGGTCACGCCGGGCAGCGTCTCCCAGACGATCTCATGGCCGCCGCAGGCCGCGTAGTAGTCACGCAGCGGGCGCGTGTACGGCACCAGCATCGGATCGGTCGCGCCGAGCGTGAACAGCACCGGCACCTTGCAGTCGGGGCAGCGCGTGCCCCACGGCATCCCGCCGGCGATGTGCGCGATCGCCGCGAACTCGCTCGGGTGCGTCGGCCCGTACCAGCCGAGGTACGTCGCTCCTCCGCTGTAGCCGGCCGCGTAGATCCGCGCCGGATCGACGGCGAAGCGGGCCTTCGTCGCGGCGATCTGGGCGCCGATCCAGCCGGGATCGTGGGTGCTCGTCCCGAACCATTGCCAGTAGCTCGTGCGGCAGCCGAGCTCGGTCGGGCAGCGCAGCGAGACGAGGATCATCTGCGCTTGCTCGCACGCCGGACGCAACGCCCGGAAGAGCTTCCCCGCGGCTGCGTCGTCGCCGTGGAGCGCGATCACGAGCGGTCGCGGTGTGCCGTCGCCGTCCGGCGCGAACGTGACGCACCCTTTGCACGGCCAGCCTTCGAGCGGCGCGGAGGCGGGCTCGGCCCACGCGCTCGTCGCGACGAGCAGGAGCGTCGCCGCGACGACGGCCGAGGGCAGGCTTCGCATGCGGACACATGTTCGCACGCTCCGACGCGCACCTCAAAAATGGTACAGCTCTCCCCATGAGCGACGTGGGATCGGCGCGAAAGGCAAAAGAGCAGCTCAAGACCACCATCGGCGCCGAGCCGTGGTGCGCGGGCATCGGCGTCGAGCGCGAGGACGGCGTGGGGTTCGTCGTGCGCGTCCGCGTGCGCGCGGACATCGCGCCCGAGCAAAGGAGCCTCATCCCCGCTCACATCGGCGCCGTCGTGGTCTACGTCGAAGAGAACGACGGTTGACATTCAGGGAAACCGTGTAAGCTCCCCGCCCCGTGAACGAGAGGAACCTCTCCCGGATGCTCTCCACGAGCGTCGTCGACGCGCTGAAGGCGCAGGGTCACATCCTGGTGGTCAAGGGCGGCGCCACGGCGCTCGCCCGCGAGCTCGAGGAGCTGATGGCGCCGCGCCTCCTCCGGGTCGTCCCGCGCATCGAGCCCCTGGCGATCGTCGGCGGCGAAGTGACGAGCACCTTCGGGAGCGAGTCGATCGACGACGAGGTCGAGGCCCTGGTCGTCGAGCTCACCGCCGCGCTGATGGACTCCGACCACGTGGAAGACGTGTTCGCCGAGGACAACGTCATCCGCCGCGACATCTTCCGCACGCTGCGCGACGGCCTCCTCCGCGCCCCGGCCGAGGGCGAAGGCGTGGTCGAAGAGCAGGTCCACGTCCGCCTCGACACGCTGGGCTATGTCGCCGCGACGGTGAGCAAGCTAGCCTCGGCCGGCGCGATGCGTGAGGCCCTCGGCCGCGCCGCCGAGCTGGTGCAGGCGCACTTCACCGCCTACAGCGCCGAGGATCGCGAGGCGACGTTCCTGCTCGAAGACGGCGATCCCGACGGCCGGCTCGAGCTCGAAGAGGCCATCGCCGACGAGCTCACCGATCTGGTCGAGGCCGGCATCGTCGACCTGCCGACGATCGAGCGGACGATCGATCTCGGACGCCCGCTCCCGCCCGCCGAGCACCGCGCCCTCGCGGCCCGGATCGACGCCGCCGGTCAGCAGACGATCCTCCGCGGCGGCTGCGTGGCGAGCTGGGAAATGGACGACGCGCGCACGCTCGCCATCTCCTTCACGCCGCTCTCGGACCAGGACGCGCGGGACGTCGATCAGCTCGTCGCGGCGTTCGCCCGCGAGCTGAAGATGATCGTGGGCGAGGGGCCCGCAGCCCCCGCCGCCGAGGCGAAGCTCGCGCCGGCCCCCGTCAAGGAAGCCGAGCCGGCCGCCCCGGCCAAGGCCGCCCGCGCCGCCGCCAAGGCGCCCGCCGCCAAGGCAGAGCCCGCCAAGAAGGCCGCGACCAAGTCCGCCGCGAAGAAGGTCCCCGCCGCGAAGAAGACGCCCGCCAAGAAGGCCGCCCCGAAGCCGGCGGCCACGCCGGCGACGAAGGCGCGGACACCGGCCGCAAAGAAGCGCTGAGAGCGCCCCGGCGATTTCGACGCCGAGCGGCAGGGCCTTCTGTACTATCCGAGCCGTTGAAGCTCGTTCTCAAGCCTCCTGGTACGTCGATCGTCCTCCTCGCCGGCGCCGCGGGGCTCGCCCTCGGAGCGTGTGGATACCCGACGTTCGGCTTCGTCTCTGAGGGCACCAGCAGCGGCGCCAGCGGCACGGGCGGACTCGGCGGCGCGGGCGGCATGGGCGGCCTCGGCGGCGGCGCGCCGGGCACCGGGGGCGATCCGGCCACGAGCACGGTCTCGGTCACGAGCACGGCCTCGGCGACCAGCAGCGGCGCCGGCTGCATGACCACCGGCCTGAGCACCTGCACCTCGACGTGCGGATGCCTCGCCAAGCAGAAGTGCGCCATCACCGACGAGGCCGTCGGGACAATGACCTGCATCACCGCAGGCCCCGTCCCCAACGGGTCCAAGTGCAACGTCAATCAAGACTGCGGCGTGAGCAGCTTTTGCGACCACAAACACAAGGTCTGCAGGGCGATCTGCGACGGCGTCGGCGACTGCCCGGCCAACGCGCAGTGCATCCCCGCCAAGCAGGCGGTGGACGGGACGACCAACATCCCCGGGCTCAACCTCTGCACCGCGCACTGCAACCCGAGCGACCCGCTGTCGTGCGGGCCGAACATCACCTGCTTTTACGATTTCAAGACCGTCGAGTTCGACTGCGCGTCCGGGCCGAACACCAGCGAAAACAGCGTGTGCGTCCTCGCCACCGACTGCGCCAAAGGCCTCGTGTGCGCCGGAGGGATGGCCGGGTTCACCTGCGCGCAGTGGTGCACGCCAATCAACACGATGATCAAGAACCTCTCGTGTCCCGGGCTGCGCCCTTACTGCGATCCGGTCACGGTGAACGTCAATTACGACGGCAAAGATTACGGGATCTGCAGCAAGTAACGCGGCGCCCCCGGGCCCTCAGCGCCCGGCTTTCGGCTTGTAAACGAGGATCACCGGCACCCCGTCGAGCCCGCCCACGATCGTCGGCCGCACCGTCCCGTAAGCCACCCAGGCCTGGAACTCCTGCCCGCGCATGTGCTTTTCGTGGTGGTAAAGCGCGAAGTCGGCGCCCGCCACCGACCACACGCCGCGGATGTCGCGGCGGAGCCGGCCGTCGGTCGCGAGCATGTCCCACGATGGCCCCGCCGTATCGTGGATGTACACGCTCCCTCGCTTCGGCACCTCGCGGTTGAGGTCGGCCGTGATCGCCCCCGTCGTGTAGCCCCAGAAGGTGCGGTTGAGCCCCAGCGTCGCCGCCCCCGGCGCGCCGCCCGCGAGCGGCGTATAGGTCGACAGGCCCCAGGGGTGCGCGTGGATTGTCTCCGCCGCCGGCGCCGCGATCACCGCCGCTCCGCAGAGCGCCGTCATCGGCAACGCCGGGCGCCCCGCCGCGAGCGCCCAGCCGAAGCGCCGCCGCTGCCGGAGCAGCTCGCGCCGCAGCGCCCGCACCACCGTCGCAAAGCCGCTCCCCGCGAAGAGCGCGAGGAACGGATAGGCCGTCATCCAGTGCTTCGTCCCCCCGAAGATCGGCGTCCCCGTCGACGTCCACGCCGCGTAGTTGATCCCGAGGGCGAAGAGCCAGAGCAGATCGGTCGAGCCTGCGTCGAAGCGCGGCGGCGGGCGGCCTTCAGCCCAGCGCGCGATCCACGCCGATCGCCCTCGCAGCGCCGCCGCGAGCGGCGAGAGTCGCCGCGCTTGCGCCCGCGCGCCGAGGCCCACCAGGAACAGGAGCAGCGTGATCCCGGGGACCGTGGTCGCCGTCATCACCCACGCGTAGGCGCGCGGCATCGGGGGAACCCAGTAGTTCTTCCCCAGGAACTCCATGTTGTAATACTCGTGGTTGAGGTGGAACGAGACGTACCACCGGAACCTCGCCAGCGTGTCGTGCCAGAGGTGCGGCCAGAGCGCGACGAAGACGATCGGGCCGAACACCGCCATCGCCGCCAGCGCCGTGAACGACCGCGCGCGGGACACCGCGAACGCCGGCTCGCGCTGCCCTTGGATCCGCGCGTCGAGGCGATAGAGCACCTCGCGCGCGACGATGTGAGCGACCACGAGAAAGGGCAGAAACCAGGCGTTGTGCTTGGTATCGAGCGCCAGCCCGAAGGCCACGCCGGTGAGCACCGGCCACACCAGCGAGGGCGCGCGCAGCGATTTCCAGTACGCGTAGGCCGTCAGCGTCCACATCGTCACGATGGGCACGTCGAAGCAGGCCAGGTGCGCCTGGAAGAAGAACCGCGGCATCAGCGCGAGGAAGAGCGCCGCCGCGAGGCCCGCTACCCGCCCGCGCGCCTCGGCGCCCCAGAGGTACACCAGCACGAGCGCGAGCCCGCCCAGCACCATCGCCGGGAAGCGGTAGCTCGTCCCCTCCATCGCGAAGAGGTGGTATTTCTTCTGGAGGATCAGGCTGGAGAGCGCGAAGAGCCCCTTGATCAGGCCTGGATGCTCGGGGTTGGCGTTCCAGAACGCGTCCACCGTCTGCGGGACGAAGGCGGCCTTGCGGTCCTTGAACAGCAGCTCGAACCAGCGCGCGTAGCTCGACGACGCCTGGAAGTAGAAGCCCTCGTCGCGCGCGTAGCCGAGGTCCTGCACGCTGCGGAGCAGGGCTGTCACGTAGCCGAAGAAGAGCCCCAACGAGACGAGGAGATCGGTGAGCCGCCCGCGCGCTTTGTCGCTCATCGCGTGTCCGCCTCGAAGCAGAAGTGACGGTCCTTGTAGTTCGGCGAGCTGACCGCGAGCTCCACCTCGTGCGCGACCTTGCCCGCGTGGGCGCCGAGCGGCATTTCAAAGCCCTTCCAGCCGTCGCCGTCGTGGTGGACGAACGAGCCCACGGCGTCGCCGTCGACGCGCACCGTGAGGGTGATCGGCGCGCCCTTGCGGTCGCGCTCGGTCACCCAGTAGAGGCCGCCGTGGCCGCGGATCACCTGGCCGAGCGGGACGTCGCGCCAGCGGGTCACGATCTCGCCCCGCGCGAAGGGGTGCGACCAGAGGCAGCGGCGCGGGCGAAACTCTTCGTCGGCGATCACCGTCACGCCGACGTTGAAGAAGACGCCGCCGGGGCATTCGAAGCGCTCCCGGGGGAACGTCGGGTGCCCGCCGAGCCCGCCGGCGACGATCGGCGCGTTCGCGTTCCAGGTGCACGTGAGCGGCGGATCGGTCCCGCGCACGTCGGCCTCGCCCGGCTTCGCGTGGTCGACGAAGTCGTAGATCACTGCCTGGTACGCGGGGTTTTCGACGCGGCGGATCAAGAGCTTCCCCGCCTCGGTTCGGCTCTCCTCGCGCCACCCGCGCAGCTCCTTTGCGCGCTCACCGAGGATCGACACCTCGATCGCGTGGGCGTAGCGGGTCTCGTCGGGGCGGGCCACGTCGCGCAGCGGCATCAGCGCGTCGCCGAGCGCGCGCCTCGCCAGCGGATCGGCCCAGTCGGGCGCGATCACCACCAGATCGCCTTCCTGCTTCAGCGCCCGCACCGGGGCCTCGATCGCCGCCCATGCGTCGAATGTAGGCGCTCGATGCGTCGCCCAGATCTGCGCGCCGAGCTCGGCGATCCCCACGAGCGGGATCGCCACGAGGGCCCAGCGCAGACGGCTCGGCGCCCGGCTCACGCGGCCTCCTCGGCCTCTTCCTCGCGCCGCGCCCGCCGGTGGAGCACGACGAGCCCGGCCAGCGTCACCGCGCCCAGGAGCAGCCCGGCGCCGAGGAACGGCGGCCGGTAGCGCAGCGTCACCTGCCCGCTGCCGCCGCGGAGGCGCGTGGCCACCGCGTTCTCGAACGGCTCCGCCGGGCCGGTGTCGGCGCTCCAGCCCTCGTCGTAGTTCATGTTGTAGACGAGCAGCGACGACGGCGACGCATCGGTCACATCGATGACGACGCGGTTCGGGCTCCACGCCGCGATCTTCGCCGTGCCCCCGCCCTCGACGTGGACCTCGCCGCGGAAGCGGGGATCCTTCGTCGCGATCGCGCCCTTGCGATCGAACGGCGGCGTACCGTAGCAGTTGATGATCCCGGTGTTGCCGAGCATCGCCAGGTACATCGGCCCGGCCCAGTCGCGCCTCTTGTACTGAAACGGCGGCTCGGCCTCGAAGTGGAACGGGCGCCCCTGCGGGATGTTGTCGGGCGGCACCATCCACATCGCCTGCTCCATCGGCTTGCGCGCGACGCGGCCGACGTCGATGGCCAGCCCCAGCACCAGCAGGCCGGCCACGGCGTCGAGCCACGGGGCCGTCCGCTCGCGCTTGGCGATCACCCGCCCGATCCCCGCCGCGGCGACGAGCCCGAGGATCAAGATCGCCGGGTAGAGGAAGCGCGAGGGCACGTGCTGCGAGCGAAACACCGGGGAGAAGCGGTGCAGCAGCGTCCAGGGCGCCTCGGCGTGGAAGGCCCCGAAGCCCAGCGCCACGAGCACGATCCCGATCCCCTTGAGCGCCGCCTCGCGCCGCCCTTGCACGAAGACCACCCCGAGCAGCAGCACCGCCGCGCTGGCGACGCCGATGTAGATGCCCCACTCGTGCCAGCCATACGGCGTCACCCGCGCCGGCCGCGACGAGAACGCCTGATCGCGCGAGGTGAGCATCGCCCAGAAGGCGCCGAGCTCCAGCGACTCGGTGGACTCGATCAGGCGCGGCGCCTTGCCGAAGCCGTCGAGCAGCGGCAGCAGCTTCGGGCCCGCGAGCCCGACGCCGAGCAGCCCCATGATCGCCAGGACCATCAGCGGACGCGGCGATCGCTCGAGCGCGGCGAGGAGCAGCGCGTAGAGGCCGAGCACCAGCACGGTGTGCGGGAGCGGGTAGATGCCGCCCGAGTACACCAGCATCGCGATGCAGGCGCCGCCGAGCCCGTAGTCGAGGATCCGCCGCGAGTCCGAGGCGCCGGGCTCGGTCGCCCGCGCGCGCTCGTAGAAGTAGAGGCACCACGGGAGCCAGGCATAGGCGAGGTGCCAGGTGTGCCCGGCCGCCGCTTGCAGCGCCCAGCGCCCGTTCACCGCCCCGATCACCGCCGTGAAGGCCCGGGCGGCGTGGCTGGTCGTGAAGCGGGACGCCGCCGCGTACGCGCCCGCGGCGCCGATCACCGCCATCCCCAGCACCTCGATCCGCAGCGCCAGCGAAAGCGGCAGCACGAGGTACGCCGGCAAGAAGGGCGAGACGACGATGGTGTCCGCCTCGACATACCCCCACGCGGGAAATCCCCCGCAAGCGAAGGGATTCCACGAAGGAAACTCGTGGAAGCGAAACAGCGAGAGCAGGACGAGGTACCGGTGCGCCGCCTGCACATCCCAGTCGTGAAAGCCGAGGGTGCGCGTCTCGCGGAACCAGGCGCCCACGGCGATGGCGATGGCGGTGATCATCGCCGCGCAGGCGAGCAAGGCGGCGGCGGAGCGCCAGGGATCGGCGAGGAAATTGGCCGCCGCCCGGCGGAAGAGGGCTCGGGGGTTCACGGAGGGGGGCGGACCCTAGCACTGCGGGGAGCCTCCGCGTGAGCCGCATCGAGCGGCCGAGGGGCATCTCCGCGCGTTGATCTCGACGACCGCTACCGAGGGAGCGTGATGACCCTCCCGCTGGCATCCGACTCGCGCAGCCAGGCCCTGGCCTCCGAGCTGTAAACCGTGCGCGTGGCGCGCTGCCGTTCGCGCGCGGAGGTAACGATGAAGTCGATGAGCGCCCGCGCCGCGCGCGAGGGCACCACGCCCTTCGGGTAGAGCAGCGAGAACGGGCGGCTCCGGCCGCGGAGGGGCGCGAGCACCTCGACGAGCGCCCCGCGCGCCACGTCCTCTTCCACGAGGAAGTCGTACACCTGCACGAGCCCGACCCCCGCGCGCGCCAGCGCGATCACGCCGAGCACGTCGTCGGAGCACTGGTAGGACGCCTCGGGCACCAGGCTGCGCGGCGCGGGCGCGAACGTCCACGGGAGCGCGCGGCCCGAGCTGGGCATGAGGAAGGTCACACACGTGTGCCGCGCCAGATCGTCCGGGCTCTGCGGCGCGCCGTGCCGCGCCAGGTACGATCGGCTGGCGTACACGCCGAGCGGGAAGTCGCCGAGCTTGCGCGCCACCAGCGTCTTGTCCTCGATCGTGCCCATGCGGATCGCCAGATCGTAGCCGTCGCGCACGAAGTCGATGTTCTGGTTGGAGACGTTCACCTCCACCTGCACCCCCGGGTGGCGCACCCGGAAGTCGCCGAGCGAGGGCAGGAGCCGGTGGTGGCCGTACGTGGTCGGCGCGCTGATGCGCACGCGCCCGGCGGCCGTCTTGCGCCCGCTCGCGAGCTCGCGCTCGCCGGTCGCCAGCAGCGACAGCGCCTGCACGCACAGGTCGTAGTAGCGGCGCGCCGCGTCGGTCGGCGAGAGGCTGCGCGTCGTCCGGCGAAAGAGCGTGACGCCGAGCGCGCGCTCCAGGCGCGCCACGCTGCGGCTCGTGGCCTGCGGCGTGACCGAGAGAGCGCGCGCCGCCCTGGTGAAGCTCCCGGTCTCGTACGTCCGGCAGAACGCCTCGAGGTTGGGGAGCGTGCCTTCGAGCGTCGGCGCCGACATTGACAACACGGTAGTACAAAAGCTTCGCCGGGGGCGCGACTACCCGAGCGAGGCGGCAGGCTGTACTCCTTGCACCATGAACAGCATCGCACCGAGGCGGCCGGACGCCGGCCGCAGGGGAGCTCTCGCCCTTTGCGCCGCGGCCCTGCTCGCGGCCTGCAGCGCGCCGCGGGGGACCACCCCGGAAGCTTCTTCACCGCACCACAAGGAGACCAGCACCATGAGCCAGCGCATCCTCATCGCCATGACCAGCCACGACAAGAAGGGCGACACCGGCGAGAGCACCGGCGCGTACCTGCCCGAGATCGCGCACCCGCACGCCGTCTTCACGAAGGCCGGCTACGCTGTGGACTTCGCGTCCGTGCGCGGGGGGCGCGTCCCGCTCGACGGCGTGGACCGCAAGGATCCGGTCAACGCCGCCTTCCTCGACGATCCCGAGCTCGAGCGGCGCCTGCACGCGAGCGCCGCGTCGGCCTCGGTGGATCCCTCGGGCTACGTCGCGATCTTCTTCGCCGGCGGGCACGGCGCGATGTGGGATCTGCCCGACGACGTCGCGTTCGCGCGCGTCACGACGCGCGTCTACGAGGCCGGCGGCGTGGTCGGCGCGGTGTGCCACGGGCCGGCGGCGCTCGTGAACGTGCGCCTCTCGAGCGGCGCGTTCCTCGTCGCGGGCAAGGACGTGAACGGCTTCACCAACGAGGAGGAGCGCGCGGCGGGGCTCGACCGGATCGTGCCCTTCCTGCTCGAGGATCAGCTGACCGCGCGCGGGGGGCGCTTCGTGGGGGCGCCGAAGTGGGAGAAGCAAGTGGTCGTCAGCGAGCGCCTCGTCACCGGCCAGAACCCCGCGTCCGCGGCGGGCGTCGCGGAGGCGATGGTGCGCGTGCTGCGCGAGACCCAGCGGCCGTGATTGACACGGCGGGGATCGGCCTGACCTGGCCAGCCTCCTCCCCGGCCTGCGCTCTCAATCCGCGTGAGCGCTCTTGTAGGCGGGCCGCTCTTGCAACCCCTTGAGGTACGCGGCGAGCTTCGGGTGATCTCCGAGCATGCCCAGGAAGCCTACCCAACCAATTGCGCTCCCCACGATCACGTCGGCCGCGGTGAACGAGTCACCGACAACATACTGCCGGCCGCCCACGGCCTCCTCGAGAACGCGCGCAATCGGGCCCCACTTCTCCTTCGCCGTCTCGGCAACCGCCGGAATTCGCTTCGCCTCGGGCAGCAGCCGCGTATGCATGGTGAGCGCCTCGAGCACCGGATCCACCGTGGCAGGGACGTAGACCATCCAGCGGTAATACTCCGCGCGCTCATCCGTACCGAGCGCCGGCGCGAGCTTCTTCTCGGGGAACTTGTCGGCCAGGTGCAGGACGATGGCCGACGATTCGCTCAGCTTGAGATCCCCATCCACCAGCGCAGGCACGGAGCCAAGCGGGTGAATCGCGAGGTACTCGGGCGTCTTGTGCTCTCCCTTGGACAGGGCGAGGCGTGCAATCTCGTAGGGAGCGCCGATCTCCTCGAGCATCCACCGGGCGCGTCCTGATCGTGTGAACTGGCTGTGATAAAGCTTCATCGAAACCCTCCTGGCGCCTCGGTAGCAGAGCCGCGCGCGGGGGTCGAGGGAGACGTCACAGCGGGTCGCCCCCGCAGCGGCTGGGCTCGGTGCCATTGAAACAGCGGAGCTCGAGATGTGGCTCCCGCGTCGCCCCCACGGAATCCACCGCCCAGCTGAAGAACGGCTCCAGTGGCCGGCCCGAGAGGAGCGTCCCCCGCGCGCCGACGCGGAAGTCGCCCACGAGGGGAAAAGGATTCACATCGTGGATTGTCCAGCTCCTTTCGCCGCAGGGGCTCGTCGCTACGAGAGCGGCACGAGGCCCGGCGTGAATCGGCTGGTGCTCCCCGATGCGCTGCGCTACCTGCCCGGCTATCACCAGGCGCGCCTGCGCGTCGCGCTCGCCGAAGGCAAACCCCTGCCGTGGGACTCCCGGCTGGTCAACCGGCTCGACCACGTGGTGGACCTCCCCCTCAGCCTCAAGCCGATCACCATCCCCGACCTCGCCTGATCGGCTATTCGGCCGAGGAAGCCACCACGATCCGCGTCACGCCGCCCAGGCGAACGAAGCCGTCCTTGCGAAGCGGTTCGGTCTCTTTCACCAGCTCTGCTTCCCACTCTTGTTGAATCTCCTCGGGGAGATCGTTGAGCAGCCGCGTGAGACCGAACGCGCGCGTCCACGCGATGAGCTCGGCGCCCGTCGCGGCTTCCATGACGGCGACCTCCTGCTCTTCGATGTGCTCGATGGTGAAGCCGGCGGCGGCGAAGTCGCGATGGAGCCGATCGGTATCGGCGTAGCGAAACGTTCCTGGAGCCTCTGGATCGATTGGCGGCAATGGCAGGTTCTTCCCGAGCACGCGCCTTGGCAGAGTGAAGTACGGGACTCGCTCCGGCTCCGCCCAGACGGCGGCGACGAGGACGCCGCGGGGCACCATGGCGCGGCGAGCGGCCATGAGGGCGTCGACCGGCGAATCGAAGTACATGAGTCCCCAGCGGACGAGGGTGGCGTGGAAGTGTGCTGTCGGGACGCCTTCCAGGCGTTCGGCGTTCAGACCGCGGAGATCGAGGTTCGAGAGGCCTTCGCGGGCGGCTCGTTCGCGGGCCATTTTGAGCAAGCTTTCGGAGAGGTCCACTCCGAGGACGGTGCCGGTCGGGCCGACGCGGTGGGCGGCGCGGATGGCGGGTTCGCCTCGGCCTGTGGCGAGGTCGAGGATGCGCATGCCGGGGCGGATGGCGGCGAGGTCCAGCATTCGCTCGCTGAGGGGGGCGGTCAGGCGCTGTTCGGTGGCGTCGTAGGCGCGCCAGGTTTGTTCTGGCGTGAGAAGGCGGCGTTGAACATTTTGCTCGGCGCGGGATGCAAGGTCCATCAAGATCTCGCGCTTGGAGGGAGACATCTCCAGCGCCGGCTCCGCGAGCGCCTTGCGCAGCTGCAGCGCCAGATCTGCTTGGTTTATTTCGCGCCATAGCTGCTCATTCGGACCATAGGACCTGGTTACTGCCGCCCATAGTATGTCGGTTCCTAACCCCAGGGAGTGCAGGTCCTCCGACGAGAGCAGCGCGGAGACGCGGTGCGCGTCGATGGGCAGGCCACCAAGGAAAATGGCCGCTGTTCGAGATCGGATCCGCGCCGCTACTGCTGCTTCGAATATCGCCGTCGCCGCGTCTCGCGACGCGAGATGCGCAAGACCACCTGCGGCGCCTTCGCGACTCAACAGCTCAGGGGCTTCGAGAAGGAGCGTCCGAAGATCCTCGAAGGCGGCCACCCCACGAATCCTGGCCAGCGCTGGGCCCGCGTAGGTCTCCACGATCCCCGGCGTAGACAAAAGGATACTCCGTACGGTGTCGTAGCCAGCCTCGTCGGCGATGCATCCAAGAAGATGAGCTGTCAGCCGTGGCGGCGCCTTCCCGTCGCGGAAGGCAGCCACGAGATGGCGCGCAGCCGGACCATCCGGCGAGCGACGCTCCAGCTCGGCCGCGATGTCCCTGAGCTGCGCGCGGTCCACGATCGCGATGGTGACGAGCTCCGTCGCCGAGTAAAGTGACATTTCCCTAGGAATCATGAAGAGTACTCCAGGAGTGATCGGGGATCGCGTAACGCGCCTGGGCTTCACTCGCCGCGCTACCCAGGCAGCTCGAACGTTTGCAGCACAGACCACGGCTGTCCAGCGTGTTGTTCGATGAGGCACACCGAGGCAAACGTGATCGTCAGCACCTGTCCACCCTCCACGCGATCAACGCCGAGGCGGAGGTCAAAGCGGCTCAGAAGGAGACCGCCGCGGCAAGACAGAAGGAGAAGGGCGCGATCGAGGCTGCGAAGAAGGCAAAGAAGGCCATGAAGTCCACGGCCTGACGCGCCACGCGATCTCGGGCAATCGGGCCCTTCGATCCGAAGCGCCCGATCCCGAGCGCGCTCCCCACCGCGCCGGCCATCGCACCGCCGCGCGGCCTCTGGTTCCCCTCACCCCGCCCCCCCCCCGCCGCTGACTTCCAGCGACCCCTGCCGTTCCACGTCGCAGCCTTGCAACCGAGCGCGTCCGCCGCGATACTCGCCGCGCTTCCGCGCGCCCCGTCGCGCCTCGGGAGGGATCCTGGAGATGCGCATGAGCAAACGATCGGTTTCAGGCTTGATTCTCGGCACTCTCACGCTCGCCCTCGCTCCCGCGGGCTGCGGCGCCCTGCTGGGGCTGGACGACTTCACGGAGTCCGCCGCGACCAGCGGAAGCGGCGCAGGCACGGGCAGCGGAGGGGGTGGCGGGAGCGGCGGGGCGACGAGCACCGGCACCGGCGGCGCCGCCCCGTGCACAACTCCCGCGGATTGTCCTCAGCCCCCTGCCGGCTCGCACGCGGCGGCGACGTGCATCAAGGGCGCTTGTAACGTCCTTTGCGATGCCGGCCACGACAACTGCGACGACGATTTTTCCAGCAATGGTTGCGAGGTCGACCTCGAGACGGACGCTGCGCACTGCGGCTCGTGCAGCAATGCCTGCGCGGTGCCGAAGTGCAGCAAGCACGTCTGCAACAATCCAGTCGACGTGGCCGCCGGCGTGTACCACTCGTGCGCTGTCCTCCTCGACCAGAGCGTGTGGTGCTGGGGAAAGAACGGGAACGGAGAGCTGGGCGACGGCATGAACATCACGCGAACGAAGCCCGTCGCCATCCTTCCTCCCGGATCCGCGACGAAGGTGGTGGCCGGCGGCGACACGACCTCTCCCCATACCTGCGCGCTCATGACGAGCAACGAAGTGCGATGCTGGGGAGGGAACGCCTACGGGCAGCTCGGCATCAACTCCACCCAGGACAAGAACACCCCGCAGCTGGTCGCGTTGCAGAGTGTGACCGACATCGAGGTCGGGGGCGGCCATACCTGCGCCATCAAGAACCCGGAGAGCCTTTACTGCTGGGGCTCCAACAGCAACGGGCAGCTCGGCAACGGGGTAAAGGGCACCAACGTGCTCGCTCCGCCGAGCTCGTCAATAGCCAGCGGCGTGACGCAGGTTGGACTTGGCGGCAGCCACACCTGCGCCACCGGCGACTCCGCGAAGTGCTGGGGAAACGTCGGATTCGGGAGATGTGGGATAGATTCGTTCAACGATCAACTCGTCCCCAGCACCGTTTCTTTTGGCGGGAGTGTCGTCGTGAGCGAGTTTGCACTGGGTGAGAGTCACACCTGTGCAATGGCAGGGAGTGCCCTTTATTGCTTCGGAAGGAACTACGAGGGTGAAGTTGGTGCCAATGACACCTCCACAGGTTCCTTCGTGATCCCGCAACTCCTGACGCTTACCGGGGTAAAATCGGTCTCCGCGGGGCTAGCTCGGTGGAGCGGTGCCATCGCCGGAGCGGACAACGCCGTCTACACCTGGGGGAATGAAAAAGACGAGTGCCTCGGCAATGGCCCAGGGGGTAGCGACGCAGTTTATGCTCCCGGGAAGAACGGACTGACCGACGTCAAACGTCTGTCTCTCGGCTACTTGCACGCCTGCGCGTTGAAGCTGAACGGCGAGCTGCTCTGCTGGGGTAACAATGTCTTCGGCGAGGTAGGTGACGGCACGACGAGCCCGAACCGCGCCGTGCCGACACCTGTTCTCTGGTAGCCAGGAGCGGGCCCCGAACGGGGCCCGTTCCACTCTACTGGGCGTCGATGCGGTAGACCTTGCCGTCGATGGCAGTCACGTACACCTCGCCCAGATTATCCTGACCAAACGACGTGAGAACGGACTGGCCAGGGATCACGCTGGGGCTCCTCAGAGCGCTGGCCTTTGCAACCTGGTAGTTGCTGACATACGGCGCCGAGGTCGTGAGGGTCCAGATCTCGTTGGAGCAGTAGTCTCCGAACAGATAGACGCCGCGCAGCCCGGGGATGGCGCTTCCTCGATAGACATATCCTCCGGCAACCGAGCACCTCCCGTTGGTCCCGGCTGGCGTCCCGCCCCCGGAGTGCTTGTATTCGAACTTCGGAGCCGTGATCCCCGTCTTTGAATAGTTCTCGGGCTTGAAGTCCTGCGATCCCTCGGTGATCCGCCAGCCGTAATTCTTCTGGCCCTGGCCCGCCGGCTCGATATCGATCTCCTCGTAGACGCCCTGCCCGACGTCGCCGATGTAGAGATCCTTGGTGCAAGCATCAAAGCTGAACCGCCAGGGGTTTCTCAGACCGAAGTCCCAGATCTCTTTGTTGACGGTCGCCGGATCGCTCGGGTTTCCGAGCTTCGTCGGATCGTTCGGATCCTTCGGAGGGACCATGGTGAGGTTCCCGGCCGGGATTCCGTAAGGCTTCGTCGCCGAGTCGCCGTCGAGGCGGAGGATCTTCCCCCAGCGCGTCGAGAGGTTTTGCCCGTTCCCGAACGTGCCATGGGTGTCGTTGGATCCACCGCCGTCGCCCATCCCCACGTACAGAAACCCGTCCTTCGGGCTGAAATCGAGCATCCCGCCGTTGTGATTCCCTTCGGCATCCGGCTGGACGAAGAGCGACTGAACCTCCGTCGGATCCGCGAGATCAGCATCATTCGCAGAGCGCTTGTACTCCGAGAGGTGCTGATCGCCGGGGCTCTTGATGACGTCGGTATAGTACACGAAGAACCGCCCGTTGTCCGCGTACTTCGGGTGGAACGCCAGCCCGAGCAACCCCCGCTCGTCTCCCGCGCTCGGCTGGTGGACAATCCCCGCGATATCGAGGAACGGCTTCGGCAGCACCGCCCCGTCCTTGATGATCCAGATCTGCCCCTTCTGCCCGAGCACATAGACACGCGAGTTGTCGCCGGGCGCCCCCTTCACCAGCACCGGCCGAGCCAGCCCACTCGCGACCTCGGTGAGCTTGAGCGCAGGCACGCTCCCCACCGGCGCCGAGCAATCGTACCCAGGGATCCCCATCCCCCCGGTCCCACTGCTCCCCGTCGCACTGCTCCCGGTCGCCCCACCATTCCCAACCGTCACCCCCGCCCCACCAAACCCAGCGGTCGAGCTCGCCGCCTCGCCCCCCGCCCCGGTCCCCGTCGAACTCGTCGTCTCCGTCCCTCCACAGGCCCCAACCGTCGCCCCCCCCGCCACGAGAGCCACCACCGAAGCCCCAACAACCGTCCCAAACCCACGCAAGTATTTCATGTCCCGAGCATAACGAATCCCCCCAATCACGGCACCAAAATCCCCCCCCCCCCCCCCCCCCCCCCCCCCCCCACCCCCCCCCCCCCCCCCCCCCCCCCCCCCCCCCCACCCC
>Ga0105048_10000710_pt1 | contig 52173 bp, 44 predicted proteins | sample MAT05_FD_78382 | JGI IMG/M metagenome (GOLD analysis project Ga0105048, IMG submission 78382) | Freshwater microbial communities from Lake Fryxell liftoff mats and glacier meltwater in Antarctica - MAT-05 | ecosystem: Environmental > Aquatic > Freshwater > Ice > Liftoff microbial mat | place...
CCCTCCCATGCTCTCCGCAGAGGACACAGAGCGTTCAAAAGAGATAGACTCGTTTAGTTCTCCAAAATCTTCGACTTGTACGCACTCTACCGGACCGAGCGACCAACAAAAGCACGGAGTCTGCCGCTCGCTGGTTCATGGCAGCCGTTTTCCAGCGACCGATGACAAAGGGCAAAGTTTGACCCCTTCTTTGCACCTCATTTACCCTAACACCGGCCACCCACCAAGAAACGGGAAGAACCTTCATCTAATGCACTTTGCGGCGAGTAAAGACTTCGCGCGGACGTACAGGGTCGCGTTTCGCCGCCCTCTCCGTGGCGCTCAGTGAGTCCTCTCGTGGCCTCTGTGTAACGGTTCGGAAAGCTTGTTAAGCTTAACAACACGCATAAAAAAAGGGCCCGTGTTTGCGGGCCCCCGAATGCATCAGACCCTCAAGCGTTGGCCGTCCATTTGAAAATGGTGGTGCTGAGTGGCGGTAGCACGAGGTTCAGGCTCTGCGTCTGGCCATCGGCCGAAACGTCCTCGGTGTTCTTGCCGCCGTCGTTGCCGAGGCCGCTGCCACCGTAGTACTGGCTGTTGGAGTTGAGTACTTCCTTCCAGAAACCTTTCCGCGGAACGCCGATGCGGTAATCCGAGCGGATGACCGGCGTGTAGTTGCCCACGATGGCAAACATCGTCTGCTCGAAGGCATCGAGACGCAGGTAGGCGATCACGCTGGCCTCAGAATCATAGCAGGCGATCCAGCGGAAGCCCTGCGAATTGAAATCGTTATGGCTAAGGACTGGTTCGTTCCGGTAGAGCGTGTTGAGGTCGCGCACGAGCAGACGAATGCCTTCGTGGTCTTGATACTGGCAGAGATTCCATTCGAGGGAGGTGGTGTAGTTCCATTCCTGCGACTGGCCAAACTCGCCGCCCATGAAGAGCAGTTTTTTGCCCGGCCAAGCCCACATGTGCGTGTAGAGCGCGCGGAGGTTGGCGGCTTTTTCCGGAATGTGCCACGCGCCCATTTTGAAGAGCATCGAGGCTTTACCGTGCGTGACTTCGTCGTGGGAAAACACGGTGACAAAATTTTCCGCATACTGGTAGAGCATGCCGAACGTGAGGTCATTCTGGTGCCACTTGCGGTGGATCGACTCTTTCTGGAAGAAGCGCAGGGTGTCGTGCATCCAGCCCATGTTCCACTTGTAGTCGAAGCCGAGGCCGCCGCCTTTCGTCGGCTTGCTGACACCGGCAAACGACGTCGACTCCTCCGCGATCATGCGCACGCCGGGATAATACTGATGCACGAGGTCATTGGTCGTGCGGAGAAAATCAATCGCCTCCAAGTTTTCGCGGCCACCGTACTTGTTGGGAATCCATTCGCCTTCCTTGCGCGAGTAATCGAGGTACAACATCGAGGCGACGGCGTCCACGCGCAGGCCGTCGATGTGGTAGCGGTCGAGCCAAGCGAGCGCACTGGCGACGAGGAAACAGCGGACTTCGTTGCGGCCGTAGTTGAAGATCAGCGTGCCCCAATCCATGTGCTCGCCCTGGCGCGGATCGGCGTGCTCGTAGAGGTGCGTACCGTCAAACTCCGCCAGCGCAAAACTGTCGCGCGGGAAATGCGCGGGCACCCAGTCGAGGATGATGCCGATGCCGTTTTGATGCAGGTGATCGACGAAGAAAGAGAAATCCTCCGGCGAACCGAACCGTTGCGTCGGGGCAAAAAAGCCAGTGACCTGGTAACCCCAAGAGCCGTCGAAGGGATGCTCGGCCAGCGGCATGACCTCGATGTGCGTGAAGCCCATTTCCTTCACGTAGGAGGCGAGCATGGGAGCGAGTTCGCGGTAGCTGAAGGGACGATTCGCGTCCTCGACTTTGCGTTTCCACGAACCGAGATGCACCTCGTAAACCGAGATCGGCTCATCGACCTGAGCGGCCTGCGCTTGGCGTTTTTCCAGCCACTCCTGATCCTTCCACTCGTGCTTGCGCACGTCGTAGACGATGGAGGCGTTGTTCGGCGGCGCCTCGAAGTAGGTGCCGTACGGATCGGTCTTCAGGTGCAGATGGCCCTGTTGATCGAAAATCTCGTACTTGTAGAATTCCCACTCGGCGAGGCCCGGGATAAAGATTTCCCACACGCCGGAAGCACCGAGCGAGCGCATCTGATGATAGCGTCCATCCCAGTGATTGAAGTTGCCCACGACGGACACGCGGCGGGCCGAAGGCGCCCAGACGGCGAAAGCCACGCCTTGCACGCCATCAACCGTGCGTAAATGCGCACCGAGCTTCTTGTAGATAAAGTGATCCGTGCCCTCGTTGAAGAGATGCAGGTCGAGGTCGCCGAGTGTCGGCAAAAATGCATACGGGTCAAAAAACTGGCGGATCTCGCCGCTGAGTAAGGTCACACGCAGTTGATAGCGGAACGGTTCTTCGCGTCCCTCGATCATGCCTTCAAAAAATCCCTCGGGAGCGAGCAGCTCGAGATCGAAGGCCTCGCCGGTGGCGAGATCGACGACCGCGCACTTGGCGGCCTCGCGCACAAAGGCACGGCCAATCACGCCCTTGTTGCGCCCCCGAGTAATTTTGTGCAGACCCAGAAAGGTATGCGGATTCCCATTTGTTGCCTTCAGAAAAGACGCCAGCTCCAATTTCGAAATAATCACAGGTAGAGAGGTTTGGCGGGACCATGACAGAGAAATCGGTTTCGTCTAGCAGGCATTTCCATCTATAGGGAAAACCCATATACAATCCCTTGCGGCGTCTAACGATCCACTTGCCTAGGAGCTTGCCTGTCGTCGTTCGCGAGACTTTGCTCCGCGCATCGTGACCCGTCGTTTTCTGCCCTACTTCCTTTTCCTGTGTATTGCGGCCGCCTGCGCGCAAGCTGCCGCCGTGCCCGAACTCACCGCCGAAAGCACCGACACCGACCCGCAGACAGGCGACCAAGTCTTTACCGGCAAAGCCCGCCTCGAATTCGAAGGTGCCGTCCTGATCGGCGACCAGATCCGCTACAATACCGAGAAGCGCCTAGCGATCGCGCGTGGCCATGTCGCCCTCACGCGCGAAGCCCGCCGCGTGCTCGCTGAAGAGATCGTCTACGCGCTCGACACACGCGCCTACCGCGTCACCCGTCTGCGGCTCGGCGAAGCTCCTCTCTATATATCCGGCGACCACGTGGCCAGCGAGGCGAAGACGATCCTGATCGAACACGCCAACCTCACCTACCACGAACCCGCTCCCTTCGCGCCCACGCTCACGGCAGACACCATCACCGTTACGCTAGGCGACAAGGTTGAAGCGCGCAACGCCTGGCTCGGCCTCGGCACCACACCGATCATCTCCCTGGGCAACTTTGAGCAAAGCGTCGGGGATCCGCTCATCTCGCATCTGAGCATCAAGGCCGGCTACAAAAAATCTCTCGGTGCGTTCACCGATCTCGGCCTGCGACTCCCGGTTTCGCCCGGCGTCAAACTCGGCGCCGATCTCGGCTATTACACCGCGCGCGGCGTGCTCGCCGGCCCGGCGGTCACTTACAAAACCTCCTCCCCAAACACCGAAGATATCGGATTTCTAAAAACGGGCTACCTCAACGACCAGGGCGACACGAAAAACGATATCCTCAACCGCCCGATCCAGAAAGACCGCGGCTTCGTGCAATGGCAGCACCAGCGCACCTACCTCGACCACGCCACCACGCTCAACACCCAGCTCAACTACTGGAGCGATTCCAGCGTCGTGCGCGACTTCCGCCCAGGAGATTTCTTCGCCGTCCAACAACCCGACAACTTTTTCGAAGCCACCACGGCCACCGACAACACCGTTTCTTCGCTCTTCGTCCGCGCCCAGCCCAACACTTATTATCACGTCCAGCAGCGCCTCCCCGAATTCCGCTTCGACCTGCTTCCCACCGCCATCGGCAACGGCTTCTATGAACGCTTCGACTTCAACGGCGCCGCCCTGCGCGAACGCCCCTTCACCCTGAGCGACGGCGTGCTGATGACCGAACCCACCATCAAGAGCAATCGCCTCGACGCCTTCTACTCCCTCACCCGCCCGATCTCGCCCCACGACTGGCTCACCTTCAACCCGATCGCTGGCGCCCGCGTCACTCATTACCTCGACGCCGTCGACGGCAAAAGCACCTACACCCGCGCCCTCGGCGAAGTCGGCCTCGATGCCAGCCTGCGCGCCAGCGGCCTTTACGACTACAACAACAAGCGCTGGGACATCGACGGTATCCGCCATCTGGTGACGCCCAAACTCTCCTACCGCTACATCCCCTCCTCCGACAAAGGCCGCCGCTACATCCCGCAAATCGACGACCGCGTCTTCGACACCGCGCTGCCCACGCTCGAACTCGGCAACCAGCGCAATATCGACGACCTCGCCGCCACGCACACCCTGCGCCTCGGCATCGACAACACCTTTCAAACTCGCGACAAAACCTACGGTTCGCGCGATCTGCTCACGCTCAACCTCGCCCAGGATTTCCGCTTCAAGCGCCAGCCCGGAGAAAAAGATTTCTCCGCCATCCACACCGGCCTGAGCGTCATGCCCGTCCGCTGGCTGAAACTCGATGTCTACAACAGCTTCGCCCCGCAAAACTTCACCGCGCGCGAACTCAACACCCGCCTCACCCTCCACGACGGCGAAGCCTGGTCCTTTAGCCTCTCCAATCACTACCTCCAACACCAGATCGACGAGTACATCTCCGAAGGCCGCTACCGTATCAATGAGGTTTACCAAGCCGTCGCCCGCCTCCACTACGACGCCCGCCTCAGCCGTTTCAACGAACGCTCCATCGCGCTCCGCCAGAACATCGACAACATCTGGACTCTACAATACGGTGTGAGCTACTACGAAGGCCGCCAGCGTGAGAGTAATTTCGGCTTCAATGTCGAAGTCCGCCTCAAAGGCTTCTGATCATTTCTCCGCGCGTCCCTTTTACCACTGCAGCCTCCCGCAATTCCCTCCACCTCGTGATCGCCGCCAACCAAGGCCGGACCTTCCTCCGCCTCCTCGCTGAACTGCAACCGCACTTCCGCACCGACCGCAATCTGCCCGCGCGCATCCAGCAACGCCTCGCCAAGGAAAAACGCTTCGGCTCGCGCGACCGCCGTCTGTATCGGGAACTCCTCTACACCGCGATCCGCCACCTGCCGTGGATCGAAACACTGCTCACTCGCTCCGAAGAAGACGCGCTCAATGCCGTAATCTGGCTCGCCGAGGATCGCCTTGAAACACGTCCGCTCAAACAAGCGCTACCGCCAACTTGGCCGCCACTACCCGACACCGTCGCCGCCAAAGCCACGCAACTCGGCGTCAGCGAAAGCCTGCTCCCCGCGTGGTTCGAGGCCCATTGCCCCACCGCCTTCGTCTCACCCGAACTCGACGTCCTGCACACCCGCGCGCCACTCTGGCTCCGCCTGCAAACCGAAGAGCCGCGCTCCGTCTTCGAGGAGTTCACCTTCCGCCAATGGACCTGGAAAGCCGCCGACAGTTTGCCCAACGCCATCGAGGTCTTCACACAGGCCGACCTGACCACGACCGACGCCTTCGAACGCGGTGAATTCGAAATCCAAGATCTCGGCTCGCAACTCCTCCTCGAAGCCGTCGGCCCCACGCCCGGCTCCCGCTGGCTCGATGCCTGTGCCGGTGCTGGCGGTAAAACGCTGCAACTCGCCCGCCTCGTCGGCTCCAGCGGCCACGTCGACGCGATCGACCCGCGTTCCGCCGCGCTGACCGAACTAAAACTCCGCGCTAATCGCGCCCGCCTTTCGCAGATCACCATTCGCCAGCATCCGCCCGCCCCCGACGCCCTCTACGACGGCGTGCTCATCGACGCCCCGTGCAGCGGCACGGGCACCTGGCGTCGTTCGCCACACCTCAAATGGAGTTTGCACGAAGCCGAGGTCACCGCCGCCGCACAGCGTCAGGGCGAGATTCTTGCCCGTTACGCCAGCCATGTCCGCCCCGGCGGCCTGCTCGTGTACGCCACTTGCTCGCTCAGCCATTTTGAAAACGACGACATCGTCGCCAGTTTTCTCGCCGCACACCCTGAGTTTAAGCCGCAGTCCTTCGCCCGCACCTTTGGCGCAACCGCGAGCCCGAGTGGCGGCCTGACGCTGTATCCTTCGCTGCACAACACCGACGGTTTCTTTGTTGCCGCGCTGCAACGCACATTGCCATAACCGATCCCCATGAAGAAAGACCAACTCCTTACTTTGCTGCTTGGCGTCTTTGCGTGAACCTTCTGCTTCACAAAATACAACCAGCGAAACGGCTATAGATTTGCTTGAAAATCTCTAGTATACTGCATCTCAGTATTTTTCGGATTAGCCACAGAGCCAAGCTGGAGCCAAGACACAGAGTCCACAGAGGAAAAACAGAACGGATTTCATGGCTCTGTGTTCTCTGTGTCGGAGCTCTGTGTTCTCTGTGACGAAAAACTCATCGTGAGAAATGATAAGGCGTCCCGAAGCTTCTAATGTTACTGCATACTATCGCACAATCGCAACGCCGGCGCGGATTGTTTCTGTCTTGGCGGAATACGAAAGCAGGCTTTCGCCGTAGCCGTTGAAATACTGCAGGAGCAGAAAAGTTTTGAAATCGAGCAGGCGCGTGCGCACCGGCACGGTGAGATCAAGCTGTGTCGTGTAGCGATCCCAATGCTTGCCCGCGCTGCCCGTATACATAAGCGAAGGTCCAGTGTTTTTGCCGAACACGAGTCGCAACTGGCCGTAACCTCGGTAGTCAATCAAGTCTCGGTTATCCGTGAGACCACCCACGTAGGTGAAAAACACGGGGGACACCACCAAACGCCAGCCATCCGATGGGCCGAGCGCAAGCACGGGGCGCGCGTAAACAGTATTCAGACTGCGTGAAACCGGGCCTTCGCGACCATTGGACTCGTGTTTAAATCCCACCTGATAGCCAAGCCAGGTAAACCAACCGCCAGGGCCTATAGAAATAGGCGCGAGCGATTCAAAGAAAAGCTCCGGCATATAACTGGTGTCATAGAAGGGACTCGAAGAAGCGTTAATGTCCCAGAGCGAGCGCTGAGTGAAACCAAACTGCAGGGTGCTCGGTAAATATTGCGGCGTCGCCACGCCAAAGCGCAGGATTTTATATTTTATGCTGAACTGGAACTTCGCCGCAGGCGAATGAGGCCCATAAATGAAATAGATCGGTTCATACGGCGCGAGCCGTCCGACAAAGGCGTTCTCAAATTGCGAGGTCGCCGGAGCCAGAGCCGGGACGTCGGTGAGTGTTTTCCCGGCCGGTGTTGTGACGGCGTCCGGCGGCTGCGCACCATCAGTCTGCGCAGGGCTTTCAGCGTTGAGCAGGACGAAAAGGGCGAGGATAATGGGCGACAATTTCATAGAAACGAGAGAGCAAAAGGTTGAAGACCGAACGTTAAATAAGGCACAAACCGGCGTTCAGGACCGGCCTGCGACTAAAGATTTGCGACATCATCCGCCGAGAGCCTCGCAGCATTTGCGAAAATGGAAACCATAGATGGAGAGCGTGACCGCGGTCGACATCTGCCGAGGCCGAAACAAACCGGTCCACAGAAGCAAGCCCCAGAAATGGAAACGCTCGCGCCCCAACACGCCGAGTCGGATGCACGCTCCCATGAATGCGCCAATGTTGCGCGTCGTCAGCGCTCCGGTGCCAGCGGGCGGCCGAAACTCGCGGAGAAACGTGCGGATGCGCCGATAGTACGGCCCGGGTGCGTAGAGATGATCCATCAGCCGCCGGTAGCCGTTGCTCAGTGTCTCACGATTCATGCGTGAAACGAAGTTAGTCGTGCCATCGACATTGTCGCCGGTGGTGTGGCCGAGAAGGCGGCCCTGACTTTGCAGCCGCGCATGCAGCTTCGTGCCGGGCACGGCCTGCAACAGCCCGACCATCGCGGTCACGATCCCGCTCTTCTGGATAAAATCAATCTGCCGCTGAAAAATCGCCACCGAATCGTTGTCGAAGCCGACGATGAATCCGCCTTGCACCTGCAAGCCCGCGCGCTGGATGCGTTGCACATCGGCGATGAGATCGCGCCGCTGATTTTGGTGCTTGTTGCACTCCGTGAGACTGGCCTCCTCCGGCGTCTCGATGCCGATGAAAACCTGATCGAAGCCCGCCGCCACCATCAGGCTCATCAAGGCCGCGTCGTCGGCGAGATTGATCGAAGCCTCGGTGTAGAACGCCACGCCTCGCCGCCCCCGGCGCCAGCGGATCAACGCCGGCAGCAGCTCGTCGCGCAGCAGCCGCTTGTTACCGATCATATTGTCATCCACAAAAAACACCGGGCCGCGCCAGCCGAGCCGCCACAAGCCGTCGAGTTCAGCGATAATCTGGTCCGGCGTTTTCACGCGCGGCCGCTGGCCGAACATCGCAGTGACACTGCAAAAATCGCAATCAAATGGACACCCGCGCGAATACTGCACGCTCATCGAGGCGTACCGCCGCAGATCAGCCAATTCCCAGCGCGGCACCGGCGTTGCACCGAGCGCCGGCAATTCCGACGACGTATAAACCCGGCGTGCGGTGCCCAAGGCGAGATCGCGCAGAAAATCCGCGAGCGTCACCTCGGCCTCATTCAGCACGAGATAATCCACATCGGGAAACTGCTCGTGTTCCACCGTGAAAAGCGGTCCGCCCGCGACGATGGTTTTGCCCGCCGCCCGACAGCGGGCGATGAGCGCCACCGCCGAGGGGCGCTGGGCAATCATCGCGCTAATCAGCACCATATCCGCCCAAGCGAGATCCGTGTCGCGCAGCGGACTCACATTGACATCAACCAGTCGTTTGCCCCAGAGCTCCGGCAGCATCGCCGCGACGGTGAGCAGACCGAGCGGCGGAAGCGCAGCGCGCTTGCGAATGAATTTCAAAACGTGTTTGAAACTCCAAAACGTGTCCGGGAATTCTGGGTAAAGCAAAAGGACATTCATGGGTTAAACTTTTCAAAAGGCCCGGCAGTGGCGACGGCAGCCACACGACTGACGCATGAGAGGAAAACTCATCGGGCCAGTCGCCTCGCGGCGTCATCGGTGTGGAGGGCGCGCCGTGTGGTGCGCCTGTTTTGGGGCTGACGTTCTTTGGGCTGCCACAGGGCCCGAGTTTTTCTCGTCTGCAGTTTGTGCCGCGAAGAAGAGTTCATGCTCCGCTTCGAGCCAGATCGCGAGATCGCGATCAGCGGGCCGTCCGTAGCCGACCCAGAGTTTTTCCGCACACTCAGCAATATCCGCGTGCAGCGGCATACATTTCAAATCGGCGGTAAAGGGGATCGGGGGATAGGTGTCGTGCATGGGAGAAAGCGATGAAGGTGACTGCGCAGAGGGGCTGCGTGACAGCCGTTTTGGCTGAGACGCCAGCATGCTCTTCCGCTCCAGTCATGGACATGGGGTTTTGACCTACCTTGCCACTCCACGCCCAGCCAAGAACAAAGCCTCGCCACCCGCGCCCGATTCCGATTAAAACTCAGAAGCAGCAGGAGGTTAGGAGCACACCCATGAAACGAAAAGCATCACCACAGCGCCACACGACGCACGCCCGCACGAAGACGAATAAAAAGCCGATCCTTCAAAAACCGGTAATTGAAACTTTCCCCGTGGTTGGCATCGGAGCCTCGGCGGGAGGACTCGAGGCGTTGGAGCAATTTCTGCAACACGTCCCGGCAGACAGCGGCCTAGCGTATGTCATCGTGCAGCACCTCGACCCGACGCACAAGGGCATCATGTCCGAGTTGCTCCAGCGCGCCACCGCGATGCCCGTGGCCCAGGTGAAGGATCGCACCCGAATCCGACCCAATTGCGTCTATGTGATCCCGCCGAACAAAGACATGACGATTTTGCGTGGCGAGCTGCGTCTGTTCAAACCCACCGCGCCACGCGGCTTGCGCCTGCCGATCGACCGTTTTCTCTGCTCGCTCGCCGAGGATCAACAAGAGCGCAGCATCGGCGTCATCCTCTCCGGCATGGGCGCGGACGGCACACTGGGGCTGCGCGCCATCAAGGCGAAGGCGGGCGTGGTGCTGGTGCAGGAGCCGGCCAACGCGAAATTCGACAGCATGCCCCGCAGCGCCATCGAAGCCGGCCTCGCCGACATCGTGGCTCCGGCGGAGGAACTGCCGGGGAAAATCATCGCCCGCCTGCGGCGTCCCTCGTTTCCCGCGCTGGACGAACCTATTTTAACCGACAAAGCGCAAAACGCCCTGGAAAAGATCATCGTGCTGTTGCGCGCCCGTACCGGTCAGGATTTTTCCCTCTACAAGCGCAACACCCTTCAGCGCAGGATCGAACGCCGCATGAGCATCCACCAGATCGCCCAAATGAACGGCTACCTCCGCTACGCGCAGGAAAATTCGCAGGAGCTGGATCTTCTCTTCAAAGAATTACTCATCGGCGTGACCAACTTCTTTCGCGATCCCGACCTGTGGGAACAACTGCGCGACAAGGCGCTCCCCTCCCTGCTCGCCACGCTTGCGCCCGGTCAGGCTTTGCGGGCCTGGGTGCCTGGTTGCTCAACCGGTGAAGAAGCCTACTCGCTCGCCATGGTGTTCAAGGAAGCCGTCGAGGCGGTCAAACCGGCGGGCAATTTCTCTCTGCAAATCTTCGCCACCGATCTCAATCGCGACGCGGTCGACAAGGCCCGCCAAGGCATTTACGCCGCCGGCATCAAGGCTGATGTGTCAGCCGAAAGGCTGGACCGCTTTTTCACCAAGGAAAATCGCGGCTACCGCGTGCGAAAGGAGATTCGCGAGACGGTGATTTTCGCGCCGCAAAATCTCATCATGGATCCGCCTTTCACCAAGCTGGACATCCTGAGTTGCCGCAACCTGCTCATCTACCTCAACCAGACGGTGCAGAAAAAGCTGCTGCCGCTGTTCTACTACAGCATCAAGCCCGGCGGACTGCTCGTGCTCGGCAGTTCGGAAACCGTCGGTGCTCCAAGCAAACAGTTTGAACCTTACCCCGGTAAAAACCGGCTCTTCCGCCGGATCGAATCCGGCCCGCGCCGGCACCCCGTTGATTTTCCCGCCTCCTTTACCGCCAGCCCACCCGCCGAAGCCGAACTCACCCCCGTGCCAAAACCACCCGCCAGCCTCCAAGCCCTCGCCGATCAGCTGGTCCTGCAACGCTACGCTCATCCCACCGTGCTCGCCAATGACAAGGGCGATATCTTCTACATCAGCGGCCGAACCGGAAAATACCTGGAACCCGCCGCCGGCAAAGCCAACTGGAATATCTTCGCCATGGCCCGCGAGGGACTGCGCAACGAATTGTCTGACGCCTTCATGGAAGCGCTGCGCGTGAACCACAGTGTGTCGCTCCACGGGGTGAAGGTGCGAGGCAGCGGCGTCGAGCTTTGTGTTGATATTACATTGGTTCGGCTCGGTGAGCCCGGCCCGCTGCAGGGCCTCGTCTTGATCGCTTTCCAGGACGTGCCCGCGCCGGCCGGTCCCGCAGCGGCCCTACGCACGGCAAAGCCACCGGCCCGCAGCGCGCGTTTGTCAGAACTCGAAAAAGAACTCCTGCAGGTGCGCGTCGACGCCCGGGAGGCGCACGAGGCGATGCAAACCACACAGGAGGAACTCCGCTCCGCCAACGAGGAACTGCAATCGACCAACGAGGAGCTTCAGTCCACCAACGAGGAGCTCACCACCTCAAAGGAGGAAATGCAGTCGATGAACGAGGAACTGCAGACGGTGAACGCCGAGTTGCAGAGCAAGCTCGACGAGCTCTCCCGCGCCGGCAACGACATGAAAAACCTGCTCAACAGCACCGATATCGCGACCCTCTTTCTCGACAACGAGCTCAACGTGCGGCGCTACACGCCGCAGACCACGAAGATCATCAAGCTCATTCCCGCCGATCTCGGACGCCCCATCACCGACCTCGCCTCCGACTTAAAATATCCAACCCTGGAGGAGGACATCCACGAGGTCCTGCGCTCGCTCATCTCGACCGAGCGGACGGCGGCGGCACGCGACGGGCGCTGGTTCACCGTGCGCATCATGCCCTACCGCACAATGGACGACCGCATCGACGGCGTGGTCATCACCTTTTCCAACATCACCGCCGCCAAGACCGTGGAGTCCGGGCTGCGCGACCAGCAGACGGTCCTGGAAAAAAACCTCGCCTCACAATCCGGCAAATTGGAGCGCCAGAAGAAAACTGCGTCGCGCAAAGTAGGCAAAACCGCCACCGCCCCATGAAACAAAAGCCGAACCCACTCACCCCGCCAGCCAGCGCGTTGCGTCGGAAGGCCGAGCAGCAACTCCGTAAGCCGCGTTCGTCTGCGGGCAAGTTGAGCGGCGATGCGGATACGCTGCGCTTGGTGCACGAATTACAAGTGCACCAGATCGAGTTGGAGATGCAAAACGCCGAGCTCCAGCAGACGCAGCTGGAAATGGAAACCGCGCTGGAAAACTACACCGAACTCTACGACTTCGCGCCGGTGGGCTACTTCTCCATTGATCAAAACGGACTCATTCAAGAAGTGAACCTGATGGGAGCCTCCATGCTCGGCACGGTCAGCGCGCAGCTTTTGCAACGTCGCTGGCAGGCCTTTGTCGCGCCCGCGAGTCGCCCGGTCATCGACGCTTTTCTCAAAGCCGTGTTTGCGAAGCCCGAAAAACACGCTTGCGAAGCTTTGCTGCTCACGGCGACGGACACGACGTTCTGGGCCGATCTGCAGGCCGCAGCCGCACCCCGGCCCGACAGCTCTGAGTCTTGGTGCAGGCTGGCGGTTTCGGATATTACCGCGCTCAAGCGCGGAGAAGAAGCCGAGCGCACCGTGCAATCGCTGGCCACGGCGATCCAGTCCGCCAATCAAGAAATCGCCCGGCGGCGCACCGCTGAAATCACACTCAAGACCAGCGAACTGACCCAGCAAAAAATGCTCAAAGAAGCGCGGGATTTGCACGCCCAGCTGCGTCACCTCACGCACCAGATTCTCTTGGCACAGGAAGAGGAGCGGAAACAAATCAGCCGCCAGCTGCACGACGAGATCGCCCAAATCCTCACCGGCATCAATGTGCAGCTCTCGACCCTGAGCGTCGCCGCGCAGATCAAACCCGGCATGCTCGGCCACCAGATCGATAAAACCAAGCGCTTGGTTTCGGAGTCGATCGACATCGTGCACCGTTTTGCGCGAAACCTGCGTCCCACGCTGCTCGACGACCTCGGGCTCATCCCCGCGCTGCGCTCGTTCGTGCGAGAACTCGAAGCCCAGCACGGCTTGCGCATCCAGTTCACCGCCTTTGCCGGTGTGGAAAAGATGGATATCTCCCATCGCACCGTGCTCTACCGCGTCACCCAGGAGGCGTTGACCAACGTCGTGCGCCACGCCCATGCAACAACCGCCACCGTGAGCATTCAGAAAAAAGCCCACATGGTGCAGCTCGTCGTGCATGACGACGGCGCGTCGTTTCCTGCCGAACGACTGCTCGCCGCCAAACACGGTGGCCGCCTCGGCCTCCTCGGCATGCGGGAACGCGTCGACATGATCGGCGGCCGCTTCTCAATCCATTCCGCACCCAAGCAGGGCACCACCATCACCGTCGAAATCCCCTCCGAACGCTGAGAAGCGGCGGTTCGCCCGACCCACCGCATCACGGGTTCAGCACGATTGTTTCGAGCCCAACAAACCAGTTTGTACAATTAAGTAATATTGCGGCTATTTATAGATTGATGACGTTTTACGTAAGCAGCGAGCTTGCTCGCGCTCGTCCCGAAACGCGCCCGCGAACGGGCGGACTCCACGGCTACCGTTTTCATTACACTGCTGCTAAAACGCAGGGCAAATACGGGCGCCAGTCGTGGCAGGGTAACGCCCCATACCGGCCATCTTGTCCATAGCGTATTGTCCGGATCTCAGTTTATGAAAACAAAAAACCTGTCCGTACTGCTTGCAGTCATCGCCTGCCCCATCGCCCTGCTCGCCTCCTCCGCCACCGATCGCAAGATCGAAGACGCAGCGAAGGCTTCCTACAACTACCGCACCGTCCTCGAAGACCAAGTAAAGGTGAAAGCGAATGACGGCATCGTCACCCTCACCGGCACCGTCCAAGACAAGGACCAAAAGGACCTCGCAGTGGACACCGTGGAAAACCTCCCCGGCGTCGCCAGCGTGAAGAATGAGATCACCGTCAAATCTTCCTATCCGGAGCACTCCGATGCTTGGATGGCCTTCAAGGTTCGCACCCGCCTGCTCGTCAAAGCCAACGTCAGCGCCGCCAGCACCAAGGTCGAAGTCAAAAACGGCATCGTCGTCTTGAGTGGCACCGCCGACAACGTCGCGCAGAAAGAACTCACCGAGGTTTATGCCAAAGAAATTGATGGGGTTAAATCGGTAAAGAACGATATCGTCATCAAAGATCAGCCCACCACCGCCCAGACCGCTGGCGAGAAAATGGACGACGCCTCCATCACCAGCCAGGTCAAATACGCGCTCCTCAGCCACAAGGGCACCAGCGCACTCAAGACCAAAGTCTCCACCGTTGACGGCGTCGTGCAGGTCACCGGCGAAGCCAACTCCGACGCGGAGAAATCGCTCGTCACCAAGCTCGCCCAGGATGTTCGCGGCACCAAGTCCGTCACCAATGACATGACGGTGAAGACGCTGCCTGAGAAAAGTTAAAACGCTTAAGTAGTTCATTTCGATTCGGGGCGGGTGCACACACCCGCCCCTCTCCATGTTTATACGGGCCGCTCGCCGAAACTAAGCGCTAGGTCCATCTATTTTCGTTCGAAAAACACCGCAGCCTTTCACCCATGAAAATTAATATTGGACTCGATGACGAAGCCCGCCTCGAAGTGGGCCAGATGCTCAACCTGCTTCTCGCCGACGAATACGTGCTCTACGCCACCACGCGCGACTACCACTGGAACGTGACTGGCCCCGAGTTCCTCAGCCTCCACCAGCAATTCGAAGCCCACTACGAACTCGTCGCTACCTGGATTGACCAAGTCGCCGAGCGAGCGCGCGCCATCGGCGTGGCTGCCCGCGGCAACTGGACGGATTTGACCAAGGCCGCGCGATCCTCTGCCGACGCCGGGGCCGGCCTTCCAGCCGAACATATGCTCGCCGAACTTCTCGCCCTGCACGAGGAGATGATCATACAACTGCGCACCGACAGCGAAGCCTGCACAAAAAACTTCAAGGACGCCGGCACCGCCGACTTTCTCACCGGGTTGATGGAGCAGCATGAAAAGGCCGCCTGGATGCTACGCGCCCAGCTCGAAGACGAAGACGAAGACGAAGATGAAGAGTCGTCATAAACCACACGTTAAAAAAACCATCCCATGAATAAACTCATCTCACTCGTACTACTCGTCAGCGGAATCATTCTCATCATCTACGGTATAAATGCATCCGACTCACTCGGCTCCGATTTCTCCCGCTTCTTCACCGGCTCGCCCACCGACAAAACCATGTGGATGCTCATCGGCGGCGCGGCAGCAAGCGTCGCTGGCGCAGCCGGGCTGATTCTGCGCGGCTCAAAATCACCATAATCCTAAGAGCAGAGGCGGAACCGCTCATCATCGCTAGACCGCCAGCCCGGCCCGAAAACTTTGCGGCTGGGCTGGCAACGCCTCACCGTTTTTTATTTCTGCTCGCCGACGCTTTGCCTCGAGCAAAGTCTTTCGTGTAAAACGATGAACATATCAAGTGAGCCACCATCTACGTTCAAAATAAGCCACCACCCTTACAGCCTTCGCGTTCTTTGTTTTCAAAATATCATCCACCGAAATAAAAGCGGCTTGCTTATCGCATCAACGTATTTCGATATGACGATATGTCAAATAATCCTCCCCTCTCGCCTCCCCCGAAACGCGACCTCGCCCGTCTCTTCGCGGAACGCATCGTCGTCCTCGACGGCGCGATGGGCTCGGTGATCCAAACCTACGGCTTGGAGGAAAAAGATTTCCGCGGCGAGCGCTTCCTCTCCCACCCGCACGACCTCAAGGGCAACAACGACCTGCTCAGCCTCACGCGCCCCGACGTCATCGAAAAAATCCACGGCGAATACTTCGCCGCCGGTGCCGACATGGTCGAGACCAACACCTTCAACTCCACCTCGATTTCCCAGGCCGACTACAAGACCGAGTTTCTCGTCGCCGAGCTCAACCTCGCCGCCGCCCAAGTCGCCCGCCGCGCCGCCGACAAAGCCGAAGCCGCCTCACCGGGACGCCAGTGTTTCGTCGCCGGTGCCATCGGCCCACTCAACCGCACGCTCTCCATGTCGCCCGACGTCAACCGGCCCGACTACCGCGCCGTCTCATGGGATCAAGTCGTCGCCGCCTACACCGAGCAGATCGAGGTGCTGATCGACGGCGGAGTCGACGCCCTGCTCGTGGAAACCATCTTCGACACGCTCAACGCCAAAGCCGCGCTCTTCGCCATCGAGGCCGTATTCGAAAAACGCGGACAACGCCTGCCGATCATGATCAGCGTCACCATCACCGACGCCTCCGGCCGCACCCTTTCTGGCCAAACCGTCGAGGCGTTTTTCAACTCCATCCGCCACGCCAAACCACTCTCTGTCGGCATCAACTGCGCGCTCGGCGGCCACCAGATGCGACCGTACATCGAGGAGCTTTCACGCATCGCCGGCTGCCACATCTCGTGCTACCCGAACGCCGGTCTGCCCAATGCTTTTGGCGGCTACGATGAGACGCCCGCCGAGATGGCCGCCGTGCTCGGCGAATTCGCCAGCGCCGGTTTCGTCAACCTCGTCGGTGGTTGCTGCGGTTCCACCCCCGCGCACATCGCCGCCATCGCCCAAACCGTCCGCGGCAAAAAACCGCGCGCCACCGCCGTTCCCTCCAGCGCGTTGCGCCTGAGCGGACTTGAGCCGCTGGTCGTGGCCTGATCATTCTCCGGCATGTCCGACCTCCCGCTCTTCACTTCGCCCTTCGCCGAGCTGCGTCGGCAAGGTCGCCACGCCATCGTGGAACTGCGCGCACCCGCCCTCGTGCTGAGCACTTCGCACGTCAATGGCGGTCTGCGCGACGATCTGCATTTTCTCGTCAACCACCAGAGCTGCGAACCCGTTAAACACCAGGAACGTTTCGAACTCATCACCGGCCTCGGCCAAGACGCCTACCACCGCCACGTCTGCGCCGAACTCGCCCTCGATCCCGCGCAAACCGCGCTCATGGGCACCGCCGCCGCGATGCAGTACCTCGGCATCGTCACGCACGCTTGGTCCGACCTCGCCGTCACCGCCATCGTCACCGCCGGCGTGACCGGCAACGCCGGAGCCGCTGGCGACACCGCGCACTACGACGAACGCAACGGCACTTGGGAGCGCACCACGCCACTCCCCACCCCCAGCGCCAAACTCCCCGGCACACACGGCGGCACCATCAACACGCTGCTCCTCTTTTCTGCCCCGCTCAGCCCCAGCGCCCTCACCCGCGCCGCGATGACCATGACCGAGGCCAAAACCAGCGCCTTGCTGGAACTCGCCATCGGCAGCAAAACCTCCTGGCGCCCCGCCACCGGCACTGGCACCGATCAATTCGCCATCGCCACGCCGAAAGACGGCGGCTCGCCCCGCACCTGGACCGGCAAGCATACCAAAGCAGGCGAACTCGTCGGCCGCGCCGTCCGCGAGGCCACGCTCGAGGCGCTCCGTTGGCAAAACGGCCTCGAACCCAGCCTCACCCGCTCGCTCTTCCACGCCCTCGGCCGCTTCGGCCTTTCCGAAGAAGCCTTCAAGTCCGCCCAAGAAAAACTGCTCGGCGAAAAAGAATTTCAACTCCTCAAGGCCAACTGGAATCCCGTGGTCTACGACCCGCAACTCGCCGCCCCCGCCTACGCCTTTGGCACCGTGCTCGAACGCATCCTCTGCGGCACGCTCAACGCCTCCGCCGCCCGCGAAAGCCTGATCAACCAAGCCGCTCTCATGACCGCGGGCGTGGCGGTGCAGCCCGACAATTTCGCCACCTTCCGCCGCGAACTTATCCCTCATCTACCGCCCAGCCTCGACCACGCGCCCGAGCACCTGCTCCCCGCCGCCGTCGACCTCGCACACCGCGCCATCGCCCTCGGCTGGCAGCGCAAGTGGAACACCTAAAAATTAGCCACTGATGAACACCGATAAACACAGATTAGAAAACAGTCAGATCGAGCTCCGATCAATCTGTGCCCATCTGTGTACATCTGTGGCCAAAGTTCAGTTCTTCACCGCGCCCCGCCGATGAGCGATTTTCTTCATCACCTCTCCGCCACGGCGTCCGAGCTCTGCGGTTTCTTCTCTCCACGCTTCGTACTCTGGTCCGCGCTCGGTCTCGCCTTCGACGCGCTGATCGGCGACCCGGTTTTCGCCTGGCACCCGATCCGCCTGCTCGGCCGCTGGCTCACGACCCTTGAGAACTTTCTCTTCCGCATCGGCCTCAACGGCTACATCGGCGGCATCCTACTCTTCCTCCTGCTCACCGGTTCGGTCGGCTCGCTCGCCTTTGGCCTGCTCGCCGCCGCCCACGCCCTGCATCCGCTGGCCTTTGATTTCATGGCGGGCGCGACCCTCTGGGCGTGTTTCGCCCTGCGCGACCTGATCGTCCACGGCGAACGCATCGCCCGTGTCGTCGCCCGGGACGATCTGCCCGGCGCGATCAGGGCCGTCAACATGCTCGTCGGCCGCGACACCTCGAAAATGGACCTCCGCAGCTGCGGGCGCGGCGCCGTCGAGAGCCTCAGTGAAAACCTCGTCGACGGCGTGCTTTCGCCCCTCATGTTCGCCCTCGCCTTCGGCCCGCTCGGCGCCGTGGTCTACAAAATCATCAGCACGATGGACAGCATGGTCGGCTACAAAAGCGAACGCTACCTGCGCTTCGGCTGGTGCGGCGCTCGCCTCGACGACGTCGCAAATTTCCCTCTGGCGCGCGGTTGTTTCCTCCTGCTCACGGGTTTCGCTTTTCTTCTACCCGGGTTGCACGGCCGCAAGGCCTGGCGCTTCGGCCTCGCGCAGCACGCGCTCGTGCCCGGCCCCAACAGCGGTTGGCCCGAAGCCACCATGGCTGGCGCGCTCGGCCTGCGCCTCGTCGGCCCGCTCTACAAACGCGGCGTTTTAGTATGTAACCTCTGGCTCGGCGATCCCGCCGACCCCGAAGGCGCCGCCCCGCACGACATCCGCCGCTGCTACCAACTTCTAATTCTCTCCACCCTCGCCACCTTCGCGCTCGGCTGGGCCACTTCCCTTCTCCTCAAATAAACGCATTCAGCACCAAAACTCATCCGATGTTTCTTGGTTTTAGTCTTCAGGTAGGGCGAACCGTCCTCGGTGAGCCGCGACTCCGCAGGGACGCCTCGCCCTACCCGAAAATTTGAAACCGAAAAATTTCTCTATAGAATAGTTCGGATTCGACTCCTCCCTCCGCCCTTCGTTTCTTCCCTTCTTCGCAGTTCATTTTTTCCAACGTGACCCACTCCGCCTCATCCTTCCTCGTCATCGGCGAACGCACCAACATCACTGGTTCGCCCAAATTCGCCAAAGCCCTCAAAGCGGGCGATTGGGACGCCTGCCTCGCCATCGCCAAACAACAGGTCGAGAGCGGCGCCAACGTGATCGACATCAATGTCGACGAAGGCATGACGGACGGCGAGGCCACGATGGTGAAGTTCCTCAACCTCATCGCCGCCGAGCCCGATATCTGCCGCGTGCCCGTGATGCTCGATTCCTCCAAGTGGACGGTTCTGGAAAAGGGCCTGCAATGCCTCCAGGGCAAAGGCATCGTCAACTCCATCTCGCTCAAGGACGGCGAGGCCGAATTCCTCCGCCGCGCCAGCCTGATCCTGCGCTACGGTGCCGCCGCCGTCGTCATGGCCTTCGACGAACAAGGCCAGGCCGCCACCCGCGACGAAAAAGTCCGCATCTGCACCCGCGCCTACCGCCTGCTCGTCGACCAGCTCGGCTTTCCGCCCGAGGACATCATTTTCGACCCCAACATCCTCACCGTCGCCACCGGCATCGAGGAGCACAACAACTACGCCGTCGATTTCTTCGAAGCCACGTGCATCATTAAACAAACACTCCCCGGAGCCAAAGTCAGTGGCGGCGTCTCCAACGTCTCCTTTTCCTTTCGTGGCAACAACCCCGTGCGCGAGGCGATGCACACCGCCTTCCTCTACCACGCGATCGCCGCCGGACTCGACATGGCCATCGTCAACGCTGGCATGCTTGGCGTCTACGCCGAGATCGAGCCCAAGCTACGCGAACTCGCCGAGGACGTGCTCCTCAACCGCCGCCCCGATTCCACGGAGCGCCTCGTCACCTTCGCCGACGAACTCAAGGCCGGTGATGCCAAGACCGGCGACCTCTCAAATCTCAAACCTGAGATCTCAGATCAAAACACCTGGCGCAACGCGACCGTCGAAGCCCGCCTCTCCCACGCTCTCGTCAAAGGCATCGACCAGTTCGTCGAGGCCGACACCGAGGAAGCCCGCCAAAAATACGCCCGTCCGCTCGAAATCATCGAGGGGCCGCTCATGGACGGCATGCGCGTCGTCGGCGACCTCTTTGGCGCTGGCAAGATGTTCCTCCCTCAGGTGGTGAAGTCGGCCCGCGTGATGAAAAAATCCGTCGCCTACCTCACGCCGTTCATGGAAGAGGAGAAAAAGCGCGCCATCGCCGCCGGTGAAGCCACCCGCACGCAGGGCAAATTCCTCATCGCGACCGTCAAGGGCGACGTCCACGACATCGGCAAAAACATCGTCGGCGTCGTACTCGCCTGCAACAACTACGAGGTCGTCGACCTCGGCGTCATGGTGCCGTGCGACAAAATCCTCGCCAAAGCCCGCGAGATCGGCGCCGACGTCATCGGTCTCTCCGGCCTCATCACACCGTCGCTCGACGAAATGGTCCACGTCGCCCGCGAAATGAAACGCGAAGGTTTCACCGTGCCGCTGCTCATCGGCGGCGCCACCACTAGCACCGCGCACTCCGCCGTAAAAATCGCGACCGAGTACGCGCACGGCGTCTTCCACGTGCTCGACGCCTCCCGCGTGGTCAACGTCGTCAGCTCACTCCTCTCGCCCGAGCAGAAACCCGCCTTCTTTGCCGAAACCAACGCCAAGCAGGAAAAACTCCGCGAGGATTTCGCCGCCCGCCGCGCGCGCAAACCGCTGCTCTCACTCGCCACCGCCCGCGACCGCCGCCAAACCTTCGACTGGGCCACGGTCGACATCCCGCGCCCGGAGTTTACCGGTACAAAAGTATTCGACTCCGTGCCGCTCGACGACATCGTCGCCTACATCGACTGGGGTCCGTTCTTCAGCGCGTGGGAATTGCACGGCCGTTACCCCGACCTGCTGACCGACGCCATGGTCGGCGAGGAAGCGACGAAACTGTTCAACGACGCGCAAAAGCTCCTCGCCCGCATCGTTGCCGAGAAATGCTTTACCGCCAAAGCCGTGATCGGTTTCTGGCCCTGCAACGCCGTGGGCGACGACATCGAAATCTACGCCGACGAGTCACGTGACCGCGTGCTCACGACCTTCCACCAACTCCGCCAGCAGCTCGAAAAACCCGCCGACCAGTTCAACCACTGCCTCGCCGATTACATCGCGCCGAAGGACAGCGGGCGCATCGATTACCTCGGCGGCTTCGCCATCACCACCGGGCACGGCGTCGAAGCTTTCGCCGCCGAATTCCGCGCGCAACAGGACGACTACTCCGCGATTATGGCGCAGGCCTTGGGCGACCGCTTGGCCGAAGCGCTGGCCGAACTCATGCACAAACGAGCACGCGAGGCCTCCGGTTTTGGCCGCACGGAAAACCTCACGCACGACGAACTCATTCGCGAAAAGTATCGCGGCGTCCGTCCCGCGCCCGGCTATCCCGCCTGCCCCGACCACACCGAAAAACCGATCCTCTTTGACCTGCTCAACGCCACCGCCGCCACAGGCATCACGCTCACCGAAAGCTGCGCGATGTCGCCCGCGAGCAGTGTGAGCGGTTGGTACTTCAACCATCCTGAGGCGAAATATTTTGGTGTGGGCAAACTCGGCCGCGACCAAGTGACCGACTACGCCACGCGCAAAGGCCAAACCCTCACCGAAGCCGAACGCTGGCTCGGGCCTTACCTCGACTACGACCCGCGCTGAAGTTCAATTTGGCGGCGGCAGAGCGCTTCGCCGCAATCGTGGCAGACATGCCTTTCATTGATTTCGGACCTCACGGCCCGTGTTCAATGAAATCAGAGGCATGATGCACACATCCCCGCCCCCCGGCAGTGCTCGCGCAGCGTTTTCTCAAACGCCGCCTTTTTTCCGTCTGCAAAAATTTCCATTGAGGTTTTTTCCGGCACTATTATTTCGATTATGGCAACCATGACTAAGGTTGCATCTCCTTCCTTTCATCCTGCCGACGCTGAGTTTTACCTGTCGGCCGATCCCTTCTTTCGCTCCAGCCTGCCGACGGCGCTGACTTTTGACGACGTCTCGCTCGCCACGCTCTACTCGGAAATCCTCCCGAAAGACGCCGACACCTCCACCGCGCTTTCCGAAACCCTGCGCCTCCCGATCCCGATCATTTCGTCCGACATGGACACCGTCACCGAGTCGCGCATGGCCATCGCCATGGCCCTCAACGGCGGTCTCGGCCTCATCCACTACAACATGACGCCGAAGGATCAGGTGAAAGAAGTCGCCCGCGTGAAGCGCCACATCCACGGCCTCATCCAAGACCCGATCAGCGTCGCCCTCGACTCCTCTGTCGCCGACGTGCTCGCCATGATCGAGCAAAAGAAATTCGCCTTCTCGACTTTCCCCGTCGTCGACCACGACGGCAAACTCGTCGGCCTACTCTCCGGCAACGTCGTCAAGGAACGCTACAAGACCAAAAAAGTATCCGAGGTCATGACGCACCGCGCCAACCTCATCACCGTCAACGCTCACCTTGTCGCCAAAGACCCGATCAAGTCCGCCGACGCCTTCTTTAACGAACACATTGGCATCAACAAAATGCTCGTGCTCGACGACACCGGCCACCTGCGCGGCCTCGTGACCAGCTCCGATGTCGAGCGCATCACCGGCGAAGCCAAGTCCCGCCGCAAGCCCGCCCGCGACGCGAATTTCCGCCTCATCGTCGGCGCCGCCCTCGCCCCCGTGCGCAAATCTTCCGGCGAACTCGACCGCGAAAAAATCCTCCACCACGTCGGCAGTCTCATGGACGAGTCCGTCGACGCCGTCGCCATCTCCACCGCGCACGGCCACACTGCTGGTGTGGGTGACATGGTTCGGATGGTGCGCAGCGCCTTCCCCTCGATCACCATCATCGCCGGCAACGTCACCAGCGCCTCTGGCGTCGAATACCTCGCCGATTGCGGTGCGGATGCGATCAAGGTCGGCCAAGGCCCCGGCTCGATCTGCACGACGCGCATCGTCGCCGGCGTCGGTATTCCGCAGCTCACCGCGCTCTACGCCGCGAGCAAAGGCGCCGCCAGCAAGGGCGTGCGCATCATCGCCGACGGCGGCATCACCAAATCCGGCGACATCGTCAAAGCCCTCACCCTCGCCGACTCCGTCGTCCTTGGAGGCCTACTCGCCGGTTGCCGCGAAGCGCCCGGTGAAATCATGGAAATCAACGGCAAACTCTACAAACAGTACCGCGGCATGGGCAGCCTTGCGGCGATGAAGGCTGGTTCGGCCACGCGCTACGGCCACGACAAAACCGACGCCAGCCGCAAACTCACCGCCGAAGGCATCGAGGCGCTGAAAGAAGTTTCCGGATACACCGACGACGTGCTCGCCAACCTGATTGGCGGCGTGCAAAGCGGCATGGGCTACCTCGGCGCGAAGAATCTCTCCGAACTCCGCGCCAAAGCCCGCTACATCCGAGTGAGCTCCGCCGGCATGAAAGAAGCCGCCCCGCACGACGTCATCGAAGTCTCGACCAAGAAAAACTAAAACCCAGCGCCCCCGGAGCGCTCAAGGCCGGCCCACGTTTGCGCGTGGGCTTTGGTTTTTTGTTGCCGCCGCCCGCCCCCTCCGCTTTTTGCTTCGCTGCAACAGGGGGCCAGCACTCCGGTTGCGCGTTCAACCTATGTCACTTCTCCCCTTCTCCAGCCAGCTCATCGCCGACGTCGGCATTTCTCTCGGTGACGAGGGTAAAGGCCGTCTCATTCCCGAGGTCGAGCACGAGCTCCGCGGCACGCGTTCGCCCGTCTCCGTGGTGCTCAAGGTCAATGGCGGCGCCAACTCCGGCCACACCGCCGCCGGCATCAAACTCAACCTCCTGCCCGCCGGCGTCGTGGAGAAAGGCATCAGCCACCTCTGCATCGGCAGCGGCGTCGTCGCCGATCCGCGCAAGGTCTGGTGGGAGGCAAAACCACTCGAACGCAAAGGCTACGGCGTCGTCGCCCGCCTGCTCATCGACGAGCGCACAATGGTCTCCGATCTTTGCCACCGCCTGCTCGATCTCTCGTGGGAAGACTACCGAACCAACGTCTTAAAAGAAGAGCCGCGCGGCTCCACCGGACGCGGCATCACGCCCGCCTACGGCGACGAAACCGGCCAGTGGCAGATCTATTTCTCCGACTTCCTCGGCACCCGCGAAGCCTTTGCCAAAAAGCTCGCCCAGCGCGCCGCCCGCGCCTGCCGCGTCATCCAGCACGTCTGCGAGGTCAACGCCACGACATGGTCCGCGTTCTTCGACAAACTCACCACCGCCGAAGTGCGCGCCAATGCCGAGGCCATCGAGCTCGGCGACTTCACACCGGCCGAATTTGATTTCGTGCGCTTCAAGGGCGCGACGCCTTTCACGCTCAACCTCGACGTCCTGACCGAGGTGTATTGGCAGGCCGGTTACGCGCTCGCCAAGAACATCGGCGAAGTCCGCGAACTCATTCTCCGCGAAGTCCGCGCCGGCCGCACCATCATCGGCGAATTTGGCCAGGCCTACTGGCTCGACAAACGCCACGGCTACTCGCCCAACGTCACCGCCTCGCACACTTACACGCCCGAGTTTTTCGAGAGCGCCGGCATCCCCGTGCAGCCGATCCACACCTTCGGCGTCGCCAAAGCCTACGACACCAAGGTCGGCACTCACACATTCATCACGCAGATGGATGACGCGCATCCGCTCACCGTGAAGTTGAAGCAACTCGAATACGGCACCAGCACCGGACGCCAGCGCATGGTCGGCTGGTTCGACGCCGTGGAAAAAGGCGACGCCCTCCGCTACGGCGGCTACCAAGACGTCATGATCAACAAAGCCGACGCGCTCACGCACTGCGGCGACTGGCAGGGCGACTTGCTCATCTGCACGCACTACGTCGACGCCGCGGGCAAAGCCCATCACCACGTCCCGCGCAACGAAGCCGTGCGCAAAGCCCTAAGCCCCGTTTACAGCCAACACCCCGGCTGGTCCGAAGATATTTCCACTGTTCGCCACTTCGCCGACCTGCCGAAGAACGCGCAGAAATACGTCGCCGCAATGATGCGCGCCACGCTTGAAGTCGCCTACCACGGCGAGCCCTGGCCTGCCGCGCTGCCGAACCTCCGCTACCTCGGCGTCGGCCCCGAACCATCGCAAATCATCAAAGACATCCCCACGACATCCGAGCTGGTGAAGCTCTGATTATCGCATTCAAAAGGCGGGCCACTGAGCCCGCCTTTTTCGTTTCTGATCCAGCGTTTTCAAAGTTCTCTCCGCGCAGCTACAGGCAAGCTCGAGTCTCAGGCCTCGTTCCCTTCATCAAAATAAACGAAGAAGTTCGAGCATCTGCGTGAATCCGCGTTCATCTACGGTTCATTTCCGACCGCCCCATCCCCGTTTCCAGATCAAAAATCCTGCAAACGTCCTTCGCCGGCGCCGCGTTCGGGTTCGATACGGGCAAAAATTTCGCCGAGCAAATAGATCGAGCCAGTGACGAGAATCGTGTCCTGCGCTTCTCCGACCGTGCAGCATCCGGGCCCAGGAAAAACTTCCGCCACCGTCGAACGGCGCAGCGTTCCCGTGTAAGTCGACGGCACGAGCGCCTCCAGTTCCTCGAAGCTGCACGCCCGCGCCTGCTGCGGCCTGACGAGGTGTACTTCCCGCGCGTATCGGCAAACCGTCTCCAGGAGCGCCCGCGCCCGCACCGCGCCGAGCACACCCGTCACGACGACCGGCGGACGTCCGTTTTCCTCAATCATGCGGCGCAAATTCGTATCCAAAACCTGGGCACCTTCGGCGTTGTGCGAGGCGTCGAGAATCAAGGCGCGGCCGCCGATGCTCGTGCGCTGCCAGCGGCCCGGCCAGACAACCTGTTGCAAAGCCTGCGTCACCACCGCATCCGTCAACCCCCAACGCGCCGACATAAGCCGCGCCACGAGCAGCGCGGTGGCGGCGTTCCAACGCTGGTGATCACCCGTGAGATTCGTCGTTGGGTAATGCGCGAGTTCGTCGCCAAAGACCTCGCGAATCGAGTGAACGGGGGTGCCGCGCACGGCAGCGACGGCACGAACCACGCGCTCGGCCTCGGGCGGCAGTCGACCGATCACCACCGGGCGGCCGGGTTTGATAATGCCGGCTTTTTCGGCGGCGATTTTTTCCAGCGTGTCGCCAAGCAATTCACAATGATCAAGGCCAACCGACGTGATCACGGCCACCTCAGGCCGCACGACATTGGTTGCGTCTAGCCGTCCGCCCAAACCAACTTCTATCAGGCTGATGTCGCACTGCTTTCGGGCAAATTGTAGAAACGCCATCGCCGTCATGAACTCAAAAAAGCTCGGATGGTCCTCCGGGCTTGTCCGTGAAACCGCCTCTGCCACAGGGCGAAGTTCATTGGAAAAAGCGATCAGCTCGGACTCGGTGAGAAGCTTGCGGTCAACCTGCACGCGTTCGCCGAGGCGCACCAGATGCGGCGAGGTGTAGAGTCCTGTGCGCCAGCCGGCCGTACGAAAAATAGTCTCCAGCATCGCGGCGGTTGACCCCTTGCCATTGGTTCCGGTGATATGGATGACGGGCGTCGCCAGCTCGGGATGGCCGAGTGCCTCCAGCCAAAGATTCATCCGGTCGATGCCGTAATTCACCCCACGCGCCTTGAGTCCGAACAGGTAATCCTGCACGGCAGCGTACTCGGTGAAAGCGGCTGTGTTCGGCATAAAAATCAACCAACGACCAGTGTCATTTCTTCGAGAACCGACGTATCACGCCAACCGGTTCACACCGCTCATTTTGCGGCGGCGGGCAGCTTGCCCACGTACAACGCCAGCAGCAGATCGCGCAGGCGATCGCGCATATCGAGGCGGCTCACGATCTGGTCAATCAGGCCGTGTTGCAGGAGAAACTCCGCGCTTTGGAAACCCGGCGGCAGCGTCTGCTTCGTCGTTTCCTTGATCACACGCGCTCCGGCAAAACCAATCAACGCGCCCGGCTCGGCGATCATCACATCGCCCAGCGTGGCAAAACTGGCGGTCACGCCGCCCATCGTCGGATGCGTGAGGACAGAGATAAACGGCAGCTTCGCGTCGGCCAGCCGACCCAACGCCGCGCTCGTCTTGGCCATTTGCATGAGCGAATAAATACCTTCCTGCATACGCGCGCCACCGGAGGCGCTGAAGATGATGCAGGGAATCTTTTTCTTCAGGGCGACTTCGATCGCGCGGGTGATTTTCTCACCCGAGGCCGAACCCATCGCGCCGCCACAAAAGCGAAAATCCATCACGGCGACGGAAACTTCGATTTCGTGTATTTTACCCGTGCCGCTCACGACCGCCTCGAGCAGGCCACTTTCCTTTTCGTATTTTTTCAGACGCTCCGTATAGGGCTGCGAATCGACAAATTTCAACGGATCGGCCGAACGCAGTTTCGCGTCGGCTTCCTCAAAGGTATTCGAGTCAAAGAGCGCCGCGATGCGAGCGCGCGCCTGGATCGGAAAGTGATAGCCGGACTTGGCCACCACCATGAGATTATCCTCCAGTTCCTTGTTAAAGACGATTTCGCCGGAGATCGGACACTTCGTCCAAAGCCCCTTAGGAATGTCTTTTTTCTTAACGACTACGGTTGAATACTGCGGTTTGCTGAACAGCGACATAGCGTGGGTTAACCGTGACCAAAGGTGACGACGTCCAGATTCAGGCAGCCCGCCCGGCGAAGAACGCCTGCGCAGCTGTTGAGAGTTGAACCTGTGGTGAAGACATCATCGACCAGAACGTAATGGAGAAGCGGATTAATGTCGGCTCCACGCACAAGTGCAAAGGCATTTTTCAAGTTCGCCCGGCGGGCTTTTCGATCAAAGGCCGTCTGCGAAACCGTATCCGTCGCCCGACGTAAAAGCCGCTCGACCCGCGTCGCCCCTCCGGCCGCGTGTACAAAACACTCCGCCAGCAGCACCGCCTGATTATAGCCGCGTTCGCGTTCCTTGCGCGGATGCAGCGGCACCGGCACGAGCACCGACCCACTCACCAGCTCCAGCACGCGCGGCGCACGACGAATCGCCGCCTCAATATCCACCAGAGCATAGAGCCCGCGATGATATTTCAACTCATGCACGAGCGCCCGCGCCGGGCCTTTGAACAACACACACGTCCGCCCTTCGCGAAACGCCGGGGCCAGCCCTTCGCAATGCGGACACATCCGCTCGCCCGCCAACTCGCCGTAAAACGGATGCCCGCACACCACGCAGGCCGGTGCCTCAACAAAATCAAATTTCTCCGCGCACTTCGCGCAGACATGTCTATAACCGCCCGCCTCCACCAAGCCGTCGCAGGCCACGCACACCGGCGGAAACGCCACGTCACCGAGACCGCGCACCAGCCGTTGCAGCATCGCCTTCATCCGTAAAGCACTTTAACAAGAAACAACCCCTGCGGCGGCGCCGTCTGCACGAGCGGCGTGCGCCGCCCCGACGCCAGAATCGCCCGCAATTGCTCCGCGGTGAGATTCCCCTGCCCGACCGACATCAGCGCGCCCACCAGACTGCGCACCATTTTGTACATAAAACCGTCCGCCTCAGCCGTGATACGCACACGCGGCCCGCGCCGAACCAGTTCAAACCGCCTCAGATCACGCACCGTGTCATCCTTCGGCGGACCATTCAGCGCAGAGAATGCGCGGAAATCATGCTTCCCGCGCAGCACCGCAGTGGCCGCTTGCATCGCCTCGATATCGATCAGCCGTTCGGTCGACCAGGCAAAGGGCCGCGTAAACGGATCGGCGTCGCCGAGGAACAGATGATAAATGTAGATCTTTCCCGTCGCCGAAAACCGCGAATGAAACTCCGGCGACACCACCTTTAGCGATTTTATCTGGATCGTCGGCGGCAGCCCGACCCGCAACGCTGCATGCAGCTTCTCCGGACCGTGCTTCCACACCGCGTCGAAATGAAAAATTTGCCCCAGCGCATGCACGCCCGCATCGGTGCGCCCACTCGCATGAATGCGCACGAGCCCGCCAAATAGCTGCGCCAACCGGGCCTCGATCACATCCTGAATCGCGCCGCCACCCTTTTGACTCTGCCAGCCTGCGAAGGATGTGCCATCATAAGCGCATACGCATTTCCAGCGTTGCAACGCCGGATCGCGCGGTGCGGCTTCCGTCGTCACGGCTCGTCCTCCGGCGGCGGCATGTCGAGGTGATCATCCAAATAATCCTGCAAGATAATCGTCGCCGCACGCGAATCAACGAGTCCGCTAGCGCGCACGTCACGACGTTTAGACTTGGGAATCGTTTCCTCCGCTTCGTAGGACGTCAGACGTTCGTCGACCCGATGCACCGGCAAGCCAAAAATTTTTTCCAACCGGGCCGCGAAGACATCGACTTCCTTCGCTTTGAAGCCTGCCGAGCCGTCCATATTAAACGGATACCCGATAACAAAATCGGTGATCCGCCGCGCCTTCACCAACAAAGCGAGCGAGGCCCAGCGCTTCTCGGGCTCGGCTTCCAGCAGCGCGGGCAAAGGCGTGGCCACGCCAATATCATCCCCAAAACTGAGGCCAACGCGCTTTGCACCATAATCGATGCCGAGACACCGCATAATAAATCAGAGCCAGCGCTGGCCGTCTTTCTCGGCCTCGATGCGCTTGAGCAGCAGCTTGATTTCCTGCGCCTTCGACTTTGGCGCGACGAGGGTGGCATCCGCCGTATGTACGACGATAAACTCGTCCGCGCCCAAGACGGTCAGCAAATGTCCGCCTTCGGAGAAAACGATATTGTTGCTGCCGCCCTCAATGATGACGTGGCCGCGTGTCACGTTGCCAGCCGCGTCTTTCTTATAATGTTTTGGCACCGCAGGCCAAGCACCGACGTCGTCCCAGTCAAACGTCGAGGGCAGCACCACCACGTTGTCAGATTTTTCCAGCAACGCGAAATCGACCGAGATCTTCGTGAGCTTCGGATATATTTTTTTAAGCACTGGAGCCAAGGCGCGCTTCTTCGCCAGCGCCGCGCGAATCGGTTTAAAGCCCGCGTTGAGCTCAGGCGTATGCTTCGCGAGCGCCGCCTCCACCACCGGCACGCTCCATACAAACATGCCCGCGTTCCACACATAATCGCCACTCGCCAAGTAGCCTGTCGCCACCTCCAGTGAAGGTTTCTCAACAAAACGCTTCACCTTATAGACCGGCGTGCCGTCAAAATCCTTCCATGCTTCGCCGCGTTGAATATAGCCGAACCCGGTCGCAGGCTCAGTCGGCGCGATGCCGATCGTCACCATCACGGGTGCCGCTTCCGCCGCTGCGAACGCTGCGCGCAAGTCGCGCTGATAGGACTTCGCATCATGAATCACATGATCAGCCGGCAACACCGCAAAGATACCTTGCGGATCGCGCGCGCCAACAATCGCCGCAGCTAGACCGACCGCTGCGGCGGTATCGCGGCCAACCGGTTCAGCAATGATATTCGCGGCCGGCAGCTTCGAGCACACTTCACGCACCGCCTTGGCTTGCACAGCACTGGTGATAACAAAAATATTTTTGGCGGGCACGAGCAGACGCACCCGGTCAAGAGTCTGCGTCAACATGGGCTTTTTTCCCACAATGGGCAATAAATGCTTGGGACGGCGGGCGCGGCTTTGAGGCCAGAAACGCTCACCTTTTCCACCAGCGATGATCACGACGAATTTTTGTGGCATATTTTATGAAATTCTTGGCGGTGTCTTTATGACGGTGCAATTTCAATCGTCAGCAAATCCAAGCAAATACGCCCAAGACACAATGATCGTTGCACGCGGAGCAGCAGACACAAAAAAGCCTCCGGCGAAAACCAGAGGCCTTGAAAACACAATAAACAAAAACTCAGCCGCGCTTCTTAACGAGACCGAATTCCTTTTTGATATTCTGCACGCTCGGTACGGAGATGCCGAATTCCTTAGCGATAGCGGAACCGGTTTTGCCAGCGGCAACAGCGGCTTTCACCTCGTCCTTGAGCTCAGGCGTGAGACGCGCGCGCTTGCCCTGCTTAACGGGCTTGGCGGGCTTCGCAGGCTTGGCGCCTTTACGACCACCCTCAGCGGCTTTTAGGGCTTTGATAAAATCGTTGAGATCGTCAAAACCATATTCAGAAGGCAGCTTCGCGAGCTTCTGTTGAAGCTCCTTGGCGAGAGACTGCTCGATTGCTACAACCTTGGCCTTAGCGGCCTGTAATTCCTTGACTGTATCAGTTACCATAGGACTACGAAGAAATGATATTTATGTGCAATGGCAAGTACGATGTTTGATAATTATTCATGATTGTTTGCGTACAATGCCAAGTAGCATGATCTGTATTACAAAAACGCATTTCCTCCTCGCCCTCTCATGGCTAAAAATTTCGCGCTATGAAATCGCGCAAATATTTATCGACTAATGGTTATTGACACAACCAAATCATATCGTCGAAACGTGGCCGCGGTCAAAGCGATCTAAAAACCAAGCACAGCGACAAGCCCAAAAATAACACTTCCAGTGACCCCGATGATGGGGTGTTTACCCAACCGCAATCGGCTGCGGCGGTGATTTTCAGTGATAATCGCGCCGGCCCTCGAGCGCGCTTTTGAGCGTCACTGAGTCAGCATACAATACTCCGCCGCCACTGGGCAGACCGAAACCGATGCGGGAAATCTTCACCCGCTCGACCGGAATTTGTTGCGTGAGATAGTGGCAAGTCGCCTCGCCTTCCACGTCATTGGATAGCGCCAGTATCAATTCGCGCACGTCGCCGGTCTCTATCCGTGCAAGGAGCGACGGCAGATTTAGATCGTTTGGCCCAACGCCTTGGATCGGTGAAAGTTTACCATGAAGCACATGGTACACGCCGCGATAGGCCGCCGAGCGTTCGAAGGCGACGAGGTCGGGCACGCGTTCGACCACGCACACAATAGACTGGTCGCGACGCTCGTCGGAGCAGATCGCACACGGACCGTCTTCGGCGAGGTTGCCGCAACGTTCACAGCGGCGCACCGCTTGGGCCGCTTCCTGCAACGCCTGCACCAACTCGGGCAGGCGCGCTGGTTTTTCCACGAGCAGATGCAGCGCGATGCGCTCAGCCGAGCGAAAACCGAGCCCGGGCAACTGCTTTAGGTGTTTCTGAAGTTTATCGAACGACGGCGTCACATGAGCCCTGGCATCTGGAAGGCCGAGGTAACTTTCTGCATCTCGGATTCGTTCTGCTCTTTCGCCTGCTTCGCGGCGTCCTGCACAGCGGATAGAATCGTGTCGGCCACGAGCTTGGCGTCTTCCTTTAAGAACTCCGGATCGAGGATGAGCGCGAGGAATTTGCCCGCGCCATTGACCTTGAGTTTCACCGCGCCACCACCACTGGTGACCTCGATCTCTTTCGCTTCGAGTTGGGTTTGGAGCGTCTCGATTTGACGCTGCATTTTCTGTGCTTGTTTGAGGAGTTTGCCAACGCCAGCCATGGTGTTTGTTTGGGTTAAAGGTTACGTTTGTGAGGAGGTCAGTCGCTCCCAACTCCGACAAATCTTCAAGCCTCAAGTATCATTCTATAGCCGGCGCGAAAATCTGGATAGCGCGGACACCAGCCTAGCCGTGTCTTGATTTTGTCGTTTGCGATCACGCGCTCCGGCGTCACGGCGCGTCGGCCCACCGTGGCAACGCCCGTAAAGCTAGGCTCGGCGCGCCCGAGCTGCTGAGCGAGCCAACCGACCACCTCGGCTTTGCGAGCGGCACCGTCATCAGCGATATTAAAAATCTCATTCGCCGTTTCGTGCGTCGCCGCGAACGCCGCTAAAATTGCCGTCACAATGTCATCGCGGTGAATCAAGTTCAACCGATGTTCGCCGTGGCCGCCCAGCGCAGTTTCGCCGGCACGCAATTGATCCAACATAGAATGGCGGTCCGGCCCGTAGATACCCGCGAGCCGCAAGATAAACCACCGCAGCACCGCGTCCGCATCGGCACTGCGCAACCTATTCTCCGCCTCCAGCAAAACCGCAGGCGTGCCCTCGACGCCCGCCGTCGACGCCGTCTCGTCGACCCGCGCGCCTCCACTTTGCGGATACACCGACGTACTGCTCGTGTAGAGCAGCGTGCCCACACCGCCGACGGACGCCGCCCAGCGCAAAATCGACTGCATGCCCTCGACGTAGCTGCGCCGGTAAGACTCGACGCCACCTCCACCCGAGCTCACGCAATTGAGTACGTAGTCCGCGCCGCCTCCAATTTTTGAATACCACTGCTCCGAGGCCAGCTCGGCCGTCACCGCGTCGATACCGTCGGCGGCAAGCGCGGCGGCTTTCCCGGCATTGCGCGTCAACGCCGTCACGCTCAGCCCGAGTCGCACGGCTTCGCGTGCAACCGCGCCACCGACATAACCAGCGCCGAAGACGACGAGTCGTTTCCCTTGAAAAATACCAGGTGCAAGCGCGGTCATTGTCGTTAACTTAAAACCATGCCCACCGTTCTCGCCATTTTGCCAGAGGGATTTGAAGAAATCGAAGCCGTCACTCCGATCGACCTGCTTCGCCGCGCCGGCGCCAAAGTCACCGTCGCCGCCCTCAATCCCACCGCGCACGTCACCGGCCGTTGCGAACTCACTATGCACGCCGATACAACACTCGGTAAAGCGGGCGGCGAAACCTACGATCTCATTTTTCTGCCTGGCGGTCCCGGTGTGCTCAATCTCCGCGGTGATTCCCGGGTGCGCGAACTCGTGCAACACCAAGCCGCCGCCGGTCGCTGGCTCGCCGCGATCTGCGCCGCACCCACGGTGCTCAACGACGCCGGACTCCTCGAAGGCCGACGCTACACCGCGCATTTTTCCGTCGCGAAAGAACTACCTCATATCCTCAAAGACGAACGCGTCGTCGTCGACGGCAAGATCGTCACCTCGCGCGGCGCCGGCACGTCACTCGACTTCGGCCTGAAACTCGTCGAGGTCCTTTTCTCCGCCGAAAAAGCCCGCGAAATAGCCATCGCAATCTGCGCCTGAAGCACAGACGACGCACCAGACATAGCGATAGTCGGTAGTCTGTGCACTCGCTCACGGCCCCGCCCGCCATTAACACCCCTCACGCCCCTGCCGGAGGCTCTTTACAACTGCATCGTCCCGGCTTCTAGCCATTCGAATTAATAAGCTATTGATCGCACCATTTCTATCCACGCTCGGCCTCTATGGCTGAGGCGGTTTTTTGAAGCCTCGTCGATTTCGGCGAGGCTTTTTTCGTGGCCGGTCGGCACGAAGAGCGGATCATAACCAAAGCCCGCCCCGCCGCGCGGCTCGCGCAGGAGGTGGCCGTCGCAACGGCCTTCAAAGGCTTGCTCACGTCCCACACCATCGATCAGGAGCAACACGCAGGTGAAGTGCGCGCCGCGCTGGTCGTCGGGTATAACACGCATCGTCTGCACCAGCTTGGTGAGGTTCGCCGCGCTGTCGCCGTGGGGTCCGGCGTAGTAAGCCGATTCCACTCCGGGGGCGCCGTCGAGGGCGTCGACACAGAGGCCACTGTCATCGGCCAGAACTGAGGCGTCGGGCGAGAGAATAGCTTTGAGGGCGCGGGCTTTTTTTGTGGCGTTGCCCACAAAAGTACCGGCGTCTTCCACCACGGCGGGCATGCCGCCGACGGCTTTGGCGGAGATGATCTCGATATCCAAGCCGCTCGCATCGACGAGCGCTTGAAACTCTTGGACTTTGTGCGCGTTACCGGAGGCTAAATACAATTTCATGGGACGAGCTTACGCCTGTGACAGAAAATATTCAGAATTTACAAAAGATATCGAAGGAAACGAAGAGCGTAGAAAGCTATACAGCCTTGGTTACCTTCGTTTCCTTTTGTTCAAAGTATCAATTCCCGTTCGAAAGATTAAAGGCCGCTTCGTCGAGATGGAGCTTTGCTGGATACACGACTTGCCCGCGCATGAGTTGGTCATCGCAGAACTGACCATGGCGCACATCGGCCAGACGCACCGCCTGGTCCAGCTTATCTTCACGCAGGCCCAGCCAGCCGCTCTTCGCTTTTTCGTCGGCCAGCAAAATCGGCGCGCGATAAATAAACATGTAGTCCAGCTCGCGCAGGGTGAGGAGCTCGCTCACGAGGTGCGCGCCGCCTTCGATGTACACGCCGCTGATTTTTTCCTCTACGCATTTGGTTCGGAAATCGGCGAACGACACCCGCTGCGTCGGCGAGGGCAACACCCACACTTTCACGCCGAGGTCGCGCAGTTTGCGCACATAACCAACGCCGCCTTGAGACGTGGTGACGACGATCGTGCGTTCACGGAATTCGTCATCGAACACTTGCGGCAGAGTCTTCCCTGCAACGCTGCGCAGCAGGCCATCGAAGATAAACCGCACCGGGCACCACTCCGCCGCTCCGGCGATGCGCGCCGTGAGTTTCGGGTTGTCCTTCATCACTGTGCCCGCGCCGACCGCGATGGCCGGAAACAGTCGCCGCCAACGCATCACGTCGGCCCGCGCCGCTTCACCCGTGATCCATTTCGACTCGCCCGCGCGCGTGGCGATTTTGCCGTCGAGGGTGACGGCGGATTTTGCCGCGAGCAGGGGCGTGCCTTTTGCCGCCCAATGGTTGAATATCAGATTCAGGTCGCGGCATTCGCGTTCCAACACGCCATTAACGACCTCGATGCCCGCCTCGCGCAACACAGCGAAAGCGCGGCCTGCATGCGCGGGCAGCGGATCCATCGTGCCGACGACCACACGGGAAATCCCCGCGGCCTTGATCGACTCGGTGCAAGCACCGGTGCGACCCGCGGTCGAACAAGGCTCCATCGTCACATAAAGCGTCGCGCCGGGTTTGGCCGAGCGGCCGAGTGCGGCGAGCGCGGCTTTCTCCGCGTGCGGTCCGCCGTCCTGCGCATGATGGCCCTCGGCCACGATCTGGCCGTCCTCGACGATCACGGCGCCGACCATTGGATTAGGTGCGGTGGTTCCCCAACCGAGTTGCGCGAGTTCCAAGGCGCGCCGCATGAAGTGTTCGTGCTCGTTCATTCGTGGACGTAAGGGTTGTCGCGTTTTTCGGTGCCGACGCTGGTGCGCGGGCCGTGCCCGGGAAACACGAGGGTGTCGTCGGGCAAAGTATAAATCTGTCCGCGAATGGATTTCTCCAACTCGGCCATGCTGCCGCCCGGCAGATCTGTGCGACCGACGCTGCTGGCGAACAAGGCGTCACCGACAAACGCCGCGCCCGCCGCCTGCTTATCGCGGTTGCCGGCAAAATAAAACAGCACGTTTCCTGGGCAATGCCCCGGCACATGCCGCACCTCAGCCTCGACGCCGAGCGCCGCGAGTTTGTCGCCTTGCGCGACCCACGCATCGACCTTGATCGGCTCCAGTCCCATGTCTTCGCCCATAAAGCGCGACATCACTTCCGGCGTCTCGATCAGGGGTTTATCGGCCAGATGCGCGCGGACTTTGGCGCCGGTTTTACGCACCAGCTCCGCGCCGCCCTGGGTGTGATCCCAGTGGCCGTGCGTGATCCAGAGTTCGGTTAATTTGCAACCGGTTTCCTTAAGGATCGGCTCGATCTCCGCCCAGATGCCCTCCGGCGCGTCGATCAACACGGCCTCGGCCCGCTCGCTCGCGGTCAGCAGGTAAGCGTTAGTCTGAATGGGCCCGGCGGGAAGGACATGAATCTTCATCGCCGCTCAATGCACAGTGAAAACGCCGCCGTGCAACCGCGAAAATTCCCCTTCCCTCCGCCGCCCCGGGCCGCTAGCTCTAAACCTTTTATTATGCCGACGCTAAAATTCGCCGTTCTTGCCGGAGACTACATCGGACCCGAGGTCATGACCGAGGCCCTGCGCGTGCTCACCCACGTCGCCGCCAAGGAAGGCCTCACCCTCGACTACCAGCTCGCCGACGTCGGTGGCGCCGGTATCGACCACCACGGCAAGGCCCTGCCCGACTCCACCCTCGCGCTCTGCCAGCAGGCCGACGCCATCCTCTTCGGCTCCGTCGGCGGACCGAAGTGGGAAAAACTCCCGCCCAAGGAACAGCCCGAGCGCGCCGCCCTGCTGCCGCTGCGCAAGGCCTTCAATCTTTTTGCCAACATCCGCCCTGGCCTCCTGTATTCGGATCTCCGCGACGCCTCGCCGCTCAAGACCGAACGCATCCCCAACGGCATTGACATCGTCTGCATCCGCGAGCTCACCGGCGGCATTTACTTCGGCCAGCCGAAGACCACCACGCTGCTCCCGAACGGCGAGTACCAGGCCATTGACACGATGGTTTACAAAACCTCCGAGATCGAACGCATCGCCGAAGTCGCCGCCGTCACCGCCCGCGCCCGCGGCAAGAAAGTGTGCTCCGTCGACAAGGCCAACGTCCTCGAAACCTCCGTGCTTTGGCGCAAGACTGTCACCGAGTATTTCGCGAAGCACCACGCCGACCTCGCGCTCTCCCACATGTACGTGGACAACGCCGCCATGCAGCTGGCGCGCGACCCGAACCAATTCGACGTGCTCTTCACCGAAAATATGTTTGGCGACATTCTCTCCGACGAGATGGCCGTGATCTGCGGCTCCCTCGGCATGATGAGCTCCGCCTCGCTCGGCACGGGCAAAAATAGCTACGGCAAACCGTTCGGCCTCTACGAGCCCGCCGGTGGCACCGCGCCCGACATCGCGGGCAAGGGCGTCGCCAATCCCTGCGCGCAGATTCTCTCCGTCGCACTGATGTTGCGCTACAGCTTCGGCCTCGACGCCATCGCCGCGAAGATCGAAGCCGCCGTGCGCAAGACCGTGACGGTCGACCTCGTCCGCACGGGCGACATCGCCTTTGGCAAACCCGCCGTCGGCACCCAAGCCATGGCCGACGCGGTCATCAAGAATCTCTGACGATTCGCCCCGGCCGAGCCGGGGTTCGCGCCAGCCCGTTCTGGCGCTTCCATTCACTGAAGGCGCGGTGCTCTCACCGCGCCTTTTTTTTAAGGACTTCAGAAGCCCCGTGGCCATTTTTTGTTGATGACGTTTTCGCGTAGGCCGCGAGCTTGCTCGCGCTCGGCCTGAAGCGCGCCCGCAAGCGGGCGGCCTACACTTCGGCCCGAAGCGCTCCCGCGAGCGGGCGGCCTACACTACAGCTTAAGTTAAAACGCTCTAAGCGTTCTCCGGCAGCAGCGCCTTAAGCGCCGCCGTCAGTTCGGCGATGGAAAAGGGTTTGGCGAGCACGCCGTGCGCGCCGAATTGCATCGCGATCACGAGCAGATCGCGCGGATCGCTGCGCCCACCACCGGAGATGGCGAGGATTTTTGTTTTTGCACCGGAGCGTTTTAATTCACGGATGGTTTCCAGCCCTTCCATTTCCGGCATGATCAAATCCATGATCACGACCTCGGTTGGCTTAGCGCGAAACGCCTTCAGTGCCTGCGCGCCGTCGGAGACCTGCACGACGTCGTGCCCGAGAAGCGTCAACATCTCGTGCAGCATGCCGCGAAGGGCCGTGTCATCATCAACCAAGAGTATCGTAGCCATCGTCAATTCTGTGTTTTGGAGTTCAGCACACGGGAAACGGTTTCGCTCAATCCTTTTACGCCGACCGGTTTTAGCAAAACCTCACTAATGCCGGCCCTCTGCACCTGCTCATCGGTCAGATTCGCATAAAATCCAGTCATCAAAATCACTTTGATCCGCGGATTGAGTCGTACTGCTTCAGCCGACACGGCCAAACCGGTCATGCCCGGCATCGTCAAATCGGTGATGAGCATATCATATAACTGCGGCGCGGCCCGTAACGCCGCCAACGCTTCAGCTGGTTCATGCCGAGGGTCGGCGATGTAACCCAGCTTGTTCAATATCTGACCGACCATCTGGACCAAAGGTTTTTCATCGTCCACAACCAAGATGCTCTGGCCGCCACCCTGGATGAAGGTATCAACCGGGGCCGCCGTTTCTTTTGTCATCGTGTCGTGCGCCGGAAAATACAGCCGAAAGGTCGCGCCCTGCCCCGGTTCGCTCTCGACGGTGATGATGCCGTCGTGTTTTTGCACGATGCCGTGGACCACCGCGAGCCCGAGCCCGGTGCCCTCGCCCGGCGCTTTGGTGGTGAAGAAAGGTTCGAAGATGCGCTCCATCGCGGCAGGTGTGATGCCGGTGCCATTGTCGCTCACCGTGAGGCAGACATAGCGGCCCGGCTGCCCGCCGGGATGCTTTTTCATAAAAGCCTCGTCCGCGTGGAGGGCCGCGAGCCTCACGCTGAGCAGCCCCGCCCGCCCGGCCATCGCTTGGGCCGCGTTGGTGCAGAGATTCATGACGACTTGATGGATCTGCGTGGGATCAGCCAGCACCGCCGGGGCGTTCTGTTCGAGGTCGATCCGAAATTCGATCGTGCTGGGCAACACCGCGCGCAACAGTTTCATCGCCTCATGAACCACTCGCCAGAGGCACAGCGGCGCCCGCTTGTTCTCTTGCTGGCGGCTGAAGGCGAGAATCTGGCGGACGAGATCGCCCGCCCGGCGACAGGCGCTCAACACTTCATCTAGGCTGTCTTGCGCCTTATTTGTCCCTCCCTCCAATTTAGCTAGCTCAGTATAGCCCAAGATCGCGCCGAGGATGTTATTGAAATCATGCGCGATGCCGCCGGCCAGCGTGCCGATGGCTTCCATTTTTTGCGCCTGACGAAACTGGTCTTCGAGCGTGCGGTACTCGGTGATGTCGGCGGCGATGCCGACGATCCGATAGACATTGCCCGCCTCATCACGCACCGGAAATGCCCGGTCTTCGATCCAGCGCACCTGCCCGTCCGGCCGGTGGATGCGGTAGGTCTCGGCGTATTTTCCTTCGAGCTGCTTGGTCGCCTCGGCTATTTTGATGCGTTCGCGGTCGGCGGGATCAATCGCCTCGAGCCAGCTGCCGGGATTGGCATACCAACTCTCACAACTACGCCCCCAGATGCGTTCGTAGGCCGGACTGATAAAAACCTTATCGTTATTATCCACCCCGGTCATCCAAAACACGTCGTCAATGCTCCCTGCCAGTTGGTGAAATCGCTCGGTGCTTTCACGCAGCGAGGCCTCAGTTTGCTTTCGCTTGGTCTCGCGTTGGCTCAACTCAACCGCAAAGGAAATATCAGCCGCCAGTTCGTCGAGCAGGTGGAGTTCGTCGGCATCAAAAAAATCCGCCTCGCCCGCATAAAAATTAAACGTGCCAAAGGTCCGCCCCGCCGTCTTCAAGGGGAACACGGCCACCGAGCGATAGCCAAAGCGCAACGCTGTCTCGCGCCAAGCGGCCGCCTTCGGGTTGTGCGCGATGTCATTGCACACGGAATGACATCCGCTCTTCAACACCTCGGCCGTGTCGTTGCACAACGCACTCTCGATCACCGCCTCCAACGCACGCATAACCTCAGGCGTGTCGCCGGCCTGCGCGGTGATTTTCTCCTTTCCCGTCGCCTCATCCACCAGCCCGATCCAAGTTAGCGCGAAACCGCCCTTCTCGACGGCGATGCCGCAGGCTTTGGAAAAAACCACCTGCAGATCGCGCTCGCGCACGATGATTTGATTGATGTCGAGCAGCACCGCATACACGCGGTTCAGCTGGCGGATGTCGCTCTCCGCCCGCTTACGTTCCGTGATGTCGGAGATAAACGCGTAATAGTAGCAGAACGGCCCCAGCTCATCTCGCCCCAGATGGCAAAACACCTCCACGGGGAAACGCGTGCCGTCCTTGCGAAAACACTCTTTTTCGTAGCGAATCGGCTGGCCGGTACGGATAAGTTCGGCAAGTTTTTCATTCTCGTAGTCCCGCCATTCCACGGGCGTTAACTGTCGCTCCCAATTCAGCGTGCGCAGCTCTTCAGCGGGGTATCCCATCATAGCGGCGTAAGCCGTGTTGAACTGCCCCAGCCGTCCATCGGCAAAACCGGAGACAAAGGGCTGTGCGGACTGCTCCACCATTTTCGCATAAAACGCCGTCTGCGCCTGGCTCTGCCGCAACGCCTCATCGGCCTGCCGACGCTCCACCTCGGCCGCCTCCCGCGCCCGGCGCTCGGCCGTCCAGTGCCGCGTTTCCCGTTGCAACAAGATCCACAGCATCAGCGCCGTCACCACGACGAAAGCCCAGCCCTTGACCATCTGCAATTTCACCAGCAGCTCGTGATCCGACACCAGCCAGGACAGCAAGGGATCGGTGAACGCGATCCACAGCGCCGCCACCACCGCGTAAATCGCTGTCGTACGCAGGGCCAGCTGGCGCACCGAGTACAGCGGTGGCTCACCGGGTTTGCGCGCCTCGGACGCGTCCACAGACACGGGAGAAACAGAGCTTTTGTGCAGTTGTGCCGCCACTGCTTTATTCTCCGAAGCGTTATCCATTGCAAAAAGGGGTTTCTATTTTCGCCAAATCCTCCAGCGACAGGCGGAAGGTTTAGCTCATTATTTACGGCATGAAGTGCGCCATCTTTCAACCTCAACCTTAGCAAAATCACCCGGCTCGGCCAACCCCTCCCAGCACCGCAGCAGGCCCGCCACCCTCAATTCACGTCTTGCTAACCCCGCCCGCGCTCTCTGTTTTCTCCTCTTTCGCCGCCCATGACTTCTGCGCAAATCCGTCAGTCCTTCCTCGATTTCTTCGCCTCGCAAGGCCACACGATCGTCCCCTCGTCGTCGCTCCTGCCCGACTCCCCCGGACTGCTCTTCACCAATGCCGGTATGAATCAGTTCGTGCCGATCTTCCTCGGTGACCGCGCTGCCGACGTCTCGAAATGGGCCGGCGCCCGCCCCGCGAAAGACACCCGCGCCGGCGACACCCAGAAATGCATCCGCGCCGGCGGCAAGCACAACGACCTCGAAGACGTCGGCTTCGACACCTACCACCACACCCTTTTCGAGATGCTGGGCAACTGGTCCTTCGGCGACTACTTCAAGAAAGAGTCGCTCACCTGGGGCTGGCAATTGCTCACCCAGGTCTGGGGCATCCCCGCCAAACGCCTCTTCGCCACCGTCTACGCGCCCAAGCCCGGCGACCCGTCCGAATTCGACCACGAAGCCGCCGCCATCTGGACCGAACTCTTCAAAGCCGCCAACCTCGACCCCGCCCTCCACATCGTCCACGGCAACCGCAAGGACAACTTCTGGCAGATGGGCGACACCGGCCCCTGCGGCCCCTGCTCCGAAATCCATTTCAACCTCCTCCCCTCCGACGACGAGGTCGAAGGCCGCAAAGGCGTCAACTCCTCCAGCCCCCGCTGCATCGAAATCTGGAACCACGTCTTCATCCAGTTCAACGCCAACGCCGACGGCACCTTCTCCCCGCTCGCCGCCAAACACGTCGACACCGGCATGGGCTTCGAACGCGTCGCCGGCATCCACGCCACCTCGAAAGGCTTCACCGATTTCTCCGCCGAACCGTCGAACTACAACTCCGACGTCTTCACCGCCCTCTTCGACGTCATCACGAGCCTCTCCGGCAAAACCTACACGCGCACCGTCCCGACCAAACGCGAAGGCCTAACCGAACAAGAGAACACCGACATCGCCTACCGCGTCCTCGCCGACCACGCCCGCTGCGTCAGCTGCGCCATTGCCGACGGCATCCTCCCCGGCAACGAAGGCCGCAACTACGTCATCCGCCGCATCCTCCGCCGCGGCATCCTCTACGGCAAAAAAATCGGCCTCAGCACCGGCTTCTTCGAACAACTCGTCGCCCCCGTCGTCGAAAGCCTCGGTGCCACCTTCCCCGAACTGATCGAACGCCGCGACATCATCCAACGCGTCATCCGCAGCGAGGAAGAATCCTTCGGAAGAACGCTGGACCGCGGGCTGCAAATTTTTGAAAAAGCAACCACACTTGCGCTCGAAGGTCCGCATTCCGAAGGTCCGGGGAGCGCACGCGTGTCGGGCGTCTCGCCCGACGCTTCCGCCCCCTCCGCCACCCGCTACTCCAAACGCAATCTCCCCCATTTCGAACGCCCCTGGGGAAAATACCACCTCACCTTCACCACGCATAACCGCCAAACCCTTTCGCCCCAGGCCCGCGAAATCGTGCTTGCCGCCCTCCTCCACGGCGAAACCCAACAACGCTACCACCTCTACGCCGCCTGCGTCATGCCCGACCATGTGCACGCCCTGATCGAACCATTCCCAAGCGGCACAAATCCCGATGCTAGCGTCCAATTCCACGCGTTGCCCGACATCCTGCATTCGCTAAAATCTTTCACCGCACACGAAATCAACAAACTTACCGGTCAGTCCGGCCCCGTCTGGGAAAAGGAAACGTTCGACCGCCTGATTCGCACCGAAGGAGACCTCCAAGAAAAATTTAGTTACATCATTAGTAACCCGCACCGCGAAGGACTGGCCACGGCAGAGCAATTATATCCTTACGTTATCCCCGTCCCGGAAGGGGCTCGGCGGGACGCCGAGCCCAGCACGCGAGACGCGTGCGCTCCCCGGACCATTCCGGACACCGCCGTCCCAGCCCAGACTATTGCTGGTGCCCTCGCCTTCCAACTCTACGACTCCTTCGGCTTCCCGCTCGACATGACGCAGCTGCTCGCCACCGAGCGCGGCCTCACCGTCGACACCGCCGAATTCGAGCGCCTGATGGAAGAACAACGCGAACGCGGACGCGCCTCGCAGAAAAAAGAAATCATTAAAGTCCGCGAAGAAATAGGAGTAAGTACTGGCTTAGTCAGTACAGTGCTACGGCGAATCTATCCCACAAGATTCATTGGCTATACACTCTCTCTAAGCAATGAGTATAAACTTGAGATTGTCGAAGTTGTACGCGACGGAGACAAGCGGTTCATCGCATTTTTCGAATCGCCGTTCTACGCCGAGATGGGCGGTCAGGCTGGAGATACCGGATGGTTTGAAATTAAAAGGGAACGCTTTGACATCCTTGATACCATTAAAGATGCACGCGGTGCATTCTACCACCGATTCATTGGAGAACTGCCTGATTCTATTGTTGGTCAGACGGCGCGCGCAGGAATCGACGTCTCCCGTCGCCGCGCCATCAGCCGCCACCACTCCGCCGAACATCTCGTCCACTGGGCGCTCCGCAACACCCTCGGCACGCACGTCCGCCAAGCCGGCACGCACAAGACCGCCGACCGCATGCGCTTCGACTTCTCGCACTTCGAAGCCGTCACCCCCGCGCAGCTCCACGAGATCGAACGCCTCGTCAACGACCGCATCCTCGACAACGCCCAGGTCGAATCCTACGAAACCGACTTCGACAAAAAGCCCGAAGGCACCCTCGCCTTCTTCGGCGAGAAGTACGGCAAGATCGTCCGCGTGGTCGATATCGGCGGCTACAGCCGCGAACTCTGCGGCGGTACCCACGTTTCCACTACGGGCGAGATCGGCCTGATCAAAATCGTTTCCGAAAGCGCCATCGCCGCCGGCACCCGCCGCCTCGAAGTCGTCGCCGGTCAAGCCGCGCTCGACCTCATCGCCCAGCGCGAAACCGTGCTCGCCACCGTCAGCACGCAGCTCACCGCCACCCCAGCCGAGGTCGCCAAAAAACTCACCACGCTGCTCGCGCAAAAAGCCGAACTCGAAAAGAAGCTGAAAATCTTCGAGCAAAAAGCCGCCGCCGGACTCTCCACCGAACTCGCCGCCAAAGCCACGGAACGCGACGGACTCAAATTCGTCTCCGCCGTCGTCACGGTGGAAGCCGGTGACGCCCTGCGCGAACTCGGCAGCCAAGTCCTCGCCAAACTCGGCGAAGGCGTGGTGCAACTCGGCGCCGCCCTCGGCGAGAAAGCCTCGGTCGTCGTCTTCTGTTCACCCGCCGCGATCAAAGCCGGCCATCAAGCAGGCAAGCTCGTCACGGCGCTCTGTGCCCAACTCGACGGCAAAGGCGGCGGCAAGCCTGACTTCGCGATGGGCGGCGGCAAAGACACCGCCAACCTCGCCAAAGTTTTCGGAGTTTAAGGCAAGTTTCACCGAGTGCACGGAGGTTGCACCGAGTTCACACAGCAATACATACTCTCATGTGCTCTGTGTCTCCTCCGTGACCTCGGTGTAACCCTCTGCCGCCAACCTCCCCGCACCCTCTTCATTCTGTAAAACCTCTCTTCCTGATTCCTCTCCGTCCTCAGTGCCCTCTGTGTCCGCGCTCCGTGACTTCTGTGACCCACTCCGATTTCTCCCCCTAGCCCGACCTCCTCGCTCCGGCTTCGCGCTCCTCGCATCTTCCCCGCCGATGACCTTCTTCGTTCTCCGCGCCCTTCACATTATCAGCGTCGTCTGCTGGTTTGCCGGCCTCTTTTATCTGGTTCGGCTCTTCATCTATCACGTCGAGGCGATGGACGAACCCGAGCCGAAGCGCGGCATCCTCACCGCGCAATTCGCGCTCATGTCGCGCCGCCTCTGGTACGCGATCACCGTGCCCTCGATGGCTCTCACCGCGATCACCGGCGGCTGGCTCATGTTCGGTTATCACAACCTGATGAACGAACCCTGGCTGCACGTGAAACTGGTGCTGCTCGCGATCCTTTTTGGCTACCACTACGACTGCGGCCGCATCCGCAAACGCCTCGCCGCCGGAGAACGCTCGCACACCTCGCGCCAGCTCCGCATCTACAACGAAGTTGCGACCTTTCTCCTCGTGGGCATCGTCTTCGTCGCCGTGAGCCGCAGCCCGATCATGGCCTTGAAAGCCCTCGGCGGCTGCGCCCTACTCTTCGCCGTGCTCGTCCTTTTCCTTCGCAAAAAACTCCAAGGCAAAAAATAGTTTTCCCATGATGTCCTTCCACACGCCCGATCTCACCCAGCATCCGCCGCGCAGTCCAAGGGTCCGCCTCGGCGGTTACGTCATGCTGCCGCGCTCCCTCGACAAAGCCCGCGCCAAGCTCGCCGGCAAAATCGGCGAATACCTTTTCCCCAACCCACTCGACAACGACCTACTCGAATTCGCCGGCGTCGCTGCTGACACGTTGCTCGAAGCCGTCAAAAGCGGCAAGAGCGACACCGAGATACTCGCCTGGATCAACGCCCATGCCGCCCCCAAGCGCAGCGCCTGGGAAATCAGCGCGTGGTCGACATGGATGGAAACACTCACCCCCGGCAACATCCGCCGTCACACCATGACGGCCGACACGCTAACCAAGCTCGCTCCGGCCCGCGAAGACATCCACACGCTCTTCGACCGACTCGATCTCGACGACTACGCGTGCTTCGGCGGCAAACCGTAAACCTGTTCACAGGTTCGGCTCTGTGTTCGTGCATTGACGTAGGCCGCGAGCTTGCTCGCGCCTGCGCCCGCAAGCGAGCTGCCGACCAAGGATTCCCGCCAAAACCTACGCCCGCGGGTGGGCTTTGTTATAAACTTCTTTCAACCGCGCCACGCTGACGTGCGTATAGATCTGCGTGGTGTTGAGGCTCGCATGGCCGAGGAGTTCCTGCACGAGCCGCAGGTCAGCGCCCGCGTTGAGCAGATGCGTCGCGTAGCTGTGGCGGATTTTATGCGGCGTGACTTCGAGCGGCAGATCGGCCAGCGCCAGATAACGTTTTAGCATCAACTGCACCGCCCGCACCGGCATGCGTTCATGCTTGGCCGTCACGAGTACGGGCGTATCCACAGTGGCATCACGGGCGAACTCCGCCTTGAACTTTTTCAGCACGGCAATCGCCACCACGCCGAGCGGACAAAGCCGTTCCTTACGGCCCTTGCCCAGCACGCGGGCCACGCCGCCCTCAAGGTCGATGCTGCCGTAGTTGAGCGCTACGAGTTCGCTCACGCGCAGTCCGCCACCGTAAAGCAGCTCCATCGCAAGCCGGTCGAGCCAGGCGGTGAACGGGTCGATGGTTTCGTTTTCCAACAACCGCGACGGCCCCGTGAGCAGCCGCTTCATCTGATCTTCGGTGAGAAACTTCGGCAGCCGTTTCTCCAACTTCGGCAGCGGCACGCCGACGAGCGGATTCCGCGTCAGGCGACCTTGTTGGATCCAATACTTGAAAAACGCCCGCAGCGCCGAGATGTGCAAGTGCAGCGTGCGCCGGTCAAACGCGCGCTGACGCTCAATCACAAAATCGCGCAGGTCAGCCGGCTTTAGCTCGGCGAGTCCGCGCGCCCACAGTCCGCAACGATTCAGCCAGCGATAAAAATCCTCAAAGGCGTGGCGGTAGTTGCGCAGCGTGTAAGCCGAGTAGCGCCGCTCCTTGCCGATGTACGCGAGAAACGGAGCGAGCCATTCGCTGGCGACTGGTTCTGGCAGCGGCGCTTGGCTTTCGTCGATCACGAAGGTTGGCCGGTGCCGACGCGTTGCTCCACGGCGCGCATCAAGCGTGTGGTTTCGTGTCGCAGCGCGCCTTCAGGGTCGAGCCCCTTGGCGCGGGCGGCGGCGACGAGGGCAAAGAGTTGTTCGCCCAACGTTTTTTCATCGAGCTCCGCGCCGAGTTTTTCGATCTGCGCGCGATCCACAAGGCCGTCGACGGGCAGCTTTTTCTTTTCGATCTGTTTCCAGATCGCCTCGGCAAACATGATCGCGGGCAGGCGGGGCGGCTGGTCCTTGAAAACGGTTTGGGCGGGCGCGGGCTGGCCGTTGGCTTTTTTTTCCAGCGCCTTGATCGCCTCCCATTGGGTGATGACTTGGTCCGAAGTATCCAGTTTACCGGTACCGAAGACGTGCGGGTGGCGGCGGATGAGTTTGTCGTTCACCTCGCGGGCGACGTCTTCGAGGTCGAAGTGGCCGGCCTCTTCGGCCAGTTGCGCGTGAAAGATCACCTGGATCAGCACGTCGCCCAACTCCTCGCGCATATGCGGCAGATCGAGCCGGTCGATCGTGTCGATCAACTCGCTGCACTCGTCGATCAGGCAGCGCACAAGCGAGGCGTGTGTCTGCTCCTGGTCCCAGGGACAGCCGCCGGGCGCGCGCAGCAGGGCAATCGTCTTTCGCAAGTCTTCCATGGCACTCATGCGCCCACGTTGGCCGGACGAGGCCGGGAGTACACGGCAATTTTTCGGCTTTGTCATCCGCGCCGCGCCCGTGTTCGCTGGTGGGAAATGTCCGACAAGCTCACCGAGATCATGGCCTGGAAACGTCAGGAAATCGCACCGCGGCTCCGCCCCGTGTCCGAAAGCGACCTGGCGAAACTCGACGCCTCGCTGCCGCGTCCACCGTCGTTTGGCGCGGCCCTGCAACGCGCAGATGGCAAGCTCGGCGTGATCGCGGAAATCAAGCGCCGTTCGCCCTCGGCTGGCGCGATCAGCGAAGGCGCGTCCGCCACCGAACAGGCGCTACGCTACCAAGCGGCTGGCGCGAGTGCGTTGTCGGTGTTGACCGATGCCAAGTACTTCGGCGGCTCCCTCGACGACCTGCGCGCCGTCACGGCACAGTTTCGCGAAAAAGCCCCCGCCCTGCCCTGCCTGCGCAAGGATTTTATGGTGCATCCGGTGCAGATCGCCGAAGCGCGTGAAGCCGGTGCCAGCGCCATCCTCATCATCGTGCGCGCGCTCACCGACGACGAAATTAAACTGCTGTTTTCCCACGCCCAAGCCGCCGGGCTCGACAGCCTTTTTGAAATCCACCACGAATCTGAAATCGAGCGCGCACTCCGCCACGGTGCGAAGATCATCGGCGTCAACAACCGCGACCTCGCCATCTTCAAGACCGACCTCGCGCTCAGTGAAAAACTCATCCCGCGCTTCCCGCGCTCCATCATCGCCGTGAGCGAAAGCGGCATCCACACCGGAGCCGACGCCGCCCGCGTGCACAGCGCCGGAGCCCACGCCGTGCTCGTCGGCGAAGCCTTGATGAAAGCGCCCGACACCGCCCAGCTCATCGCCGATTTCCGCAAAAGCTGAGCGACCTTCAGCCCTTCAGTTTTTCCAGCCTTCTTCCCTCATGCCACTCACGCCCACCGCCACGCGCGAACTGCTCACCCGACTGGGCCATCAACCGAAACGTTTTCTAGGACAAAACTTTCTCGTCGACGGCAACATCGTGCGCAAATCGCTCGAACTCGCCGGTATCACCTCCGCCGATACCGTGGTGGAAATCGGGCCTGGCCTCGGCACGCTCACCTCGGCGCTGCTCAAGACAGGTGCCCACGTCTGGGCGGTGGAAAAAGACCGCTGCCTACACGAGCACTTGAGCACGACACTCACCGTGGAGTTTGCCGAAACCTTTCACTTGATGGAAGGCGACGCGGTGGAGCTGCCGCTGGCCGGTTTGACCCACGCCGCCGCCACGCCACCGCCGCCATTCAAAGTCGTCGCTAATCTGCCCTACGCGATTTCCACGCCATGGATGGACGCCGTGCTGAGCGGCCCGTTGCCCACGCGCCTAGTGCTCATGCTTCAACTCGAAGCCGCGCAACGCTACACCGCCGCGCCAGGCACAAAACAGTTCAGCGCGATCTCGATTTTCCTCCAAGCCGCCTACGACATGGCGCCCGGCCACAAGGTGCCTGCGTCGTGTTTTCACCCACGGCCCGACATCGAATCCTGCCTGCTGCACCTCGTGCGCAAACCGGAGCCGTTCGTCTTTTCCGCCGAGACAAAGCAGCTCATCCGCAGCTGTTTTCAGCAACGCCGCAAACAGATCACCGCGCTCCTGCGCGAACGCTTGCCCGACGAGGGCCGCGCTTGGCTCTCGACGCTCGCTGCCGGCGGCTCCAGTCCGCAGGCTCGCCCCGAGGACATCCCAGTGGCGCTGTGGACGAAACTTGCCGCTACGTGAAACACCGCCAGCGTTTGTCAGTCAAAATCACTCTCATGCGTCTGCGCTTTCCGAAAATCCTGCTTCTCATCTTGGTCGCCATCACGCTGACCGCTCAGGAAAAATCGCCAGAACTGGCCGGTCGCACCGAGGGGAATCAGTACCTATCGCCAACCGACATTTTTAGCGTCCGTGTGTCGGTCCTACGCGAGCTCGGGGGGCGGATCTCCGACACGGGAAACGTCGTCACGTTTACGGACGCCTTTAACACCCACGAAACCATCGCCTGCTTCAAGATGGACACCTCGCAGCGTTGGGAGGACGAGACGCGCGGACGCAAAGACTACCTTGGCTGGTTTTTCTCGAACTTCATCCAATCCGATTTTGAGCAACGTTTTCCCGGCGCGCGCATCGAGTCGGCGTCGTTTATTTCCAATCTGCAATCCGGCGCGCTGCTCGTTTTCAACCTTCTACCGGGTGGTTCGATGTTTGCCGCCCGCGCTACAGTTTTTGCCGATTCCCCTCCGCTCGTGGCCAAGCGCGGTAATCTCGTTTTTGTACGCGATGGCTATGTCTTCATCCTGAGCATCGAACTCGCCGAAAAAGTCTTGGAACGCACCGCCTACGACAAGACGATCACCGAGGAAGACACGCTGCTGCGCGACCGGTTGTTACACCTGCTCGACCGCATGACCTTCGCGGTGCAAGCGCCCGCCGACGCGCCATCGCGGTAAGCTCAAAAATCCGGCGCAGGCTTTTCCCTCGCCGACGCCGCTCAGTGCCGTTACGCACTGAGTATGAACCTGAACACTGCGCTGATCATCTTGATCGTGGGCGCGCTCGCTGGCCTGATCAGCGGCCTGCTTTCCAAGGCAAAAGGCAAGGGCTTCAGTCTCGTGGTTCACCTGATCGTCGGCGCCATCGGCGCCTTTCACGGACGCCTGCTCTTCGGCCTGATCGGCGTCTCCGCCTCAAGCCTAGTGGGGCAAATTATTTTCGCGGGTCTCGGCGCCCTGCTATTTCTGTATCCACTCCGCTTCATTAAACCCTCCTAACCCGTGTCCGAACTCCGGCCCTTAGCCACACGCCTCCTGCGCCTGCTTTTGCTCGGCACCGCCTGCGTGCTGCTCTGCGGCTGCGTCTATCTGCGCCTGCTTGAACTCAAAAAACAGTTCAGCCATTTCGACGAAAACTTCATCGTCGAACCCACCGAGGACCTGACGCTGCGCTGCCTGCATCCGGTGTTGGAACCCGATGACCTGCGTTGGCTCGGTGCCTCCCCGAAAACCGTCACCGTCAGTGCGGACGGAGAAGACTGGTCTGTGCGTTGGGTCAAGGAACCTGCGCTGGGCACGACCGAAGCGACGGTTTACGACATGGAGCTAGGACTGGAGTTTGCCGATGGATACTTGGTCGAGGTGCGCATCCCGAAGCGCTTCCTCGTCTTTGTCCCGCGCGATCTCATCGTGAACATGCTGCGTTCGACCGGCGCCGCCCGCGTCGACAAAAATGACCGCAAAGCCGATGTGCAAACGGAAGCCCCGGCGACCTCCGCTCTGCCCAATCTCAACACGATCCAAGCCATGCTGGGCGCGCCCACCCGGCCCGCCGTCCCGACCAGCGCCGGGCTCGTCTATGATTACCGCTATCGGTTGGATTCGGCGGCGGCGCTGGACAAACCGATCGAAGCGTCCTTCACGTTTGATGTGACCACGGGCGCGCTACGCAAATTCACCGCCCGCCTGCCGCGCGGTACGCTCAACTACGATTTCTCCTCGCCCACGCCAACAGCAGAGAAACCCAAAAAAGGCCGTCCGGCGAAGAACGGCCTTTGAAAGTTTCCCAAAGCCCCCGCGGCAGGGCAGGGTTTTGTGTGAGCCCTCTCGGGTGGTTTCCCTCATTCACGATAGCCCCGCCGATACAGTAAACTCGGCGCTCTAACTTAAAGTGTAAAAGCGGGAGGGCGACTGGTATTACATCGCCCGCCGACGCACCGCTCCTTGGTCATTTATACCTCACTCGATCCCATATTGCTTAAGCGGTGGGTTAACGAGTTCCCCTGCAGTCGGCGTATTTAACCCGAACTCCGAAGTGGAATCGGGTGTGGTCATAGGGAAGGACATTCAGGCAAGTAAGTTGGGATGGAAAACCACCAGGAAGAAACCGCCCACAAAACCGTCGATGCGGCATTCAAA
>Ga0105048_10000711_pt1 | contig 52163 bp, 46 predicted proteins | sample MAT05_FD_78382 | JGI IMG/M metagenome (GOLD analysis project Ga0105048, IMG submission 78382) | Freshwater microbial communities from Lake Fryxell liftoff mats and glacier meltwater in Antarctica - MAT-05 | ecosystem: Environmental > Aquatic > Freshwater > Ice > Liftoff microbial mat | place...
GGGCAAGCCGATCTCTTTCGAGTCATGCTGGTAAAAGCGCTGCACGCCGCCAAAGCAAGCGTGTTCACTCAATAATTGCAGGGAAGACGGTTTCATTTGATATAACAATAATAGCTGCTCGCGTTTGATGGATAAGGGCTAGAGCCTGTTTTCATCAGTAAATCACCACACCGCGAATCGACTTGCCACTCCGATTAAAGTGAACCCCCATTCAGGGAGCAGTTTTGACGATTTTCTTAAAGAGGATGGCATCTTTGAGGAGGTGCAGGCCCGTGCACTCAAGCGGGCGCTGGCCGAGCAGTTGAACGACGCTATGCAAAGTGTCAAGCTCAGTAAAGTCAGCATGGCGCAGCGGATGGCCACCAGTCGCTCACAGTTGGATCGTGTGCTTGACCCCAGCAATTTGTCCATCCAGTTGGATACGCTCATCAAGGCAGCAAGTGCTGTTGGAAAAACCGTAGAGATTCAACTCAAACGTGAGACCAAGCGTACGCGTGTGACTCCGGCATAAAAAAGCCGCGCAGCCCCCGTTGAATCTGCGCGGCCAGCTATTGCATTTGTAGCGTTTGGTCAGCTATCGATATTTACTTGCGCGCCGGCGGCACATCCGTGCAGCTGCCATGCGCAATCTCCGCCGCCATACCAATGGATTCGCCAAGCGTGGGATGCGGGTGAATCGTCTTGCCAATATCCACCGCGTCCGCGCCCATCTCAATTGCCAGCGCCACTTCACCAATCATGTCGCCCGCATGCGTGCCGACCATGCCGCCACCGAGGATCTTGCCGTGGCCGTGGGCTTCAGGGCTGTCGTCAAACAGCAGTTTGGTGACACCTTCATCACGGCCATTGGCAATGGCGCGCCCGGAGGCTGCCCAGGGGAACAAGCCTTTTTTGACCTTGATGCCTTGTGCCTTGGCCTGGTCTTCGGTGAGGCCAACCCAGGCCACTTCAGGGTCGGTGTAGGCCACACTCGGAATCACCCTGGCGTTGAAGGCTGAAGCGGCCAGTTCCTTGTTGCCTTGTAATTCACCGGCAATCACTTCGGCGGCCACATGCGCCTCGTGCACTGCCTTGTGCGCCAGCATGGGCTGGCCGACCACGTCGCCAATGGCGAAGATGTGGGAGATGTTGGTGCGCATCTGGATGTCGACGTTGATGAAGCCCCGGTCTGTGACGGCCACACCGGCTTTGTCGGCGGCGATCTTCTTGCCGTTGGGGGTGCGGCCCACGGCTTGCAGCACCAGGTCGTAAACCTGCGGCTCGGGCACTTTCACGCCATCTTCTGCGGGTTCAAAAGTGACTTCAATCCCCGCCGGCGTTGCCTTGGCTGCTACGGTTTTTGTCTTGAGCATGATGTTATCGAACCGTGGCGCATTCATCTTTTGCCAGATCTTGACCAGGTCGCGGTCGGCGCCCTGCATCAGGCCGTCGAGCATTTCAACCACATCCAAGCGCGCGCCGAGCGTGCTGTAGACGGTGCCCATTTCCAGGCCGATGATGCCGCCGCCCAAAATGAGCATGCGCTTGGGCACTTCTTTTAGCGCCAGTGCGCCAGTGCTGTCCACCACGCGTGGGTCTTCAGGCATGAAGGGTAGACGCACCGCCTGGCTGCCTGCAGCGATGATGGCGTTTTTGAAGGCGATGACTTTCTTGCTGCCGGTTTTCTCTTGCGCCGTGCCGGTGGTTTCTTCCACTTCGATATGGTTTGGGCCGACGAACGCGCCGTAGCCGCGCACCACCGTGACCTTGCGCATCTTGGCCATGGCGCCCAGGCCGCCGGTGAGCTTGGCGATGACCTTTTCTTTGTGGCCGCGCAATTTGTCGATGTTGACCACGGGCGCGCCAAAGTCCACGCCCAGCTCGTCCAGGTGCGCCACTTCGTCCATCACCGCCGCCACGTGCAACAGTGCCTTGGAGGGGATGCAACCCACATTCAAGCAAACACCGCCCAGCGAGGCATAGCGCTCCACGATGACCACTTTCAACCCCAGATCAGCCGCGCGAAACGCTGCCGAATAGCCGCCTGGGCCACCGCCAAGCACCAGCAGGTCGCAGTCCAGGTCAGCCGTGCCGCGAAAGCTGGCTGCTGCGGGTGCCGCCACAGGCATGGCAGCAGCTTCAGTTTTTGTAGCTACTGGCGCTTGTTCTGCCTGGGCTACAGGCTGATTTGGTGTTGAACCTTCTGCTGGATTGGAGGCAGCATCTGCAGCGCCCTGCCCGGCCGCTTCCAGCGTTAGCAGCAAAGAGCCCATGGAGACGCTGTCGCCGAGTTTGATCTTCAGCTCTTTCACCACACCGGCGTGGCTGCTGGGGATTTCCATTGAGGCTTTATCGCTCTCGACGGTGATCAGGCTTTGGTCGGCGGCGATGTTGTCGCCGGGTTTGACCAGCAGTTCGATCACGGTGACTTCGGCGAAATCACCAATGTCGGGGACGTGGATATCAATCAGTGCCATGTTGGTTCCTTTACAGCAGTACGCGGCGGAAGTCACCCAGGATCTGACCCAGATAGACGTTGAAGCGCGCAGCAGCGGCGCCGTCGATCACGCGGTGGTCCCAGGTCAAACTCAGCGGCAGCATCAGGCGCGGCTGGAAGGCACCGCCATTCAAATTCGCGTCCCACACCGGCTCGATGGTGGAGCGGCAGACACCCAAAATGGCCACCTCGGGCGCGTTGATGATGGGCGTGAAATAGCGTCCGCCAATGCCGCCCAGGCTGCTGATGGTGAAGCAGGCGCCAGTCATTTCGGCCGGGCTCAGCTTGCCGTCGCGCGCCTTTTTGGCCAGTTCGCTCATCTCGGCGCTGATCTGGAAGATGCCTTTTTTGTCAGCGTCCTTGATCACCGGCACCATCAGGCCGTTGGGCGTGTCGGCAGCGAAACCGATGTGGAAATACTGCTTGTAGACCAGTGCATCGCCGTCCAGGCTGCTGTTGAAGTCAGGAAATTTTTTGAGCGCAGCCACGCAGGCCTTGATCAGAAACGCCAGCATGGTGACCTTCATGCCAGACTTTTCATTTTCCTTGTTGGTCAAAACGCGGAAGGCTTCCAGGTCGGTGATGTCGGCATCGTCATGGTTGGTGACCGCCGGGATCAGAACAGCGTTGCGCAGCAGGTTGGCGCCGCTGATCTTCTTGATGCGGCTCATCTCCTTGCGCTCGATAGGCCCGAACTTGGCAAAATCTACCTTCGGCCAGGGGATCAGGCCCAGGCCAGCGCCGTCGTTGGCGGTTGCGGCAACAGCCGGTTTGGCCGCTTGCTGCCCAGAGATTGCCACCGTTTGCATGGCACCGCTCATGACCGAGCGGGTGAAAGCTTGCACGTCAGCGTCGGTAATGCGGCCCTTCAGCCCCGAGCCTTTGACTTCTGCCAGCGGCACGCCCAGCTCGCGCGCAAATTTGCGCACCGAGGGTGAAGCGTGCGGCAAGCCCAGCGGCGCCACGGTGGGGTTGTGCGGCGGCAGCGCTGCCGGTGCTGCTACGCTCGTTGTAGCTGCTGGCGCTTGTTCTACTTGGGCTAGAGCCACTTTTGGTGCTGAACTCTCAGTTAGCGCAGTCGGCGCTTCAGCGGCAGCCGCCACGGTTGGCGCGGCAGCGGCTGGCAGGCTGGCGGCCACGTTGCCTTGCAGCACGGCCAGCAAGTCGCCAATATTGACCACATCACCGAGTTTGACCTTGAGCTCCTGGACCACGCCAGCAGCGCTGGAGGGGATTTCCATTGACGCCTTGTCAGATTCGACCGTCACCAGGCTTTGCTCGACGCGCACGCTGTCGCCGACCTTGATCATCACCTCGATCACCGCAACGTCTTTGAAGTCGCCAATGTCGGGCACGCGGACCTCTATCGGGCCAGTTTCCTTCGCTACAGAAACAGCAGCTACTGGCGCAGGCTCCACGGGGGCTTGCGGCTGATTTGATACCTCAACCGTCGGGTTTGCCGCCTCTGGGGCTGCTGCGGGTGCCGCAGCAGGAGTGGCAGCGGCAGCTGCGTCATCAGCTTCCAGCAACAACACCAGCGAGCCCTGCTTCACCTTGTCGCCCAGCGCGACTTTCAGTTCCTTGACCACGCCAGCATGGCTGGAGGGGATTTCCATCGACGCTTTGTCAGATTCGACCGTCAGCAGGCTTTGCTCAACCTTGACTGTGTCGCCGGGTTTCACCAGCAACTCGATCACCGCGACTTCGTCGAAGTCACCAATGTCGGGCACTTTGATTTCAATAATTGCCATGGTGTGTCTCCGTGCTCAGGCGTACAGGGGGTTGACCTTGTCAACGTCGATGCCGTATTTGGCAATAGCTTCGGTTACTTTTGCCACTGGCACGGTGCCGTCTTCACTCAGCGCCTTGAGCGCCGCGACAACGATGTAGAAGCGGTTGATCTCGAAGTGCTCGCGCAGTTTGCTGCGGAAATCGCTGCGCCCAAAACCGTCGGTGCCCAGCACCTTGTAGGTACGGTCGGCTGGTATGAAGGCACGAATCTGCTCGGCATAAGCCTTGACGTAGTCGGTGGAGGCGATCACCGGGCCGCTATGGCCGCTGAGTTGCTGCGTCACAAACGGCACCAAAGAGGCATCGCTGGGGTGCAGCAGGTTCAGACGGTCGACAGCCATGCCGTCGCGCGCCAGCTCATTGAAGCTGGGGCAACTCCACACGTCCGCCGTCACACCCCAATCCTGCGTCAGCAGCTCTTGCGCGACGAAACTCTCACGCAGGATGCTGCCCGAGCCCAGCAGTTGCACACGCGGGGTGTCAGCACCGTCCACACCGGGCTTGCACAGGTACATGCCCTTGATGATCTGCTCCTCAGTGCCTTCGGTCAGCCCCGGCATGGCGTAGTTTTCGTTGAGCAGCGTCAGGTAATAGTAGACGTTGTCCTGCTTCTCGACCATGCGTTTGAGGCCGTGGTGCAAGATGATGCCCACCTCGTGTGCAAAGGTCGGATCGTATGAAATGCAGTTGGGAATGGTGCCCGCCAGGATGTGGCTGTGGCCGTCTTCGTGCTGCAGGCCTTCGCCATTGAGCGTGGTACGCCCACTGGTGCCGCCGAGCAGAAAGCCGCGCGCCTGCATGTCGCCAGCCGCCCAGGCCAGATCGCCAATGCGCTGGAACCCGAACATCGAGTAGTACACGTAAAACGGCACCATGATGCGGTTGCTGGTGCTGTAACTGGTGGCCGCGGCAATCCAGCTGCTCATACCACCAGCTTCGTTGATGCCTTCCTGAAGGATCTGGCCCTTGACATCTTCCTTGTAATACATCACCTGGTCTTTGTCGACCGGGGTGTATTGCTGACCGGCTGGGTTGTAAATACCAATCTGGCGAAACAGCCCTTCCATACCGAAGGTGCGGGCCTCATCCACCAGAATTGGCACCACGCGCGGACCCAGCGCCTGATCACGCAGCAGCTGGGTGATGAAACGCACATAGGCTTGTGTGGTGGAAATCTCGCGTCCGGGCGCGGTGGGTTCCATCACCGACTTGAACGTTTCGATACTTGGGACGGTAAACGACTCGTCCGCATGCGTACGCCGGTGCGGCAGGTAACCCCCCAGCGCCTCACGACGTGCATGCAGGTACTGCATCTCCGGCGTGTCATCAGCCGGTTTGTAGAACGGCAGGTCGGCGAGCTGGCTGTCGGGAATCGGGATGTTGAAGCGGTCGCGAAACAGGCGGATATCGTCGTCGGTGAGCTTTTTGGTCTGGTGCACGTTGTTTTTGCCCTCGCCACTCTTGCCCATGCCAAAGCCTTTCACGGTCTTGATCAGCAACACGCTGGGCTGGTCCTTGTGGTGCACGGCTGCATGGTAGGCGGCATAGACCTTTTGCGGGTCGTGGCCTCCGCGGCGCAGGTTCCAAATGTCGTCGTCACTCATCTTGGCCACCATGGCGACCGTGCGCGGGTCACGGCCAAAGAAGTTTTTGCGTACAAACGCGCCATCATTGGCCTTGAAGGCTTGGTAATCACCATCGAGCGTGTCCATCATCACCTTGCGCAACGCGCCATCTTTGTCGCGCGCCAGCAGCGGATCCCAGTTGCCACCCCAGATGAGCTTGATCACGTTCCACCCCGAGCCGCGGAACTCGCCTTCAAGCTCTTGAATGATCTTGCCGTTGCCGCGCACCGGGCCGTCCAGGCGCTGCAGATTGCAGTTGATCACGAAGATCAGGTTGTCGAGCTTTTCACGCGCCGCCAGGCCGATGGCGCCGAGGCTTTCGACCTCGTCCATTTCGCCGTCACCGCAAAACACCCAGACCTTGCGGTTTTCGGTGTTGGCAATGCCACGCGCGTGCAGGTATTTCAGAAAACGCGCCTGGTAGATCGCCATCAGCGGCCCCAGGCCCATGCTCACCGTGGGAAATTGCCAGAACTTGGGCATCAGCTTGGGGTGCGGGTAGCTCGACAAGCCTTTGCCGCCGGTTTCCTGGCGGAAATTCAGCAACTGTTCCTCAGAAAGGCGACCTTCAAGGTAGGCGCGGGCATACACACCAGGCGCCACATGGCCCTGGATATAGATGCAGTCGCCGCCGTGGTTTTCACTCTCAGCGTGCCAGAAGTGGTTAAACCCGGCACCAAACATGTGCGCCAGAGACGCAAAGGAGCCAATATGTCCACCCAAATCCCCACCGTCTTCAGGGTGATGGCGATTCGCTTTGACCACCATGACCATGGCGTTCCAGCGCATGTAGGCACGCAGTCGCTCTTCAATCTCGATGTTGCCGGGGCAGCGTTCTTCCTGCTCGGGCTCCAGCGTGTTGACGTAGGCCGTGTTGGCCGAAAACGGCATGTCGATGCTGTTCTGACGGGCGTGCTCCAGCAGTTGCTCCAATAGAAAGTGGGCCCGCTCTGGGCCTTCGGACTCAATGACGGCGCTCAGGGCGTCCATCCATTCACGGGTTTCCTGGGTATCCGCGTCGATGGCGGTACGGGTATCGGGTGCTGCTGACATGCGTGTCTCCTGTTGGTGGCCAAATGAATGGTAGTAGGTTCGGCCGTCTTTGTCGCGAGCCGGATTCTAGGGGCTTTTTTTGAAATTTCAAATAGCGTTTAAACATTTCACTATGTGAAATATTGTCGTCTGTACTCAGCACCAAACGCCCTACACTTGCGCTCATGCCGTTGCCCACTTATATGGACGCTAAAAACCGCCCCAGGCTCGCCCCTGCGGCCCGGTTGCGGTTCTGGTGGAAAGCACAAACAGCACAGCGGCAAGACCGCTTTGCCATGCTGGCACCCTTGGCTGCAGTGCTGCTGTTTTTGTTGGTGATACTTTCGGCCTTTGCCTACCTGCGGTTTGAAGAAATTGCCCGCGAGCGCGAGGCCATCCAGCGTGATGTGGAATACACCCAACAGCGCCTGCGTCTGCGCCTGCTGGAGCAACAGGAACAACTCATGCGTTTTGCCCGCGAGCTGGCTGCGCGTGAGCTCTCGGAAGACGACTTTCTGGTGCGTGCCGAGGCTTTTGCCAACCTGTTCCCGGAGGTGCAAAGCCTGCGCTGGATCGATGACAAATACCAAACCCGGGCCAACTACGACCCCAATGACGCGCAGATCACCACCTCCAGCAAAAACGAGCTGATCCGCCGCGAAGCGGAGATGACCAGCAGCAATTTTCGGCTGGTGCGCGACGTGCTGCTGCCCATTTACTCCAGCCCGCAGGGGGACCCGCGTGGCCCCAGCCTGGTGCAGCTGCACTTACCCTTGATCGACAAAACCCACTTCAAGGGTGATCTGCTGGTGACCTACTCGGTGGACGCGATGTTTCGCTACGGCGTACCCAGCGAGGTCACCTCCAAATACGCCATCTCTTTTCTGGACGGCGATAGCCAGCTGCTGGCGGGCACCAGCCTGCTTGAAAAAACCCTCAGCCGCAGGATTCTGCCGTGGGCCAACACCGTCAACGCCTACCAACTGCCGGTGTCGCCCGTCGGCAATGGTCTGTCGCTTCGGGGGCAGGCTTACCGCACCTCGCTCGGGGTGATTGGCAGCGGCCTGTTTTGGCTGGTGATGATTTTGAGCGCAGCCACCGCCTGGCTGCTGCTGGCCAACTGGCGCCACACCCGCAGGCGCATTCAGGCGCAAGACGCGCTGGTGCGGGAAACCGCCTTTCGCCGCGCGATGGAAAACTCCATGCTCACCGGCATGCGCGCGTTGGACATGCGCGGTCAGATCACCTATGTGAATAACGCGTTTTGCCAGATGACCGGCTGGACTGAAGGAGAGCTGGTGGGCCAGACCGCCCCTTTTCCCTACTGGCCCAAGGAAGACCATGACATGCTGCGGGGCCGCCTGCAAGATGAGCTTTCCGGAAAGATCGAGCCCAGCGGCATGCAGTTTCGGGTGCGGCGCAAAGGCGGCGAAATTTTCGAGGCCCGGCTCTACGTCTCGCCACTGATTGACGCCTTTGGCCAACAATCGGGTTGGATGACCTCAATGACGGACATCACCGAACCCACCCGCGTGCGCGAGCAGCTGGCGGCCTCTCATGAGCGCTTTACCGCGGTGCTGGAAGCGCTGGATGCTTCTATTTCTGTAGCGCCCCTGGGCAACAATGAGCTGCTGTTTGCCAACAAGCTGTACCGTCTGTGGTTTGGCTCCGAGGCCCATGGCCACTTGCAGTTGGTGGCAGAAGCCGGCGTACCTGAGCTGGCGCACAGCGATGAGACCCAGGACACCGTTGACGCGTTTGCCGGTTTGCCAATCAACCATCTTTCTGAAAAGGAAGCGGAGAGCGCCGAAGTCTATCTAGGCAGCCTGGGGCGCTGGCTGGAGGTACGCACCCGCTATATGGGCTGGGTGGATGGCCGCCTGGCGCAGATGGTGATTGCCACCGACATCACCGCCCGCCGTCTGGCCGAAGAGCAGGCCGAGGTGCAGGCGGTGCGCGCCCAGGCGTCAAGCCGCCTCATCACCATGGGCGAGATGGCCTCCAGCGTGGCCCATGAGCTGAACCAGCCGCTCACCGCCATCAACAATTACTGCAACGGCATGGTGTCACGCATCAAGAGCGACAACATCACCCAAGACGAATTGCTTGGGGCGTTGGAAAAAACCGGCCGTCAGGCGCACCGTGCCGGTCAGATCATCCAGCGCATCCGCTCATTTGTGAAGCGCAGCGAGCCCAATCGCAGCATCGCCAGCGTGGCCACCATGGTGGCCGAGGCTGTGGAGTTGGCCGAGATCGAACTGCGCCGACGCAACGTCAAGCTGACCCAATATGTGGCCCCAAATCTGCCGAATGTGATGGTGGACCCCATCCTGATCGAACAGGTGCTGCTGAACCTGCTGAAAAATGCCGCCGAGTCAGTAGACGCAGCCCAGAAACCCACTGCGCTGCGGCTGGTCAAGCTGCGGGTGGCAACCGCGCTGGTTGAGGACAAGCCAGTGATTGAATTCAAGGTGTCTGACTCCGGCCACGGCATTGTGCCGGAGGTCATGGCCAGACTTTACGAGGCTTTTTACTCCACCAAATCCGAGGGCATGGGCATCGGCCTGAGCCTTTGCCGCTCGATTGTTGAATCACATCTTGGCAGAATGAAAGCCCAGAACCTCTACAATGGGGACACGGTTATTGGCTGCTGCTTCACCTTCTGGATACCCAACCCAGTCCCACTGTCGGCACTGTCCTCCCCGCGTCCGGAACAACAAGGATTTCAGGTACTGCCATGAGTCTCATCCCCAAAAAAGGCACTGTTTACGTCGTTGACGACGACGAAGCGGTTCGTGATTCGCTGCAATGGATGCTCGAAGGTAAAGACTACCGGGTGCGATGCTTTGACTCGGCAGAATCCTTTCTGAACCGCTACGACGCGCGCGAGGTAGCCTGCCTGATCATCGACATCCGCATGCCAGGCATGACCGGGCTGGAGCTGCAAAGCCGCTTGATCGAGGTGCACTCGCCGCTGCCTCTGGCATTCATCACCGGTCATGGTGATGTGCCAATGGCGGTGGAAACCATGAAAAAAGGCGCGATGGACTTCATCCAGAAGCCGTTTCACGAAGAGCAACTGGTGCCGCTGGTGGAGCGCATGCTGGCGCAGGCCAAGGAGTCGTTTGCCGATCACCAAAGCTCGGTCGCGCGTGACGCGCTGATGGCGCGCCTGACCCTGCGCGAGTCGCAGGTGCTGGAGCGCATTGTGGCGGGCCGCCTGAACAAACAGATTGCCGACGACTTAGGCATCAGCATCAAAACCGTCGAGGCGCACCGCGCCAACATCATGGAAAAGCTTAACGCCAACACCGTGGCTGACCTGCTGAAAGTGGCCCTCGGACCCAATGCCGTCAAAGCCTGATCACCAGCCTTTCTCTCAGACGCTATTTTTAAGATAGCTAGCGACGCCCGCCCCAACTGGATTAGCGGGCTTTTTTATTGATGGACTTCAGATGACTACCTCCCTACCCGACGCCCAGATCATTGATGGCGTGGCCCTGTCCAAACAACTGCGCCTGCACGTGACCGAGCGCGCCCGTGTCCTCAAAGCCCGTGGCATCACGCCCGGCCTGGCGGTGATTCTGGTGGGCGAAAACCCGGCCAGCCAGGTCTATGTGCGCAATAAGGTCAAGGGTTGCGAAGACTGTGGCTTTCACTCGGTGCTGGAGAAATACGACGCCGATTTGTCTGAGGCCGACCTTCTGGCGCGCATTGCCAGGCTCAACGCCGACCCAGCCATTCACGGCATTTTGGTGCAGCTGCCCGTGCCCAAACACATCGACGCCACCAAGGTGATTGAAGCCATTTCGCCGGAAAAAGACGTGGACGGTTTTCATGTGGCCAGCGCTGGGGCTCTGATGACTGGCATGCCTGGTTTCTGGCCTTGCACACCGTATGGCTGCATGAAGATGCTCGAATCCGTCCACTACGACCTGCGCGGCAAACACGCGGTGGTGATTGGCCGCTCCAACATCGTCGGCAAACCCATGGCGCTGATGCTGCTGCAAAAAAGCGCCACTGTCACCATCTGCCACAGCGCCACTGCCAACCTGAAAGCCATCACCCTGCAGGCCGACGTGATTGTGGCCGCAGTGGGCAAGCGCAACGTGCTCACCGCGGACATGGTCAAACCTGGCGCAGTGGTGCTGGACGTGGGCATGAACCGCAACGATGAGGGCAAGCTCTGCGGAGATGTCGACTTTGAAGGCGTGCGCCAGGTGGCTGGCTACATCACCCCGGTGCCGGGTGGGGTTGGCCCCATGACCATTACCATGTTGCTCGTCAACACCCTTGAATCGGCAGAACGCGCCGCCAGATAACACCCATGAACAATCCCCTGCTCTCTTTCGACGACACCCCCCTTTTTGATCAGATCCACCCAGAGCATGTGGCGCCCGCCTTGGAGCAGCTGCTGACCCAGGCCAACCAGGCGCTGGAAACCGTCACCGCCCCCGCCTTTGAAGCCCGCTGGGAAGCCATGGCCAGCGTGCTGGATGTGGCCACCGAGCAGCTGTCGCGCGCCTGGGGCAGCGTGAGCCACCTCAACAGCGTGATGGACACACCAGAACTGCGCGCTGCGTTCAACGCTGCGCTGCCCAAAATCACCGAGTTTTACACCCGCCTGGGTGCTGATGAGCGCTTGTTTGCCAAATACAAGGCGATTGACCCGGAAACGCTTTCGCCCGAGCAGCGCCAGGCGCACAAAAACGCCTTGCGCAACTTTGTGCTGGGTGGCGCCGACCTGCAAGGTGTAGCCCGCGAACGGTTTGCCGCCATCCAGGAACTACAGGCTGCTGCCAGCCAAAAATTCAGCGAAAACGCGCTGGACGCCACCGATGCCTTTGCCTACTACGCCACGCTTGACGAGCTGGATGGCGTGCCGCACGACATCCTGCAGACCGCGCAAGCGGCAGCCCAGTCGGACGGCAAGGAAGGCTACAAGCTGACGCTCAAATTGCCTTGCTATCTGCCCGTCATGCAGTTTGCCAAAAGCAGCCCGCTGCGCGAAAAGCTGTACCGCGCCTATGTCACCCGTGCTTCCAACCAGGCCGATGAAGCGGGCCAGAAATTTGACAACTCGGCCCTGATCAACGAGCTGCTGGCCCTGCGCCTGGAAGAAGCCCAGCTGCTCGGCTATGCCAGCTTTGCAGCCCTGTCGGTGGTGCCGAAGATGGCGGAATCGCCCGAACAAGCGATCACTTTTCTGCGCGACCTTGCGTCACGCGCCCGGCCGTTTGCCGAGAAGGACCTGGCTGACCTGCGCAGCTTTGCCGCCGAGCACCTGGCCCTGACCGACCCGCAGGCGTGGGACTGGCCGTATGTGAGCGAAAAGCTCAAGGAAGTCCGCTACACCTTCAACGAGCAGGAGGTGAAACAGTACTTTCCGCTGCCAAAGGTGTTGGCTGGGTTGTTCAAGATTGTCGAAACCCTGTTTGAAGTACAGATCCGTGAGGACCACACCCCGGTGTGGCACGAAGACGTGCGCTTTTACCGCATCGAGCGCGCCAGCACCAGCGCTGGTGACACACCGGCCACCCTGGTCGGCCAGTTTTACCTGGACCCCACAGCGCGCAACGGCAAACGCGGCGGCGCCTGGATGGATGACGTGCGCGCCCGCTGGCTGCGCCCCGACACCCATACCCTGCAAACCCCGGTGGCGCACCTGGTGTGCAACTTTGCCAGCGGCGTGGCAGGCAGGCCGGCTTTGCTGACCCACGACGATGTCACCACCCTGTTCCACGAGTTCGGCCACGGGCTGCACCACTTGCTGACGCAGGTGAACGAACACGACGTGTCTGGCATCAGCGGCGTGGAGTGGGATGCGGTGGAGTTGCCCAGCCAGTTCATGGAAAACTTTTGTTGGGAATGGGATGTGCTGAAAAACATGACCTCGCATGTCGACACCGACTTGCCCCTGCCGCGCGCGCTGTTTGACAAGATGCTGGCTGGCAAAAATTTCCAGGGCGGCATGCAAACGCTGCGCCAGATCGAGTTTTCACTGTTTGACATGTTGCTGCACAGCGCGAATAACCCGCAGCACGACATCATGCCGCTGCTGCAACAGGTGCGCAATGAGGTGGCGGTGCTGCAGCCACCGAGCTGGAGTCGCACCGCGCACACCTTCAGCCATATTTTTGCTGGCGGCTACGCGGCAGGCTATTACAGTTACAAGTGGGCCGAAGTGCTGAGCAGCGATGCCTATGCGGCCTTTGAAGAAACCGCTGGCACCGATGGCTTGCCGAGCCTGGAAACCGGCAGGCGTTATCGCCAGGAGATTCTGGAAGTTGGCGGCAGCCGCCCGGCCATTGAGTCTTTCAAGGCGTTTCGTGGGCGTGAGCCGAAGCTGGACGCGCTTTTGCGGCATCAAGGGATGGTTCAACCAAGTTGAGGAGGTCTTATGTCAAAGCATCAGCGGCACCACGGTTTACATGGTAAAAATGCACTCCAGCCCTTATATAGCTTGCGCAATGTGCTATGTTTTTGCGTTTTGGCTACGCTCGCCCACACGTCTGTCCAGGCGCAGACGCTGTACCGCAGCGTCGGGCCTGACGGGCGCATCACCTTCTCTGACAAACCACCTGCCAGCGCCGCCCGGGTCACACCGCTGAGCGCCGACGGCACGGACGCGGGTACTGGCGCCGCCAACGCAGCCCTGCCCTACGCCCTACGCCAGGTGGTCAGCCGTTACCCGGTGACGCTTTTCACCAGCAAAGAATGCGCGCCTTGCGATCAGGGTCGCACTCTGCTGCGCAGCCGTGGCATTCCGTATTCCGAGAAAACCATCACCAGCAACGACGACGCCGAATCGCTCAAGCGTCTGGCCGATACCAGCTCGCTACCGCTGCTGACCATCGGCAGCCAGCAGATCAAGGGCTATTCATCGCAGGAGTGGACGCAGTACCTGAACGCAGCGGGCTACCCGGAAGAAAGCGAGCTGCCCGCCAGCTACCGTTACGCTGAGCCCAGTCCGCTGGTCACCCTGAAAACCCCAACCACACCAGCTGCGGCGCCCGAGTCAAGTGCAACGCCCCAGGTGGCACCGGCGGCAGCCGCACCACGCACGCGGGTTACCCCAAACAACCCGGCTGGCATTCAGTTCTGAACCCGGCCAGTCGCAAAAAAAGCCCTGGATCGTTGGATTCAGGGCTTTTTTTGATGCGGCTTTTTGATGTTACGCGGGCAAGGCAATCTGGTGTTCAACGCTGTGCAGGTAGTCATTGAAGATGTGCTCGGCGCTGAGCAGCTGGTAGCTGCCATCTGCGTTTTTGCGGGTGGTGTCTTTCAGGCGGTAGGTGTAGTGCCCGCAGGTCCACAGCTTGAAGTTGCGCATCTGGGTGCACAGGCAGGTTTTGTCCCAGACCTTGATGTTTTTGCCGTCCGGGTGCAGCGCCAGCTCGCGGTTGTACGAGGTGATGTAGGCGCAGTTGCCGTTGCCGTCCAGCAAATAACCATAGGACTCGCAGTTGGGCCGGATGCCGTCACCAATAGCCGGTGAGCTTTTGAGCATGCGCATCGGGTAACCGGTGGGCGAGATGGTGTTGACCACAATATCGTCTTCGTTGGCGCGGTAATAGTCTTGCTTGACATCTTCGGGCAAGCCGCATTCCCGGGCCACGGTGAAGCGGGTAGCCACCTGCACGGCGGCCGAGCCAGACTCCAAAAACGACACCGCGTCGCTGCCGGTAAAGACGCCACCCGCGGCAATCACCGGAATGTTCAGCTGCTCGTCTTTCACGTATTTGATGACCTCGGCAAGGATGGTGGCCAGGTCAAACTGCGCCCAGTCCAACCCAAAACCCAGGTGACCGCCAGCCAGTGGGCCTTCCACCACCACAAAGTCGGGCTTACGCTCCAGGCGCGCGTTTTTGCGCAAAAACAGTTGCAGAGCGCGCACGCTGCTGACGATGATGCCCAGCTTGGCATCGCGAAAACGCGGGTGGTCGGCGATCAAGCCAAATGAGCCCAGGTGCAAACCGGCACTCAGGGTGATGCCGTCAATACCGGCGTCCAGCGCCGAATTCATGCGCACCTGCAGCGTTTCGCGCGGGCCGTTCATGGTCAGCTTTTCCATGCAGTTGACAAAAATCAGACCATCACCCTTTTTGGCCTCCATGGTTGCGCCCACGTGGCGGCGGGTGGCTTCGGCCAGAATGTCCAGGTCAAATTTCACATCTGACTTGTCAGCGTTGAGGATGTTGTGGCGGTACAGCCGGGTTTTGTCTTTGACAAAACTGGTGTCAAAGCGCCGGTCAGACACGTCGTTGACCATGGCATCCGAGATGTGACCAATACCACCCAGCCGCGCAGTTTCCAGCGCCAGCTCAGCCGTCGAAATATCGACACCCATCCCACCGACGATGATTGGCACATATTCTTTTTTGCCAAACTTCAGACGAAAGTCGTCAACACGTTTCATGAAAATCCTTGAGGCAGCGGGCGTCTTCGGCGGCGGATCAAACTGACAGGCAAGCGGGGAAGAGGCCCAAAAAAACAGCAGGGTGGGATAACCCGGCGACCCTTCAATTCTACCCGCCACCCTCAGCGTGTCCGGCTGGGCTTTTATACCCATCATGGCAATGTATGCTTCTCACACACCCGCTTGCCGCCCACCCGGCAGCAATCACCCAATGAGTGAAAATAGCCGCTCAATGCCACACACAACCATGACCAAGCTTGCAACTCCTTCGCCCACGCCGCTGCCCCTGAAGGGCGTGCGAATCCTCAGCCTGAGCCTGAACCTGCCGGGGCCCGCGGCCTTGCAGCGCCTGCGCCATATGGGGGCCATTTGCATCAAATTGGAACCACCTGCGCCGCAGGCATCTGGCGGCACTGGTGTTGAATCCGGCATCACCGGCGACCCAATGAGCCTTTACAGCCCCGCAGCCTACGGTAGGCTGCATGAAGGCATTGAAGTGCGGGCCGTCAACCTCAAAACCGAGGCGGGCCAGGCCGAGCTGCATGCCGAACTGGCAAAGGCAGATGTGCTGATCAGCTCGTTTCGCCCCAGCGCTTTGCGCAAACTCGGCCTTGACTGGGCCACCTTGCAGCCCCTTTACCCCAAGCTCTCCATGGTCGCCATCTTCGGCGCACCGGGTGCGCTGGCAGACTTGCCTGGCCATGACCTGACCTACGTGGCCGAAAACGACCTGATCACTGGCCTGGACCTGCCCGCCACGCTTTATGCAGACATGGGTGGCGCACTGATGGCCAGTGAGGCCGTGCTGCAGGCCATGTTGCTCAAGTCTCAGTCAGACCAGGGCAGTTTTCTGGAAGTCGCTTTGGCTGACGCTGCGACACATCTGGCCTTGCCGCGCAGCTGGGGTGCCACCCTGCCCGGCACGCTACTGGGAGGCGACCACGCCGGTTACCAGGTTTATCCGTGTCTCGACGGCCGCGTTGCCTTGGCCGCGCTGGAGTCGCACTTTGCCCAGACGCTTTGCAGCGTCATGGGTCTGGCGTGGCGTGGACTAGACACAATGCTGGAAGCTGACACCCATCTGGCGGTGGCAAACTTTGTGGCCTCGCACACACGCCAGGCGTTGGAGGAACTTGCCAGAGAGCACGATATTCCGCTGCATACGCTATGCTAATAAGAGCTTCTAGCCCTTACATCTAAAGGGCTAGAAGCTAATTTTCCTTGCAGATCAATCGTCTGTTCGCATCCGGCTAATTACCCAGCAGGCGACGGCAATCAGCAAAATGGCAGCGGACTCATACAGCAGAACAATCGGGACAGAGTCCTTGCCTTGCAGAATGATCAGGCGGCTCAGCGCCGTCATTGCAATGAACAGGGGCAAGATGATGAGGTTGCGCTGTCTGGCATAAAACGCGCCGAGCATGCCCAGAACCTCTGCTTAAATGAACATTAACAACAAATCCTGCAGCGCCACCCGCTTGTTCTCGAACAGCAACAGGATTTCCTGGCCTATGGCGATCACGGTGAACCCGTCGGTCAACACCAGGAAAACTTTCTCAGCAGCATCAATCAAACTCTTGATATTCATTTTCGTCCGATCACTTCAGTTCAAACCGGGTGCCTGTTTGTGCCACCACTGCGTTAGCGATCAACACGCCTGCGCCGCGCTTTCTGGGGATCATTCATGCAAAAAGGAAGCCCCAGTAGATATAACGCTTTAACGAAAGGATCAGATCGCTTTTTCAGCTGCAGATTAGATCAGCCATCAAGCGCTGCCGTCGTCGCTCTTTCTGAACAGCAGCACCATAGCGCGTGCCTCCATGGCCTGGCCCAAGCCGACCGGGCCCATCTTCTCGGCGGTCTTGGCTTTGACGTTGATCTGGTCGGCTTGCAGCCCCAGCGCCTGCGCAATGCGGATTCGCATGGCCGGAATGAACGGCATCAGCCTAGGTGCCTGGGCGATGATGGTGCTGTCGATGTTGCCGATTTCAAACCCCTTTTCTCGCACGCGTCGCGCTACCTCAGCCAGCAGCATGCACGAATCCGCGCCTTTGAAGCGCACGTCGGTGTCAGGAAAATGCGTGCCAATGTCGCCCAGCGCCGCCGCGCCCAGCAGTGCGTCGGTGATGGCGTGAAGCAGCGCATCGGCATCCGAGTGGCCCAGCAAACCTTTGTCAAAAGGAATCTCGACACCGCCCAAAATCAGCGACCGGCCAGTCACCAATGCGTGAATGTCGCAGCCTTCGCCAACACGTATGTTCATGGTATTTTCATCCTCAATAAGTTTGCTACGCCCACCGACTTGCGGCCTCTGGAACCGCCATTTTGACGCACCGCCAGCCTAGCGCCGCTGATGCAGTGGTGACACATTCATCAGTTCTTTTTTGTAAATTTAGACTTCTTGGTCCCGACGGAATTGGCGCTTGCAGTTCAAACCGGGCAAAAGACCATTTTTTCTCCAGTGTCGGGGTGGGTAAATTTCTTGTCGGTGAGTTCTTTGAGCAGTAGGGACATAGCGCGGTCATGCGCCGGATTGGCCATGCGGTGCATTCTGATAGGCCCGCAGGCGACCCGCCAGGTCAAGCACCTCGTGGATCGACTTGCCCGCGATGATGGCGGATGTCAGCCTGTGGGATGAATGAGCCACGTAATAAACCTGAACGTGCCAAGGTGGCAAGCCACTGCGCGTCGGCCACATCGGTCTTGCGCCCTGGCACGGTTTTGACGTGGCGAGCGTTGACAACCCAGGCTGCGATACCCACTGACTTCAAGGCGGCATACGGGCTTTTCCAGTAAATACCGGTGCTCTCCTGACCACGACTTCGGGGTTAAACGACTTGGCTCACTCGGCCAGAGCTTGGGCGGTCTCGTTTGAAGCCACCAAATTCCTTTTAAACGTGCGCTGTCCACCTGCCTCGAAAGAGGCGATGCCAAGCCATCCGGGGTACGATTGAATGGTGGCGGGTCGCGTTAGATTTCGCGGTCAATATGCCATCAAAGATTTTCGCGACCTCAAGCCTCTGCGCGACTGCACACCCCCGTAGTGTCTTTCATGATCAGGGGTGCTGCTACCTTGATGCATGCAAGTTAGCGCAGTAGCGCTGAAATTAATACCCGGCTTTAGAGCCAGGGCGCTTTTTGACAAACAAACCGGTGGTGCGCGCGCCCTGTTTGACAAAGCGCTCGCGCCGGGCCACTTTTGGGTCAACGCGCAAGGGTCGATACACCTCCACCCGGTCATGCTCCCGTAGAGCCTGCTGCAAGCTTGTCAGACGGCCCCAGATACCGACCAGAATATGGGGGGGGGCAATCTCGGGAAATCGCTGCAACAGGCCGCTATGTCGCAGCGCATCCAAGACGCTGCTCGGCTCAATCAGGTTCAGAGCAATTTCTTCAACCTGGCGCGGCTGCGGCGCGTACACCACCCAAACCAGCATGGTGCAGCGCCTACTCGCCGTAGACCTGCTTGGCGCGCTTGATGAAGGCGTCCACCATATTGCCGGCGATCTTGTCAAACACCGGGCTCACCAGCTTGCCAAGTGTGGTGTCGAAGCCGTAGCTCAGCACCAGTTCAACCCGGCAGGCGCGTTGCTCAGTACCCAGGGTGACAAAATTCCACTCGCCCTCCAGTTGGGAAAAAGGGCCGTTGATCAGCTTGATGTTCACCTGCTGGTCAACCACATGCACGTTTCTGGTGGTAAAGGTCTGGTGAATACCGCTGAACGCGATGCCGATTTCGGCCACCATACCGTTTTCTTCCAGAGAAACAACACGGCCCTTGTCGCACCAGGGTAGGAACTGCGGGTAGGCCGCCACGTCCACCACCAGTCGGTACATTTCTGCGGGGCTGTACCAGATTAAAACGGACTTTTTGACAGTTTTCATAGAATGGAGTTTTGCGGGGGATTGTAGTCAAGCCTTTTTCGCATTTAATCCCACTCAAGATCTCCCTCATGGCCAAAAAACCCGACACCGCAAAGCGCATCGCTGACAACAAAAAAGCGGCGTTCAACTATTTTTTTGAAGAGCGGTTTGAGGCCGGCATCGTACTGGAAGGCTGGGAGGTCAAATCATTGCGCGAAGGCAAGGTGCAGCTGACAGACGGCTATGTGGTTATCCGCAACGGTGAGTTGTTCATCATTGGCCTGCAGATTCAGCCACTGGGGACCGCATCGACCCACATCAGCCCGGACAAGCAGCGCACCAAAAAGCTGCTGATGCACCGCGAAGAAATCAAACGGCTAATAGGCAAGGTGGAGCAAAAAGGCTACACGCTGGTGCCTATCAACCTGCATTGGAAAGCTGGCAAGATCAAATGCGAGATCGCGCTGGCCAAGGGCAAGGCCGAACACGACAAGCGCGACACCATCAAAGACCGTGAAGGCAAGCGCGAGGTCGAACGCGCCATGAAAAGCCGCCAGCGCTGAATATTTTTTTGATCCGATGGAATAAAACGCCATCACGCCGTGTTCATGGAGGTGCAGACGCTTTGCTGCGACCCTCAACCCTGGAGCTCACCATGACTTTCACTTCCCGCGCCACCCTGCTCGCTTTCACTGCACTGACCGCTTTGGCGGCCGGCGCCGCTACACCCGCTGCACCCGTCAAGGTGGCTGACGGCGTGTTGGTTGGCCCGAACGGCATGACGCTGTACACCTTTGACAAAGATGCCGCTGGCAGTGGCAAGTCGGTTTGCAATGGACCTTGCGCGACCAACTGGCCGCCCCTGGCCGCAGCCGCCAGCGACGCTGACAGCGGTGACCACAGCGTGATCACCCGCGACGATGGCAGCAAGCAGTGGGCAGTCAAAGGCAAGCCAGTCTATTACTGGGTCAAAGACAGCAAGCCCGGCGACAAGACCGGTGACGGTGTCAACAAGGTCTGGCAAACCGCCAAGCCGTAAGTTGTAAATCGCCAGACACCAGCCCTACAGCCGTATGCTGATGTCATGACACAGGCGTTGTTGGTCGACCAGATTCCCTCGCTGCGGCGCTATGCGCGCTCGCTGACGGGGGACGCCTGGGCGGCTGATGACCTGGTCCAGGACACGCTGGAGCGTGCCTGCAGCAAATGGCGTTTGTGGCTGGTGGGCAGTAACCTGCGGGCCTGGCTGTTCAGTGTGATGCACAACCTGTTTATCAATCAGCTGCGGCAATCTTCAGCGCGCACATCGATGACGCTGGTGGACATTGATGACGTCGCCCATGACCTGCAGGCCCACGGCACCGACCCCTCTGCAGGCATGGACCTGCAGCGCTGTCTGATGCGCCTGCCGCCCGAACAGCGCGAAGTGCTGCTGTTGGTCAGCATGGAGTCCATGAGCTACGCCGAGGTCGCCAAAGTTACGGGCGTTCCCTTGGGCACGGTGATGTCGCGCTTGTCGCGCGCCCGAGCCCGCCTGCAAGCGCTGCTGGACGCACCGGCCGTGTCCGCTGCGCTGCTGACATCTGAAAACGCGCTGCCCAGCGGGGTCACCGCACTGCACCGTTTGAAGTCCAATCATTGAACGCCATGGAACCCACCACCGCCCTGCCCTTGACCGACGACGAGCTGCATGCCGTGGTAGACGGCCAGGCTGCGCCCGATCAAATCACTGAGCTTAAAGCGCGCTTGTTGGCTGATGCCGCAGGCCAGGAGAAACTGGCGCAGTGGCAAGCCCAGCGCCAGGCCCTGCGCAGCCTGCACCAGGAGGTCTTGCACGAACAAGTGCCACCCTCACTGCAGCAAGCCGCGCAACAGACGCTGCGGGTCCATGAAACCAGCGGCCAATGGCGCCGGCAAGTTGGCATGGCGGCCAGTCTGCTGTTGACGTTTGGTGCCGGCTGGTTCGCCAACGCACAATGGGACGCTGCTGCCCCCTCCACCGCCAACCATGTGCTTGTGGCTCGGGCGCAGCTTGAACGCGATTTTGTGCGCCAGGCCAGCGTGGCCCACAGTGTGTACGTGCCGGAAGTTCGCCATCCGGTGGAAGTCACGGCACTGGAGCAGGCCCACCTGGTGCAATGGCTGTCCAAGCGCTTGGGCAAGCCGCTCAAAGTGCCCGTTCTGGCGGCACAAGGGTTTGAATTGGTCGGTGGCCGCTTGCTGCCCGGCGACTCAGGCGCCCGCGCCCAGTTCATGTTCCAAAGCGGCGCAGGCACGCGCATCACCCTGTACATCGGCGCGGTTGCCGCAAGCGACCCTGCCTTGGCCAAAGACACCAGTTTCAAGTTCGAGACCAATGCGGGCGTGCCGAGCTTCTACTGGGTCGATCAAGGCTTTGGCTATGCGCTGGCCGGCCAGGTGCCGCGCGAGCAACTGATGGCGCTGTCGCAGCTGGTGTATCAGCAGCTCTGAATCAGCTGAGCATCCGAAGCGGGTGGCTGCACTCTGGCCACGGGCTGTCAAAAAATGGCAGCACCATGGCGGCTGTCACATCTTCCAAGCGTGCTGGTTGCCATGCGGGCAAGTTGTCTTTGTCAATGGCCAGGGCACGGATGCCTTCTGCCACTTCGGTCTGAGCGCCATGGCGCCCAAGATGCCTTGGAAAAAACACATGGCGCATCATGTCGCGCTCTTGCCTGAGGGCCTGCGCCAGCGTCATCTGACGGGCCCGGCGCAATTGCTCCAGCGTGACGTGCAGCATCAAGGGCGAACGCTGGCGCATCTGCGCCGTGGCCTGCTGTGCCCAATCCGATGCGTCTTGCGTCAAGGCCTGCACGATGGCGGTCACAGTCGGTTGTGAGAAACATTGGTCAATTTGGCCTCTAGCCCAGGTATCAACTGGGCTATCAGCTACGCTAAATGTAGCAATTAGAGCGTCGATGCTGGCCTTGTCAAAAGCCTCCAGCTTGGCCAATGCGTTCCACAGCGGCACCAAATGCTCGACCGGCAGCAGCCTGTCGGCCAAGCCCAGTGGCAGCGCCTGCGCGCCCTCCAACGTGGTGCCGGTCAAGGCCAACCATTCGCCAGTGTGGCCCGGGCGGCGGCTCAGGAAATAACCCCCGCCGACATCGGGAAACAGGCCAATGACCGTCTCGGGCATGGCCATTTTGGTGCGCGGTGTCACCAGCCGGTGTGAGGCGCCTTGACTGATGCCCATGCCACCGCCCATCACGATGCCATCCATGAATGCAATGTAGGGCTTGGGGTAAGTGTGGATCAGGTGGTTGAGGGTGTATTCCTCGGTAAAAAAGTCTTCAGGTCCGGGGTCGCCTGACAGCAAGGCTTGGTGGAAAAAGCGGATGTCACCCCCGGCGCAAAACGCACCGAACGGGCCAGCCTTGTTAGAGCCGCGAATCGCCACCGCTTGCACCCGTGAATCGTCACGCCAGGCCAGCAGGCAGGTGGTCAGGTCCCGGATCATCTGCAGGGTTAGCGCATTCAACGCAGCGGGACGGTTCAAGGTGATGAACCCCACCTGGCCACGGATTTCTGTCAGAACCTCATTCACAACAGCACTCATATCTGCACGCATGCCCTACCCCTCCACGCCACAATTTCATTGGCCACCAGCGCGCCGATGACCAGCGTGCCACCGACAAACACATCATGCCCCGGCACTTCACCGGCACCCACCCAGGTCAGCAAGATGCCAAAGATCACTTCCAGCAGACCCAGCAGCGCGACCTCGGGCGCTTTAAGCACCTTGGTACAAAGCACCGCCAACACACACGGAATCGCCAGCTGTCCCAGCCCCAGCCCGGCCAACAAGCCCAAATCATGCGCGGAGGCTTGAAACGGCCAGGCCAATGGAAACGTGATCAGAGAAGACAGCACCGCGCCAATCAGCACGGCAGGGATCAAATCCACGTCGTTACCCTGAGCATGAGCGTGCTGGGTGACCGTCCAGTTGGTCGCGCCAGAAATGGGTACACACAGCGCCACCAGCGTGCCCGCCATGCTGACGCCCTGTCCCAGCTGGCTGCCATACATGTAGGCGATACCAAAACCGGCCACGCCAATAGCCGCCCAAGTGCGTGTTGGCACCCGGTGGCCGATGAAGATGCGCGCCGCCAGCGCGGTCAGCAAGGGGGTAAGCGACATGGTGACCAGCACATTGGCCACGGTGGTCAACATGATCGCCAGCATGAAAAAGGTGAACATGCCGCACCAGCACAGGCCGGAGATCCACAGCGCCGCACCGCCGTGACGTATGCGGGCAAACACGCCGCGTCCCTGCATCAGCGGCAGGATCACCAACAGACTCAACACCGTGAACAGGCTGCGCCAGAAAGTCACTTCAAACTTTTGCGCGTGCTCCAGGTGCCGCGTGACCACGCCAGCGGTGGCCCACAGCAGGGTCACGACCACCATCAGCAACACAGCCTGGTTGTGTCTGAGCTTCAATGTCTACCTTGATGGCAATGGTGGGTGTGGGAAATGCGGGCCTTACAGGCAAACCCCGAAAAAGGATGCCTCAAATTGCGTCAAGCTGGGCAGCAAGGCGCGTTGGTCAGTGAACCAGGCGCGCACTTGCCATGGTCATCGGTTAAGAGCGGCTGGCCTTCTTGCGGTCGCTTTCCTTCAGGTGGCGCTTGCGCAGGCGCACACTCTTGGGGGTGATTTCGACCAGTTCGTCGTCTTCGATGAATTCGACGCCGTATTCCAGTGTCAACTCAATCGGCGGCGTGATCTTGATCGCATCTTCCTTGCCAGACACGCGGAAGTTGGTCAGCTGCTTGGTACGCGTGGCGTTCACCACCAGGTCGTTGTCACGGCTGTGGATACCCACAATCATGCCCTCGTACACCGGGTCATTGGCGCGCACAAACATGCGGCCTCGGTCATCGAGCTTGCCCAGGGCGTAGGTAAAGATTTCACCGTCGTCCATGGAAATCAGCACGCCATTTTTGCGGCTGCCGATGTCGCCCTTATGCGGCTCGTAGCAGTCGAAGATGTTGGAAATCAGGCCAGTGCCACGCGTCAGGTTCAAAAACTCGTTGGTGAAACCAATCAACCCCCGCGCCGGTATGCGGTATTCCAGCCGTACGCGGCCACGGCCATCTGGGTCCATGTTGAACAGTTCGCCCTTGCGCTCGCCCAAAGCCTGCATCACGCCGCCCTGGTGTTGCTCTTCGATGTCGGCGGTCACCAACTCAATGGGCTCACACTTTTCGCCATTGATGTCTTTGAACACCACGCGCGGCTTGGAAACGGCCAGCTCAAAACCTTCGCGGCGCATGTTTTCCAGAAGAATGGTCAGGTGCAATTCGCCACGACCCATGACTTCAAAGATACCTTCTTCGTCGGTTTCCTTGACGCGTAAGGCCACGTTATGTTGCAGTTCCTTTTGCAGGCGGTCCCAGATCTGACGGCTGGTGACGTATTTGCCTTCACGACCGGCCAGCGGGCTGGTGTTGACGCAAAAATTCATCGTCAGGGTGGGTTCGTCCACCTTGAGCATCGGCAGCGGCGTCGGGTTGGTGGGGTCGGTGATGGTCACGCCAATGCCAATGTCGGTCAAGCCGTTGATCAGCACAATTTCGCCAGGGCCGGCATCGGTGGTTTGCACGCGCTCCAGACCCTGGAAGGTCAACACCTGATTGACACGGCCTTTAACCGCCTTGCCGTCCGGGCCTTCCATGACCACCACGTCCATCATCGGGCGGATGGTGCCCTGGCTGATGCGGCCCACACCGATGCGGCCAACAAAGGTGGAAAAGTCCAGCGCAGAAATTTGCAGCTGAAGTGGCGCATCCGGGTCACCCTGCTGGTGCGGCACATGGTCCAGAATGGTGTTGAACAGCGCCGACATATCCGGGCCCCACTGCTCACCCTGGCCGCCTTCGACCAATGACGACCAGCCGTTGATGCCCGAGGCATACACCACCGGAAAATCCAACTGTTCGTCAGTGGCACCCAATTTGTCAAACAGATCGAACGCGGCGTTGATCACAAAGTCAGGGCGCGAACCGGGCTTGTCCACCTTATTCACCACCAGAATCGGTTTGAGACCCAGGGCCAGCGCCTTTTTGGTCACAAAACGGGTCTGGGGCATCGGGCCTTCCTGCGCATCGATCAGCAACACCACGCCATCGACCATGCTCAGGGCGCGTTCGACTTCGCCGCCAAAGTCGGCGTGGCCGGGGGTGTCCACGATATTGATATGGGTGTCTTTCCAGGTCACCGCGCAGTTTTTGGCCAAAATCGTGATGCCACGTTCCTTTTCAATGGCGTTGTTGTCCATCACCGTGTCGACGACTTTTTCGTGGTCGGCAAAGGTGCCGGACTGACGCAGCAACTGGTCGACCATGGTGGTTTTGCCGTGGTCAACGTGGGCGATGATCGCAATGTTTCGGATTTGTTTATGAGCCATGGTTCACTTTCTTAAATAGCTTTTGTCATCTGTTCAATGTCGATCGGGCTCAGCAGCCGACCGGGGATCAATTCACCGGCCACCACCTGCGCTGTACCCAGCAGCACCTGGCCATTTTTTGCATAAACCGCCACCTGCGGTGCGTCGGGCCAAGGGCCCCGGCGCCGCAAGCCACTTAAAAACCTCGCGGCATTCTCATCGTCGAGCGTGACCACCGTGTGATCAGGTAACAAAGACGACACCGGCAGCAGGCAAGCCAGGCGCTCTTCTTCGCTCATGGCTTCCAGCGCCGCCAGCGTGACACATTGCGCCGCGGTATAACCACCTGTCCCGACCCGGCGCAGCGCGCTCAGGTGTGCACCGCAACCCAAAACCTCGCCGATGTCTTCACCCAGGGTGCGGATGTACGTTCCCTTGCTGCAGGTCACTTCCAAATTAATAGCTGCCTGCGCTTTACTGTTAAGGGCTAGAGTCATATTTAGCTTATAAATTGTGACCTGTCGTGGTGCCCGCTCAATCTCGATACCGGCTCTTGCGTACTCATATAGCGCCTTGCCATCCTTCTTCAGGGCGCTGTGCATTGGCGGCACTTGGCTGATAGCGCCAGTAAATTGGGCCGCTGCCCGCGCCACATCCTCTGGCGACACCGCCACTGGCCGAGTTTCAATCACCTCACCCTCAGCGTCCGCCGTGCTGGTTTTGACGCCCAGGCACATCACCGCGTCGTAACTTTTATCTGCATCGAGTTGCAACTGGCTGAACTTGGTGGCGGCGCCAAAACACAGAGGCAACACGCCACTTGCGAGTGGGTCCAGCGTGCCGGTGTGCCCCGCCTTTTCAGCGCGCAACAGCCATTTCACCTTTTGCAAAATATCGTTGCTGGACCAGCCCAGAGGCTTGTCCAGCAGCAGCACCCCATGCACGGGGCGCCTGGCAACCCGGGTACGCTGGCCCCCACGCGCATTCACTTCGTGTAATTCGCTGCCCCCCAAGGGGGCCTTCGCACCTTGGGGCGGCCCGGCGGTGGCACTGCTGCCCCCACGCGCATTCACTTCGTGTAATTCGCTGCCCCCCAAGGGGGCCTTCGCACCTTGGGGCGGCCCGGCGGTGCTCATGGCTAGCTTTCGCTGTCTTTCGAACGGGAGGCCACTGCCCGCGCAATCAGTGCGTTCATGTCGGCCGCACGTTCAGGCGTCTGGTCAAACACAAAATGCAGGGTTGGCACAGTGTGGATGTGCAAACGCTTAAACAGGCCAGCGCGCAAAAAGCCGGCGGCCTGGTTCAAACCCTCAGTACAGGCTTTCACGTCGCCGGCCAGCAGACTGAAGAACACCTTGGCGTGGGCGTAATCGGGCGTGACTTCCACGCCTTGAATCGTCACCATGCCCACACGCGGGTCTTTTAACTCGCGGGCGATCAGTTCGGTCAGATCCCGCTGGATCTGGTCGGCCACCTTGAAGGCACGGTTGGGGGCGGCTGCTTTTTGACGCACTGTGAGCTCTCGTCAAGTTACAGGGTACGCGCCACTTCGCGGATTTCGAAGAACTCCAGCACGTCACCGACTTCGATGTCGTTGTAGTTCTTGATGTTCAAGCCGCAATCGAAACCTTCGCGCACTTCCTTGGCATCGTCCTTGAATCGCTTGAGCGAGTCGAGTTCGCCGGTGTACACCACCGTGTTCTGACGCAACAGCCGCAAACGCGCGGTGCGGCGCACCAAACCAGCAGTGACCATACAACCGGCAATCGTGCCAATCTTGGACACCTTGAAAATCTGACGAATTTCGGCGGTACCAATGATTTCTTCCTTCTTGTCCGGGGTCAGCATGCCCGACATGGCCAGCTTCAGGTCGTCCACAGCGTCGTAAATGATGTCGTAGTAACGGATATCGACACCGTTGTTTTCGGCCAGCTTGCGGGCACCGGCGTCAGCACGGGTGTTGAAACCGATGATGACCGCCTTGGCTGCAATCGCCAGATTCACGTCGGATTCGCTGATGCCGCCCACAGCGGTGTACACCATCTGCACCTTGACCTCGTCGGTTGAGAGCTTGAGCAGCGATTGCGCCAGCGCCTCCTGCGAACCCTGGACATCGGCTTTGACGATGATCGGCACCATCTTCACCTCGCCGGCGGTCATGTCGGTGAACATGTTTTCCAGCTTGGCGGCTTGTTGTTTGGCCAGTTTGGTGTGGCGGAACTTGCCAGCACGGTAGGTGGCGATTTCACGGGCACGGCGTTCGTCAGACAGCACCATGAACTCGTCACCGGCTTGCGGCACTTCGGTCAGGCCCTGGATTTCAACCGGGATGGATGGGCCTGCCGATTTGATCGACTTGCCGTTTTCGTCCAGCATGGCGCGCACGCGGCCAAAGGTTTGTCCGGCCAGCACCACGTCGCCCGTTTTGAGCGTACCGCTTTGCACCAGCACAGTGGCCACCGGGCCGCGGCCCTTGTCCAACTGCGCTTCGATGACCAGGCCCTTGGCCATGGCATCTACCGGCGCTTTGAGTTCCAGCACTTCGGCTTGCAGCAACACCTGTTCCAGAAGTGCATCAATGCCCATGCCTGATTTGGACGATACCGCGACAAACGGCGAACTGCCACCAAATTCTTCTGGAATCACCTCTTCGACGACCAGCTCGTTTTTGACCCGTTCGGGGTTGGCATCAGGCTTGTCCGCCTTGGTAATGGCGACCACGATGGGTACACCAGCGGCCTTGGCGTGTTTGATGGCTTCTTTGGTCTGCGGCATGACACCGTCGTCTGCAGCCACCACCAGAATCACAATATCAGTCGCTTGGGCACCACGGGCACGCATGGCGGTAAAGGCTTCGTGGCCTGGGGTGTCGAGGAAAGACACCATGCCGCGCGCAGTTTGCACATGGTAGGCACCAATGTGCTGGGTAATACCACCGGCTTCGCCAGAGGCGACTTTGGTGCGACGAATGTAGTCCAGCAACGACGTTTTGCCGTGATCGACGTGGCCCATGACGGTCACCACCGGCGCACGCGGCAGAGACTCGGAGTGCTGCTGCTGTACTTCATCATCGGTAAAGGCTTCAGGGTCGTCCAGCGCCGCAACGATGGCTTTGTGGCCCATCTCTTCCACCAAAATCATCGCGGTGTCCTGATCCAGCGGCTGGTTGATGGTGACCATCTGGCCCAGCTTCATCAAATGCTTGATCACCTCGGAGGCCTTGACTGCCATCTTGTGAGCCAATTCGGCAACGGTGATGGTTTCCGGCACGTGCACTTCCAGCACGCGTGCTTCCACCGGTGCTGACTGATTGTGGTGGTCATCGCGGTCACGGTCATTGCTGCCACGACGCCCGCGTGGGCCACCGCGCCAATTACCGCCGCGACCCGCGCCTGCGCCGGTGTCACCACGGGTTGGAATTCCTTTTTTCTTGGCCGGATCACCCGCCCAGCTGCTGGACAACTTGGCAGATTTAACTTCTTTGCCAGCCCCGGCGGCGCCCGGTGCGCCAGGGGCTCCCGGTGCAGCAGGTTTGGCGGTAGGACTGCCTGCAGGTTTGTGCAAGGTGCCTTTGATACCGGCTTTAACCGTCTCGGGCGCAGGCTTGGGCGGCTCTTCCTTCTTCGGAGGCAGTTTTTTGCCAGGCTGCGACATCATCAGGCGAATCGCAGCGGCCTCGTCTTCTGCCTTGCGACGACGATCCGTCAGATCCAGGGCACGGGCCTGCTCTTCAGCAGCACGGCTCTTGGATTCGGCAGCGGCTTGTTCCTTGGCTTTGGTTTGTAGCTGCTGCTCAGTTGCAGCTTTTTCAGCGGCAGCGGCCTTGACCTGCGCTGTCGCCGCCTCTGCAGCGTCCGAACTGGCTGACGCGGCAGCTGAGTCGGCCACGCTTTTCCGCGCTTTTGCCTGAACTTCCTGGTGCAAAACCTCGGCCTGTGCAGCCTGCGCCGCAGCTTGTTCTGCGGCTTCACGTGCGACAGCCTCCTGGGCCTCACGCAAGCGGCGGCGCTCGGCAAGCTCCTCTTCCTGGCGACGAATCAACTCAGCTTGGCGGCTGGCCTCCTCTTCCCGGCGCGTCAGTTCAGCATGCTCAGCAGAAATTTCCTGGCTGGCGTGCTGATCTTCGTGATTTTCTTCGTGCTGCTCCGCAGTGCGCGCGGGAGCGGGCATGTCCAGTGGGTCATCGCGGCGAACAAAGGTACGCTTCTTGCGCACCTCCACCTGAATGGTGCGGGCTTTGCCTGTGGCGTCAGCCTGCTTGATTTCCGTGGTCGATTTCTTGACCAGGGTAATCTTTCTGCGCTCAGCGGATGCCGTCCCGTGGGCGGTTTGCAGGTAACCCAACAGGCGCTGCTTGTCAGCCTCTGTGAGGGTGTCGTTCGGGGCTGCTTTAGCCACGCCAGCCGACTTCAATTGCTCGAGCAAGATGCCGGTGGATTTTTTGAGTTCATTTGCAAACTCGGCGACGGTCATACTGGACATGTGTGGGGTAACCTTTAGCTTCGGCTGACGCAGCCCTGCGGGCGGCGCGCGGCCTTTACTGAAACTTTGTTTTCATACTTCAAGACGTTTGAGCCGCTGCATCACCGGAAAACCAGTGCGCGCGTGCTTTTATGATCATCGCCGTTGCATCTTCTTCAGACTGCCCGGTGATGTCGGTGAGTTCATCCCCGGCCAAATCTGCCAGATCGTCGAGCGTATGAACACCGTGGTCTGCCAGCTTGCTGATGAGATCGGGGGTCAAACCCTCAAGGTCACCCAGCTCGGTGGCCACCTTATCGACGTTTTCCTCGTTGGCGATTTCCATCGTCAACAGAGCATCTTTGGCGCGCGCGCGCAGTTCGTTGACGGTGTCTTCGTCAAAACTTTCAATCTCCAGCATTTCTTCCAGAGGCACATACGCGACCTGCTCCAGGCTGATAAAGCCTTCGGCAATCAGCAGGTCGGCGATTTCTTCGTCGACATCGAGCTTTTCCATGAACAGTGCACGGCTCGAATCGACTTCGCTTGCCTGTTTCTGAGCAGACTCTGCCGCATCAAGAATATTGATTTTCCAGCCAGTGAGCTCGGAAGCCAGGCGCACATTTTGCCCGCCGCGACCAATGGCAATAGCCAGGTTTTCCTCGTCCACCACCACGTCCATTGCATGACGCTCTTCGTCCACCACGATGCTGGTGACGTTGGCGGGTGCCAAGGCACCAATCACAAACTGCGCCGGGTCTTCGCTCCACAACACAATATCAACACGCTCACCAGCGAGTTCGTTGGTCACGCCGTTGACACGGGTACCGCGCACGCCGACGCAGGTGCCGATTGGGTCAACACGTTTGTCATGTGACAGCACCGCGATCTTGGCGCGTGAGCCTGCGTCGCGTGCGCAGGATTTGATCTCCAGCAGACCCTGTTCGATCTCGGGGACTTCGTTGCGGAATAACTCAGTCATGAATTCGGGGGCTGAGCGCGACAGCACAATCGGAGCGCCGCGCAGGGTCAAGTCGACTTCCATGATCATCGCGCGCACACGGTCGCCGGTGCGGAAATTTTCCTTCGGGATCATCTCGCTGCGTCGCAAGCGGCCTTCCACGCGGCCGGACTCAACGATCAAATCACCCTTGTCCATGCGTTTGACCGTGCCGACAAAAATCTTGTCGCCGCGCGACATGAAGTCGTTGAGCAGCATTTCACGTTCAGCGTCACGAATTTTCTGCAGGATGACCTGCTTGGCGGCCATCGCACCAATGCGCCCAATCGGCACGGATTCGATGGTTTCCTCGATGTATTCGTCAACTTCGATGTCGGAAATTTGCTCAATGGCTTCAAACAGCAAAATTTCCTGATCTGGCAATTGCAGGCCAGCCTCATCGGGGACCACGTGCCAGCGGCGAAAAGTTTCATAGACACCGGTATCACGGTTCAGCGAGACACGGATGTCGACATCGCCCGTGTACAGCTTTTTCGTAGCTTGCGCCAGCGCAGCTTCAACGGCGCCAAACACCACATCACGTTCCACGTTTTTCTCACGTGAAATGGCGTCGACCAACATTAACATTTCGCGATTCATGCCATGACTCTCCTGTATCAATTCAATTCAACGGTGTCGCTGTCGGCGCCATCCACTGCGGAATGCCCCCGACCTTTAAAACTCACAATCGGCGCCAGGCGAGCATCCCGCAACTCATCGAGCGTGAAACCCAAGGCCTGCAAGGGTGCCAGCGGCCGCTTTTTACTAACCTTCGCACCAGGTTTGATTTCAGGCTCGTCGCGCCAGACGATTTGCCAGCTGTCCACGCCAGGCGCCTCGGCACCCGCTATCTGCTCGGCGCGCTCCAGAACACCGCGGAATTTCTTGCGGTTGGCGCTCACCTGGCCTGAAGCCGCAGAGCCCAGCGGTGCCTTCAGGGTGACATCTATCACCTGGCCGGCAAAGCGCTCAAAATCCTGCTGATGGCGCAGCGGGCGATCAATGCCCGGCGAAGAGACTTCCAGCCTTTTGTATTCAATGGCGTCAACTTCCAGCGCAAACTGCAACTGGCGGGTGACTTTTTCACAATCTTCCACGGTGACAAACTGTTCTGGCACCGCCACACCGTCAGCCGGCGGGGTCCAGGGCAAGTCAATGGTGATGCGCAGCAAACCGCCGGCAGAGCGGTCAATCTCTACCAAGTCATAGCCTAAGCCGATAACGATTTGTTCAACAATTTCTTTAAGCGCCACCAAAACCCCAGATAAAACCACAACCCATCCAAAAACAATCGACCAAAAAAAACGGGCGGAAGTGACTCGCCCGTTTGGTCGTGAAGCGACGGATTGTACCCGAAAAATGGCTGAAACGCTTTGATTTTGAAGGATTTAACCAGCAGCACTCACCAACATTTGGGTGTACGCATGTTTTGATCGGGCAAGAACTTCTTCAGTGGTCCCCGACTCAACCACCCGGCCGTCTTTCATCACCATGACGTCATGCGCCATGGCGCGAATCACCGCCACGTCATGGGTGATCAGCAGGTAGCTCAAACCGCGCTCGCGCTGCAGCTTTTGTAACAGTTGTAGCACCTGTTTTTGCACCGTGACATCCAGCGCACTGGTGGGCTCATCCAGCAGCAAAATCTGCGGCCCAATGATCAGCGCACGGGCAATCGCCAGACGCTGACGCTGGCCGCCCGAGAATTCGTGCGGGTAACGCCCCAGCAGCGCGGTGATCGACCCAGCCGTGTCCACATCCAGCCCGACATCATGCAGCGCCTGCACCACGCGCTGGCGGCGCTGCTCATGCGGCAATTCCGGCTCAAACACGCCCAGGCCTTCGCCGACGATTTCTTCCACCGTCATACGCGGCGATAGCGATGAAAACGGGTCCTGAAACACCACCTGGATGTGTCGACGCAAGGCTTTGTTACTGGCTGCATCTCTGCCCCACGCGCTGCCGACCACCGAAAAAGAGCCCTGAAACGGCAGCAAACCCAGCGCTGCCAGTGCCAGTGTCGACTTGCCTGAGCCTGATTCGCCCATTACACCCAGGGTCTGACCCGCTGCCAGCGCAAAGTCTGCGCCCTGCACTGCGACGAATTCGCCGCGTTTGAACCAGCCGCGCAGACCCGGCAAAGGCGTCGGGTAGCTGACGCGTAGGCCATTGGCCAGCATGACGGCAGGCGATCCGGCAGGCGCTGGCGCATTTGCCTGCGGGTCACGCTCGGGGCGGCTGGCCATCAGGCGGCGGGTGTAAGGGTGTTGCGGGTGGTCAAACAGCGTTTGCGTGGCGCCTTCTTCCACGATGCGCCCTTGCTCCATCACCACCACCCGGTCGGAAAAACGGCGTACCAGGTTCAGGTCGTGGGTGATCATCAGCACTGCCATGCCGCGCTGCTGTTGCAAGCCGTCCAGCAGATCCAGAATCTGGCCGCGCAGGCTCACGTCCAGCGCGGTGGTGGGCTCGTCAGCCAGCAGCAATTTGGGCTGGCAGGCGAGCGCCATGGCAATCATGACGCGCTGACGTTGCCCGCCGCTGAGCTGGTGCGGGTAAGCCTGAGCACGCCGCTGGGAATCGTCAATGCCGGTTTCCGCTAGCAATTCAATAGCCATCTGCGCACATTGGACCTGGGCTAGACCCTGTTTTAATGCAATAACTTCGGCAATCTGGTCACCCACGCTCATCAAAGGGTTCAGCGCCGTCATCGGCTCCTGAAAAATCATGGCGATGTCCTGACCCCGGATCGCCCGCAACGCTCGCTCTGGTAATGAGAGCAGCTCCCGCCCGTCGAATAAGGCCTGACCACTGATTTTGGCATTAGCGACCAGGCGCAGCAGACTCAGCGCGGAAACCGTTTTGCCAGAGCCGGATTCGCCCACCAGCGCCAGCTTTTCGCCGCGCGCGATGTCAAAACTGATGTCATGCACCACCGTCTGGTCACCAAACCGTACCGAGAGGTTTTGCACGCTGAGCAAGGGCGCTGCAGTGCTACTCATACATCTGCCTTTCGCGGGTCCAGCGCGTCGCGCAAGGCATCACCCATAAAGGTCAACAGCAGCAAGGTGATCACCAGCACCGCAAAGGTGAACAGCGAAATCCACCAGGCGTCAATGTTGTTTTTGCCCTGCGACAGCAACTCCCCCAGCGACGGTGTGCCTGGCGGCACGCCCAGGCCCAGAAAATCGAGCGAGGTCAGCGCCAAAATCGCGCCACTCATGCGAAATGGCAAAAAAGTGACCACCGGGGTCATGCTGTTAGGCAGCAGATGCCGCGTGATGATGTGCCAGTTGCCAACACCCAGCGAGCGAGCCGCGCGCACGTAATCGAGCTGGCGGTTGCGCAGAAACTCGGCACGCACATAGTCCGACAGGCCCATCCAGCCAAACAGGCTCAACAACACCAGCAGCAGCGCCAGGCTGGGCGCGAACACCGCGCTGAAGATGATCAGCAGGTACAACTCTGGCATCGAGCCCCAGATTTCAATGAATCGTTGAAAGGCCAGATCGGTTTTGCCACCAAAAAAACCTTGTATGGCACCGGTGACGATACCCAGCAGGGTGCCTATGAAGGTTAGCGCCAACGCAAACAAGACACTCACACGAAAACCGTAAATCAGTTGTGCCAGCAAATCACGCCCGCGGTCATCGGTACCCAGCCAGTTCTCCCGCGTGGGGCCAGAAGGGTTGGGCGATTTGGCAAAGTAATTCAGCGTTTTAGGACCATAGGGGTTGGGGGCAAACAGCGCCCAGTTGCCATTTGTGCTCAGACGCTCGCGGATGAACGGGTCCAGGTAGTCAGTGTTGGCCTCAAAGTCGCCACCAAAGGTTTTTTCGGAATAGTCTTTCAGCACCGGCACGTAAAACTCGCCTTGGTAGCGCACCAGCAGTGGGCGGTCGTTGCTGATGACCTCGGCAAACAGGCTCAACAGCACCAGCAGACAAAAAACAACCAGACTCCAGAAACCCAGCCGGTTGCGCTTGAAGCGTTGCCAGGCGCGCGTGCCGGGGCTGGGCGACTTGGCGGCAGGCTTAGTCAAATTTGACACGTGGGTCCACCCAAACGTAAGACAAGTCACTGATCAGCTTGGTCACCAGACCAATCAACGTAAAGAAATACAACGTGCCCAGCACCACCGGGTAGTCGCGCCGGATGACGCTCTCATAACTCAGTAGCCCCAGGCCGTCCAGCGAGAACAGGGTTTCGATCAACAGCGCCCCGGTGAAAAAAGCGCCGATAAACGCCGCCGGAAACCCGGTGACGATCGGGATAAGCGCGTTTCGGAACACGTGTTTCCACAGCACCTGACGCTCGCTCAAGCCCTTGGCCCGTGCGGTAACCACGTATTGCTTTCGGATTTCTTCCAGAAACGCGTTTTTGGTCAGCATGGTGGTCACCGCAAAACTGCCCAGCACCATGGCGGTGACCGGCATGGCGATGTGCCAGAGATAGTCCACGATGCGCGCACCCCAGGTGAGCTCGTCCCAGTTGCTGCTGGTCAGGCCACGCAGTGGAAACCATTGCAACTGACCACCAAAAATCACCAGTAACGCCACGCCCAGCACAAACCCCGGAATAGCGTAGCCCACCAGCACCAGCAGCGTGGTGATCAGATCAAACCTGGAGCCCGCGCGCACCGCTTTGGCCACGCCCAACGGCACGGCGATCAGGTAACTGATGAAAAACGTCCACAGTCCCAAACTGATCGACACCGGCAACTTCTCCCAAATGAGGTCCGAAACACTTTTGTTCTGGAAAAAGCTTTTGCCAAGATCAAAGCGAGCAAATTGCCCCAACATCTGTAAAAAGCGTTCATGCGCGGGTTTGTCAAAGCCATAGAGCGCCTTGATTTGTTCAATGCGCTTCGGGTCCACACCCTGCGCACCCCGGTAACTCAAGCCGCCACCCTCGGCCACCGCGCCTTTGCCCGCACCGGCTTTGGCCTCGGCCAGATACTGCTCCACCGGGCCGCCAGGCACAAACTGGATGACCATGAAAGTGATCAGCAGCACCCCAAAGAGTGTCGGAATCATCAGCAACAGGCGCTTAAGGATGTAACTCAGCATAGTTCAGCGCGCAGCAGGTCTGGCCCACCAGGTATCAATGGCCCATCCCTCGCCCTGGGCGAAAGGTGGCATTGTGGCGGGTTGGTCCAGCCGCCAGTTGTTGAACACCATGCGATGTGTCGGGGCGGACCATTGCGGGATCAGCACATGGCTGTGGGCAATCACGCGCTCCAGCGCACGGCAGGCTGGCAGCAGTTGCGCCTTGGTTTTGGCAGCGGTCATGTGGTTGATTAATGCATCTACTGCTGGGCTTTTGATGCCGGACATGTTGCCAGAATCTTCTTGGTCGGCGGCTTTGGAGCCAAACAGGTCGGCGTATTCCTGCCCTGGGTTGTGCGTGCCGCCGTAGGCCAGCGAGGTCATATCGAACTCGAATTTTTGCAAGCGCTGCTGGTACAAGGCAAAGTCCACTGGCCTGAACTTCAGTGTGATGCCGAGTTTTTCCAGGTTGCGTGCCCATGGCGTGACCACGCGTGCGCTGCCTTCGTTGCTGTCCAGGAACTCCATTTCAAAGGGTTCGCCCTGTGCGTTGCGCAAGGCGCCATCACGAAATTCCCAGCCTGCCGCCTTCAGCAAGGCTTGTGCCTGGCGCAAGTTGGCGCGCAGAGACGAAGGTGGATCGGTGCTCGGCGGCACGGTCATCGGGCCCAACACAGCTTGGGGCAACTGAGCACGCCAGGGTTCCAGCAAGGCCAATTCTTCTGGGCTGGTTACACCGCTGGCGGCGCAATCGGTGTTGCCAAACAAGCCATTCACCCGCTGGTAAGCGTTGTAAAACAGTTGACGATTCATCCACCCAAAGTCCATGGCCAAGCCCAGTGCCTGGCGCACACGCACATCCTTGAACAGATCGCGTCGGGTGTTGAGCACATAGCTCTGAAAGCCGGTGGGCAGGCGGTGACGGTATTCTTTCTTGACCAGTTCACCGGTGTCAAATCGCTTGCCATTCACTCGTCGCGCCCAGTCACCCGCCGAAAAGAATCGCATCAGGTCAAATTCACCAGCTTTCAGCGCTTCCAGTCGCGCCGTGGCGTCTTTGTAAATCTTGACGGTGATGCGGTCGAAGTTGGCGGTGCCCCGGCGCACGTTCAAGTCTCTAGCCCAGTAGTCCGGGTCGCGTACATAGGTGATGTCTTTGCCAAAACGCACTGGCCCGATCTTGTAGGGGCCGCTGCCGATAGGTATGTCGGTCACGATCGCATCAAAACGCTTGGCTTTGCCGTTCTCTGCGCCCCAGGCCCGGCTAAAGACTGGCAAGCCGCCTACTGTCAGCGGCAGCTCCTGGTTAGGTTTCTTGAAGCGGTAGCGCAGCGTATGATCGTCCAGCACGTCCAAGCCTGCCACATCGTCAAGCATCGTTTTATAGGCCGGCGAGGTGTAGGGGCCCATTAACGCGTCGAAGCTGAATTTGACATCCTGCGCCAGCACGGGGTCGCCATTGTGGAAGCGGGCTTGCCGCCGAAGGGTGAAGGTGGCGCTGCGCCCATCCGGGGCCACCGCCACGTCCTGAGCCAGCAGACCGTAGCCTGAGCCGGTTTCGTCCAGCGCACCAGTCAGCAGACTGTCGAACATCAGCTCAGATAAATAGGCGGGCGCAGAGCCTTTGATGGTGAACGGGTTGTATTTGTCAAAGGCGGACACGCGCAAATTGCTCACCAGCCGAAGTTCACCGCCTTTGGGCGCTGCCGCATTCACGTAGTCAAAGTGATCAAAACCCGCCGGATACTTCAAATCGCCCCACAGGGCGTAGCCATGCGCAGCCCACAACGGGTTCACCCAGACCACAAACACCAAAAACAGAAGTCGACGCATGCGACAATTCTGCATCATCTGTCACTGCAGTTTCATTTGCCGGGTTGCTGGCTTTGAAAGGGCGATCCTGAAACCGCAGGGTTCATCGCAGTGCTTTCCAGTAGCTAAATACAAAGAGGTCGATATGGGATTTTTGACAGGCAAAAAATTATTGATCACCGGGGTGTTGTCGAATCGCTCCATCGCCTACGGCATTGCCAAGGCTTGCCACGCACAAGGCGCGGAGCTGGCTTTCAGCTATGTGGGTGAGCGTTTCAAAGATCGCATCACCGAATTTGCCGCTGATTTTGATTCCAAACTGATTTTTGACTGCGACGTGGGTGACGATGCCCAGATCGACAAGCTGTTTGCTGACCTGACCGCGCACTGGCCCAAGTTTGACGGCTTTGTGCACAGCATTGGTTACGCCCCGCGCGAAGCTATCGCCGGCAATTTCCTGGACGGCTTGACGCGTGAAAACTTTCGCATTGCGCACGACATCAGCGCCTACAGTTTCCCGGCGATGGCCAAAGCGGCCCTGCCTTACCTGAACAACACCTCGTCGCTGCTGACGATGACGTATTTGGGCGGTGTGCGCGTGGTGCCCAGCTACAACACCATGGGCCTGGCCAAGGCATCGCTCGAATCGTCGGTGCGCTACCTGGCCGACGCCGTGGGTGCGCGCGGCATTCGTGTCAACGGGCTGAGTGCAGGCGCCGTCAAGACGCTGGCCGCCAGCGGCATCAAAGACTTTGGCAAGCTGCTGGGTATTTCGGCCGCAGCCTCACCGCTCAAGCGCAATGTGACCATCGACGAGATCGGCAACGTAGCCGCCTTCCTGCTCAGCGATCTGGCGTCGGGCATGACCGGACAAATCTCTTATGTGGACTGCGGTGTCAGTCAGACGGCCGTGGCCGTGGTTGAGACTGGTTCTTAAGAGAAAATGACCTCTAGCCCTTGATAGATAAGCGCTAGAAGCTATTTATTTAATAGTAAATCAAGGTTGCTTCAGGCCTTGACGCAATCTGCAAAGTAGTGCACCCGGCCATCCGCGCTGGTTTCTTCCACCAGGCCGTGGATGTCGGTCTCAAACCCAGGGCACTGGGCGTTGAACTCGCGTGCAAACTTGAGATAGTCCACGATCTTTTTGTTGAACACCTCGCCCGGAATGAGCAACGGGATGCCTGGCGGGTAAGGCGTCACCAGACCCACGGTGATGCGGCCTTCCAACCGGTCAATCTCCACCCGCTCGGTTTTGCGCAGCGCAATGTGTGCGTAGGCATCACTGGGCTTCATGGCCGGCATCAAGTCGCTCAAATACATGTCGGTAGTCAGGCGGGCAATATCGTATTTGGCATACAGCTGATGCACATGCTGGCACAGGTCGGCCAGACCCATGTTTTCGTAGCGGGGATACTTTTGGCAAAACTCGGGCAAGACGCGCCACATGGGCTGGTTTTTGTCGTAATCGTCCTTGAACTGCTGCAGCGCGGTCAGCATGGTGTTCCAGCGGCCCTTGGTGATGCCGATGGTGAACATAATGAAAAAGCTGTAGAGCCCGGTTTTTTCCACCACCACACCATGCTCGGCCAGAAACTTGGTCACCACCGAGGCCGGGATACCGGTTTTGGCGAACTTGCCGTTCAGGTCCATGCCGGGTGTGACGATGGTTGACTTGATTGGGTCCAGCATGTTGAAGCCAGTGGCCATCTTGCCAAAGCCGTGCCAATTGACACCGCCCTTGTTGGTGCGCGATTCGCCCTTGATGATCCAGTCATCTGCGCGGCCAATGCCTTCTTCGGCCAGTTTGTCCGGTCCCCAAACCTTGAACCACCAATCGGTGCCGTATTCACCGTCAACCTTACGCATGGCGCGGCGGAAATCCAGTGCCTCGGCAATGCTTTCCTCCACCAGCGCGGTGCCACCGGGTGGCTCCATCATGGCCGCGGCCACGTCGCAGCTGGCAATGATGCTGTACTGCGGGCTGGTACTGGTGTGCATCATGTAAGCCTCGTTGAACAGGTGTTTGTCCAACTTGACGGTTTGCGAGTCCTGAACCAGCACATGGCTGGCCTGGCTGATACCAGCCAGCAGCTTGTGAATCGATTGGGTCGAATACACCACCGCTTCCTTCGGCCGCACGCGGTGTTTGCCCATCGCGTGGTAGGTGCCGTAAAACGGGTGAAATGCCGCGTGGGGCAGCCAGGCTTCGTCAAAGTGGAGATTTTCCACATAGCCGTCCAGCATGGTCTTGATGGTCTGGGTGTTGTACAGCACCCCGTCGTAGGTGGATTGGGTCAGCGTCAGCACCCTTGGCTTGATCTTTTGCACATTTGCATCCGGCAGGTGCTCATTGACCAGAGGGTTGCCCGCAATCTTGGCCCGAATGTTGGCCACCTCAAACTCGCTTTTGGGAATCGGACCGATGATGCCGAAATGGTTGCGCGTGGGTTTCAAAAACACCGGAATCGCACCGGTCATGATGATGGCGTGCAGGATCGACTTGTGACAGTTGCGGTCCACCACCACCACATCGTTGGGCGCCACCGTGTGGTGCCAGACCATTTTGTTGCTGGTGCTGGTGCCGTTGGTGACGAAAAAGCAGTGGTCAGCGTTGAAGATGCGCGCCGCATTGCGCTCGCTCTTGCCAATCGCGCCGTCATGGTCGAGCAACTGGCCGAGCTCTTCCACGGCGTTGCAGACATCGGAGCGCAACATGTTTTCACCATAAAACTGGTGGTACATCTGCCCGACCGGGCTTTTCAGAAAGGCGACGCCGCCCGAGTGGCCCGGACAGTGCCAGGAATAGGAGCCATCTTCTGCGTAATCCAGCAAAGCTTTGAAAAAAGGCGGCTGCACGCCTTCCAGATAACTTTTGGCCTCGCGGATGATGTGACGTGCCACAAACTCGGGCGTGTCCTCAAACATGTGGATGAAACCGTGCAGCTCACGCAGGATGTCGTTGGGGAGGTGCCGCGAGGTTTTGGTTTCGCCGTAGATGTAGATCGGCACATCCAGGTTCTTACGCCGCACTTCTGCGATGAAATGGCGCAGGTTCAGCACGGCCGGGTCCAGGTCGGGGCCGGGGGTGAACTCTTCGTCATCAATCGACAAAATAAACGCACTGGCGCGACTTTGCTGCTGGGCAAACTGGCTCAGGTCACCGTAACTGGTGACACCCAACACCTCCAGCCCCTCAGACTCAATGGCTTGCGCCAAGGCCCGGATCCCCAGCCCCGAGGTATTTTCAGAGCGGAAATCCTCGTCAATGATGACGATGGGAAAACGAAACTTCATGGCGGGCTCCAGCGACTCGGGAAAATTTAAGAAATCGGCGCGAAGTGTAAGGACTAACTGAGCCAGTTTGATGACCATGCCGAGCTTTCACCCGAAAATGGCGCAGTCGCAACACTACGGATACGCAGAATGGAAGACTCAACGCTTTGGTGGCTTGCAACGGGTGCACTGGTTGCAGCAGAGCTGGTCACCGGCACTTTCTACCTGCTGATGCTGGCAGCGGGCCTGGCCGCTGCTGCATTGGTGGCACACACCGGTGCCACCGCCCCCTGGCAGTGGGTTGCAGCGGCGTTGGTGGGCGGCGGGTCTACCCTGCTCTGGCGAGCTTTTAAACGCGCGCAACCTTCGGTAGCGCCTGCACGTGCTAACCGTGATGTGAATATGGATATTGGTGAGATGGTGCAGGTCGCGGCTTTCAAGGCCGACGGCACCTGCAGCGTGCACTATCGGGGTGCGCATTGGGAGGCCAGCCTGGCTGCCGGAGAAGTAGCCGGTGCGGGTGCCTACCGCATCGCTGAAGTGGTGGGTAGCCGCCTGATTTTGAAGAAAAACTAAACAACTGTTTAATTGGAGTCTGTCATGGAAATCGCTGTCATTCTGTTCGTTATCGCTGCCATTTTTATCTGGCAATCCGTCAAAGTGGTACCGCAGCAGCACGCCTGGGTCGTAGAGCGCCTGGGTAAATACAACGGAACGCTCACGCCGGGGCTGAATTTTTTGATGCCCTTCATCGACAAAGTAGCCTACAAACATGTGTTGAAGGAAATTCCGCTGGATATCCCCAGTCAGGTGTGCATCACCCGCGACAACACGCAGTTGCAAGTGGACGGCATCCTGTACTTCCAGGTGACCGATGCGATGCGCGCCAGTTACGGTTCAAGCAACTACATCGTGGCTATCTCGCAACTGGCGCAAACCACACTGCGTTCGGTGATTGGCAAACTGGAACTGGACAAAACCTTTGAAGAACGCGCCATCATCAACGCCCAGGTGGTGCAAGCCATTGACGAGGCGGCCCTGAACTGGGGCGTGAAAGTGCTGCGCTACGAAATCAAGGACCTGACGCCGCCCAAGGAAATTTTGCACGCCATGCAGCAGCAGATCACCGCCGAGCGTGAAAAGCGCGCGCTGATTGCCGCCTCGGAAGGCCGCAGGCAGGAGCAGATCAACATTGCCACCGGCGAGCGCGAAGCCTTTATTGCCCGCTCCGAAGGTGAGAAGCAAGCCGCCATCAACAACGCCCAAGGTGAGGCTGCGGCGATTCTTGCGGTGGCAGAAGCCAACGCGCAAGCCATTGAGCGGGTGGCCGCAGCCATTTGCCAACCCGGCGGCGAGCAGGCGGTGCAACTGAAGGTGGCAGAAAAGGCAGTCGATGCCTACGGCAAGGTGGCTTCAGACGCCACCACCACACTGATCGTTCCCAGCAACATGACGGAAGTGTCTGCGCTGGTGGCGTCTGCCATGAAGATGATTCAGACGAATAAATAAAGTTTCGGGGTTCATTTTTTATGCGGCCTCCACGTCGGCTCCGAATGCGCTAGGCTACAACACCAGTGGCCTGCTGGCGAGGGCCTTGGCGGGCCGACGCAATTTGTGTGCCGCGTGCCACAGTTCAAATGCCTTGCCGGGCATTGGACGCGCGGTCGGCATCAGCAGTTTGACCCAGGCCCTGCACAGCTTGCATGCGGGGGTCCGTGATCCCATCAACCAGTTGACCCTGGACAGCAGCAACCGCACTTCGTGCTACCTGTGCTATTTCAGCTCGCGTGCTGCAAAATAGAGAGGTACCCGCCACTTTTGACCGCGACTTTGTTCGCCCGCCGCTCCAAAAACGCCTGCATTTGCCACCCATCTCATGAGCCTACCCTTCAACTTCACCTTCGTCCCCTGGTTCAGGTCAGTCGCCCCCTACATCCACAAGTTCCGCAATCAGACTTTTGTTGTGGGCGTGTGCGGTGAAGCCATCGCTGCAGGCAAGCTGCCTAATCTGGCGCAGGATTTGGCGCTGATCCAGAGCATGGGCGTGAAGATCGTGCTGGTGCATGGTTTTCGTCCGCAGGTGAAAGAGCAGCTCAAGGCCAAGAACCACACCCCCAAATACTTCAAAGGCATCCGCATCACCGATGAGGTGGCGCTGGACTGTGCGCAAGAGGCAGCCGGCCAGTTGCGCTACGAGATTGAAGCGGCTTTCAGCCAGGGCCTGCCCAACACGCCAATGGCCGGGGCCACGGTGCGGGTGATTTCCGGCAACTTTTTGACCGCGCGTCCGGTGGGCATTGTGGATGGCGTGGATTTTCAGCACACGGGCTTGGTGCGCAAGATCGACACCGCTGGCGTCTTGCGCTCGCTGGACATGGGTGCGCTGGTGCTGATGTCACCGGTTGGCTTTTCGCCCACTGGTGAGGCCTTTAACCTGACCATGGAAGAAGTCGCCACCTCGGTGGCCACCACGTTGCAGGCTGACAAGCTGATTTTTGTCACCGAAGTGCCGGGCATTGCCACCGACATCACCCAGCCGATCAGTGAAGACAACCCCATCGATACCGAACTGCCACTGGACTCGGCCGAAAAACTACTGCGCGAACTCCCCGGCGCCAACCAACCCACCGATACCGCGTTTTACCTGCAGTACTGCGTCAAAGCCTGCAAAGGTGGTGTGGAGCGTAGTCACATCATTCCTTTTGCGGTGGATGGCTCCATTTTGCTCGAAGTGTATGTACACGACGGCATCGGCACCATGATCGTCGACGAAAAGCTGGAGAGCCTGCGAGAGGCCAGTGTCGACGACGTGGGCGGCATCCTGCAACTGATTGAGCCATTTGAGAAAGATGGCACCCTGGTCAAACGCAGCCGCACCGAAATCGAGCGCGATGTGGGTCTGTACACGGTGATCGAGCACGACGGCGTGATCTTTGCCTGCGCAGCGCTGTACGCCTACCCGGAAGCGCGTACCGCTGAGCTGGCGGCACTCACCGTGTCGCCTGACGTGCAGAGCCAGGGCGATGGCGAACGCGTTTTGAAGCGCATTGAGCAGCGCGCCAAGCTGGCTGGGCTGGACAGCATTTTTGTGCTGACCACCCGCACCATGCACTGGTTCATCAAACGCGGCTTTGCGCAGGTCGACCCTGACTGGCTGCCCGAGGCGCGCAAACGCAAATACAACTGGGATCGCAAGAGTCAGGTGCTGGTCAAAAAGATCGGCTGATCAGGTCCAGTACAGACAGCCGCGCACGAGTCTTGCTTACTCCTCGGGCTACAACCGGGGTTTATTTCTTTCAACATAACAGGGATATTTATGAGTTCTCTTAATTTCATTGGCGGCGAAAAAGGTGGCGTGGGCAAGTCTGTGGTGGCACGGCTGCTGGCGCAGTATTTCATCGACAAAGAGCAACCCTTCGTCGGTTTTGACACCGACCGCTCACACACCTCATTCACCCGCTTTTATGCCGACTACGCCAGCCCGGTGGTGGTGGACAGCTACGAAGGCCTGGATTCGATCGCAGGCGCGTTTGAAGACGCCGATCCGTCGGGCGTAACGCCCCGCGTGATCGTCGACCTGGCAGCACAAACCGCCGCCCCGCTGGCGCGCTGGATCAAAGACTCTGACCTTTTTGCCGTTTTGGCTGACATGGGTATCACCGTGAATTTCTGGCATGTGGCCGATGCGGGTAAAGACTCGGTCGACCTGCTGGGCAGGCTGGTCAACACCTTTGAAAACGGCCCGACCTACTTTGTGGTCAAAAATTGCGGACGAGGCACTGATTTTTCGCAGCTCGACGCATCACCTGCGCTGGAAAAAGCCGTATCGCTGGGCGCGCGCGTCATCACCCTGCCCGCTTTGCATGAAGCCAGCATGCGCAAGATTGACCGCCAAAACGTCAGCTTTTGGGCCGCCATCCACACCCGGACTGAAGAGGATTCGCTCGGCCTGCTGGAGCGCCAGCGCGTCAAGTCGTGGTTGAAGAAAGCCTACGAAGGCTTTGACAGCTTGCCGCTGTAAGAACCATTGGCGGGTCACGCTACTTGGCCAGGATGAATTCACCCTATCAAAAAAAGTTCAACTATCAATCTGTAGTTGCAGGAATGGGTCCGAAGCAAACGCAACCCTATTTCACCTTAGAAGCCCCAAAGGTGGCGGTCACCTGTGGGCTGATTTCTTTGACGTTAGTGCGACCGGCTGCGCGAACCCATCAAGCCGCTGCGGACATTGCTAGTATTCAGATATTCCTGCGCTATCGGTTGCAAGCTTGAGGCGGTAATGCCCAATGACGCCAGACCAGGCTGCTGCCCGGTAGAGATGTTGTCCACCTTCATCGAATCCAGGTTGTCATCACTCATCACCGGCTCGCCGGGGGCCAGGCTCATCACTTTGGCCTGAATGCGCGCCGCCCAATTTGGCAGCGCAAACACCGGCCGCCCGAAGCTGCCGCCAATGCCTGCCAGTTGGGCAGACAGTTGCACCAGTTGCTTCAGGGTGAACACTTCCGGGCCCACCGCCTCGATGATGCGCGGTGAAGTCGCTTTACTGGCCCTGGCCAGGCAGCTGACCACCGCGTGGGCCACGTCTTGCACCCACACCGGTTGAAACCGCGCGGTGGCGCCGGCCAGCGGCATCACCGGGAAGATACGCTGCAGATTGGCAAACACGTTGATGAACTTGTCTTTTGCACCAAAGATCACGCTAGGGCGCAGGATAGTCAAATCAAAGCCCTTATGGCCAGAAGCCCCGGCACCCGAGGCGGCCTGCATCAGCACCGCTTCTCCTTCGCTCTTGGAACGCAGGTACATCGACGGCAACTTTTCTGGCTGCAGGGCATCCGCGCCGAGCGCGCTGATATGTACCACCTGCGGCACGCCAGCCGCCAGACAGGCTTTGGCGATTTTGCGGGGCAAAGCCACATGGGTATGCTCAAACGCTTCCTGCGTGCCATGCAAGATGGCCACCAGGTTGACCAGCGCATCGTGGCCCGACACCGCGCCAGTCAACGCCGCCTCGTCGTTGACGTCGAGTTCCAGCACCGTCAGGTTGGGGAGATGCATGATGTTGTTGGCCTTGATCCGGCGCCGGGTGGGCACGGTGACGGCCCAGCCGTCGCGCACCAGTTTTTCACACACATGGGCACCTACAAAGCCGGTACCGCCAAGCACAATGATTTTTTTCATGGGCCCAATGATGCTTCAAAAGTGCTGCCGAATCTGACGGCATGCCCAAAAAAGCCACTTAATCAGGTGGTCTTGCCAAGTTACACCACCACCGGCTCGGGCTCCAGCAAGATGCCAAAGCGCTCGTAAACACTGGTCTGGATGGCTTTGGCCAGGGTCATCACCTCGCCGCCGGTGGCGCCATCCGGCCCGTCCACCGAGCCGCGATTTACCAGCACCAGCGCCTGCTTTTCATAGACGCCCGCCATACCCACCGACTTGCCACGCCAGCCGCAGGCATCAATCAGCCAGCCAGCGGCCAGCTTGAAGCTGCCGTCGGGCAGCGGGTAATACACCACTTTGGGGTCGCGACCGATGATGTCGGTGCACTGCTCGGGCGACACCGTCGGGTTTTTGAAGAAGCTGCCGGCATTGCCGATCACTGCCGGATCAGGCAGCTTGGCATGGCGAACCTCGCACACCCAGTCAAACAACTGTTGTGCGGTGGGCTGATCTGTGCAGTGCTCAGCCATCTTTTTGTCGATGTCGGCGTAGCCCAGCACCGGCTTCCAGGGCTTGGGCAGGGCAAAGCGCACGCGCAGGATCAGTGCCCGGTCTTTAAGCCCAATGGGGCTGTAGCCCCCGTCTTGCTTGCCTGAGCTGCTATGTTTAAAGACAGAGTCACGGTAACCAAAGGCGCATTGGCCGGCGTTCAGGGTGAAGGTTTCGCCAGTGGCCAGGTCGATGGCATCCAGCGACTCAAAGCGGTCTTGCAGCTCCACACCGTAGGCGCCAATGTTTTGCACCGGCGCAGCCCCCACGGTGCCCGGAATCAGCGCCATGTTTTCCAGGCCCGGCAAGCCCTGCGCCAGCGTCCAGGCGACAAACGCGTGCCAGTCTTCACCGGCGCCAGCTTCCACAATGACCGCTTTGGCGGTTTCACCAACCACCTGGCGGCCCAAAACTTCGACCTTGAGCACCAGCGGCTTCACGTCGCCGGTGAGCACAATGTTGCTGCCGCCGCCCAGCACAAACTTGGGCTCGCTGGCCCAGGCGGGGTCAGCCAGCAGCGATTTGACGTCAGCCTCGCTGGTGATGTGCGCCAAAGCTTGCGCCCGCGCCACGATGTGAAAGCTGTTGAGGCCCTGAAGAGGCACGTTTTTCTGAACTAACATGGCGGAATTGTCGAACATTTAGTGAGAACCCTTATGCCCTCTTTTGACACCGTTTGCGAAGCCAGCATGGTCGACGTGAAGCACGCCGTTGAAAACACCGCCAAGGAAATTGGCACGCGCTTTGACTTCAAAGGCACGCCCGCCAGCGTGGAACTCAAAGACAAGGAAATCACCCTGATTGGTGATGCCGACTTTCAGCTCACCCAGATCGAAGACATCCTGCGCAACAAGCTCACCAAGCGCAATGTAGATGTGCGTTTTCTGGACAAGGGCGATGTGCAGAAAATCGGCGGTGACAAGGTCAAACAGATCATCAAGGTGCGCGACGGCATTGAGACCGAGTTGGGCAAAAAAATCCAGCGCTTTATCAAAGACAGCAAGATCAAGGTGCAGGCCGCCATTCAGGACGGCAAACTGCGCGTCACCGGCAAAGACCGTGACGACCTGCAAGCCGCGCAGGCGCTGATCAAAAAAGAAGTGCCCGACATGCCGCTGGGCTTTGACAACTACCGCGACTGATGGCCTGCGCTGATGGCCTTTGATTTGCGCCTTCTGCCTGGCTTGACGCTGGCGACGCTGCTGGCCGCGCTGGCGGGCAGTGTCGGCGCGCAAAGCGTGGCCTTGGCCGGACTGTTGGGCAGCAAGGCCCTGCTGGTGATTGACGGCGGCCAGCCGCGCAGCCTGGCGGTGGGTGAGTCGCACCAGGGCGTCAAACTGATCAGCTTGCAAGGTGAGCTGGCCATGGTGGAGATGGGTGGCAAGCGCCAGTCACTGCGCCTGGGCGGTGCACCGGCCAGCGTGGGGGGTTCGGGCGAAGCAGCTGGTGGCAACCGAATAGTGCTTAGCGCCGACTCACGTGGCCACTTCATGACACAAGGGCAGATCAACGGGCGCAGCGCCGCCATGATGGTGGACACCGGTGCCTCCATGGTCAGCCTGTCGGCAGAGCAGGCGCAGCAGTTCGGGCTGGCCTACAGACAAGGTCGCATGCAGGGCATGAGTACCGCCAATGGCGTCATTCCCAGCTGGCGCGTCAAGCTCGGCCAACTGCGTGTGGGCGAGGTCACGCTGTACGACGTGGACGCGGTGGTGTCCGAGGGTGCCATGCCCTACGTGCTGCTGGGCAACAACTTTTTGAGCCGCTTCCAGATGAACCGTAACAACGACCAGATGGTGCTGGACAAGCGCTTTTAAGGGTCAGCAACGCATGCCCCTGATTGTCAAAACCGAAGACGAGTACGAAGACCTGCTGGGCCAGTGGTCTGACCTGGAGTCTGGCCTGGCGGTGGTGTTGACGCACCCCGACAGCGTGCAGGAATTCAGCCAGCGCATTCACCAGTACGACCGTTGGCTGCAGGATTTGCTCAGACAGGACGCCGATGTCAGCCTGTACCTGCTGTTTCAGCTGGCCACCCAATCGCCAGTGGGTTACAGCGCCTCACACGCTTTGGTATGTGCCGTGCTGTGTGATTTGCTGGCCAGCCACTTTGCGCTGCCACGCCAGCAGCGCGACAGCCTGGTGCGTGCCGCGCTGAGCATGAACGTGGCCATGACCGTGCTGCAGGACCAGATGGCCACCCAGCGCAGCCGCCCCACGCCTGAGCAGCAGTTGGCGATCAAGGCACACCCGGACAAAGGCGCCGAGATTCTGGAGAGCAAAGGCATCACCGACCCCCTTTGGCTGGAAGTGGTGCGCCGCCACCACCTGGAAGACGTGTCGCAGGAAGCCCTGAGCATGTTGCCTCCGACTCGCCGCCTGGCGCATATCCTGCTGGTGGTGGACCGCTATGCCGCGATGATCAGCCCGCGTGAATCGCGTGAGGGGCAAAGCGCTGCCGATTCGGCCCGCAACCTGTTGCAAAGCCAGACCGGGAACGGCGGCGCGGTGGGCCAGGCGCTGATCAACAGCGTGGGCTTTTGCCCGCCGGGCACGTTTGTGCAGTTGGAAGATGGCCGGGTGGCTATCGTCACCCGGCGCACCAAGCAGGCTAACCAGCCCGATGTGGTGGTGGTGCTGGACGTGCAAGGTAAACTGTCGCGCCCGCCTGTGTGGCATTGCACCTCGGGCGCCGGCGCGGGCATTGCCTCGGCGCTGCTGGCCTCAGCGGTGCGCGAGCGCATCAACCACCATCTGATTTTGCAGATGGGTGATACGGCACAGGCCGCAAGTGTTATTTAATTGATAGCTACTCACACTTTACAGATAAGGGCTAGAGGCTGTTTTTATCATGAACTCTGAACCCACCAGCCCGCGGCCGCATGAGCCCCACCTGAACCGCGCGCTGCGCAAGCTGATACACACCCAGCGTTTGGCGGCATTGGGCACACTCAACGCGCACGGCAAACCGTTTGTGTCGATGGTGCCGTTTGCCATTGAGCCGGACTCAGCCACGCTGGTCATCCATGTCAGCCTGCTGGCACCGCATACCCGCAACCTGCTGTCAGACCCGGCGGTTTCGCTCATGGTGATGCAGGCTGAAGCGCCGCTGGAGCCGGTGCACGCCCTGCCCCGCGTGTCACTGGATGGCACGGCCGCCCGATTGACGCCCGACAGCGCTACCTGGCAAGCCGCCCGCAGCGCCTACCTGACGCGTTTTCCTGAAGCAGAGATGATGACCCGGCTCGGCGATTTCAGCTTCTTTGTCATCCAGGTCACCGAGGCACGCCACGTGGCCGGATTCGGCTCAGCCCGCTCGCTGGCACCCGAAGACCTGGCCAGCGTGCTACGCTCTTTATAGCTACATGCGCTTTATAGACGGTGGCTAGAGGCTGATTTAGCCCTCAATAAACGCGACGATCATGCGCGCCACGGCATCGCCGTCATGGCCTTTGGCCAGGCTGTCGGTGCAGGCCAGGTACTGTGCCTCACCCAGCGCAGCGCGACGCTTGTCCAGCAAAAAGGCGCTGTAGGCCTCGACAAACTCGGGGTGCGGCTGCACGCAAAACACCCGGTCTTCCACCGCAAACGCTGCCACCGGGCAAAACGCACTGGTGGCCAGCAGCGTGGCGCCTTCGGGCAGGTCAAACACCTGGTCCTGGTGGCTGGCCAGCAGGGCGATGTCAGTGCGCCCCTCGGCTTGCGGCAGCTCTGGCGCCAGCCACTGGTAAGCCATGCGCCCGGCACCCCAGCCCTGCGGCGCGCGGCCCACCCGCGCGCCCAAAATCAGGCCAATCAACTGGTGGCCAAAACACACGCCAACCAGCTTCTTTTTGGCTTGCAGAAGCTGCTCTACCTTCTCACGCAGCGCCAGCACCCAGGGCTCTTGCGAGAAGGCATCAGCCCGGCTGCCGGTCAGCAGCACGGCGTCATAGCTGTCAAACGTCGCGGGGTACTCACCCTTGTAGGTTTTGAAAATGTCAAAGCTGCCGGTGGCGCCCGCATCACGCAGCAGGCACTCAAACATGGCGCCATAGCCTGTGTAGGTGGCCTCAATGGCCGGGTCGAGGTAGTCGTTGTCGAGAATGCAAAGATTCATGAGCGGCGTTTGCCCGTTTTGGTGGGCTTATTGGGTGTCGTGGTGTCTGGCTTGGCAGCGCGGTGATGTGGGTGGCCCCGGTGCGCACCCGGGCTTGGCACGGCGACGGGTGGCGGTGCCTTTTTACCCAGCTTCGACTCGGTGCCCTTGATCAGACGGTTGATGTTTTCAGCATGGCGGTAAAGCAGGAAAAGTGCCATCACGGAAATACCCAGCGCGACCGGGCTGCTGCTCTGCCACTGCGCACCATCCGCCAGCACATAAACCACCGGCGCCATGACGGCAGCGGTAATCGACGCCAGCGACGAATACCGAAACCCGCCCGCCATCGCCAGCCAGATCAGCAGCGTGGCCAGGCCCAGCCAGCCGCTCACCCCCAGCAATACCCCCAGCGCCGTGGCCACACCCTTGCCACCGACAAACCTGAAAAATACCGGGTACAGGTGCCCCAGAAAAGCCGCCAGCCCGACCATGGCTAGCGTGCCTTCGCGCAAACCATAAGCGGGGCCAAACCAGGCGACCAAGGCCACCGGCAGCCAGCCCTTGGCCGCGTCCAGCAGCAAGGTGATGATGGCGGCGGCCTTGGAGCCAGAGCGCAACACGTTGGTGGCGCCGGGGTTTTTGCTGCCAAAGGTGCGCGGGTCGTTCAAGCCCATGACCCGGCTAACAATCACCGCAAACGACAGCGACCCCACCAGATAAGCGGCAACCGCCGCCAAAACAGGCCAAAGACTTTGCATGGATTCCAAAAAACACTCCTGCGTGCCCGGCACGGCGGGCTTGAAAACGCGTATTTTGCCAGCAGCATCACCCGACGTCAGGGCGACTGGGTCATGCGCGTGCGGTTTTGGGACGAAATCACGCGCGGGGGTAGATGTCGGGTCCGCCAAGGCCTTGACTACCAACCTCTTTGATTGCTGCGTTCATACACGTCTGTTTGCGGCTTGTATTCTGGCGTTTCTGTCAGCACATGGAGTCGTGAGGCAGGGTGATTGGGTTATGCGACCGAACTTTGGGGCGGAAGGTGTGCGGCCAAAAAACCAATCCAGCAGACTTGCCGTGCGTTGAGCCCGATGGCTCAACCCAGCACCTCGGCCAACGCACATTGCACCGACTTGGCTCCCAGCAGGTCA
>Ga0105048_10000713_pt1 | contig 52149 bp, 55 predicted proteins | sample MAT05_FD_78382 | JGI IMG/M metagenome (GOLD analysis project Ga0105048, IMG submission 78382) | Freshwater microbial communities from Lake Fryxell liftoff mats and glacier meltwater in Antarctica - MAT-05 | ecosystem: Environmental > Aquatic > Freshwater > Ice > Liftoff microbial mat | place...
GTACGTTGCATAATATACATCCCAACTACCTGCACTTGTAAAACTATCCACTCCAACTTCCGGATTAAAATCTGTAGTATTTATAAAATTTCCTGTCACGTATAAAGTGTCACCGCTCACGTAGAGTTCGTACAAAATTTCATCAAACCAATTTATTTCTGTGGGTGTGCCAAACGTTTTACTTAAGACATAGGTATCATCTGCATTAAATACACTAAAAAACTGATCAAATGTACCATTTGGAGAAGCGGTGTCTATACCAGCTGTCGGATCTAAATCTATAGCCTGACTAAAAAATCCACCAACATACCATTTTCCATCTGCATCAAAAGTAACCGAGTACAACTGATCCTGCAACGCACCACCCCATGTATATGTAAAATCATATGTACCGTCACTTTCGAATTTGCTTACATATGAATCTTCACTATTTGCCACAGAAGCAATATTATTTATTGCAATTGAAGGATCAAAATCAACAGTCAATGCAAAAGATCCAACAATATACACATCATTACTTGGACTCACTCCAATATTAAAACTAAAATCATTATTTGTACTTCCCCACGTTCTTGTCCATGCATACGTTCCATCTGCGTTGTATTTTGTAAGCGCCGCATCATCTAAACCATTAGATGTATAATTATCAGTACCTGCGGATGTATCAAAATCGGTCGTGCCACGAAAAACACCTGCCAAATAAATATTATTATTTGAATCTAAACTCATATCGTTTACTGTATCTCGCCCCGTGCTTCCCCACACTTTCGTCCACGCATATGTACCGTTTGGATTGAATTTTGTGAGAAAAGCGTCATAATCACCAAGGCTTGTGTGATTATCTACTCCGATACTTGGATCGAAGTCGACAGTTGTTCTAAACTTACCCGCAATATACAAATTGTCAGAACTATCTACTTGTACTGTATGTAACCGATCGGGTCCCGTTCCACCCATAACTTTTGACCCACCATAGGTTCCGTTTGCATTTATTTTAACGAGAGCCATATCCGTACTTCCTGCACTTACATAACTATCGATTCCAACCCCTGGGTCGAGATCAACTGTACCCGTAAACTCCGTAGCAATATATATATTATTTGTAGAATCAAAAGCAATATTATATATACTCTCTCCTCCAGTGCCACCCCATACTTTACTCCACGCATATGTACCGTCTGGATTATACTTAGTAAGAAAAATATCCGCACTACCTACCAACACAAAAGTATCCACTCCTACTCCTGGGTTAAGATCTATTGTTGGCGAAGAAAATTGACCTATATGATACAGGTTACCTAAGGCATCTTTTGCAATTGAAACACCCCACTCAAGCCCAGTACCACCAACAACGTGAGTACTTTCATAACGGGGTATATCTAAAGCAAAAACTGTCGCAGTGGCAAAAAAAAGTAATACAGTGAGAGAGAGAGATTTCTTTATAATGGGAACTGACTTGAAAAAGTATAGACGCATTCGATTATTATACTACATTACCAAAATTGCTTTAAATATAACACCTGCTGTAGAGCAGGTTTTATTGCACAAAAACACAAAATACGTTACTGTGTTCATTGTACGGGCGGTTAGCTCAGTTGGTAGAGCAATTCGTTTACACCGAAAAGGTCGGGGGTTCAAATCCCTCACCGCCCACACTCGCATTTTAATATTTCCTTACAGAAGCAATCTCTTGCAGATTTATACTTTTTATAAACTCAAGCAATGTAAGCTCGCACCCAGAAGCATTTCTGTGTCCACCACCGCCGAATGATTGCGCAATTTCGAGCGCAGAAACTTTTGAATCTTTAATCGAACGAATACTCATGCGAACCCTATCTCCTTTTATTGAAAAAATAATACTCACACCTAGTATATCGTCTACCAAAAGGTTTCCTAGCGCAGGCTGTAGATATGTTGAATTGTAAGCCGGAACTATATGGTCTTTATATACCACATACAAAGGTTTTGTCTTTTCTTGAAAGGCACTTATATAGAACTGATTTATATCTTCAACAGCTTTTCCTTTTTCAATACAAAAATCAAGATTTTTTAAATCATCAAACAAAAATGAAAGTGCTTGAGGATTATTTGCTTGTGTATAACTCCAATTTGCAAAGTATTCTGATTCAGAATATTTTTTAGTCCATAAATCCTTGTCTTGAACTAACGTAAGCCATTGTGGAATCGGTTCATTTGGGAAAAAATACGTCCAAGTAACTGTTGCGCCTGAAAGTTCGTTATTAAAAATATATGTGTAGTTTGGTTGCGTTTTAGCAAACTCTATCGTTTCTTCATAGATGCCAATATGATGATCGAGAGAAATTACTTTGTTTCCTTTCTCTAAACACTCTTTAGCTAAAATACAACAATCAACAGTATATACAGTTGTTTCCGGAGCAAGGGTACTTAGTACAACATCTGCATCTTCTTGTGTATATCCATATGCAAAAGGGAATGTCTTCCCATCTGGAAATTTTTTAAGAAACACAGCCGCCGCTGCGGTGCCATCAGAACAATCTTTGTGATAAATACAAACAGGTTGTGAATTCATAACTCTTTTTTATAGGCTATCAGAAAGTGACATTAATCCAAAACAAATTTCAACAAAAGTTTATATAGAATTTTTTAAGTTACATTTTTAAGACATGGCAAAAACACTTTTAAAGAAATGTCCCCTGAGTAGGAATCGAACCTACATTAAGAACTTAGAAGGCTCTCGTTCTATCCGTTGAACTATCAGGGGATGTTGAAACCTGTGCTCACTCTAGCAGCCAAAGGTATTATAGGTCAAACGGTTCGTACTGAGTGCCTTTTTTTAAAATATTCATGAGTCCTGTAATTCCGACATACTGATATGAATCATTTTTATGGATACCAGGTATATAACGCTCAAAATCAATAAGTCCTTCCCAAACATTAATCAATCGTGTCTCAAAACGCGCCACCCGTGCAAGATCTTCGCCTATCCCTGAATATTTTGCAAATGACCCAGAAACAAAAAGTTGTCCACTCGGTTGCAAACTATGTTCGGTCCGACGCAGCGTAAGCGACTGCATTTCATCTATTATTGGTGCCAAAAAAGTATGTACCATGCCATGAACAACATGCCCTTCTTTTCTTGGAAGAACATCTGTGCCATACGCAGAACACACCTCTATAACTTCTTCATCACTTAAAGAAAACTTTTCTTGAATTTTTTTAGTAAGCATTGAGGATCCATATGGAACAATAGAGAAATGTATCGCGCGCGAATTGTACACAGAAAGAAGTACGATTTGATTTATTTGAATATCACACAAAAGACCATCTTCTAGCTTTTCTACTTCTGCCAAAACAAGTGCTCGAGGATACATGGTTATAGATCTAAGTCCTATATTTTTTATAAGCGAATACACCGCATCACATATCTTTTTATCGGATGCATGCAAAACTGTATATGGAAATCTCTCTTTTTTAAATGTATTTGTCCAAATATATGCAGGGGCCACAATGAGTGTCTTTGCTACCTTTCGTATATCAGCTGCCGATGAATATATTTCTCCCGGTAAAAGGGTCGCATAAGAAGAATGCTCTGGAATACTGACAAGAACGGAAATTATTCCAAACTTTTTCTTTATTTCATAGAGTATGTCTGCAACTTTTCCAGGAGTACGTACGTGACCGTCTTCAAATACACCACCACCTAGTGTGATTTTTTGTGTGAAATCGATTTCAAAATATGCACCTTCTTTACGAACCACAACAAAATACAATTCATCGAATTGAATATCAATACACAAGTAACGTGATTTGGAAGTGAGACCAAAAACCATAAGTCTATTGTACCGCAAAACGCGAAAAGAGAACGACCACAACTGCAACTATGCAGATAATAAAAGTAACAAGTCCAAATTTATTTCGTAAAAAAGAATATGCACTCCGTCCATACGTTGCCGCAAGATAGGCTACAATCCCAAACCGAAGCGCACGACCAAGCCCCATCGCAAGTACAAATGGAAAAAGTGAGATTGAGGCAACCCCAGAAAGCACAGTAAAGACTTTATCTGGCAGTGGTGTGAACGCAACTACAAAAAGCGTTGCGAAGCCATATTTTTCAAAAACGGTTTTAAATAAAATAAATGAATCTTCTCCTCCATACCAGGCAATAAGTGGTGCGCCAATAGACTGGAACAAAAAATAACCAATTATATAACCTGTCAGTGATCCAAGTACCGAAGCAAATGTTGCATAGAATACAATAAACCACTTACGGTCTGGATGATGTGCCGAAAGTGGGGCAACTAAAATATCTCCTGGTATTGGTGAGATGAAGTTTTCAAGATACGAAACAAGAAAAAGGGTTCGCCACGCATGTTTACTGTGCGCAGCACGCTTTACACGCTCTTCTGTTTTTTCGTACCACAATTTTAGACGAAGAAGCATGTGTTATCTGATGATGGCACCTGGTAGGCTTTCATCATTGCTCGGCGCAAAAAGCGAGAAAGGTTCTTCGCTTCCACCACTTCCCAAAATCATAGCCTGACTTTCCATACCCATCATCATGCGTGGAGCTAAATTTGTAACAAATAAATATTTCCGACCAACGAGTTCATCAAGTGCCATAAACGTACGAATACCAGAAAGTACTTGTCGCGGCAACTCTTCTCCAAAATCTACCGTGAGCTTAAGAAGTTTGTCGCTTCCTTCAATTACTTCAGCACCAAGAATTAACCCTATTTGAATCTGTATCTTTGCAAAATCATCAATTGTTATATATTCCATAAAAAATATTATTCGTCACTTACATCCTCCTCAACTTCTTCATCATCTTTTGCAAGTGGTTTATTTTTTCTGTCTAGATATCGCTGCAAGATAAGCGCAGCCGCAGAATCATCTACAACTTCTTTCCCTTCTTGCATTGCACGTGCATGCACACTTGTCATCCACTCTTTTTCAAAATAAAGCGGAAGGTCAATAAGATCTTCAAGTTGAACCGCAAACGCACGAGCATCTTTTGCGATTGTGTTTGGTTTTCCATTCTGATCAACAGACTCTCCTATAACAATAGCTCCTATTTTGAGCTCTTTGCAAAGCTGTTTTACTTCAATTAAAAGCGTTTTGTTGTTCTCAATCACCATACACGGGAAAGCCATCTCTCCCCCATCATCAGACGTTGCGATTCCTACTTTCTTTTTTCCATAATCAATGGCCAGATACTTCATATACATAAAATATATCATGCAAATGCAGCCAAATAAAGAGACAATGGAAAATAACTTCTGTACCTGGAAATCTATAAAAATCTATGTTAAAGTATCTCCACAATCACATATTGGAGGAGTGGCAGAGTGGTCGATTGCACTTGTCTTGAAAACAAGAGTCCTTTTACGAGGACCGTGAGTTCGAATCTCACCTCCTCCGCCAACAGTACTTATTATCGGTAGACTCACAGGCCTATATTTTGTATAGGCCTTTCGAGTTTCAAATTTTGCTAAAATCATCGAGCCTTCTAAAGATAGAACCAAATTGATTCCTTGCCCAACAAGCTCATTTTGATAAGTTTTACCAAATTAGAACGACCCTTCTCGTGCATTGACTAATTCAAAGTTTTAATCAATTTTTTAAATCTTGGTTCTTTTTTATAAAAATCAAAAATTATCCATTCCTCTATGTCATTTTTTGTTATATCTTTACTTAAAATTAATTTCTCTAGTAAATTATAAAAATCCTTATGATTATTAAGTAGTGCGTTCTTGCACATTTCAAACTCAGGTTTCTCTAATGTCCAATCTTCAAGAACTAAAATCTTTTTAATATGATCAACATCTTTGCCTTGTTTTTTCTGACCAATACAAAAATTCAAGACAATAAGTTTCTTATTTATCTCATCCATCTTATGGTTTTGAGAGAAATTGTAAATTGGTTTTATGTACTCAAATTGAGAGTTCTTTATTAATGTGTGTAGTAAATTATTGAGCAGAAAATCATGCGACTCTATATTTTCTGAAAGGTGTAATTGAACTTCTTGTAAAATATAAGTTCCAAAAAAATAAATAAGGTACAAGGATTCAATTAAATATTCATGAGAAATTTTAATATGATCTCCAACTTTTAATTCCTTATCTTTAGTTTTAAATTTACTGATGTAGTCAGTGTCGATAAGCCCTTCATTGTGTACTATGAGATTTCTAATTTTAATTAGTTTCCTAACATTAAAAATATGGGATTCAATAGGTTTTACATCAACACCAATTTCACTACTTAGAACAACCAATCTTTCAGTTAGTCCTTTTTTAAATAACAAAGATTCAATTTCTCTTGAAATTAAAAAATCTTGAGCTTCTTGAACACTTGTAATTTTTTTCAGATCACTGAAGCTTATTGATTGATTATCAAGGGAAAGTTTTTCAGGATGTTTTCTGTAATACAATTCAAATAGTTTTGCAAATAAAACATCTAACGTAGAGACTAATGAAGCTAATGTATTTTTAGAAAATAAAACATTTTGAGTTGGATGTTTTTTGAAAATATTAATAATAAGTTTAAACTCCTCACTAGTAATTTTTACCTTCTTTTTTTGTTTTTCAACTTTATTTTTTAAAGTTTCTTCGAGCTCTTTTAGGATATTTTGGTCATACCCCTTTGCATGTTTTCCAATTTCTTTAACCGAAACCTCGTGAAGAAAAATATTGTTTTCAAATATCTTTTGGATTCGTTTAATAGGATCTTTTTTGCTCTGAAGATGTTGCTCCTCTTTACTATCGACCTTATTATTTTTCTGTAATTTTTTAGTTACTTTTTTTGACACGTATTAATTATATCAAAAAATGACAAGTAATGTACGAAAAAACTCTTGAAAGAGGTGTTTTCTAAGCTTTCAGTGGTAGCTCTAATTGGTGAGCCTTCTCGAGATGCGACTTTATGATTCCTTGCTCTGTAATGCTTATTTCAATAAGTTTAGTATATAATCTCGACCCTTCTCGTGGGTCTAATGCAAACTATGCATCTTATCTCATTCTTGTATGTTGAATTTTAAGGTTATTACAAACACCTTCTATAAAAACCTCATCAAATCTTTTAAGAGCATTAAAATTATTTAAGTAGATAAAATCATTAGAAAAGTCAATTTTAAGAATTTCCGAAAAGTTTAAATTAGGATCATCTTTATTAATAATGTTTAGAGCCTTTTTTATGTTTTCCAAAATTTTTTTCTGTTTTTGGTTTATAAAGTAAATATTTACGACCAACAGAAACAGTTGAGTGGGCTATCCCATTTCTAAAATAGTAAATAGTGTTTAAATCTGCTGATGCTTGTGGTGTTAGATAGTCTAAAAATTCTTTCTCAAATATTTCTTTAATTTCTTTAAAATCTTTTTCCCAAAAAATAAACCTTTCCTGTCTTAAGATTTCAGGTATTAATTTCTTAGTATTAAAATCTTCTATTATTTCTTTATTCCTTTTTAAAATAATTAAATCAGATAATTGATTTTGTATCCAAATACTATACATTATGTATAAACCTGATCTAGAGAGATTTTTATTAATATCTTCTTCCATTGTTATGTTTTTAGTACTAGCTGTTGATGGTGGCTGTCTCGTGATGCGACTTTACGGTTTCTTACCCTGTAATGCTTATTTCAATAATTTTAGTATAACATCTCGACCCTCCTCTAGAGATTTGTATGAAAATGTTAACCCTAAGATACCTCAAATCTTGAAATATATTCTTCCATCAAAATAATTACACCACTTAGCTCAACTCTGTATTGCGGTTTCATAAAAACATTCATAATCCCATACCCTCTGTTATCATTATCAAATTTGGCTTCATTGGCATCAAAATGAGCAACTATCTTATTTCTCAAATTCTCTATTCTCGTGTGGAAAATACCCCAGTCTTTTTTTGATAAGTTTAATTTTGAGCAAACGTAGTCAATCATATCTTTTCGAATAAGTTCAACCCTATCATCTGTATTTGAACTCATTTTTCCTTCATTTTTGTAACCTGTCACAAAAAGCCGCATGTAATAAATAGCGGGCATATCAAATGATATACGGTGACTATTAAATAATATGTCGTGAGGTATACTGCTCACACTTCCTTCCTTAGAAAATAATTCTACTTGAAGGTAATCGATCAGCTTTATTGCATCTTTCGCATTCGTCATTGAAATTTTCCAGTTATGTACTCTGTTGTATACATCTATGTTTACGTATATTTTTTGTTCTTGTTCCATTGAATTTACTTGAGTAGTATTGAAGTTCGAGCCTTCTCGAGTGCTCGAACTAGCTCTCTCTTTTGTGACCCTTTCAGGAATCTAACCCTTATCGAGAGGTGAAAAACCTCTCTTTTAGGCTATCTTTCTCGAGCGCTCGAACTAGCTCTCGACTTGGTGACCCCAGTGAGATTCGAACTCAAAAAGTAAGGTTTTTAAAAAATATATAAAATTAGAATCCAAAAAGCATCTTCTAATTTTAAATAAAAACCCTTAAAAATAATTGTTTTAATGTTATAATTGTTTTTAATGAAGCTAAAGAAAGTCACTATAACTGGGTTCCGATCTATAAAGAAGACTGAAATTCTCCTAGTTGAAGAGATGGTGACAATTCTTATTGGTGCTAATGATCATGGCAAAACTAACATTTTAGATGCAACTGAATTTTTAAATGATGAAAAAGTTTTTGTAGTTGATGATATAAATTGGGATCTTGAAAAAGATTTAGAAGTCAGTATTGAGTGGACTTTTATTCCTTCCACTACAGCACTAGAAAAATTGACAGCTCTTGAATATGCATCGATAGAAGGTGAAGAGAATAAGCCTCCACTAATAGGAACAAACAGAGAGAATGAAGTAGTTTATTGTCGAAAATACCCTGAAAATAAGATCACAGTAAGAAGTGTTCCTTGTTTAATTCCTACTAGTAAAGAAGCGGAAGTGTTGCAGTTAAGGCCTCGTATAGAATTATTTGCTCCACCAACAGCAAATCTAAAAGATCAAGTTAATTTAACGCAGTTAGAAACTGCTGAATTTGAATTTATGCAAGGTATCTTCCGTCTCGCAGGAATCTGGGAGGCCCGGAAAGAAATTTTTGTACAAAATGATAAAACTTCTAAATTACTCGATGAGGCGTCCGTCAAACTTACAGAAATTTTAAATACAAAGTGGAATCAAGGAAGAGATTTGAAATGGAAACTAAAACACACTGGCACAAATGGTGATCATATTGGCATTGAAATTCAAGATCCAGCTATAGGAACTAGATATACACGACCATCACTTAGGTCATCGGGTTTCCGTACATACTTTCTTTTATCCATGATAATTTATGCTCGAATGGAGAATAATGTTGCAGATTCTTATGTGTATCTTTTTGATGAGCCTGGTACTTACTTGCATCCACACGCTCAACTTGACTTACAAAGAAGTTTTGAATCTATTTCTCATAAAACTCAAATTATCTACACAACCCACTCATTGTTTCTTATAAATAAAAATTACCCGGACCGAAATCGTGTTATAAGCAAAGGCAATGGAGGTACTAAAATTGACCAAAAGCCATTTGTAAAAAATTGGAAATCTGTAAGAGAATCTTTAGGAATACTTTTAAGCAATAATTTTCTTATTGCCGAAAAAACACTTTTAGTTGAAGGTCCTTCAGATGTAATTTATATTTTACACGCAATAAAAAAGTTAAAAACGCTAAAAAAGATTGATATAGATCTAAATGACTTAAGTATAGTAGATGCCGGGGCTTCTGAACATTATCTTGCCATGGCGAAGCTTATGGTTGCCGAAGGTCGTGAAGTAATCGCTCTATTAGATGGTGATAAAAAGGGAGATGAAATAGAAAAACAATTAGTAAAAGTTTGCGAAAAAGAAATTGAAGATAAAAAATTACAAATTCTAAAATTACCTAAAGATAAATCTAGTGAAGACATCTTTACTGATGTCTCAGTTATTAGAAAAGCTGTTGAGGGTGTTGCAAATGATCTTATTAACTTAGGATGCCGTAAACTTAAACAGGGGATGGTTGTTGCAAATGAAGTTGAAAAAATTACTACAGATTCAGGCACTACATTAGGAAAAATTATTGAACAAAACACCACCGCAATCTTTGTCTCCGAAGAAAAAATTTCCAAATTATCAATTGCATTAAAATATGAAGATATTATTTCGGAGTCAAGCGATCTTTCCGAAGACGCTAGGAAGGAAATAGAAAGAATAAAAGATAAACTTTCTCTTAAAAATGAAAAGAATGATGAAAAATCAATTTTTGAGGAAATTTAAGCCACTATAATTTTAATGAATGTTCTGTACTACAAGACGTCTTTTATTGTTGCTATTTGTTTCGTTAGTATGATCATCGACTTAAAACACCCCATTAACTCTCGCTTCTCCTCGTTCGTGCCATCTCGTAGTATGTATTTTGAGTATGCTCGCATGTCTACTTCCTGATGTTTGTCTATTGTATTCTTTGTGCCAAGTACGCTCCGGTTAAACCTGTTGTACCGTTTTAGTTCTTCTTCGAATTTATGCTGTACGCCAATCTTGTTCACGTCTAATTTATCTACGAGCTTCACGAGTTGTTCAGTCAGCTCATCCTCCCTCATATACGGATTTTTACAATGCCTATCTCTCGATCTACCGCACCCATAGTAGATATACTTCGCCACCGTGCCATCTTTAAGTTGCTTATACTTCTCCTCCGCAGAGATACCTGAACCACACAGTCCACATGTCATTAACTTTGTGAATGCAAATTCACGACTTTGTCTTACTATCTTATCTCTCTTGAGTTGCTCATTGGCTTTATCAAATAATTCTTTGGAAACTATCGGTTCATGTTTTCCTTTGTACCAGTTCCCAGATTCTCTTGGGTATTCAAATGTCCCATAATAGAAATCATTTTGAATAATTCTGAAAATATTACCTAGAGCTAGACTATGGTTCCCTGGAGTTTTGAAATTAATTTCAAACTTGAGCCATTGATGTATCTTTCTACCACTCATTTTGTCGTATGCCATTTTCTCAAATATCTTTTTCACAATCGGAGCACGGTCTTCATCTATTATCACCTCACACTTTTTATCCATGTGCTTCTGATTGAAATATCCAAGCGGTGCAACTCCTGGCCAGAGTCCCATCTCTACTCTTGTTCTCAATCCTCGTTTTACATTAATACCTCTATTATCATTTTCTAGTTTGGCTTGTGAACCGAGTATCATCAGCAAGAATTTCTCATTTGGATTATTTCTAAAACTTTGACTATATGTCCGAATCTCTTCTAGTTTTCCTGCATCCATCAGGTCCACTATCTTTCCCAAGTCTCCAGCATTTCTTGAAATACGATCGGGTGCCCATGTGAGGATACCGTTAAATTTTCCAACTCTCAGTTCTTCAATTATTTCATTAAAGACTGGTCGCTGTCCTGTCTCCTTTGCGCTATGACTCTCACGCTTCATTGTGACCACCTCCAGCCCTTCCTTGTCTGCTAATTGGAGCATTTCCTTGATTTGGCTATCTATCGACAGTATCTGCCTTTCTTCCGACTCAGTGCTCTTTCTAGCATAAAGGCAGTATTTCACCTTTACAGGGATTGCTGGTTTCGCCCTTAGTCCCATACCTGGTTGTATTATTGTTTCCATACACACATTAATGACGCAACTCGCTCTAGGAGTCTAGGGCGTCTCAGGTCCCATAAAGTAGATTGAGAAAATCAGATTTAATGGTGAAAAGTGCGTTTTTTTGATAATCTAATAAAGTAATGATAATTACCGACTTCTTGAGCCAACACGGCTCAAAAATGGGTTACTTAGAGACTACTTTTCTAAAGTATGTTTTTTATGCTGACTATGGCGAAATTGGTCTCGACTTAATAGTTCCAGAAGTTAATATTCCAAGAGACGATGGTACTGGTAAGAATTGGAGATTAGATTTTGTTGTTACAACAAGCACAAACAAATTTGCCATCGAATGTGATGGTTTCAGTTATCATGCTGCTGGAATGGTATCCAAGGAGCGTTTTGATGAACTTGAAAGAAAAAGGAATGAAACTATCAGACAAGGTTACATATTAGTAAGTCTCTCTCGAGATCAAATAGAAAATAACGCACAGGAGGCTATTTATGAATTACGTAGATCATTTAATTCAGATAAGGACTTATTTTCAATATTTTTAAAAAGAAACACAGGACGCATAGAGCCACACGATGTTCAACAACAAGCTCTAGATGCTCTAGATAAAACACGTCAAGCTGGACATGTGCGTGGGCTAGTAGCACTTGCCACAGGTCTAGGAAAAACTTATCTGGGTATCTTTGATACTCAGGCAATTAAATCGGAACGAGTACTTTTTATCGTGCATGTTGATCATATTTTAAAGCAGGCTAAAAATTCTTTTGAGAGTGTTGTGCCTATCCGTGCCAATGAAATGGGATTTTTTACAGGAAAAGAAAAAACCCATGTAGGTAAAAGTATTATTTTTTCAACAGTTCAAACTATTAGTCGTGAAAAGAATCTTATCCAATTTGCTCCTGATTATTTTGATTATGTAATTATCGACGAATCACACCATACTGCCGCAGAAAGCTACAAAAAAGTTGCTGAGTATTTCCGACCTAAATTTTTTCTAGGTCTTACTGCAACACCGGATAGGGTGGACAAGAAAGATGTCCTCGAATACTATGGAAACAACTTGGTGTTTGAAATGAGTCAAACAGAAGCAATCAAACAGGGCTATCTGGCAAATCTTGAATATAGGGGTTTCAAGGACAACGTTGATTATTCAGAAATTTATTACAACGGTTTTCATTATGATATTAAAGACTTAAATAAGTCTTTAATGATAGAAAAACGAGATCGTGCGGTTATTGAAAAATTTAAAGAACTTGCCCACACAAAAAAGACAATCGCATTTTGTGTATCGATTGATCATGCAGAATGGTCAGCACGAAAGTTTCAAGAAGCTGGCTACAATGCTATTGCAATACACTCAAAGATTGAAAATAAAAATACTGGAGGTGCATACCAATCAGCTGGTGAAATTATTGAAGCATTCGATAAAGGGAAACACCAAATTGTGTTTGTTGTCGATATGTTAAATGAAGGTATCGATATACCTGATGTTGAATGTTTATTAATGTTGAGACCAACTGAATCTTCTACAATCCTAACACAACAGATAGGTCGTGGTCTTCGTATTTCTCACAACAAGTCTGGTGTTCTGGTTCTTGATTTCATTGGCAACTACAAATCTTCCCCACAAATATTACATGCCCTCGGCATACACGATATAGGAGAACTTAAAGAAGATTGTGATAAAGGTCTATTCTATTATGATAATAATGGACGACATGTTGAGTTTGATAGTGAAGTTGTTGATATATTTAGGTATATGGTTAGTAAGGAGAGTCGTGAAGTGCAAAGTGATCTTATCTCTGAAGAATGGGAAAATTATGCTGATTATCTTGCAGAAAATACAAAAGCAGGTACCAATTTATATTGGAGTATTGGGAAAAAGAATAACGATATTTCACTTCAATTATGGGCATTGAAATTCCTAGATGAAAACAAAGATATATACCGAACAAATGCTGAACTTTCTGATGCTTTAAAAAATAAAGCTTCTGTTGTATCTCCCGATGCAACAATGGAAGGTATCAGAGCATTATTTTTTAGTAAACTCATCGGTTTACTAGAAAAAACAAACCCAGTTACATTTTCTGAGGCTTACATTCATATTAAGGACTTAGATACTAATGACTCTAGCTTTAAGGAAGTACTTTCAAATCAAGTTGAAAAGTTCTATTTCTATAACGACATTTCAAATCTAGTTAATCGGCACGCGGAAGATGGTGAGAGAAGAAAGGTAGACGAACTTTTCCATATATACCCAGTTTTCTTTATATATCAACTAATACTATTGTTGCGTGATTATGGATATGAAAATAATCGACTAACTAAATTTGAAATAGACCATTTTGTTGCGCTTGCTAGAAATCATAGCGAGGTTAAAGAGGTTGCAGAAAGAATTGTAAAATATAGGCAATATGACGAAATATATGAGTTGGAAAAATTGTTAAAACAAAAATCAACAATGGACTCACGTTTCTATAAAATTTTATCTAACATTTCATTATTCAGCTTTTCTCCAGAGTCAGTTCATATTCCTGAGGACAAGATTGCTGATGCAGAACAAAAAATTGCAGATTTTATGGATCTACTAGAATCCGATAGGCTTGTCACTTTTCTAAAGGATAACCATTCGCTGTACCGAGAAATGCTTTATTCAAGCAAATCTCTACTCGAATACCACAACTAGTTAGAGTAAAGCTTTCTTTATTGCTTTTGCCAATTCTTGTGCCATCAATGGAGGTACTGCGTTTCCTACTTGAAGCATCTGACTGGACTTATTCCCTGTAAAAATGAAATTGTCAGGAAAAGACTGTAATCTTGCAGCCTCTCTTACCGTTACACATCTGTCCTGATATGGAAGTGTAAATTGCCCAGACGAAGGAGTATCAAATCTGGTCGTAATGGTTCTAGCAAACCCATTTGGTTTCAACCTTGTCCATGTGCCACTATGAATTGATTTTGTTTTATGTTCCTCAGGTAGATCATCCCTTGTGGTACCAAGCTTAACAAACTTCAACCGCTCGAGTGCTATTTTACTATGCTTGGTTGCTATGTGATTATGTACTTTTTTTGAACCACGACGTATTTGTTTTTGAAATGAGTTTTTGGGTACGTTACTATATGACTGAATAGTATCTCCTTCGCCAGACTTTAGCTTTGGCAAATCGCTAAGTGCATCCATTACTGTGGTTCTCTGGTTATTCCCATCTGGGATGTCTATATTGAGTTTATTTTTTCTACCAAGAAAAACCGCTCGTCTTCTGGTTTGAGGAACGCCAAATTTTTCTGCTTGAAGAACTTTAGCCTTTACATCATATCCCAATTTATTAAAGTACTTGATTATTTCTTCTTTAAAATAACCAGACTCTGAAGTAAGAATATTAGGCACATTTTCTAATAGAAAAAACTCAGGTTGAACGATTTCAACAACTTTTGCAAATTTCTTAAACATAAAGTTTCTTTTATCATCAAGACCAATTCTTTTTCCTTTCTGTGAAAAACCCTGACATGGTGGTCCCCCCATAACAACTGATACCTTATTTCTAAATGATTTGAAAGTCTTTTCAAAATCAATTTTAGTAATATCTGTAGTATCAACTATTGTATTGGGGTGATTAAATTTATAAGCCGCTGCAATAGATTTGTCGTATTCATTTGCATAAACAACTTCAAAACCCTCAGCAATGAAGCCCTGAGACAAACCCCCAACTCCTGCAAATAAATCTATTACTTTCATATAAATAAGTTCGGTGTATTAATTGATTCAATAAGCCTACTTTTTGCTAAATTAAAATAATTTTCATCAAGCTCTATTCCATGAAATTTTCGACAATTTTTTATCGAAGCAACGCCAGTTGATCCGCTGCCCATGAATGGATCTAAAACTACGTCTCCTTTGTTTGCAAGAATTTTTACAAAATGCTCCATTAATGCAAGGGGTTTTTGGGTAGGGTGCTTTCCATGCCTCTTTTCCCCAACATTTATTACTGAGGTCTCAATATGATCATGGAGAACCTTTCCTTCGTTATTAAAAATGCCTGTTTTTCCTCTGTTTATAAAATAAACCCAAGCCTCAGTTGAATTTACGAAATGAAGGTTCATGTTTCTAGGCATAGGATTTTTTTTATGCCAAACGCCAGTCGTTTTGTAATAAAAACCATTTGCCTGAGCAATTTTAATAAGCGTTTCCACCTTAATAAAAGACATGAAAATTAATACTGCCGCGTTTTTTTTAAGTACACGAGCAGACTCCTTAAAGAACTCATCCATATTTATTTCCCATTCATGTTGTTCAATATGATCCCAGTAGGAAACGGCGAAATGATTTTCTCTTAATGCTCCAAGATTAGTATCCCTTTCTTTCATAAAGAGACCCAAGTTATATGGAGGGTCGGTTAATATCAAATCCACTGATTCAGTTTCCACTTTTGACATTCCATGAATACAATCTCCATAAGAAATAGAACAAGAATTACTTAATGTGTAGGTTTCTGATTTAACTTTTTTTGCTACAGATTTATTTTTTTGCTTTTTAGTAAATTTACTAGTATCCAAAAGTTCATCGGGCGTTGCTCCTACAGCTCGGCATAGTTTGGTGATAGTTGAAAGGGTTGGATTGTTTTGACCGTTTTCAATCTTACATATAAAAGCACGACTTACACCTAAAAAATTTGCAATATCGCTTTGAGTGATATTTTTTAGAATTCTAATACGCTTTAAATTTTCTCCTAAAATTAATGATTCCTGCATACACTCCATTCTATTCTTTGTAGCATTAAAATGCAACAAATATATAGTGTCAATGAGAAGCTGATCTGATCTGATCACCTAAATTAGGTCTAGCAGTTGGTAACTAATTACCATTAATTCCAAGTGTAAGTTTTGGTACAAATGTACCCTAAATTAGACCTACCTCAATTACACCAGCCCACTCCTTCTAATTTCTTCCTCATACCTTTCTATAATAGTGTTAACTACTTTTTCTGATTTGTTATTAATATCAAAAAGAAAATTAACATCTTTTATTCCCAAAAGATATTTTTTGTTATTTTTTGTACACAAAAAGTTATTCATAGCATCAAGTGACATTGATATGGATTGGTTTAGTAATTTTATCTCTTGTTCAAAAGAATCTAGAAAGCCCTTATACTTGTCTGTCATATCAACGTCAAACAAACCAGAAAACGTCTTAGAAAGCTCATGAAAGCATCGTAGTGTCTCAAGATTATCCAGGGGTTTGTTGTATTTTTCAATAAATAAGTACATTCCTGCTAGTGGCAATACTATGGTTACTTGTTCCTTAAACTCTTTTACAAAATCAATATCGACTTTGGATCCATGTACACTTTCTCCTGTTACTATTCGAATTCTCTCCGTAACACCAAACAAATCTTTATCAAAGTCCTCAGTAATTAAGTCGCCCTTAGATACCAATGTATCCATAAACATTTTTGTCTCCTGTAGTTCTTGATACCAAAGAGTAAAAATATCTCTATGTGTCAGCTTGGTATTTCCGTTCCATGTGTTATGTTCATTGCTGAAAAATATCGGAATATACTCTTTTGTAAATAAGCCACCATCTATCCATCTTGATAGCGTTTCCTTTATAATCATCTCCATTGTCTGATTTTTACCTTTCGCATATTCCTCGAGTTTGTCCAGTACATAATCTGTATCTTTTCCAGCAACATCGATATGTGCATACTCAGTCCATTTCATCAAAACAGCTTCCATTGGTAATTCCGCAAAGAAATGAAGTAGTAACAACCCATCTTTCTCAGATCCGTTTTTAATCTTTCTAAAGCCCTCATGATAGATACATGAATATATGCGATGTATCAGGGTGTCCTTGTTTTCTGCACTCAAGGTTTCCGATCCATTGAACAATTCATACAGAAATACTTCATCTTCCAGATACTTCGTATTATGTGCCACGTACTCATCGAGTATAACGAGATCGTCTTGGATATCTTTGGGTAGATTATTAAACGTGAGCGTATGCAGTAACGTCGTGTAATCTAGATACGTATTCTTTACTACAAAATCAATAATTTCCTCATGAGGTATGTATTTGTCTGAAATAATATTTCGAGGTTTTTTGGATACAGTATCGTTGTATTTTATGTGATTAAGTATAATATGGCTTCGTAATAGTATATTTTCAGAATGACAAGTAAACATCTGGGCATCTAGTCGCATTGATGCCTCTAATTTTGATAATTCTAAGTATGTATTATACTCATTCACTTCATGAGAGTTCTTCGGTCTCCAACCTTGAATCATTGAATATATTTCTGATTCGGTAAGAATTCTTTTACCAGTCTTGTCTTTCTCGACGTCATTTCTCACGAGAGTTAAGATTCTATCTCTTGGTGTAATATCTGCTTTTCTTAAAATATTTGCTAGGTTTCTCATAATTATCTTTTTGATTTAAGTGCTTGCTCTAGGAATTCGACTCTATCCTTAAGCTCGGTATTTACGATGTTTTTGGAAAGCGTTGAGGCTAGCTTTGCAATCATACTTGCTTGTTTGTGCGATATCTCTCTACTCACCACTTTTCGGAGTGTGTCGGAAAGTATCATATTTATCTCCTGTAGGTCTATGTTTTGCATGTTAGTTATTTTCAATCAGCTCGTACCACGCCCTGACCTCATGAGCACGACCGTGTTTAGTAATGTTTTTGTAGAGAGCAAAGATGACGTTCGGGGTGAGCTTTCTTGCCCACGCATTTATATCTTTTGTTAGTCCATTTTTCTCAAACCTCTTGTTCCAATCAGTTAGAGTTCCAACATCTGTTTTATACATCTTTGAAAATTCAGCTTGAGTTTTAACTGAAAGCAAATCAAGAACAATTTCTTCATTGATACCAAACTTCTCGAGCGCTGTTCTCGGCTGTCCTTTCAAAAATGAGGGAAGGGACTTCCAAAGAACATACGTTTCGTATATTTGCTTTTTATAGGGGTCTTTTAAGAAGTCTTCCTCATTCATACAGCTAAATCTTTATTGGTTTTTGACCAGTTAGTTTCTCAAGTCTTTGAAGGACGATTGATACGTATTCCCCGTCTATTTCTAGACCTATACATTTTCGACCTAAATGTTCAGATGCAATAGCTGTAGATCCGCTTCCAAGAAATGGGTCATATACGATGTCTCCTACATTGGTGTTGTCAGGGATAATCTTACGTAGTAGCCCGATTGGTTTTTGAGTGGGATGGAGTCTTGATCTTTTTGGTCTTGGATGATAGATCACATTTTTTGATTTCGATCTTTCCATCTTATGTTTGCCAAACCATCCATAGGCAATAAGTTCGTATTGCGAGAGATAATCTTTGCGACTCATGACTGGCTGATTTTTGATCCATACAATCATTTGGCTGTAGTAAAAGCCGGCATCTTTCATGCCCTTACGAAGCGATGGAAACATCGGATCGGCATTGAATATGTAGCATCCGTTATAATTCTCTAGGTATGGGATAACTGCACCGAGGTATTTTCTCGTAAAATCTCCATATTCGTCTTCGCTTTGCAAATGGTCTCCAACGATTATCTTTTCGTCTTTGACCCCGAGCTTTACAAAACCTTTCTTGTTCTCGACATAAGCAACGCCATATGGGGGATCAGTCACAATCGCTCGTATCTTGTTACCGCCAATCACTTTGCTTACAAAATCCATGTCAGTGGAATCGCCGCAACCGATGATGTGATTTCCAACCTTGAAAATATCTCCTTTACTTATTTTCATAGATTTTACTTGCCTTAAGTCCTGTAAACTTCTCCCATCTATCTATGATGATAGTTGCGAAAATAAGATCTTTCTCAACCCCACGCCAAACTCGATTTAGTTCTTCAGACGCAATCAAATCACTACCGCTTCCAGCAAATCCGCTGTAAATGATATGGAGTGGTGCACTACATCTTTTGAATGGTTTTTCATTGAGTGTGACAGGCTTTTGAGTTGGATGTTGGTAGTCTTTGGCGTTATCTCTTTTCTCAATCCAAATATCTATCATATCGATGATTTCGTCGTGTACTAGATTTCCCGTTGTCACTTCTTGATTTAGGATCTCGTTTGTATTGTTCATACCACTATTGAGATACGGCTTACCGATAGTTCCATAGACACACGGCTCATATACCTTATTGAAAGCAATCTTGTGAGTTGGATTCTGATTGTTTTTGATCCACATACAGACACGCTTGCTATCTATGTCATGCTTTGCATATAGTGTTTGTGTTATCCAAATATATGAAGAATCACACCAATAAAAGAAATGTGAATCTTTTTTGGCGACAGTTTTTGACACTTCAATACTTTTGTCTATGAAATAAAGATAGTCAGTATCTTTCTTTGAATCATCTTTTGCAGAATACGAACCTTGATATTTTTTCTTATTGCCGACACCTTTGGAATAGTCGAGCCCTATGTTGTACGGAGGGTCGCAGTAGACAATATCTGCCAAATTTCCGTCCATCAATTTCTGTACAGAAGGGATGTCAGTTGAATCTCCAACAAGCAGACGATGCTTTCCGAGTTCCCATATTTCTCCCGTTTTAACTTTTGAAGTAATGGTTTCTTTGAGTGCTTTTTCTATATTGAAATCATCTTCAGCAAGATCCACATCATCGAATAGACTTTGCAATTCTTCGTCTCCAAACCCGACACCCAAAAGCATATCCATATCAAAATCCTTGAGAAGATTTTCATCCCAAGAGCCAGTATTTTTATTTAATCGAAGATTTAGTTCTTTTTCCTCTGTTGTTGTTAGTTCTCTGGAGGGAACCATACATTCAACATTCTCTATCCCAAGATCAACATAGACCTGTATCCTTTGCTCTCCACCAATAATAATATTTTCTCTTGACCCAATATTAAGAATGACAGGGACTACCGTGCCAAATTCTTTAATAGAGTTCTCTAAATCTCTCTTTTCACCCTCACTTATCTTTCTTGGATTATATCCGTTTTTTGTCAGGTCACGTACTTTTCGAGTGGTGGATGACCATATAATTTTTTGTTTTTTAGACACAGTTTTAAATGTTAAGATATTTGCCTAATTACAAATATCTACTACCTATCTTTTCACGGATGCATATTTCAAAATAGACGTTGTAGTCCATTAAAATGTAAAAAAAGCCTTATTACAATAGGGTTTTTTTATTAAAAAAATAATTTATTTAAACGGTTTTACACGGACTAGAAACTATTGTTGAAAATAATATAATCGTCTGTTGCTTCAATAATTTTTGTCTTGTGTTTTTGGTGAGTATTATAGACACCATTTTTCTTGAGAAAGTTATTAAATGATGTTGAATTTTTGCCAATATTATTTCTATAACCAACACCAACACGTTCTTTTTTAGGAATATTTTTTTGAAGCTCACTCACTCGTATTTTTACTGTTTCAGCTGGAACATAATTAATAATATTTTTAAACATCTTAATATACTTAGGATCTTTGAGTCCATTTTTTCTATAGTTAAGGAGACCTATTTTGTAATGATAAATATTATCTTTTTCAATATAAAATATGCGATCAACTGTTTCTTTCTTTTGTTCAGGTTCTGTTTCAAGATTATTAAAAATGATGAAGTCATGAATACGTCTTACGTCAGACATATATTTCTCTTTCCTAAAATGTTTCGATTTTATAATATTTCCTGACATTAATTTTATGAAATCAGTATTCATTTTTCTTGCTCCATAAATACGAAAAACATTTTGAGTATCTACATGTATGGAATTAAAATCTGTATTTTCAAGAACAGTAATTATTTTGAATATACTAATAAGTCTAAAAAGAGTTCCTTCAATTGTGCGTGCATCCCTTGTAAAAAGGCTACCTCTCTTGTGTAAATATTCCTTCCTTGACTTAAGAACGTGTATATCTTTTATGGTAAATGTTGGTGACAGTTCCACAAATGATTCGATTTCTTTTAAGTACCCTAAGTCAGAAATTCTTTTTAAAATGTCGTATAAGTTGTCGTATAGGGAATCTAGAAATTCTCCATCGTACAAAAAAGTCGATCCACTAAGAAGGCTTTTTGTAGATTGAATTTCTTCTTGTAGAGCACTATCATTCTGAAGCTTCAATTTTTTTGAAATATCTTCTAGTTCAGTAAGAAGTTTTACAGCATTTTTTATAATCTCAGTCTCTATTGCATTGATAGACTTTTCTTCTTTTAGTCTTGAGCTAAATTTGTTTGCAATACTATTAATAAGTAGACTATCATCTGCATTTAAAATATAGAGAAAATATGTATGAAATTCTATAAAAAAGTCCTTATCACTTGGTGAGTTTGCGACAGCGTTATAAAGGATGTGTTCTTTTTCCAGGAGGTTCTTCATTTACATATTATATCATTTTGGATTTTTTTCTTATGTGATGGAAAATCTTAAAATTGGCATTTGTTGGCATTTGATATAGCGACTCACTTACCTCAAATAACCTCGCCTAAACGTGCTAAAATACCCTTACAAGACATTGAGGTGGGGGTACTTAACTCACATGGCCCGCCAACACATTTTAGTATCGGTGTCAACCCATTTACCTGAGTAGGTGATGCGACCTAGCTGATAGTTGACATATCGCCAAAACCATTGACAAATAGCTATTTCTTTGCTGTAATACTTGGATAGTTCTTTGATAGGCAATCACTGCTTGAGACGAGCTTTTTGTGCCTTAAATCAGGGCTTGAAAAGCTCGTCTCAAACTGAGGCAAGTCGTCACCGAGCATTTTCGGGTACACCAAATAGAGAGATAATGTCGATGAAAAAAACATTGAACACGTCTGCACCGGTAACTGCAGACAGTCCGAAAGGACAGAGAGCTACCGAAATATTCCGTGCCCAATATAACAAGGCGGGACTCGACGAAGACAGCGCACAAAGACTCAACGAGCATGCGGGCTTCTCGGACTACCTGCTCGCGGGAATCCGTCGCTTCGGGGCGAAGGCTCCAGGCTACGCTCTGGCGCAATCAATCCTCGGCGCGGATTTCATCACGCCGGAGGAAGTCACCAAGGCTCGCCCGAGCATTGTGTATACCGACGAACAGATCACGGCACTCGCTGAAAGTCTGCCATCGGAAGACATGCTCAAGTGGTGCAAGGACAACGGTTACGCCGTCATGCCTGCACCACCCAGAGCGATGTCGCTCCTCGACGTCCGGAAGATCCAGTCTGCCCACTTCTACTCGAAGACGGGTGGGTGGTATTCCGATCAGAAGTTTGCTCGCGAAGACAAGACGTCGTTCGAATGGCTCGCCATCAAGAAGACTCCCGTCGCGAACTCAATCAGCAAGAACTGGAAGGAGCAGAGCGAGCTTCTGTCCGCGCTCGAGCAAGTGCCGAACGTGGCTGAGATGAGCTGGTTCATCACGACCTACTTCAAGGTCCGTGGCATCCAACTCTTCGACGGCGTTTACGTTCTGACGTCCAGTCTCGGCTCGAGCAGTCGCCGTGTCTACATCGGCTACTTCTATTCCGACGGGCTCTGCGTCGACATCTGGTTCGTCGACACTCGCGAGGACTACATCGGCTTGTCGGCTGTCAGGAAGAATGAGCACTTGATGGCTTGTCCCTCTTGAATACTTAAGCCTCCGCGAATTTTTTTCGCGGAGGCTCTTTTCGTATTTAATTTTCCCCCGCCAATGTCAGCACCTTATCCTTATAAATTATCCTCGACCTTAAGTTTGCCAACAACTCTCTCTTTTCCGTAACTGCTCCCTCTTTCAGAATATATTTTGCATAATTCCTGATATCAGTTTCCTTATTTGTCCTTAGCTTTTCAGTTGCACCGAGCACTGATCTTTGGAATACATTGAATCTCGCTATCTCGTCCTCAAGTTTCTGTCTCATACCAAGCTCATTAATATTGACCTTATCGAGTATCTTCAGTAGCTCGGTGATTAAATCTTCCTCACGGATATATTTATTCTTACAGTTCCTGTCTTTTGATCTCGCACATGAGTAGTAGATGTATTTCGTGTGCGTGCCGTCTTTTAGTTGTTTCCACTTCTCTTCGGCTGATATGCCACTTTGGCAGTATCCGCAGGTGAACAATTTAGTAACGAAGCTCTCTTGTACTATTGATGTGGAAACAAACAAATTACGCAATAATATTTTTTTCTCTCAAATATGTGAGCGTGAGAACATTTTTAAGTGGATTGAGATACACTGATTTTTCTACTGAAAAAATAGCAATGTCGTGATCCCCCGCTTTAAGTAATACTGTTTCTTTCTTGAGAATAAAATACCCTATACTCTGAGGAAGAAAATGTAGCCCACTATCAACTCCAGTATTTGCAAGAATAGATTGCATCTTTTTAGGAAAATGAAGGCTGGATTTTTTACCTAAACGTCTAACAAGAACAGCTTGTTCTTCTGATAAAAGCTGGGCTATAACATATTCAGAGTTCTGTATATTGGTATGCGTCTGAGTATTAAGATACACAGCAATAACATATTTTTTAGGTTTCATAGAAACTGGTGTCATATACGAACAAATGTTCATGTTTGGAGCACCTTCACTGCTACATGTAGATATGCTCCACACAGGCATATCAGGAATATTCCATAATTTTTTCATATACCTACTATACAATACGATATTAAAAAATAAACTTTCTTAAATCATTAATCTTAGTCTTCGTATAACTATTCATTAATCTTATTTATTTTTTTATCTCTCATTGCTAGTAACATACTCATGCGTGGATTTTTAGAAAAAAATAATCTGTGTTTTGTGAGAAAGTCCCAAAACTTATTGTCCCAAACCGCCACCCAATCGCCTTTTTTATAATTACTCATTTTTAAAATATAATTAGATGAAGAAATATATGGCTTCGTTGCAAAAATACCACCATCTGCAAACTGACTCATACCATATACATTTGGCACCATGACCCAGTCATATGAATCAACATACATTTCCATAAACCATATATACACCTCGTCTGGATGTATTTCCTCGAGAAGCATGTAATTCCCTAAAATCATAAGCCGCTCTATATGATGAGAATATGAAGTTTGAAGAAGGCGATGAATTGTAGTGTCAACAGGAATAATTCCTGTTGTTCCACTCCACCATTCTTTTCCAAGTTTTTTAGTATGTTTCCAAAAATTACATGTTCGCATTTGTGAACCGTGAAGCATATACATTGCACGCATAAATTCACGCCAACCAATAACTTGCCGAACAAAACCTTCGACTGAGTTTAAGGGTGCTTTTCCTTGTTTGTATGCATCAAGCACTACTGCAACCACTTCATGCGGAGTAAGGAGTCCTATATTTAAATATGGAGTTAAAACACTATGATTAAGCTGTCCTTCGACTGAAGAAATAGCATCTTCAAACACCCCAAAATCATTCAATCGAGTTTCTACAAAATGAGACAAAAGACGCAGTGCACCCTCTCTTGTAATTGCATATGAAAAATTTGAAGGGTCGCCGTAGGCTCGTCCAAAATGTGTACTTACGTAGTAAATTGCTTCATCAATATATTTATTTTTCTCGCTATCTAAAAATAATGGTGCTTTGTATTCTTTTGGTAATTTCTTTCTATTTTCAGTATCAAAACTATATGATCCACCCACAGGAGTCCCGTCCTTTTCCATCAAAATAGCGAGGCGCTTGCGTTGCAAAAAAAGCCGTGTATTCTGACACATTTGTCATAAACATCGGAGTATCATATACGTGGCATACACATGCACTATTTTGCATATCTTTTTCAAGCCACGTGTCTACAAGCTCAACATAATGTATGTTTGTTATTTTTTCTTTTTTGAATAGTTGCGGGAGGTCTGTACGTGACATACTATCTTTACTCTCTATGTACACAACAGAATACCCTTTCTCAATAAGAGTTTTCTCATAGGCTTTCATACTCGCGCGATGCAACACAAGCTTATGTGCATGAAATTGTAATTTTCTAAAAAATAAAAAGTCTTCAATAACCCAGACCTCTCTTTCAAAGGCGAGAGCTGGTTGAATTTCAAATAACTGATGTGGAAAAATAAGAGTGATTGATTTCATGGTCCTATGTTACATTATTTATTTTTTCTTTCTGCATGCATTTGAGCAATATTTTACATATTGCCATTGATTACGCGACGCAAATCGTTTTCGATTAAAAAATATTCTGGCACACTTTGGACATATTTTTGACTCAGTATAAACACTATTTTTAGGATTAGGCATTAAAGAAGTATTTGTTGTCTATTTTTACCTGACCATTTTGCAATATATGCTTTGACGTCAAACTTTTTCTCGCACCCACTGCGAGCCATAAATCGAACTGTACCAAACACATTTCGAGTAAACCATGTTCTATCGTGCGTTCCCCCAATACTCCACGCAATACCCGCATAGCCATTTGGATCACGTCCGTCAAGCTCGTATGTATCATTTAAATAAATAGCTACTTTCATTGCGGTTTCTACATCTGGAGTCCATTCTAAAATTTTTTTCGCCCAGTACATACGCATGTATCCATGCATTTTTCCATGTAATACCATTTCACTTTGAGCAGCGTTCCACAAGTCGTCATGTGTATCTGCGTTTTCAAATTGCTTTTTTGTATACACATATTCACGCTTGTCTAAAGTATGGGCTTTATAGTTTTTTTGCGACCATTCGGGAAATCCAAGCACTGAATCATACTGTGCATTGTACAAACAAAAATTATCCGATAATTCTCGTCGCACAATAAGCTCTTCCAGAAATGCTCCTGAATGGTCAATAAGTTTTAATTCCTTTTCTATATCTACCGATGCTTTATTTTTGGAAGCATGCAGTATGTCGGTAATGGGCACACCAACTTTTTTTATTACATCAAGTGCAATACGTTGCGCACTTATCATGCCATAATGTAGGTATGGTGATAGGTCCGATTGTCCGTCCACATTTGCATCATTACGTACATCGGCGTACTTTTCTAATTTTGTATTCAAGAAAAAATCGAGTGTTTTGTTTGCTGCTTTTTCTCCTGCATTACACCAGATTATCTTTTCAGATTTTGTTTTTACTTTTTTTAGTATTGTATTCCAATCTATTTCTGGATCTTTTCCAACATACATATAGGAGTGAACTTTACTTATAGGAAATTCATCCATATACTCATTTACCAATCGATGTATTTTTGGACGAATAGTGTACGCAGCATATTCTTGCTTTTGTGAAGTGACCCATACTGGAATAATGTTGTGCGCATCGACTTCATACATGGCACATGGTGCATGTTTTGCGACGTACTCTTTCCATTCTCTTTGAATTCGCAGCGGTGAAAAGTCAGTCACAATACATGAAGCATTTTGTACACTGCAAAATTCTACAATATCGTACGCACTTTTTTTACCAACTTCATCAATCAATACAAAAAAAGGAATATGTTTTTTTTGTAACTCATTCTGTATTTCCTGAAGCGCATCTACTTTAAAATAAAGTTGTCGTGCGCCTCCACCCAAAAAAGACGTCACGAGATTATACACCACAATAAGCGGCACCTTTTTTTTAATCGCAATCTCTGAAGCATGTATCAGTGCCCAATTATCCTGTGTGCGCATGTCACGATCCATCCAATAGACTACAGGTCCTGTACCTATATTCTTCGTATTCAGCCCACGTACTCGACTTTGTATCATGTATATAGTATGCCATGTTTAGAAAAAGAGAAAAACTAGCCCACATAACTGTTTTTATTTTTCTTAAAACTTATTTTATAAAACATTTATTCGTTATATGCAAAAAATATTCTTAAACCAACTATCTAATTAATCTATTTTATCAGTAAATACCACTAATCGTTTTGTATAGCTTTTTTTTGTTTCCTCCCAGATACCAACACACGTAACCAAGTTTAGATATATGCCGCCATCATACGATTCAAAAACCTCTGGTGCATTAGCTTCAGCATCATAAACTCGACTCTTTCGAACAGTAAACGCAACAGACTCCCCTGTATTATCTTCAACATACACCATGTCCCCTATTTGTAGTTTTTCTAAATCATCAAATGCAACCACACCTGTTTTATACCCACTATGACCTCCTATGACCGCACTCCCTTTATTGCCTGGACTAACCCCTAGAGAAAACCACCCAACGTTTTGAGGATCTTTAGGTACACCCATAGCTCCACCAGATGTGAGACCTACATTTTCAACTATTAAATCAACTTGTATGCTGGGAATTTTTAATCGAACAGGAGTCCTTTTTTCCTCAGACGAAAAACTGTTTGTGGTTACATCCACCGCATCACTCTCTAATGAATTACTTGAAACTAATTTTTTATTGAAGCTACTGGTGGCAAATAGAAAAAGTAACAAGCTAAATACGAATATTACATATAGTGATACAGGTAGTTGTTTTTTTGAAAAATATTTCACTGTAAAGATTTTCTCATTTTACAGACTGAAAAGCCAGGCGAATAATCGCCTGGCTTTTCTTGTTTTTTTAGTTACTAGAACTATATTCTTACTAACGAGAGTTAATGAACGCTCTCGTACTATTTCCAAAGAATCCGGTTCCCATTTGCAAACCTAAAGGGGTTAGTATTTCTGGTCTATATGCCTCCTGGAATGACTTAAGGGCTGCTTTTGTGAGAGGTCCAAAAAAGTTTGTTTCATTTCCTTTTGAGCCTGAGCCACTTGAAGAAACCGTAAAACCATTGTTATTAAGATATTGCTGGAGTCGGAACACATCTTCGTTCCGATTACCCATAGTAAGATTACTATCAAAAGAACGTGCCATCGCGCTTACATTGTAGATTAGTGTTTGTCCAGATGATGCTACAAAGCTTGTACATCGTTTTCCGTCTACAATACTAAATACTTGACCTATAGGACAAACTACAGATGAAACAAAACTTGTACATCGCTTTCCGTCTGCCATATTAAATACATCACCCATTGGACAAACTACGGTCTGTGTATTTTGGGTGATTTGATTGTTTGACGTACCCGGATTGTATCCTGATGTATTGTTTGAAGTGCTAGTTAAGACAGGTGTTTGAGTCGATTCACTAGTTGAAGGTAAAGTAGTTGTAGGTAAAGTAGTTGTAGAAACTACTACTGGAGCTTGAGAAAAACTTACTTTAGTAACAATATTAGAATCTAGTGTTACCGCAGTCTGTGCAAACAGTCCACCCTTAACTGAAGCACCTGTTAGTAGATGGATTGCCGTTTGAGAAAGTACAATACCCTCAAAATGGGAATTTGTCCCGAGTGTAACTTGTCCAGCGACAACCCAAAACACATTCTCTGGTTTTGCACCACCACTTAAAATAACAGATTTTCCACCAGCCACATTAAGCCCTTGTGCTATCTGAAATATCCAAACATCATTTGCACTACCTGAAAGGGTAAGGTTTGTTGGAATTGTTACTCCAGTTCCCCATTTATATACACCTGGAGCAAGTGTAAGTCCTCCTATGTTTCCGGCGCCGAGCTCTGTAACAGTTGCCGCACGTCCCATAGCATCTACGTATGCAGTTTCCATGTTACTTATCGCTGTAGTGAGGTTAGTAGGTGTAGGAGATGTGTAGTTTGCAGCATATACTTTTCCAGTTACCTGAGCTGATGTTGAAAATATATTAGAACCATCTGCAATTAATCCGAATCCTGTAATGCTTGTTGCACCGATTGGACTTACTGCAATGTCTCCTGTCACCGCTGAAGTCGGAACAGTACTAATTCCTGATTTCGAAAGGATTACGTAATTACCGGCCATACCAAGATTTACCACCGCAGGACCAGCAGCATATACCGTAGCCCCTCCCATCAATACTACAAGTAGTACTGGAATAAAACTCGCTTTACTTAATTTTTTTATCATAAATTTTTTATTATTTTTTTAATTTACACATCACTAACACTCGACTACTAATTAGACTTCTGTTCTTTTGTTCGAGCCTTGTAGAGCAAGAACAAAGATATAATTAGACCTACAGAAATACTATTCCAAATAGTCGTGTTATAGTCAGGTCCAATTCCAGTATTTGGTAACTTAGGAGTAATAGTTGCCGGCGTAACAGTTGGCTGAACTACAACAACTGTGGCGTATGCAATATCAGTTACTGAAAGGTTGTTTGCATGCCCTGTCACAGTCGCAGTATTTGTTGTTGTATTTGTAAGGTACGAACTACATGTAAAACTCCAAGTCTCACTTGGCTCTAATAGATCATTGCGATTGACGTCTCCAGGATGGCCGATAACTCTAGCAGGTAGACCTGTACACTTGTCGTCAGTAATACTCACATCACCCAATGCTACTGTGCCAGGATTCGTGACTGAATATTTATATACAACCTTCCCAGGCGCAAGTAATACTAATTGATCTGGGACTTTTACAATGTGAATGAGTGGTGGCACTACCGATGCACCTACTACAACAAGTGCTTCTGCTGTATCAATCGCCGTAAAGACGCTCGTACGACCAGTTGCGGTAACAATATTTTTTGTAGTCTTATCAACCATAACAGCACATGTATATATCCACGTTTCCTTAACTTGAAGAATAGCATCATTATTTGTATCACCAGAAATAAACTTTACTAAAGTACAGGTATTATCAGCAACTGTGACAGTATTTATGTCTACTTCACCAATATTTGTAACTGTATATGTATATGTCACCAGCCCAGGGCCATTAGGTAACGCGAGAGGGCTTGGAACTTTCAATACGTTAATAAGTGGTGCGGGAACATAAGTTCCACTTCCTCCTCCACCACTACTTATTGACGCGGGTGGAGGATTATCATTGTTATTAATTGTACATACTGCAATATCCCCGACATCAAGCACTATTGTATTACTAGCTACAGCAGGGGCACCATTTTTCACACAACTAAACAACGATGCTGCGTACCCTGAAGGTCCCCCTGTTTCGGAAAGCGTATACGTGTCTGCTCTAAATGTTGCGCCACTAAATATAGTAGTAACTCCGCTTAGATTTGTGGGAGCGCCTCCAGTACCAACTGCATTTAACGTCCATGCGGTAGGAAGTGCGCTTCCACCATTATCGTTTGTGATAGTTTTGATAAGTGTAAGTAATGGAGGAGTATCGTCGTTAGTAATAGTACATGTCTTAACATCACCATTCGCAAGAGTTACAACTCCCGCAGCATTACAGTCTCCACCCCACACACTTGGTGTATAGCCTACATTTGTCTCGCTCATAGTATATATAGCCGGAGTTACAGTTGCCATAATACTACTTGTTGCTGATAACAAACCTATAAATAAAGGGAAATCAGAAATTATCTTTGAGCCACCATTGTCATTAATTACAGTTTTAATAAGTGTAATGTTTGCACTCGGTACTACCGCACAATTTTGTTTTGTAACAGTTGAATTATTTAATGTAACGGCACCATTGCGCGCTAAAAGCCTTCCGTTAATTGTCGATCCTCCATTGTCGGTAATCGATGTTAAAGAAAGAATGTTTCCAACAAACTGAGTTCCTGTGCCAAGTGTAGCTGAGCTACCCACTTGCCAAAACACATTACATGCTTGAGCACCATTAATAAGACTCACGGTTCCAGCTGCTGCTGTAGTAAGTGTTGAACCTATCTTAAAAATAAAAACTGCATTAGGGTCACCTTGTCCATCTAGAATAAGAGTACCTGTTAGTTGAGCTGAAGTATTGTAATTGTAAACACCAGCAATTAAGTTCTGTGTTCCGAGATCGAGTCCTGTAAGATCTGCAGTTGTTGGTTCACTCGCCGCAAATATATACGCAGCCGCTAAGTCTAGTTTAGCTTGATCTACTATAGGGCTCGCAGCGATGTAGTTTGTACCCGTTACTTCTATAGCTGTTACACCATTAGTAAAAGTTGGAGAAGATCCTACACTTCCCACAATCACCTGAGGTGGATTTGTGCTCACAATCCCAGATCCAGCCAAAACTGCAAAATTATCATTTTGAATAAAGATTGTGGCTACAGAAGCTGTTAGATGATTTGCCAGTGCTGGACTTATTTTTTTTGTAATAACTACATAGGTTATACCTCCCGCGAGCAAACCAATCATGAGTACAGGTAGGAGTAGTTTTGCGTTGAAAATCTTCATAGCTTTTTATTTAATTGTATTAGGCGAAGCTTTACTTAAACATTAATTTCGAATTCGGTGCGTCGGGCTTCCGAAAAGATTTAGATTTAACCGAAAATCTAAACCTGGGCTTCGTATGTATTGTTAGTGCAATTAGACAACTTACACTTACTATACTCCTATTTATCTAATAATCGCTATATCTAAATATTTTTTTTGTTTTATCCTACAGAGACATAGAAAATACATGTTTCAAAGATATGTATTTAAAAGCAACTATAACCTCTCTTATTTTTTCTTATCAGGTTCAAACATTACCTTCATTCTATCTCCATAAATATGGTATGGGAACAACAATTCTATTAATGAATATGCGTTACCATGGGTAAATAATCTCTGAAGAGAGTACCTCTCATCATCTTCTTTTTTGTTCTCATAATCTTCTTCGCCTGAAACCCACACACCTGCTTCTTCTTTTGGTAGAAAGATTTGAACTTCGCGCATTCGGTCAACACTCTCCCTATCTTTGTGTTTTATATAAAACTTACACAATCGTATTTGTCCACCACCACCAACACCAGAGCTTGTTATCCCTTCTCCGTTTTGAGGTAAACCTTTAAAAAGGTTTACCTCAACATTATCACCTTTTATTTTAGCCTTTTTTACAAGCTCAGTTATCAAATTATGTACAACAAGATGTGCTTTATATGTTTCTATTGATTTTCCTTTTCCATCTGTCATAAGACACGGTGTAACTCTTTTTTCTTCAACCATATCTTCTTTAGCATCCACGTCAAATACATATGTCTCTCGATAAATATCATTGTATGGACCTTTTTCTGTAAAATTCCACTCATCTCGCACAAGCACCTTTCGAAGTAACGACCGCATCTCTTTTGGATTTCTTTCAATAATCACTTTGAAAGGTTTGCCTTGTAACACGATTGTTCTGTTTGTTTTCTGCAAAGGCAGCAAACTATTATCCTTTATCTCTAATTCTGCTTCTAGATCATCAAGTGGTTCAATGCCTTTTCTCTTAATATCTTCATAATATTTTTTGACTTCAAACAACATATGCACGAGTAACAACTTTCTTTGTGCTTCAAACTTTATTTGTTTATCTGCAATACTCTCAGTGTTTGAAAACGCTAATTTTACAATTCTCTCAAAGCTTTTATCTTGAACTTCGTTTTTATGCGCAAGGTACGCAAGCGACGGTGGTACTTTTGTCTGGTTTTGCAAATCAGAAAAAAAAGCATCTATTTCATCTCCTAAAAATCGAAAGGATTCTTGTGTTTCACTATTGATATACATTTCTTGCTTGAAAAACGTGATAATATCTTCTTCATTAAAATCCGTATTCTTTTCAATTTTTAGAACTCGTTTTAGGAGCCGACCACTTGCCCTACGTCTATTTTGGTTTTCAGCATACAAATACTCATTGTATAAATAAAGAACTTTCGACATTTTATACAAAGTGTCTATGTGGGGGTTACCTTCAAGAAGCGGAATTAGTTTTTTATCAAAATCAAATCCAAACATAACAGGAAACATCATATGTGCAGTAGGAAATCCCTTACCATCTTGTGTTTCTTTGTTTGGATCAATACCCAAGTCAGAGAGGACGTCTTCCACGCTTGCAAAACGTAACGTCGACTGCACATTTTTGTACCCACCAGATATCGTCACAATATTTTGCTTCCAAAAAGCTTGAACTTTTTCAAACAATATCTCTACACTTTCGTTAGTTTTTCCCGAAGAAAGTCGTTCAGACTCAAGTGAAAGTACAGCTATCTTATTTCTTAAATTTTCATCAACAGTCCCAAAACCAATACGCAATACTGTTTCAAAAATATGTACTTTACTTTTTATCTCAGCATATTTTGATTCAACAAGAAGTTCGTTTTGAAGTTGTATTATTTCACTTGTACTAGCAAATGTTTCTACTTTATTTCTTGTTATTTCATTTCTATTCAAACTATCCAAAATACTTCCTGATCCAAAAGTACCTTCTGAAAAAAGATGCTGCAAATCTTGTAAATCAAGATTTGCGAAGCTTCCTATTTTGTCGACTTTATTATCGAGTGGATATGGTGCATCGTATTTTGGTGCAAATAGTTTTCCTAAAAAAAACGTAGACTTTCTTCCTGATTTAGCACCATAATGCATAAATTCATATGTTTGTGTTGTTTCCAATTGTTCCAAATCAATAATGAGATGTGTTTCTTCAAGAACCTCTCTTTGGGCAGCTTGTATTGGATCTTCGCCTGTTTCAATATTTCCACCAATAGGCATTATCTGATTAGGGTTATTCGACTGACTGTTTTTTTGAATTAAAATGAGACGGTTAAGATTGACATCTTCTAAATCAGAATCACTTGTTATAGACTCTGGGGCAATCGGTTGCAAAAGAAACACACGTACAACTTCTTTAAATTCCACGTTTTCTTTTCGTTCTACAGGTGGGTTTTTTTCAGGCGACGGAAACATTTTTTTATATATGTAGTATAGCAATAAAAGCGCCTTGAGGCGCTTTTATTTTATTTTTATTTGTAAATTACTAAGGAGTAACTGACCAATCCCTAAGCCACATTTTCATTGTTACAATTTCCGCTTCCTGCGCGGCGATAATATCATTCGCAAACTTTACTAATTCTGGACGAATTGTTTTGTCTTCTAAAAGAAGTTTTGCCATATCTACTGCACCTTGATGATGAGGAATCATATCTGTAATGAAAGTTTTTTCAAGATCTTTTCCTGACTTACCTTTCATATTTACAACCATATCCATCATCATTGAGTCCATGCTCATATTTTCGTTATTCATCATCATCATCGAACCATCTTGCATCATGTGTCCGCCACGCATGTTACCCATCTCAACTTTTGTCTCATTTTTATTTCCATACAGCCACACAAATATCACGACCAAAATAGATGCTAATACAAGCGTTGTGATTTTATAGTTTATTTTCATAGTTTTAGATTAAAGAAATAATGTGAGAAATATTACATAGTCATATTTCCCATTTGTAGATACATAAGAATCATATAGAGTGCCATAAGTGCCATAAAAACATTTTCGAAAAGTGTTACTTTTGTCATAGGAACATGAAATACCATCCCTAGGCACGCACACGGTATTTCTTCTTTAGTATTCAACGTTTTCCATACCCCATATGTTCCAATAGACATAATTACAAAAGTAAACAAGTCTCTATACACTCCTCCTACATATAAGAAGTACATAATACCTAGTCCAATTTCTATAAACGGATATAGGTAGGCATATGTTTTTGACTTCATTGCTAGAACATCATATGTCGCGTACGCTTCGGCAAAGTTTTTTAGATTCACCGCTTTGAATAAACCAAAAACAAAGAAGAAGTATGCCATAAAAAGCATCATTATATTCATTCCTAAAAAGTTTGACTGCATATACGCAGTTCCCGCAACGAGAATTGCAATGACGCCAAAAATTGATATAAGTGGGAGAATTTTTTGAAACTCAGACTCTTGAACTTTATAAACATTTTTAATTGCACCTTGTTCTTTGTGGTGATCGCAATAAAAATGCGTCACTCCATTAATATACTTTTTGAATGTTGCATCCATACTACAAAGTTCACACTTATTTGTATCCATATATGTTTAGTTATGATTAGATCTGGTTATTTCTTCATGATGACCATCACCAGGAACATGAGAAATAAGACTTGCTCCCACTGTTGAAAGTAGAATATATATAGCAAGACTTATAATTGCAATCGCGATAATAGACTTTTGGGTTATAACTTTCTCAAAATCTTTGTAGCCTAGAGAAATGAAGGTTACTATCAAACCAAGTGATAACAAAATTGAACTGTATGCGGGATTATCAGAATAGTGCTGTATTCCACCAGAAAGCATTCCTGTTCCAAATGAAAGTAAAATAGCTAAAAATAGAATGTTCCATCCTACCTGTATGTTTTTTATTTTGTATTCTAAATAATTTCCTAAAACAGTAAGGAAGATACCTGTAGCGATCAAACTCACATATTTTAAACTACTTCCCCCAAGCGTACCAGCATGAACAATGGATCCAGAAACAAGCGCAATACCAAGATACTTACTAACGTGAATCAAAAATGCATATTTTAGTTCTTTATTCATAAATTACTTTCTTTTCAATTTGTAGACCTTGATGATTTCTTCCTGCATTTTCTTCAGACGACCTTTACTAACATTTTCATGTAAACAATGTGCCAAATGACTTTGCAGCATTTCATCCTCAAGTGAAGCTATTGCACTCTTAATAGCGCTTGTTTGGGTAATAATATCTATACAATACGTATCATTGAGTATCATCTTTTCAACTCCGTTTAATTGTCCTACAATTCGTTTTAATCGACTAACTATTTTTTTATTATTTTTATGTATACCATGCATGAAAATAATAATATACCCTACTAGGGTATATGTCTAGAGGCCACCAATTAATTTACTTCTTATGACTAAAAACAAAAACATCCTGATGATATCTCAGGATGTTTTTTTATTTTTTAAAAACTACGATTTAAAATGATCGCGGATTTCAAAGAGAAGCCAACCTCCCATAAGGAAACTCAGTGCTCCAGAAACCAAAGAAGATACAGCACTAGCTCCAGTATACATAGACGACGTAGTCCCAACCGCACCGATTACAGAAACAATAGTAGAAACAACACCGATTAAAAGTCCGTAAAAAATATAATTCCAACCTTTTTTCATCTTTGCTTTAAGCGGATTAACAGCAAGAAGTTGTAAAACAACTGAAAAAATACCAAGAAGTACTGTAAAAAAGGTTGTGACTACCCAAATACTACCGGTGAAAAGTGCTGGAATTGCAAGAAGTGTCGTAAGGGCACCAGCACCTAAAAGTACAAGAAGTCCAATAATACCAAAAATAAGCGCGAGCCACGGCATAATGTCTGCTATTACTTTTCGCCCATTTTCAGGAATATGTGGAAATTTTGCAAAAAATGGCAGGAGTTGGGCTTCAAAACCATGTGCAGATTTTAGTAAACTTTCTTTTGTTTGATTTGTATGTGTTTTATTTTCCATTTTCTTATTATACCTTTTTTACACACAATCACTCTCTTTTGTTATACACATCTGTTACAATATATATATGGATCAAGAAAGTCTTTCATGGCAAGCTTTAGAGTACGAACATCGCCCAAAAACAGCCGACTGGTTTTGGATTCTTGGCACAATAACGCTTTTAGGTGCCGGACTGGCATTTTATTTTGGTAGCTTTTTTTTCGCCGTTTTTATACTTATTTCAGGACTTGTCATTGCACTTCATGCAAATATTCCCCCAACACTTCATTCATACAATATGCGCGAAGACGGTCTTGTGCGAGACAATCTCTTATTCCCTTTTAGAAACATTAAAGGTTACACTATTCACAAAGACCCACTTGGAAACCTTCTTCTTTTGGACATAAAACGTGTTTCATTTCCTATTCTCACCATTCCACTCGGTAACGTTGACAAAGACTGGATTCGGCAAATATTTCAAGCAAAAGGAATAAAAGAAGTAGAACTTCAAATTCCATTTGCCGAGCGCCTAATGGATGTATTTGGTTTTTAGGTTTCCTACTCTATTTATTAAAAAGCCAGTATACTAGACGCATATGGACCAAAATAATATTGAAAAAATACATATGACTGCGCCGCAAGACCAATTTAATTCTGAATGGATTATTACGTTAATACTTGTTATCTTATTGGGAGGACTTGGAATTCATCGTTTTTACAATGGTAAAATCGGTACAGGAATTCTTATGATTATTACTCTTGGAGGGCTTGGAATCTGGGTACTTATTGATATTATTATGATTGTTCTTGGTAAATTTACCACCAAGCAAGGTAAACTCATTACAATTAAAATTTAATTAATTGTCTCTATAAAAAAGCCACTTTGTGGCTTTTTTATATATGTGCTCTCGGCAGGAATCGAACCTGCATTTCTCCCTTCGCAGGGGAGTGTCCTATCCGTTGAACGACAAGAGCGTTTTAGCCCCTAGATACTACAACAAAAAGACCTTTTTTACCACCCTAATATTTCTTGTAGTGCTATACTTATGTGTAATGAAGCAATTCACCGTTATCTTTCCTATATGTAAAGTAGACGATACGATTTTTATACTTTTAGGCGAACAGCCGCTCGGGAGGCCGCTCGCAGGATATGTAAATGGTTATGGTGGAAAAGTTGAAGATGGAGAAAATATTATTGATGCTGCAAAAAGAGAGCTCTCCGAAGAGTTGGGTGTCCAAACAGATAACATCACTCAGATTGGAACAGTTTTTCATGGTAAAAAAGAAATTACATTTTTTATAACAGAAATTGAAAAAATAACATACGTAGATAGTGTAGAAATGATTAATAATAGATGGCACAATTTATCAGACGACTCGTTTGTTTCAAAAATGATCCCGGGAGACAATGTTCTCGTTCACTATCTCCGTAGCCTCGCGCTGCGGTTTTTTAATAAAGAACTATTACAATTATTTACGATATACAAAGAAGGAAAAGAAATTCATGAAGCAACACAAGCCATTGATAACCCGCTCAAATTTTTAAAATAACAAAACCCCTCGTGTCCTTGCGAGGGGCTTTTGATCATATGTCTGCTTGCTTCCTGTCGGACATTCGATCCCAAAGGCGTGCTGAGATTTTCTCCCAGACCGGGCGAAAAATTTGAACAATTGGACGAATACTACCGTTAACTTTACTCTGAATAGGATGCTTTCGCACACAATGTTCGGTGTACGAAGTCGAAACAGCCTCTGTAGCTGAAAGAGCAATCCCCACGTGGAAATGTGAGCGTGGATCACTCTCAAAAACCATTGCACCCCAAATAATCACGTCCCCTGGTTCAACAAGGGCATCAACCGCAAACTCTTCAACTAGTCCATTTGTCCAAGATTCCTCAAGCAAGGTCACAAGTCGACCAACATTAATGTCGGTCGAATGAATGATGTTGTAGGGCACAAGCATACAACTAACAAACCATGCACAGGCGTACTCACCACCCTGAAGACAATAACTCTGACCATCTTCATTTACAATAAACAACGTATTGTACACCGTTGAACCAATTACTCGCTCAATGGCGGCTACAAGACTCTCTTGTACTAAAAACATTACATTTCTCCCTTTTTAAGATGTTATCTATTCCTATCAAACAAAAAGCTTTTTGTAAAATAACAAAGCCACTTTCGGGGCTTTTGCTATTTGATCTTTGCAATTGCTTTTGCGAGTCGAGACTTCTTTCGTGAAGCAGTATTCTTCTTGATCACTCCTCGTTTTGCCGCCTTATCGAGTGCTTTGTACGCTGCTTTAAGACCTTTTTCTGCGTCAGCTTTTTTACCAGCTACAACGAGTTTAGAAACTTCTTTTACAGTTTCTTTCATCACCTTCTGTCGTCGAAGATTCATACCTCGTTTGCGGTTACTTTGTCGAATTGCTTTTTTAGCTCCGGTTTTTATTGCCATAAATATAGTTGTTTTATACTACCACAAAATGACTAATTCGCAACAATGTCACCCGTCATTTTATTTTCTACATACTTTCTTGCTTCAGCAAACATAAGAGTGAAATCATCATTTACAAGAAAGAAATCTACTTTCTGGGACTCTTCAGCAACAACTATTTCTTCTTTAGCGTTATGAAGCCGTGTCTGAAGCGTTTTTTCGTCATTCTGGGCACGCTTACGCAAGCGACTTTCAAGTACTTCCATTGATATCGTCCGTAAGAAGAAAATATGCACGTGCGGATATTTCTGCTTTAGTGTGATGGCACCATGTATATCAACACTAATTATTTTGAGTCGTGAGTCCAAACCCTCGAGCTCGTTTTTTGGTGTTCCCGACCAATCGCCATGCACACATTCTGTTTCTGCAAAAAAATTTTTTTCTTTGAGAGTAAAATATTCTTCTTCGCTACAAAAATAATAATCTTCCATATGACGTTCACTGTCTCTCTTTTTCCGAGTCTTATAGGTGACTATTTTTGAGGCGAATGGATAGAGTTTAATGAGCTCATGAATAAGAGTCGTTTTACCAGCTCCAGAAGGACCAACTACAACAAGAAGTCCATGTGGAACATCTTTATTTTTAAGAGTATATTCCATACTCTATGCTACCGTACGGGTATAAATAGTCAAACATAAATAGTTTTTACTTTGTATCTTTTTCAATTAACTCTTTCAACACTTGATTTACATCTATCTTACGTGCACCTTCCTCAATAGCCCCAAACATACTCTTAATCATCTTTTGGATTTCAGAATGCTTAATTTCAATAATTATCAATTCATTCATTGCTACTAAATATACCGCTTCTCCAAACATAAATATTTGCCCTGCATGGTTAAAAAACTTTTCTTCTATTTCATATGTAGCAGCAGCACGACCCATAAATTCTTCCGCCCACGATTTCCCCCACGATTCGTACTGATGTGGGAACCAATTTTTAGGTAAAATTCCTTCAGCAATCATGTTATTATTTTTTATACTTTTATTTAGGGTATTTATCTCTTCTGCTGTAACTACATTTTTCCATCCTTGAGTCAGCGCGGTGCCTTGCATCATAAAAAAGCGTTTATTTTTATGTTTCGTAAATAATTCAAACAAAAGTGCTCGTATTGCTTCTTTGCCCCGATGAAATACTACCAAACTGTCCACTGTCCCATGTTCTATTTCTTGCCTACCATCTTGCAACCCCAAAAGCACCTTCTTTGCTTCATACAACTTTTCATTTAAAGTTCGAGCATCAGCTAGCCGCCATTTCTTTTTACCTTCTACTATATATGTCTCTATCAAACCACGCTTTTTGAGCTTTTGGAAAATAGCATACACGGATACACGGCTTATTTTTGTAGCTGCAAATATACCAAGCGGTGTGGTAATCCCGGTGGACAGAGCGCGTAAGACTTTCTCTTCTTTAGTCGACAAATCTAGTATTTTAAGTTTTTTTTGTAGTTCCACACTATAAATATAGCATGTGTGTCAAAATATGTACAGTTTTTATTACATATTTAGTGTTGAAAATAGCTTATATTATAAGGACACAGTTAGAATAAGTAGTTAATGTAACACATCGATTTAACTGTCAATGATTTTTAGTGTATATTGTTTACATCAAGCAGCGAGGATAGACGCTCAAAGCCTGATGCAGTTCTTTATACAATTAATAAAAATGAATCGGACATAGCAACTTCTTTTGTGGACAGGCATGAGTGTGGAACACATAGGACATTCTACACTTACTCCTATTCATAAATGGAGAACGTTATGTCAACGATTTATATAAATGTGTTCACAGTGGTCAGAATGAATGGTCAAAATGTAGTGCTGGTAGAAGAGCTAGAAGAAATTCGATCTAAAAAAAAGGGGCCCTACCGCCAGACCAACGGTCCACTTACTTTTAAAGCCAGGAGGGTGAAGCAAATAAGGACTAGACACCATATAAAAATGGTAAAAGTTGAATGGAGCTCGAGAGGGTCGTGGACTGTAGAAACCAGTAAGAAACCTGGTCAGAAAAGAGTTGTGGTTCTACAGCACGAGACCAATTTAGACTTCTCATCAACAAGGGAGACACGGGGGGAGTTCCGACGACGAGGACTCATAGAAGAAAGGTATTATGGATGAGGCGCCGCGTGGTAGCTGGATGCTGCCACACTTTCCTTGAACTTCTAAAATAGAATATTTTCCGGGGACAAAAATCCTCGAAAGCTGTGACCAAGTTAAATCAAGCAACTGATACTATGTTTGTAAAAACATTATCAGTTCATTATTTAAATTTATTTTGCTTAGCTAAACGGAGGAAAATTTCCCTCTAGTCACTAAGATTTCAAAATAAGTCCAAAATAATTTTTGATTTAACCCAGTGGGATTTCGCACCCTTTCCATTTATGGAGAGACATGGTGCGCCCGAGTCACAGTAATTGTTTTCAGGAAATGCGATCGGAGATTAAAATAAGCACTTGCTTATTTGTCTTTAGATAGCATGCAGTACCTGAATTCCGCAGTTGATGGTCTGCGTCAAGAAAACCATCACTCTTAATTCTCAAAAAAGTACAATGTGTACCGATTTGAGATCTTTATCAAGTGTTCAAGTAAAAAGTTTGAACACTTGCAGAGAATAGTTCTTTTATAAGATCTTGGGATACTGCTTTAGTACGTCATTTTTTATTTTTTGAAAGGACTATATACATATAATTTTGTGTATGGAGTCCTTTTAGAAAGTGGAGAGTGTCATGAAAAAAGTACCTCGCAGTATTGAGGGCGTCTTCATCCGTTATGAAGATAATGAGGCATTCGCAGTCATCGAAACACGTAAATGTGAGCGGTGGCTCGAGGTAGGTATACCCGGCACACCTAAGCTTGTTAAGGGAGATGTAGTGCGAGTGAACAACACATCCAGCCTCGCCGCACATTGGCAGAACGTAAAGGTTGAGGAGTCTGACGATCCTGAAGCAGAGCATTACAGTAAGGTTCATCAAAGGAAAATCTACTACATCATGGTTTGGGGGTGTATATGGGTGAATGGTAAACTTTTTTTACTTGAGGAATGAGAGACCGACTCTTTTTGGTCACCCCGCACAGAAATGTGCGGGTATTTTTTTGCTTGGGGCTTATGTTACAATACTCATATGATTAGCTATCTTCGGGGAAATGTGCTCGCTTTGAGTGAAAAATACTGCATTATTGATGTGCAAGGTGTGGGCTATAAAGTGGCACCTTCGCCAAACACGCTCCCTATGCTCACTGAAGGTAAGGAATGCACACTATACATTCACACCGCGGTGCGTGAAGACGCGCTCGACCTTTTTGGATTTATATCTGCTGACGAGCAACGTTTTTTTGAAGAGCTTATTTCTGTGTCTGGAGTGGGGCCACGTAGTGCACTCGGCATTGTAGGACTTGGCTCAGTGCGCGACTTGCGGACAGCAATTGCAAACAACGACGTTCACTACCTTACAAAGGTATCTGGTATAGGTAAAAAAACAGCCGAGAAAATTGTTGTAGAACTTAAAGACAAACTTGCAGCCCGCGCAGATACTGCTTTTGCAAATCAGAGTAGTCATAGCGAGCTCATAGATGCCCTTCAAAGCCTTGGGTATTCTCTTTCTGATATACGCCCCATTCTCAATCAGGTTGGCGATGGTAGTACTAGCGAAAAGTTAAAACAAGCACTCAAACTTCTTGCAAAGTAATTTCTTTCTATGCCTGAGCTTCCAGAAGTACAAACAACAGTAAATGGAATAAATGAAACGTTGCAAGACGCAGTGATTGCAGATGTTTGCCATAATTGGGAACGAATGTTTCGTGATAACTCATATGCAAAAGTACGAAAAATAGTTCGTGGCGCAACAATAAAAAACGCTAGTCGGCGAGGTAAACACATTCTCATACATCTTAATAATAAACACAGTATTATTGTGCATATGAAAATGACCGGACATTTGATGGTGGGGATATACAAGAAAACAAAAATAGGGTTTGTACCTGCCGACAACACATCTCCACTCGCAGACCCATTTAATCGATTTATTCACGTTGTGTTTTCCTTGCAGGATGGTCGCTCGCTTGTGTTTTGTGACGCGCGGAAGTTTGGAAAAATTTCTATCGAGGTTACAGAGCATTTACCCCACTCTCCCCTTCTTTCACATTTAGGCCCTGAGCCGCTCGACGCAAACATAACAGCAAGTATATTTGCCAAGTGCATACAAAGTAAACCAAAGGCGAAAATAAAATCTGTGTTACTTGACCAAAGTGTTATTGCAGGAATTGGGAACATTTATTCAGATGAGCTTTTATGGCTTTCAAAAGTTCATCCAGAATCACGTGTTCAAAATATTCCACACACACTCTTCTCTATATTATTTAAAAATACTCAGACAGTGCTCCTGAACGGCTTAGAATTTGGAGGCGACTCTACCTCAGACTACAGAAACATACATGGTGAATCAGGAGTCTCACATAAACACCATCAGGTATATCAAAGAAAAGGCAAAAAGTGTCTACGGCGTGGATGCACAGGTATTATTGAACGAATAGTGGTTGGAGCACGGAGCACTCACTTTTGCCCCATTTGTCAGGTACAATACTAATATGGCTATATTTGCATTATTCATACTCATTGCATTTTTTGCACTCTTTTTTATATTCCACGACTTTCTAGGCTCAATTCTTGGAGTACTCACTATTTTTATTCTTGCTTGGTTTTTGTGGTATGCAACAGGTGGTGTAGAGCGATTTGAAGACAGTAATCAAGGAATCTTTATTCGTCCCATAAATGACTACAAAGGTTTCGAAACGTATGGAGAATTTCCACAGATTCCACTTGGAACCTCCACTCGGAGATAGTTTAAAAATCACGCAATCTAAACAAAGTAATCGCACCCGAGATAGCAACATTTAAAGACTCTTTCTTCCCTATCATTGCAATCTCAATACATATATCGGATTGCTTAAGGACTGTTTTTGAAACACCTTCAACTTCTGCGCCTAAAATAAGAAGTGTTGGTTTTGTTATCTTAAAATCTATATAATTAATTGAGTTTTTTGTTTGCTCAAGTGCCACAATTTGGAAACCATTCTTTTTATACTCTTTTATAGTTGGTGTAAGATTTTCTACTTGTTCCCAGGCAACTACTTTTTCTGCCCCAAGAGAGATTTTTGCAAAGTCTTTTCGTGGTCGTTTAAACCGATCAAGTGGTGCGGGTGTAATACCACCTAGAATTATTTTAGAAACACCCGCACAATCTGCAGTGCGAAAAAGTGATGCAACATTTTGCACACTGCGGACATTGTCGAGGACCAGAATTAAAGGGTGATGAAACATCTTTCTATCAGAACATAAAACTGGAAATTTTCAAAAAAATATGTAATAATCCCCTGCAATGCCCCTATAGCTCAGCTGGTAGAGCAACAGCCTTTTAAGCTGATGGTCGTAGGTTCGATCCCTACTGGGGGCACAAAAAGAGACTCTAAAATTAACACACCTTCAATCTATGCCAGATCGTAAAGGAACATACTCAATTGAAGAAATAAAGTACGGATTTGAAAAGTTCTTAAAAGAAAATGGACACTATCCAACATCGCCCGAAATAGATTTATGTATATACCTACCATCTTCCAAGCAGATGCAGCGAAATTTTGGAGGAGTTACAAAAGTAAGAGAGAAAATTGGCTTACTTGATACTAATCTAGGGGTTGGTAAATTTCGCACTATAATTGCTTACGAAGCAAATAAAAAAGGTTTTGATTCTGAAAGAAAACTCGAAAAAATACTTGTAAGTCATTTCGGTGAGCCATTTGTGCACATTGAAAAACCAATTAGTACACTAAATAAGCGCAGGTTTGATTTTTTTATTTACGCAAAAAAGTCAAACTTTGGTGTTGATGTTTACTACCCTTCAACAAAAAAAGACAATCAGAAAAATATTAATATAAAAATTAACAACTATATTAATACAACTGAACAAATTTACTTTGTACTCGCTAACGACTCCACACCTCAATTCATACTTGATGAAATAATGGAAACTAAAATGAAGTTACTTCCGAGAAATGTAAAACTAGTCACTGTAGGTAATTTTATTCAGTTAGTAAAGTAAATGGAGCCTTATGTTTAATAATGATTTAATTTTAGCAAGAAGTTTTAAAAATGAATTTGAGACAATATATAAAGTATCAGATTATGAGAAATATCTTAAACAAGAAGATATTGTAAAAAAGAAAAGTATAGCTGATTTAATATACCATCGATTACATGGAAGATATTTAAAAGTTTTCACTTTTGATAATAGTGAATTTACAAAAAAACATAAGAGTGGCTTTTCGATCATGGCAAATTGTTGTCTTTTAATTGAGACACTTATTTCTTTTCAAAATGGATGGCCGACCACTGAGAATAAGTCTGCGGAAGCTTTTAAGTTATTTTTTACACAAAATGAAAACTTTAAAATCAAGGAAAGTGATAACTTTTATAAAAATATTCGCTGTGGAATATTACACCAAGGAGAGACTTATGGTGGATGGATGGTGGTCAGAGAGGGAAAATATAAAGAAGGTAAGAAAATAAATGCTAATGAGTTTTTGAAAAAAGTTGATAAGAGCTTAATGTCGCATAAAGAAAAACTAGTGAAAAGTGATTGGGATTCTGAAATTTGGAACAACTGCAGAGTAAAAATGCGTTCAATTATTAAAAACTGTAGCTAAAACTAAACCTTGGTATACTTCAATACAAACTGCTCAAGGGCAACCTCAAAATCAAGCTGACCACGATGAGCTTTGTGAGTCATCTCAAGTAACTCTCTCAGCATTTCATCACATTCTTTTTTTGAAAACTTCACAGATGCACTTTTAAGCTTTTTATATACAAACGGATGGAGTCCGGATTCTGCTTCGCTCGCACCAGAAAAAATAAGTGTCATATTTTTTATCTGGTACCACAATCCCCCATGCACTTCTTCGGGTGGTTTTGTTGCAAGTTCATCGTGCAAAGCTACAAAGGCTGCTTTTTTTTCTCTACGCAGAAACGCATCGGCAAGCACAAAAGATGACATTTCGCGTTCCTTTATAGATTTTATTTCAATAATTTCTACCTCTGCTTTTGCACAAATATCTTTTTGCTTTTTTAATAATTTTGAAACCTGTGCAATAAAAATATTTTGTGACTGCGAGAATATTTCTATATTTGAAAATAAAAACTCATAAACATCTTCATCGAGTTCGCGGATTACGTACATAGATGAGTCCCCAAAAAGATCTTGCGCCGATACAGCCTCATGTAGTATTTCAATTGAAGGAATATCAAAATAACTAGTAGTAGCAACAGCAAAACCGTTGTTCTGTATTATTTCTTTTGTTTTTTTATCAAGTAAGAGCGCGTCCATCCCCGCAATAACTGTAAGCATATCTTAAAAAAAACGTTTTACTTTTTTTGTATACGCTCTGTAATGATGCTTCATCTGAGAATCTTCGTGGAGTATATGTTCTTCTTCTGTAACCACAACAGTTCTTGCAATTAAATAAAATACTATCGAGCTTACAAGAATAATAGCTGAGTTTATAACGAGTGATAGTCCAACCCCAATAAGTACCATGCCGGTGTATCCTGGATGACGCATATACCTGTAGGGTCCAATAAAAAAATCAACAATATTATCATCGGATGCTCTAATATCTTTGCGAATCGTTTTTGCACTTCTATGTGCGGTGTAGAGTAAAATACTTCCCAAAGCAATAAGTATCAACCCTGCTTTTTCAGCCCATGCAGCTGAATACATACTACTTGGAAAAAATGAGTCGAGAATAAGCGATACAACCATCACAATAATAAACAAACTTGGTACGTAGATATTAATATTTGCTCGCTCCGTATTTCGTACATGATTACTCATATATGCATTATACACCTATAGATCGCCCCATGTATGGCCGCTTTCAGCAGATACCAAAATAGGAATAACGGCGCTTTCATTTTTGTGTTTTACAAGTACTTGTTCCATGGTTGGAACAATAATCTGTTTGGCTTTTTCTATATACCCATCTTTGACTTCAAAAATAAATTCATCATGAATTTGCAGAAGCGGCCGTATAGAATCTTGAAGTCCTTCTTTCTTAAGAACCTCCATAATATCAATAAGCGCAATGCGCATAATATCGGCATTTGTTCCTTGGATCGGAGCGTTGATCGCCATACGTTCACCTTGTGCTCGAATGAATGGCAGTGGTGAGCGAAGCATTTTTAATTGTCGACGGCGACCAAACAATGTTTCGGTATAGCCATTTTTTCTTGCTTGGACTTTTACATCTTCAAGGTATGCCATAAGTGTGGGAAATGTCGCTTTATACGCATCATAAAACTCTTGTGCACTTTTGCGATCACTTTGTAAGTTTACTTTAAGTGCGTTTACCCCCATACCGTACAGAATTCCAAAATTCAAAATCTTAGCAACACGCCGTTGATCTTTTGACACTTCACTCATTGGAACAGAAAATACCCTCGCAGCAACAGATGCGTGTGAGTCTTCACCTTTCTTAAATGTTTCAAGTAGATATTCGTCACTAGAGAGAATAGCCGCACACCGCAACTCAATTTGCGAGTAGTCACACGAAAGTAGTGTAAACCCTTGCGCAGCCACAAACCCTTTACGAATAGCCCTACCATGATCTGTTTTAACGGGAATGTTCTGCAAAGCTGGATCCTTCGATGAAAAGCGTCCTGTAGCCGCTCCTGTGTGCAAATAATGGGTATGCACACGATCTTCACTATCAATAAATTTTGGAAGTGGATCTATGTACGTAGAAACAAGTTTTTGTATTTCTCGATAATTAAGAATCTTCTGAATTATCGAGTGATGCTCTTTGAGTGACTCAAGCATGTCAGCATTAGTACTTCGTGCTCCACCAGCAGTCTTTTTTATTTTTTCCCCCAAATTAAGTTCATCGTACAAAACTTCACCTAGTTGCTTAGGAGAGGTAATCAAAAATTCTCTTCCAGCAAGCTTCCAAATTTCTTTCTCAAGTGCATCGAGCTCTATGTGATACTTTTTTGAAAGAGATTCAAAATATGGAACGTCGATTTTAATACCCACATTTTCCATTTCTTCTACAAGAGGAATAAGTGGCTTATCTACATTTTTATACAAATGAAAAAGTGTTTGTTCTCGAGATAATTCTTTCTCTAAAAATTCAGTTGCTTCGGGTAAAGTATTTACTTTGGCATACGTAAGAATTTCTTCTAAACTTGGATCTGTTTTATCTGAATCAAGTAAGAAAACCATCGCTTGAGCTTCCTTAAACTCATGTGTATTTTCATATGTTGCTTCTTTTTTTGGAGATTTTGGAAGTGTGTTTTTTTCTTTATTATTTTTTGTTGCACCGTCGCCTGATCCGAGTTCAGAAGCTGTCTTTTCTTTTCCAAGTAAAAGTGTTTTTGGTTTTAAAGTACGGAATTCCAAAATATCAAAAAGTGTAGAAAGTTTTTCAGGAACATACCCTTCAAACCAACTTTTAGAAATATCAGGTGTTTCTATTGGTGCGTCGAGTCGTATAGTGGCAAGTGTTTTAGAAAAAAGAGCTTCTTCCTCACCTTCTTCTAAGAGTTTCACTATGCGTTCTTTTATTCCTTTGTCTAAAAATTCCTGCCTATTTTTCTTGAGCACTTTATACATTTTTTCAATTGTTCCAAAATGAGTTAGAAGTTCTGTTGCGGTCTTTTCTCCAATGCCTTTTATGCCGGGAATATTATCCGATGGATCTCCTGCCAATCCTTTGTAATCCGGAATCTGATCTGGTAAAAATGAGTACCGCTCAAAGACTTTTTTCTCGTCAAACATTTGCGTTTCTTGTATTCCTTTTTTCAAGGTATACACACGGACTTTTGTTCCGTCGATAAGTTGCATGGTGTCCATATCACCTGAGACAATAATAATCTCAACGTCTTTTTGTGTTTCTAGTTTTTCAACAAGTGTTCCTATAAGGTCATCGGCCTCAAATCCTTCAAGTTCAAAACGTGGGATGCTAAATGCATCAAAAACATCTTTAGCACGAATGAGTTGTGTAATAAGTGTGTCATCTGTTTGTTTGCGAGTACCTTTGTATGCATCATATGCAATGTGCCGAAATGTTGGCTTTGGAAGATCAAAACATGCAAACAATGCGTCTGGTTTGAGCTCATCAATCGCACGCATCATCATTGTAGAAAGCCCATAAAGTGCCCCTGTTGGCTCACCCTTACTCGAAGCAAAACCAGGGAGTGCGTGGTACGCGCGATGAATAAGGGCATGGGCGTCAATGAGGACAATTCGTTTCAATTGTTTTTTTTCTTTCATACACTATAAACTTATTTTTATGTTTCGCGTATCTCCGCCAGTATGTTCAAAAACTATTTTTGTATGTACTGGCATATATTCTCCCAAATTTTCTGGCCACTCAATAACATATAAAAGTTTTTTATCATGTAATCGTGACGCAATTTGTAGTACTTCACTCTCTTTTGCGTCCTCAAATCTATATGCATCGATATGAGCCATAACTTCAATTCCAAAATTATTTGAAAGCTCATAATCTCGTTCCAAAATAAATGTCGGACTCACTACAGAATCTGCACCTCCAAGTGCGTTTGCGAGCATCTTAGTGAATGTTGTTTTTCCTGCACCTAAGTTTCCATAAAGTCCAATGACTCGTGCTGAAATAGTGGGCTGTGCAATCACTTCCTCACACACAAAAGTAATAACCTTTGCCAATTGAGCTTCTTTTTCGATAGTCCATTCCATATCTACATTCTAGCATTTTCTAGAAACACAAAACCCCACCAATTGCTTGGTAGGGTTTTGAAAGTTGCGGCTACACTATTTCACATTAGGACAATAATGTTTTTTGAACAGTAAGCTCAACTTATACTCTTTTTGCTTCAGCAAATGAGAGGTAAAGTCTTCGGAGCATGTAGATGATCGCAAGAAGGATAAGAAGAAGGAGTAACCATCCAAATATCATTCCAAGATCTGATCCAAAGAATCCTATTGCAGCTACACCATTTGTATTTGAAGTTACAAATCGGCCTTCACGGATTGTAGTGAGTGCGTATGCAACAACCTCATCTTGATATGCTAGGAATTGTGCATCTTGTGGAATCGTGTAGTTTGCATACCCTGTTACAACAACTGTTTTACCAATCTGAGCAAGTGGAAGCACTCGAGCTCGAACAACAATTGTTCCTTGGTCACCTTGTCGGAATTCACCGATATTAAGTGTCAAGGTTTTGTTTTCTGCTGAGTACACACCACGTGTTGCTGAGATATACTCAAATTCTTCTGGAAGAAGTACTTTCACTGCTGTGTTAACAAGAGTTCGGTTTGTAAGACTTCGGTAGTTTACTTGGTATTCCACTTCTCCTTCTCGTACTGCGTCAAGCGTTACTTGGTTTACAGTAATTTCCATAAACGCAGGTCGACTATATGTAAGTGCTGTTTGAGTCGGAACTATAGTAGTTACAGGTCCAGGATTTACTAGTGTTGGAGTTATTACAACTGCAACACGAGCTGTTACAAATCGCTCAATATCACCTCGGAATGTTCCCTGACTATTTCGCATTACTGCTCGATAGTAGTACACCGTGTTTGAAGAAAGACCTGTTACAACACCTGAAAAGTCTGTTGTTCGAGCCGAACCAATAGAACGACTGTTAGTAATGTTTCCAAGAGATTCTGTTCGTCCGTACTCAAACCATCCTTCAGAAAGCTGATTATTTGAGATAATAGCAATACCGTTTAATTGTGCGCCACTTGTTCCAATACGTGTTGCGATACTTGTAATCGCACTATTGTTCTGAGTTTGCGTGCCACTTACAAATACTGTTTGTGTTTGTGAAGTTGTTTGATTGTTTCGGTAACATGTAAGAGTGAATGTTCGAGATCCAGAAAAAGGACCTACTCGCTCACTTCCTGATGCAGACTTTTGTCCACTCCAGTCGCCACCAGCAATACAGTAATCTGCATTTGATGACCATGAAATATTTACATATCCGTCACCCGCATTAACAACATTGAAGCTATTAATAGTTGGCGCGTCACTTTGACCATTTGTTGTAACAAATACTGTTCGTGAATCGTTACCCCCATTTACACCACTACAGTTAAGTGTGTAGTTTTGTGATCCAGAGAATGGGCCAGCGCTTCGAGAACCATTTACATTTACCGATGTACCATTAAGAGTACATGATGATGCATTTGTTGTAGACCAATTAAGTGTCGTGTATCCTCCATTAGAAACAATTGAAGGTGAGGCGATAAAACTATCGATTCGTACAGGGTTTGTATTGTTGTTATTGTTATCAACTTGTACATTTACTGTTCGAGAATCACTACCACCATTTACTCCAGTACAGTTAAGAGTAAACGATCGTGTACTTGAAACGTACACACTTCGTGACCCATTTGTGTTTACAGTTCCTTCGTTTGTAAGAGTACAAGATGAAGCATTTGTTGTAGACCAAGAAAGTGTTGTGTTTCCAGGAGCTGTTAAGTATGAAGGTGATGCTGTAAACGAATTAATTTGGAAATTATTTACGACAACAGTATCAACTTGTACATTCACTGTTCGTGAATCAGATCCACCGTTTGTACCAATACAATTAAGAGTGAAAGATTGATTTGAGCCCACATATACTGAGCGTGTGCCATTTGTGGCAAGTGCACTACCAACACCTGAGATAGAACACGATGATGCGTTTTCAGAAGACCAAGAAAGTGTTGTGTTTCCAGGAGCTGTTAAGTATGAAGGTGATGCGCTAAAATTTATAATTCGCACATTCTGTACAGCTACCTCACACGCACTTGTAGTGAATGTTCGTGGTGAGCCATTTGTCATACCACCAGCAACATTTCCAGCAGACTGGTATGTGTATGTAGTATTACATCGAAGACCTGATGCAGTTGCAGTTACAGAA
>Ga0105048_10000715_pt1 | contig 52128 bp, 47 predicted proteins | sample MAT05_FD_78382 | JGI IMG/M metagenome (GOLD analysis project Ga0105048, IMG submission 78382) | Freshwater microbial communities from Lake Fryxell liftoff mats and glacier meltwater in Antarctica - MAT-05 | ecosystem: Environmental > Aquatic > Freshwater > Ice > Liftoff microbial mat | place...
TGATAATTTCAATTCATTTCCTTTGGTACGTTATCCCTTTTTATTTTTAGGCTTTATTACAGGCGCAGGCATCTTTTCTCCCTCTACAGGTTGCTCATTTGATAAATTGTCCTTCAGGTTATCCTCAATTGTATTTCCCATGGCATCTTTTACCGGGCTGGGCAAGGGCGCTTTACCTTCTTCAGTTACCTGGTTGAATACTTTTTCCACATGCACCCATTGTCCATTTTTCCATTTAAAACCTTCATAATCACCATCGGGTATATAGGTCCATTTTTTTGTTGGTTCGCCTGTTTCTGATTCTAAATGTTCAGCAATGATCATTTGCAGGTCTTCATCATAGGCTAGCCTCGCCCCGGCAGTTTTTTTGTATTCCATTACATACCGGCTGGTGGCCGATTTAAAAACGGTATCTTCTGCATAGCTGAAGTATCGGCCCCCAAATAAAGGTTCATCGTTACTGAAGCTGAGTACTTCAATGATCTTCCTGTTGCTGCGGATATTGTTTTCATCATATCCCAGCAGGGTATAATAATTCTGATTGCTGCTCCTTGTCTGGATAATTTTGTAATATACGGCACCTATCCAGCCTTTATTATTTCCAATAGTGTCGAAGATGTTATAGGTTATATCCGATTTGTCGATCAGGGGAAAAAGTTTTAACGTACCATCATACGTTTTCATTTGTATGGCACCGTGCTGGCGGGTTAAGTTTTCACTCACCACCATCTGCCAGGTAAAAATGCGGAAGCTGCTGTCTGGTGCATACAACTTTGAAATGGTTTGTAATGAATCGAAAGGGTAAGAAAATGAATGCGGAATTTTCAATGCGCTTACCAGGCCCCTTGTAAACAGGCTGTCATTGGTAAACCTCACCAGCGGATTATTATTGTTGACTAACTTATCCGCATACACTTTCAAGTTATCTTCCTTCTGACGTAAAATTTTTCTGTCCTCTTTAGTGATTTGAGCGGTTGCTGTAAAAAACAGGATGCTTAGGAACGAAAGGAAACAGGTTTTCTTCATGCAATAAAATTAAAGTAATACTTTAAGAAATAGGGCTCCCTTGTGCAATTAACAAAAATATTAACGAAAGGATTGCAGTGCCTGTGCAAATGCAGCGAGTGATGGGTACACCGCATCAATGCTGCTGTCGGTGTGCTTTACTTCTGGTTTAGTGGTGGGTAAAAAAATAGTGGTGGCGCCAATATTTCTGCCAAATCCCATATCGCCGGGGGTGTTGCCTACCATTACGGACTGACTGAAATCAATGTCCGGAAAATCTTGTTTAGCCTGTAAGGCCATGCCGGGCTGTGGTTTACGGTTAGGGCTCGTGTCATCCAGATCGGTGCAGAAATAAATATGATCTACCCGGCCGCCTGCCAGTTCAATTTCTTTTACCATATTTTGGTGGATGATATAAAGGTCTTCTATCCTGGTAACAGCTTTACCAACGCCCCGTTGATTGGTAATGATCAAAATGTATTTAAACTTTTTTGCAAAAATTTTCATTGCTTCTTTTACGCCATCATAAAAAACAAATTCATCCCAGGTATGGATATAGCCATTGTCTTTTTCGTGATTTATTACGCCATCCCGGTCGAGGAAAAGCGTCCAGTTGTTGTTGATATTTTTTAAGTTGAATGCCATAAAAAAATTGTTAAGGGATAAACGTTTCAAGTGTTGCCGGTTAATCAATTAATTCAAATAAAAGTTCAAAGAAGGAACCGCTGATACGTTCACTTTGGGAAGGAGATTTTTTGTATTTATTTTTTTTCAGGACCAGGTTATAATCGTTGATGAAACGGGTATAATCTTCCGGGATGCCAATGTCAATGAAATAATAATCGCATGGCAAACCATAGAATTGCTTTGTTCCAATATTTTTTTCAAGGAAATCTTTTTCAAAAGAAAATGCTTCCGGGAGTTTCTCATCCAGTAATGACTTTACTTTCAGGGCATATATACCGCCATTGATGAGCCCTTTTTCGCAAAATTGCTTTTCGTTAAAAGCCTGCAAACTTCCATCTGCAGCAAGTTCCACAGATCCATACCGGCTAAAGTCTTTCATCTCTTTCAATGCAGCGGAAAAGTCAGCATTTTTAGATTGGTGAAAAGCAAGGAAACTTTTAATATCAATATTAAACAGGGTATCTCCGTTTAGTACCAGCACATTGCTACCCTTTACTTTACTGCATGCCAGTTGAATAGCACCACCGGTGCCTAATGGATTATCTTCAATTACATAGCTAATGTCTGTACCCTTAAATGTTTTACTCACATAATCAATCACAACGTCACTTTTGTACCCAAGGGAAAGAATAAACCGGGTGACACCTTCATTAATAAGATAAGAAATGATGAAATTGATAAAAGGGATGCCATGGATGGGCGCCATACATTTTGGCACATCATTTACTATAGTTCTTAATCTTGTGCCGAGGCCACCGGCAAGGATGATGGCTTCAAAGGCAGCCCCTCGGCCCCCTAAAGGGGGAACCTGGAGTTTACTATTTTGAGTACAATGCATTTATTTGGGTGTTTAGATTATAAGGGTGCAAAGTTCCCCTTTAGGGGGCGGAGGGGGTGAAAAGTTTTTCTTCCACCAGTTGGCAAATAATATGCCCCAGTAATATATGGCTTTCCTGTATCCGGGGGGTATCCGTTGAGGGTACATTGAGTAAATAATCACACAGCGTTTTCATTTTACCTCCTGTTGCACCGGTACACCCGATGGTGACCATGCCCTTTTCTTTTGCTACTTCACATGCTTTTATGATATTGGTGCTGTTACCTGAGGTGCTGAGGCCAACTAAAATGTCGCCTTTGTTTCCGATACCCTGCAGCAATCTGGCATAAACCATATCATAGCTGTAATCGTTGGCCACTGCTGTTAAATAGGAGGTATTGCAATGCAGTGCATCCGCAGGTAAAGCGGGTCTGTCAATATAAAACCGTCCACTGAATTCTGCTGCCAGGTGTTGGGCATCTGCAGCGCTGCCGCCATTGCCGCAAAACAAAACCTTGTTGCCGTTCTTAAAAGCGGTTACAATAATGTTCACAGTTTCAGCTACGGTGGCAATAATGGTTTCGTCAGTAAGCAATTGTTGCTTTACTGAGATGGACTGGGCGATAATAATTTTGATTGTATCGTTCATATTGCAAATTCAGAATTTTTACAAATGTATTTGATAATGTTTTAAAATATAAAATCGATAAAAGATAGCGGGTTGGGTTTTTTGTTACCTTGCTCAAAAAAATGAAAAGAATTATAATCTTTACCTTCCTGGTTGCTGGCATCATTAATAATAACATTGCCCAAAGCGTTGGAATTGGCACCAATAACCCAGACAGTTCTGCACAGTTAGATGTTTTTAGCAATGATAAAGGTTTTTTGCCACCCCGAATTGCATTGATCGCTACGAATACTGCAAGCCCGGTTACAAACCCTAAAACTGGATTATTGGTTTACAATACTGTAATGGCAGGTGGTACACCTACCAATGTTTCACCAGGGTATTACTACTGGAATGGTTCTTCATGGTACCCGGTTGTGAATAAAGCCAATTCACCGGGCGACATGCAATATTGGGATGGAACAAAGTGGATAATCATTCCATTGGGGCTTAACGGACAGACGCTTACTATTTGTAACGGAATTCCAAAATGGGGTTCTTGCGCCACAATACTTACACTAAACCCTGCGAACAATCCTGATGTTGGTCAACTGACAAGCAGTTCACCTAATGTTGCCGGTGGCGCAGGTGGTACGCAATTTACGATGGCGGCATGGACAGCTGGAGGATCGCCATTGAATATCAGGAGCATCATGAGATTTGATTACAGTGCAATTCCTCCCGGGGCAATTATTGATTCCGCAAAACTTTTTATTTATGCTACACCTACTCCGGCTGGAGGAAATGGTGTTGATGCACATTTTGGTCCCTCCAATTCATGTTATGTAAGAAGGATAACAACCAGTTGGACTGCTCCAAACCCATTCACCTGGAATAGCCCGCCTGCATCAACCACACAAAATGAGGCAACGATACCACAAAGCACTGGTTCGTTCCAGGATAATATTGTGAATGTAACAGGATTGGTGAACGACATGATACAAAATGGGAATAACGGGTTTTATATCGGATTACATACGGAGGTTACCTATAATGTAAGGCAATATTTGTCGAGCTATAGCAATGATGTATCAAAACATCCTAAACTCGTAATATATTATCATTAATATTTTTATTCAAATTTGACAAAAGAGATTTAGTATTTTACTGAATCTCTTTTATTTTATATAGTCCAGGTAGTTAGCCCATATTTGGTAAAGGAATAATTTTTTATTTCTCCGCCAAAACAATTTAATGTTTCGATCACAGCATAACGGGTATTACCAGGACAGTAAAATATCATAAAGCCACCACCACCAGCGCCACTGATCTTGCCACCTGTGGCACCTGCTTTTTTAGCTGCCTCATAAATGGTCTCAATACTGCTGTTGCTTATATTATGTGCCATCTTTCTTTTTTGCTGAAAACCAAAATCCAGTATCCCACCAAATTCATTCAGCTTTCCTTTCAGCAGCGCTTCTTTCATCCTTCTTGACTGTTCCTTCAACTGGTGCATCGCTTCAATGCTCTTTTCGTTTTTTTCGGTTACATTTTTTACCTGCTCCCTTATAATCGATGCGCTTTCCCTGGAGCTGTCTGTAAAATAAAGCACCAGGTTATTACCGAGCTCATGTAAATATTCCGGGCGTATGCGCAGGGGGTTTACGATCACTTTATCATCGCCATAAAACTCCATAAAATTTACGCCGCCGAAAGTGGCCGCATACTGGTCTTGCTTTCCACCGGCCAGTTGCAGGTCTTCACGTTCTATTGAATAAGCCAGGTGTGCAATATCATAATCACCCAATGGCAGTTTTAGCATTTCAACAAAAGCACCCAGCACTGCCACCACCAGCGTAGAAGATGTACCCAGGCCTGAACCTGCAGGTGCATCAACAAAAGTTGACAAGCGAAAACCAGCAGGTTGTGTAAAGGGATATTCTTTCTGGATGCGGTTGTAAACACCTTTCAGTAAATCAAGCGTACCATTGATGGGAAGTGACGTAACCCAGTCAAATTGCTGCCGTTCTTTCCGGTCTAATGTTTCTACGATGATTATTTTCTCCTCCAATGGTTCAATACTGGCATAGGCCGACAAAGATACAGTGGCATTTAAAATAGCGCCGCCATAAGTATCACTGTAGGGGCTTACATCGGTGCCGCCTCCGGCGAGGCCAATTCTTAGGGGAGCTTTGCTGCGGTAGATCATTGGTTGCAAATTAGCTAATATACCTATATAAAAATGCGGCTATTTGCCAGAATGAATTTCAAATTGTAGCTTTTGCCCCTATCCCCTAAAGGGAAATCTTAGTTGGAAACTCAATGCCATTAACAATTACTGTAACAGTTGTAGATTTGTGGCTTGCGACAAATGCACCCATCTGCCAATCGGATGTCACCCTACGGAACATTTCGCAAATATGTATACATCCAGGAATTTGCCATGCTGCCCAGGCTATTTTTAGCAGATCGCAATACACACAAAACCCGTCACAAACCAACCCTGGCAAAATAGCTAAAAATGCCTGCAGCGCAGCCCAACCCAACCAGAACATAGTAATTACACTAAACCAATAAAATCAAAGGATAGTTCTTAATATTGCAAACGGGTGGGTGCATTCAAATTGTCGCTCCTTATCCGGTCGGTGAGCACACCTCCGGGCTGAGCTGTGGTTTGTGTCTTCACAAACCACTTGCGGCAGCGACAGTTCTTAATGTTGCAACCGGGTAACTCTTCCGCATTGGTAATACATTTTGTTTGCAATCTCTTTTAATAAATGATGGATGAAAAGCATTTTGAAAGCATTTACAATGAATATAAGAAGACGGTATTCAATTTATCGCTTCACTATTTAATGAATCCTGAAGATGCCCAGGATGCAACACAGGAAGTATTTGTAAAAGTGTACCAACGATTCAAACAATTTAACCCGGATGCAGCATCTTTAAAAACCTGGATATGCAGGATTGCAATTAATCAATCCCTTGATTTTATAAAAGCCAAAAAAACCAATAAACGTTTTGGCCTTCTTACATCACTATTTCATACTGATACAAATGAACCGGTTGAACAAATTATAAACATCAACCATCCGGGTATTGCTGCGGAAGACAAGGAAGCCCTGGAACTGTTGCTGCGTATGATATGTATGTTACCCGAAAATCAGAAAACAGCCATCATTCTTATCAAAATAGAACACTACACGCAACAGGAAGTGGCGGCCATTATGAACAGCTCTGTAAAAGCGGTAGAGTCGCTTTTGCAGCGGGCCAAACAAACAATTGCAAAAAAAATAAAAGAAACCGAAGGGTTATAACGCTTTGGTCGTATAAGTTAAATTACCAGCATGATGGATATTGATGATAAACTATATGAGTTCCGAAAAATACAGCAGGTGGATGCTCCTCCTTTCCTGCTTACCCGTATTAAACAACGATTGAAAACCCTGGAGCATGAACCTGCACCTGTACAATGGAGAGTAACATTTACAGCAGCTACTATTATTGTTTTTCTGTTTAATGTATTCATTTTTTTTTCGCATGCTGCTACCGAAAAGAAACCCGGTATCAATACCGTTATAAACGCGATGAATCTATCCAATACAAATGAATTATACCATGAGTAAAACGAAATTATTAGGCATTGCTGTCATAGGCCTGTTGATGCTCAATTTTGGGATATTGGGTTTCCTGGTGTTTAGAAAGCCGCCACACCCCGGCGAACGAATGCATGGACGGTTGCAGGATGGCCCACGCAATATCATCATTGAGCGTTTGCATTTTGATAAAGAGCAGGTGGCTCAGTATGAGTTGTTGATTAATGAACACCAGGGTGCAATGAGGAGACTGAGAGATAGTATAGAAAATACAAAAAACATACTTTATGAAACATTAAATAGCGAGCCGGCAAAAGACGGAGATCTATTGGTGAATAAGTTAGGGATGCTGCAAAAAGAAATTGAACAGACACACTACAAACATTTTACAGCGCTTAAAAAAATTTGCAGGCCAGATCAAATGGAGCGATTTAAAAAACTTACCAGCGAATTAGCCATTTTTTTTGCACCTGGAAAAAACGGGCCATTGCAACCGCGGAATTAATTAATTTATTTATTACAGCTTGTAGTGGTTCAAAAAAAATCATTGCAATAAAACTGGCAGCGAACTAATAACAGGCAACCTTTCAATTGAAATACTTTAAATAAATGGGAACGATGAGAAAAGTATTTATCAGTGTGTTACTTTTTATTAGCTGCAAAATATATAGTCAGCAAAATGTAACCCTATTGTTTCAACCCTTATTTGAAAAATCCCCTTTAACATTAAACGATGGATTCTACAAATTAAACAACAATGACAGTTTACAATTGGAAACGCTAAAATTTTATATTTCAAATGTTCAGTTGCTCAATAGCGACCGAATTGTTTTTAAAGAACAAAACAGTTATCATTTAATTGACTGTGCTAAAAGTAAATCTGCTTTTATTAAGCTGAATGTGCCATCGTTAGTTACTTACAATGCAATTGAATTTAACCTGGGGATTGACAGTGTTACCAATGTATCCGGTGCAATGGGCGGAGATTTAGACCCAACAAAAGGAATGTATTGGGCATGGCAGAGCGGCTATATCAATTTCAAAATAGAAGGGATAAGCAACGTTTGTACAACCCGGAATGATGAATTTAAATTTCATCTTGGGGGTTATTTATTCCCATTTAGCGCTTTACAAAAAGTAAGATTAAAAATTCATGCTGAAGCAGCAGTAGAAATTTTTATAAACCTAAAAAAGTTTTTTACGGCTGTTGATATGGCAAAGCAAAACCATTTGATGTCGCCAGGTGCAGATGCGGTTTCGCTATCTGCTTTGTTGGCTTCCTGTTTTTATACTGATGTGAAATGAAAAAAATTTTGGCTATAATTAGTTTATTTATCCTGTCTGCCTTTGTGGTAACAGAAAAAATATTTACTGTCCCAGAAAACTGGCCCCAGCCCAGCTATGATTTTTCAAAAAATAAATTAGCTAAAGAAAAGATTTATCTCGGCAGGGTACTGTTTTACGACCCTGTACTTTCTCATAGTAATACTATTTCATGTGCCAGTTGCCACTCGCCCTATTCTGCCTTTACACATATTGACCATGCACTTAGCCACGGCATTCATGACAGCATTGGCACACGCAATTCGCCAGCCTTAATGAATTTGGCCTGGCAGCAGTCTTTTATGTGGGATGGTGCTGTAAGCAATTTAGACATGCAGGCGTTGGCACCAATTTCTCATCCTGCTGAGATGGGCAGTTCAATAAATGAAGTGATTGAAAAATTAAATAGTTCAAAATTTTACCGCCAGTTATTTTATACTGCTTTTAACGACAGTATTATAACCGGGCAAAAAACATTGAAAGCAATTTCGCAATTTATGGTAACACTGGTTAGCTCCTATTCAAAATATGACAGCGTGATGAACCACAAAGCCAGTTTTACGGAGCAGGAAAAAAATGGATATTTACTTTTTAAAAGAGATTGTGCCAGTTGCCACAAAGAACCGCTGTTTACAAGTGGCGAATTTGCCAATAACGGTTTGCCAATGGACAGGGTACTAAATGATATTGGTAGAATGAAAATTACCAGCCATGCTGCTGATTCATTAAAATTTAAAGTACCCACTTTAAGGAATATTGAATACAGTTATCCTTACATGCATGATGGTCGTTTTAAAAGCTTATCGCAAGTGCTTAACCATTATACGGTTGGAATTCAACAGTCAAAAACATTAGCTGCCCAGCTTCAACAAGGGATTAAACTTACATCAAATGAGCAAGTCGATGTTATTAGCTTTCTGCTCACATTGTCTGATAAATCTTTTGTTTTTAACCCGGCATTTCAATTCCCAAAAGAATTATTAAATCAACCGAAGGAATAAACAAAACTAATCGTATAAAAAAACTTAAAGACTGAATATGAGAAAAATATTAGCTTTCTGGCTGGCGCTTTTTATGGTGGCCGTCTCCCATGCACAACTCAATCCGGCTATTACTTCGTGGCTGCAGAACACAACTGTTACTGCAAGGCATTATGTATCGGGCAATTCAACAGCTTTAAACGATGCTGACTTAGTGAATGTGCAAAAAGTGCAGTATTCTGCCAACTACTCATACATCACAACTACGGGGCTACCCAGCTACATTACAGGCCCTTTTTTGGATAACAATCCATCCGTAGCTACCAATCAAAATGCGATATTTAGATTTCCATTAAACCCGGTGCAAAATACCGGTGCAGCTACCAATACTACCGGCGGAAATATTGGTGTGTTTATAAATGGAGTGGCCTTGTTTGATTACAGAGATGGGGTGGCATGGAATAATACAACGCAGGCATTGTGTGGTGGGCCTGGTAGAACAGCCTGCCCCGGAGGCCCTGGTTCAGTACAGGCCTGGAACAGAGATGCAATTCTTGCTGAAAGAGGCGGCTTTGATTGTTCAAAAGCTCATCCAGCTATGGGCAATTATCATCACCATCAAAATCCCAGTGCTTTTAAATTGGATTTGAATGTATTATCTACCATTTGTAATTTATACAATGCTGATGGGTTGTATGTAATTGACAGTAACATGCACTCTCCATTAATTGGTTTTGCTTACGATGGCTTTCCTGTATATGGTGCTTATGGATATAAAAATGCAGATGGCTCCGGCGGAATTGTAAGGATAAAATCAAGCTATTCGCTCAATACCGGCACAACAAGAACGAATGGCCCGGCAGTTTCTACTACTTATCCATTGGGTTATTTCAGGGAAGATTATCATTATACTGCAACAAGTGCAGCAACACCAGATTATCTTGATGTGCATAATGGCAGGTTTTGTGTAACACCAGATTATCCGTCGGGTATCTATTGCTATTTTGCTACAGTAGATGCTAACTGGAATTCAGCTTATCCTTATGTAGTTGGCCCCACTTTTTATGGTACAAGAACGGCAGCTAAAGTTACCAGCATTACTGAACCTGTTACTACTTATACACCGGTGGTACTTGCAATTGGGCTATCCTCTTTTTATGGAGTAGCTAAAAATAATTACAACAAACTGTATTGGGAAACATCCAGCGAATTGAATAATAAATATTTTGCTATTGAAAGGTCTGTGGATGGGTTTAATTTTAGTAAAATCGGAACAATAAACGGTGCTGGCAACTCAAATATATCCAGGGCTTACAGTTTTACAGACATGCAGCCATTAGCCAAAAGAAGTTATTACCGCCTGATACAAGTAGACGATGATGGTAAATTTTCTTACACTAAAGTTATTTCTATTCACAAGAATTCGAGCTTAGACAATGCAATTTTTTCTGTTTACCCCAATCCATCAAACGATTTTATTACGGTACAGATAAATGATATGGTCAAAGAGGATTATCATGTGGTGCTGTACGATATCGCTGGCAGGCTTGTCAGTAAAACGGTTATGTACCAGGGAAGCACGATTGTGTTTTTTGATACTAAAACTTTGTACAGCGGTACCTATTTAATCAGGATGTCAAACAGCAATAGTTCTTTCACAAAAAAAGTAGTGATAAAGAAAGACTAAGCTAAGATTTTTTGCCGCTTTTTATTCAATGATTACCAGCCCCGTTCGCTACAGAAAAAATCGCTTCTGTCATTTTCGCCCAACTGTATTTTTTCTTTTCTTCGACTAAATAGGGTAAAAAAGCAGCATGCCCTTTGTCAAAATATTCAACAATTTTTTCTGCGATCGATTCAGCATTGGGTTCCGCAACCAGGCCCACCTTACCTTCCGGCACTAAAGAAGGAAGCCCGCCAACATTGGTGACGATCATTGGGATTTCAAAATGATAGGCGAGGGGGGTAACGCCGCTTTGGGTAGCGCTTCGGTAAGGCTGCACCACCACATCGGCCGCACAGAGGTAATATTTGACTTCACTGTCCGGGATAAAATCAGTTCTTAAAATTAAACGGTCCTGTATGCCCAGCCTTGTGATCTGGTCGTCGTAGGTTTTTCGGTCTTCGTAAAATTCGCCGGCCACCAAAAGTTTAAAAGGTTTAAGGTTTAAAGTTGAAAGTTGTTTCATACTCTCCAATAAAATATCCAGTCCTTTATATTTTCTGATAAAGCCAAAGAACAGTAATATTTTTTCATCATTGCCAATGCCTAAATATTTTCGAGCTTCCTGTTTACTTATCTTTTCTCCAAAATTATCATACAATGGATGCGCTACAAATGTTGCCGGTTTTCCAGGGGCAAACATTGGTAAATCGTTCAGCACTTTTTTACTCATGGTGATAAAAGCATCAATTGGTTTTACAAAGTATTTAGTGAAAGGAATATCACCTGGCCTTTTTTCATGCGGTATTATATTATCTGCAATACAAACCACTTTAGTATGCCTGTTCTTTTTAACCCTTCTTAATATAGTACCCAGGCAAGGCCCCATAAAGGGCAGCCAATACCGCACCACGATCAGATCCGGTTTCATTTTTTTCAACTCATTGCCAACACGTAACCAGTTGAAGGGATTTACAGAATTGATACATACTTTAATTTCCAGATCTTTTGGTGCTGGCTCCGTGGAGTATTGTGTAGTGCCTGGAAAAAGAAAACCGGGGTATTGCAATGAGAATGTATAAAGGCTTACCTTATGTCTCTGCAGTTGAAATTCTTTTGCCAGCCTTTCATCATAAGAGGCAAGCCCCCCACGAAGCGGATGTGCCGGGCCTATGATGACTATGGATTTTGGATGGAACACTAATGGAATGTGGGTTTAGAAGTTTAGGGGGTTAGGAGTTAAGATGAAGACCAAAATTCCTACCCTATTAATAATTCAATTTTTTTTTTGAAAAAAATCCGGAACATCCGCATCAATCTGTTCAATCCGTTTACCTATTCCAACCCTACCTTTTTCTCAATCAAATAGTGATTCCTGTCTGAAGAAGTCCTTGCGATCATCTCTCCTAAAAATCCTGCTAAAAAAAGTTGCGTACCAATCACCAGTGAGATTATGCCTACATAAAACAGTGGCCGGTCGGTCATATTAAATTGGGCAAAAAAGAATTTCGCAACAAACAGGTATATCCAGATGCAGAAGCCCACAAAAAAAACGATGGTGCCCCACAGTCCAAATATGTGCATCGGCTTTTTACCAAACTTGCCCATGAACATAATGGAGAACAGGTCGAGGAAACCATTGACAAAACGGTTCCAGCCAAATTTAGTTACGCCAAACTTCCGGGGCCTGTGTTCCACCACTTTTTCACCAATTTTTCTAAAGCCTGCCCATTTGGCCAGCAGCGGAATATACCGGTGCATTTCGCCATATACTTCTATGCTCTTTACCACTTTATTTTTATAGGCTTTCAGGCCGCAGTTAAAATCATGCAGTTGAATGCCGCTTACATTGCTTGCGGTGGTATTAAATAATTTGGAGGGTAAGTTTTTTGTCAGTGTGTTATCATACCGTTTCTTTTTCCAGCCACTCACCAGGTCAAATCCATGTTCAACAATCATCTTCCGCAGTTCAGGAATTTCGTCCGGGCTGTCCTGCATATCGGCATCCATAGTAATCACCACATCACCCTGTGCAGCCTTAAAACCTTCATTGAGTGCAGCACTCTTTCCATAATTGCGCTGGAATTTTATACCCCGGATACAGTTGTTTTTTGCAGCCAGCCCTTCGATGACTTTCCATGAATCATCATTGCTTCCGTCATCCACCATGATTACTTCATAACTGTAGCGGTTAGCCGTCATTACACGTTCTATCCAGGCAGACAGTTCTGGCAGCGATTCGTCTTCGTTAAACAGCGGAACTACTATTGATATATCCATAAACCTCTATCCCTTAAAGGTGAATTTTATTTTTTTAAAATTATGTTACCGGCAGTTGTACTTTTTGCAGCTTCATTGGCGTCGCACGCTTGTACTTTTTATTCTCTATTCAGCCCCCTTCCAATACAAGTGTTGCTTATTTTTTCAGGCAGTTGTTTTTTTCTGGCTTAAAAATCCGGCACCCACCAAACTGATGATGGCCCCAATAATCAAATACCTGAACATAGCCGACGATACCATAATCGGCATAAATAATTTTCTCAATTGCTTTGCATTCTCTTCTATCTCCTTCGGTAGTTTATTGCCCTCCAGCAGTAGCAGCCGGTTGTTTTCCGCAATCTTATCATCTCTAAAACCGGTATTGTAACTAAAAAAAATAAAAGTAAACACAGCCATCAAAAGCGCAACAATCACAAATGTTTTAAAGCCTTCACTAAAATAGTCTTTAAAGTTTTTAGCTTTTGCCGTTGTCTTGTGGAATATAAATAGGCTACAAACAATGCCGACTGTAAATACTCCATAAATCAACAATTGAACATTACTTTCTATTGGAATTTTAAACTGGTAAAAAGATACCAGGGAAATCCCAATCATGGTGGCACCTGTTATCAATCCAATATGCTGGGCTTTTAATTGTTTCATTTATTCAGTACCACCTGGTTTTTATTAATTATTCCAATCACTTTTCCCTTTAATTGTTTACCAATAAAAGCGGAGTTCTTCGATTTAGATGCAATCATTGTTTCATCAAAAATATATTCCGCCGACGGGTCAAACAAGGTAAGCGAAGCCGCAGCACCTTCCTTTATTTCCGGTAAAGAAAGTCCAAAAATAGCTCTTGGTGAGATACTTAATCTTTCAATCAAGTGTTCTATTGACCATTCACCATTCACCATTGACCAAACCACCCCAAACAAACTTTCCAGCCCGATCATTCCGTTTTTTGCATACTCAAATTCACAAACCTTGCCATCATAATTCTGTGGAATATGATGCGATGCAATACAATCCACTGTTCCGTCCAGTAATCCTTTCAACACTGCGTCCCTGTCAGACCTGGTTCGCAGGGGCGGGTTCACCTTTAAATTGGTGTCATAACTGGCGAGGTCACCGTCGCAAAAAAACAAATGATACGGTGTAACTGAGCAACTGATCTCAATGCCACCTGCTTTGGCCCTTTTAATATATTCCAGGCTTTTAGCCGTAGTAACGCCTGTAAAATGTAAACGGCTGCCGGCATACCGGGCCAGTTTGATGTCCCTTGCTACCATCAGTTCTTCCGCCATTGCGGGTTTTCCCGGTAGCCCAAGCTGGGTAGAAACAATGCCCTCATTCATCAGCCCGTTCGCTGCAATGCTTTTGTCGTCTGGTATTTGAATAATGGTTCCATTAAATGCTTTTACATACTGCAACGCTTTTATCAGCAAACCACTGCTTTGTATTGCATTGTTTCCATCACCAAAAGCTATTGCCCCGGCCTGCTGCATATCATACATTTCGGCCAGGTCGTTACCTGCTGCATTTTTTGTAACCGCGCCAACAGGATAAATATTGACCGGCAGTGATTTAGTCTTTTGAACAATATACTCAACCTGGGATTTGTTATGCACGGCAGGATTTGTATTGGGCAGCACCATTACATCTGTAAATCCGCCTGCAGCCGCAGCCCGGGATCCAGTTTCAAGCGTTTCCCGGTACTCAAGCCCCGGATCGCAAAAATGGGCAAACACATCCATCCAGCCGATACTAACGTGCAGGTAGGGAAGGGCTATCACCTGTTCTGCGTGTTCATTCGCAACGTCGCCAATTTTTGTAATGGAACCCTTATCAATCAATATATCTTTTACTTGCCCGTTGAAAGGAGAGGAGGGGCAAACGATGGTAGCTTGTTTTAATAAAACCTTCATGTAAGAAAAAGTTGCGCTAAGTTAGGATAAACTTGCTCTTTTTTGAATTGAAAATTTCAATTACTTTTGCTGCCCCCGCATCGCAAGGTGATTAAAATGAAGTTTCGGGATGTAGCGCAGCCCGGTAGCGCACACGTCTGGGGGGCGTGGGGTCGCAAGTTCGAATCTTGTCATCCCGACTGGACAGGACAAACTGGAATTATTCTGGTTTGTCCTGTTTTTATTTTCGCTATAACCCTTATCCAGGTTGTATATTTGCTGTACCACTTCATTGATACGATTGGTTCGAACTGAAAATCAATCCAAAGTTTTTTTTTGGGCGGGGTACATCGAACTAATAGCTTCCCTCTTTTTCCGTGTCGCCTTTTTCATAAACACAATCAAGCTGTAAGGGCTTATTTACTCCTATATTTAGCAGGTCTTTACAATCTACTTTATCATGATTATTTGCACTTAATTTAGCCTCCGGTTTTTCCAGCCTGGTAGTATATTCAGTTTTCATTTCCCTGAAATCAGTGGTATTACAACTTGCCCGTCTTGAATTGGGGTCTGTAAAAAAAGAAACAGTTTATGCTGCGTTGGCTTAGTGGCCCGTACCGGATACCTTGGCGGGCAGATAAGACATTCTGAAATAAGCGCTGGTGCTGTTCAGAATAATGGGGGCAGTGAAAACATAGAAAAGGATAATGATTAATTAATGGTATTTATAATTCTATAATAGATTTTTTACAATGTGATAACAATCAGGATTACCACTGACCGATACCATATTTCTGATTGCAATAATTAATAACCTTGCTCCCAGGTGTTCGACTTAGTTCCGGGATAAGGATTTTAATAAAGAAAGAATGATATAGATAAATCATTGTCAACAAATAATAAAATGAAAACATCCTGTTTGCTATTCAGACTATTTACAATACTGATGTTGTTCCGTAATAATATAATTCATCACCACAACTAATCAACGGGATGAAGCAAGTCTAACAAAAGACACTTCTGCAAAATCATCAAATGATGTCACTATAAATGTTAATTAAAAAACTACAATTATGAAAGGATTTAAAAGCGACATCCAAAAGGATGCCCATGAAAATAATAATTTCCGAAAAGTATTGTATACAAGTAAGCATCTGCAACTTGTACTCATGAGCCTTAAGGTTGGCGAAGACATTGGAGAAGAAACTCATGACAGCATTGATCAGTTTTTCCGGTTTGAAGATGGTAGCGGGAAATGCGTCATTAACGGGACTGAATACAATGTAAAAGATGGCGACGTGATTGTTGTACCTGCCGGCGCAAAGCATAATATTATTAATACAAATGCTGCAAAAGCATTAAAAATGTATACTATTTATGCGCCCCCAAACCATAAAGACGGCATAATCAGGTCTACGAAAAAAGAGGCGGAATCCAACCAACCCAAATTTGATGGAAAAACCACGGAATAAATTTTCCAATTCAATAATATGGCCAGAACAAAAAAAATATTTTCGAAAAATAATGTGAATAAAAATCTTCAAACAGAAGTAGATGCCTGTTTTTTGTATAGTAAATTAGCGGCAGCTGAAGCCGATGCCACGGTTGCGAATGTATTCCGCCAAATGAGTGCTATTGAAAAAAGCCATGTGGAAGCATTTTTGAAAAAAATAAATCCTGGTTCAGCTACGGCATTTCCTCCACCCTCTACCAGGGCTAAAATATTGAATACGATTGGTAAAGTTTTTGGCTATGACTATGTGCTGGGTGTATTGATGGATACTGAAAAAAGTATTTCTACGGCAGTACTAAATGCCAAAAATAAGAACAAGCTACCCATAACTGGTACTGAAACGAATCATGTAAAAATTTTACGTGCTTTGTTGGAAAATGAATCTAAAGTTACAGGAAGCAATGTGGCGAAATTTGAAAGCCGGCACCGTTCGGTTGGAGGCAATGCTTTAAGAGCAGCAGTATTGGGTGGCAATGATGGTTTAGTATCTAACTTTAGTTTGGTGATGGGAATTGCCGGTGCAACTGCAGGTGGTTCAGGTGTTTTGCTAGCCGGGGTTGCAGGATTATTAGCTGGTGCATTATCAATGGCTTTGGGCGAGTGGATATCTGTTAAAAGTTCCCAGGAATTGCATGAAAACCAGATGCAGTTGGAAATGGATGAACTCGAAACCAATCCTGAAGGTGAACAAAAAGAATTGGCATTAATTTATATTGCGAAAGGCATACCTGAAGAACAGGCAAATGAAATGGCTGCTGAAATTATGCTGGATATAAATCATGCACATGAAATACTTGTGAAAGAAGAGTTAGGTATCAACGCAGAAGAGTTGCAGGGTTCTGCTATGGAGGCGGCAGTTTATTCCTTTATACTATTTGCAATTGGAGCCGTAATACCGGTTGCTCCCTTTATGTTCACATCAGGCACAACAGCAATATCTATAAGCGTTATTAGCAGTGCAGCCGGTTTATTTTTAATTGGTTCTGCTATTACATTATTCACTGGTAAAAGTATTTGGTTCTCCGGTTTCAGACAGGTAATATTTGGTTTAATTGCAGCCGCTATCACCTTTGGTATAGGGAAGCTGATCGGCGTTTCTTTAGCTGGATAAATCTATTGCAACTAGGCTCATTGTATTGTTGACGCCTTCCGATTATAATCAAAATACACAGTTAGACAGATGGAAATAACCCAGGGGTGTTTACATGGAGGAGGCAAACCCTGGTGGCATAAAACCAGTGAAGAAAATGGTGAACCTGTAAAAGTTTCGTTTTTATTTTAAAAGATCTCCCTGTAGTGAATGCAGGGAGACCTTTTTTATTTGAAGAGTATTAAATTGAAAAAAATCGGATTCTTTTGAATGAATTCAACTTGTTATGTTGACATTTTTTAACCTAAAAATAACTCAGGTTTGTTTTGGGGGTCAGTGTAAGCAATGTTTCATACATCAGCTTGATTGTGTTCTCCACATCGCTTTTATGCAGCATTTCCACTGTGGTATGCATGTAGCGGAGTGGAATAGAAATTAATACCGAGGGGCAGCCATCATTGGCGTATGCAAACGAATCCGTATCGGTACCGGTGCTGCGGCTTACCGTATGCAACTGTACGGGTATCTTATTTTTTGCAGCTACATCCTGCACTACATCCAGTAATTTATTGTGTACTGCCGGGCCAAAAGTGAGTGAAGGGCCTTTGCCGCAAGCCGTATCGCCCTGTACAATTTTGCTGATCATGGGGGTGGTAGTGTCATGTGTTACATCTGTAATGATGGCCACATTGGGTTTGATCCTCCTGGCAATCATCTCGGCACCACGAAGGCCAATTTCTTCCTGCACCGCATTTACAATGTACAATCCAAATGGCAGTTTCTTTTTGTTCAGTTGAAGTAACCGGGCTACTTCGGCAATCATAAAACCACCAATGCGGTTATCGAATGCCCTGCCAATTAAATAATCGTAGGCCAGTTCATCGTATCCATTTTCATAGGTAACCACAGCACCAATATGCACGCCCAGGTCTTCTACTTCTTTTTTGTTCCCCGCACCGCAGTCTAAAAATAAATTCTCCACTTTGGGTTGTGTTTCTTTGTCCCCAGTACCTGTTCTTGTGTGGATGGCAGGCCACCCAAATACGGCTTTTACCGAACCTTTTTTGCCATGTATCAATACCCTCATGGAAGGGGCGATCTGGTGATCCACACCACCGTTGCGTTTAAGGTAGATCAATCCTTCGGGGGTGATGTAATTTACAAACCAGCTTATCTCATCCGCATGCGCTTCTATTACTACCTTAAAGGTAGCCGTAGGATTGATAACACCTACTGCTGTGCCGTATGGATCAGTGAAAAAACTATCGGTATATGGTTTGATATATTCTAACCACATTTTTTGCCCACCGCTTTCAAAGCCTGTGGGAGACGGGTTATTGATATAGTTTTTTAGGAAGCTGTAAGACTCATCCGTTAAAATACTTTTTGGGGTTTTAGCTTTAGCCTTTGCTTTTACTTTTGCCATAATATTAGTTTTTTGCAAAATTAAGGGCATCTGTAAGAAGCTGCACTTTTTTTTCTTTTTGCCCGGATCGTCACAAGTTGTAAAAATGAAAACGAACTTTTTGTCCGGATAAACAGTAGCAATGTGCTATCGGCAGCAAAACGAAACTCCTAAACTTCTAAATCTCTAAACCCATCCAAACTACCTACTGGCGATAATCATCAACAGTGCCGAGAACAACATCAGCCCGTCTACCAGGAAATAATAAAAAAAATAACCCTGCTTTTTTGTCGAAAAAAAATAAACAAATAAAGTGGCAATACTGGTTACTTGTAAAGCGATCCGCTGCGAAAGGGTAATTCCATAATGGCCCAGCAAAAAGTTGAGCACAAACAATAAAACAAACAGTGTATAGATCAAGGTCTTCATCACATTGGGTGAAAGGTCGGTGGCGAGGCTGTGCAACCCACGGATCTTATCTACGGCTGCATCCCGGTTATCAAACAGGATACAGAGCATCAGCATAAATAAAAAACGTTTGGTCATTAACAGCAGGCCCAGTGTGGTAAACTGTCCATGGTATTGCGATAACGGCAGGTAAGCTGTTACGAACATCCAGGTGAATGCAAGTAAAACAGTTTTTGCAAATCCAATCTTTTTTGTAAAATCCAATTGTTTAAATGGTAACAATGGAACAGAGTATAAAAAGGTAAGCAGGAACGCAATGGCCACATCCGGAAGCCGGATATGGGCGCCCGAAAAAAGCAAGAGCACACCCAATGCACCGGAAAGTAAAAAAAATAACCTTGTGTAGGGATTGTTTAATAAATGAAGGGAAAATCGCTGACCGGCAAGATTGCCCAATAAATAATGAAAGTTGTAACTGCACAGCGTTGCAAAAAAAACAAATGCCATCAAATGGTAATTGACCGGCAAATGAAACATCAGGGTGGTTTGAAAAACGAGTGCCGACGAACATAAGGCTGCCCACAAGGCATGCGTAATGATAAAATATAAAACCTTATGGCGCAGGCGATAAATTTAATTACTGTTTAATAATTACAATTGTTTCGGAGTACACCGTGTCGCTCAGGTTTTTTTCTTTGTCTTTTAACACAAATCTGAATGTGCAGGTGTCGTTAAAAGCACACAATGGGTCACCGATAGCGGGATAATTGCTAACCCTGTGGCCGTAAGATACGAGTAACTCACCTTCTTTGCCATTGGTTATCTTAAAATCAGCCGGCAGGCTCCGTTCATCTTTAAAAATAGTGGCGGCACACCGGGGCGTGATCTTTTTTATAAAAAGAGAATCTACATCACCCTCTGCATCGGTAAAGGACAATTTAAATTGAATGATCTGGCCGGCATCGAGTACTGTTGTATTCACAGACTCATATTTTAACTGCGGTACTGTTGTAAACTTATCTTTACCGCAACCGATAAAAACCAAACTTATTAAAGCTATTACAATTGTGTTACGCATCTTTGTATTTTAATCATCAAATTTAGTGATAGAAATTGAATACTGTTGTTAAAGATAGGGAACTCGCCGATAAAATCTTCACCGTAAATACCGGCAACTTTAGTGGTACCGCCCTGTCTATTTTTCAATTTCAATACGATAATAGTCAAGTATATAACCAGTTTTGCAAAGCACTACATGTGGATGCAAGCGACGTAGACACTATTGAAAAGATACCCTTTTTGCCCATTTCTTTTTTTAAAACCCATACTATTACCAGCACCCGGTTTGAGCCGGCTGCCATATTTGAAAGCAGTGGTACCACACAAACCATCAACAGCAGGCATTTGGTAAAAGATCTCAACCTGTATGAAAAAAGTTTTACTCGGGCATTTAGTGTTTTTTACGGTGAAGTTTCAGATTGGTGCATCATTGCGCTGCTGCCATCTTACCTGGAAAGAACAAATTCTTCGCTGGTACTGATGGTTGATAAAATGATTGCACAAAGCCGGCATCCGCAAAGTGGATTTTACCTGGATGAATTCGGAAAACTGCAGCAATTGCTGTTGCAGTTAGAGCAGGAGCAACAAAAGACCTTGCTCATCGGCGTTACTTTTGCGCTGCTGGATTTTGCAGAACAATTCCCCATGCCTTTACAATATACCACGATCATAGAAACAGGCGGCATGAAGGGCCGCAGGGAAGAAATGACGCGGCAGCAGGTGCATGAAATTTTATGCACTGCTTTTCAGCAACATACCATTCACTCAGAATATGGCATGACGGAACTGCTGAGCCAGGCTTATTCAAAAGGCAATGGTATTTTCAATACCCCGCCCTGGATGAAAATTTTAATAAGAGAAGAAGATGATCCGCTAACTGTACACTGCGCCGGTGATAAAGCGATTGTGGCCGGGGCCGTGAACATTATTGACCTGGCAAATATTTACTCCTGCAGTTTTATTGCTGCAGAAGATGCCGGTAAACTGTATGCCGATGGCAGTTTTGAAATATTGGGAAGGCTGGACAATACGGATATCAGGGGCTGCAGTTTGCTGGTATTGTAGGATGGTTTAGTCGGATGCAGGCAGTTTTTAATAAGAAATTTTTGTTTAGATGTTGTGGGATTTAGTTCGTACATCAATTGCAGTAGTGTGAATTACGAAATGCTGCACTTCTAAACTCTAAACTACTAAATCATCTAATCACTGACAGCACCAGCGATAAAGGGATCCTTAGTATTTTATTTTGTAAAACAAAATGATCGCTGCAAAAATAAAGGTGACGGCATTGGCCACGGTAACCGGTATGTTGCCGGTAAGTAATCCAAATGAAAGCCAGAGTAAAGTGCCAATTGTAAACAGCCAGTACATGGATAAAGAGAAACCCGAAGTATCTTTGGTACGGATGGTTTTTATTGCCTGGGGCATAAAAGAAGCCGTAGTGCACATAGCACCACCGAAGCCGATTAGTGTTATCCAGTCTATGTTCATTAAGTCCATGTTGTTAATTTTAGTAATTGTAAATGCAGCCCTATTCCTCTTATCCCTGCCCGTCCGGTCAGGCGGGCCTTCTCCCAGGGAAGAGGGAAGGGTGGTGCAAATTTTTAATAATTATTTGTTCTACCATATCAGCTATTATTCTTTATTCAGCAATAAGTCCAGAGCCAGGCCAGATAACACTTCAAATTTTCAAGCTTGCCTTAACCCCTCCCTGGGAAGGGTTTGGGGAGGCCTTTTAAAACCGTCCCACAATCTTAACATTAATCAGCCTTGGTGTAAGCCTGTTGGGAATACTGTACACAGCATTGGAAAAGTCTTTTATTAATTGGTAAGAAATCGTGTTTGGCCGGTCAATCAAATTAAACACTTCAAAACTGGCCCAGATATTGTCAAAATTTCTGAACGGGTTGTGGCTCCGGCGGTGGTTTTTTTCATCCAGCAGCAAAGCGCTGAAACCGATATCCACCCGGATATATGGATCAATCACCAGGGCATTGCGGTACTTCACACTGTTGGGAATATTGAACGGCATATTGCTGCCATAGATCATGTTCAAATGCACCCGGAAGTTTTTGTTAGTAGACAGATAGTCCTGCAAAAATAATCCTACTGTAAACATCCTGTCGGTTGGACGCCTTACCCAGCCCACATCCTGGCGCACACTGTCAACCACTACCTGGTCTTCTGTTTTGGAACCAATAATTTCACCTGCAGCATTTTTGTATTGGTAATAATGATCACCGTTTATATCTTCTTTCGTCTTCATCAGCCCGATGCTTAGCCAGCTTTCGGCATCTTTTACCAGTTCGGTATAGAACCTTGTTTCCAGGCCGTAGGCATATCCTTTGGCATTGTTGTTTCCAAAATAGCGTACCCTTACATTGTCAACATCATAAGGAATCAGGTCGCGGATATTTTTATAGTAGGCTTCTGCCGTGATCCTGAACGGCCTGCTCTCATTCTTAAAATTGTAATCAAAACCCGCTACCAACTGGTAACTTTTTTGCGATTTTACACCGGTGTTGACCGAACCATCAAATTTCCTCAGCTCCCGGTAAAACGGCGGCTGGTTGTAAATACCGGCTGCAATTTTAAACACTACATCTTTTTTCCAGTTGGGTTTAATGCTCACCTGGGCCCTCGGGCTGATCAAAAATTCTTTGTTCAGGCTGTTGTAGTTATACCGAATCCCGGCCTGCAGCGTGATATCTCTTTTGTCATTGCTGAAATTGATATTATCCTGCACATAACCGCTGTATTTCATTATTGACAGGTCGGCAGTTGAGTTTAAAAAAGTATTCAGCCTGCCGGTATTCGCGGGCAGCGAATAATTAGCGCTGTCCTGGTATTCCCATTCATATAATTTATCTGTGATGTTGGTTTGCTCTATGCTGTTGCCAAACTGTATAAAATGTTTCCCGGAATCTACCCCTAAAGTACCCTTCAGGCTGGCGTTCCATACTGCTATGTTCAACGAATTACGGCCATAGTTTTGGTAGTAGCCGGCTCCCAGTGGATTTACAATTTGCCCGAACGTACTGCTGCTGTTGTCAAAATCACGGTTGCCAAATAAGTAGGCGCCTGCAATGTCAAAATTTTCATTCTCCTTATTTTGAAAGCGGCTAAGCATCCACTTTAGTTTCAGTTTTTTGTTGGGTTGATTGATAGCACTCAGCCCCACAAAGTTGGTCGTATAGCCATCTTTTTCCTGTCCTTCAAAATAAATATCCAGCCCGAGGTTGGCAGTAAACAGTGGAGAAAATACAGACGTGGTTTTTTCGGCGCTTTCGGGTATCAATGTAAATTTGGTTGTGGAAAAATTACCCAGCAACTCGAACTGCCACTTATCGTTCACCCGGTAGGTAATATATGCCTGGGCATCGGTGGAGGTGGGGATGTAAGCCCCTTTTGTTTCCTGGGTACTCAATAAGTTACGGTTGCTTTTTGTACGTATACCTGCCAAATAGGTAAGCCTTTCATTTTTAGCAGCACCTTCTATGTGAAAGCCCTGCTCGAGTAAACTTACATAAACAGAGCCACCAAACAGTTTAGGTTTTTTATACTGAATGTCGAGCACACTGCTCATCTTATCGCCATACTTCGCCTGGAATCCGCCATTGTAGAAACTTACATTCCTTGCCATTTCAGGATTGATAAAACTCAGACCTTCCTGCTGGCCGCTTCTTACTAAATAGGGCCTGAAAATTTCAAAGTCGTTGATGTAAATTAAATTTTCATCGTAGTTGCCTCCACGTACACTGTATTGAGAACTGAGTTCATTGTTACTGCCCACTAATATTTTTATCAGGCCCTCAATACCACCGGTAGTACTGGGCAGCACCAGGGCACTCTTGGGATTAATTTTCGTAAGTCCCAATTCCGTTCTTTCCATTTGATCTCCTACTACCACCGTTGCCAGCGTTTTACCTGTTCGCAGCATTTTAATAGTAACTTTCTCTTCCTCATTTTCACTTAGGAAAAATCCTTGTTGCGTTTCTGCATGAGCAGTATGGGAAAATACCAGCGCAAAGGATTTTTCAGCCACTACTTTTATGCGGAAGCTGCCACTGTCGCTGGTTACAATGCCGGAGGTTTTTCCCAGAATGCTGACGGATACAGCCGGGATGGGATTGTCATTTTCATCGATCACTTTACCACTTACATAGGCCGGTTTTTTTTGTGCAGCAGCAGAAAGGTAAAGCAGTGATAAAATAATGCCCGTAATTAGTCTCATGTGATGAAGGTAAATGATTTCTTGTTTTTTATAAATGATAAAAATAAAGGGTTGAACTTAAATCAATGATTTTTTTTACGATAATACAATCGCCGGTAAAGCAAGGCAAGCGGTAAATATTCCTCCAGGTGGCGTTGTGTAAGTTGATGAAACAAAATCCCGCGCCGATAAAAATTTACTTATTTCTCCTATTTTTACGGCTATGGAAAATGTTGCCGTCATCATTTTGTTATTGTTCGGTGTGTCTTTTATCGGCCTGCTCTGTAATAGATTCAAATTCCCACTCCCGGTAGCACTTGTGCTTAGTGGTATTTGCATCAGTATGATACCCGGGCTTCCGGTAATAGAATTGGCACCAGAGGTAGTTTTTATCATTTTTTTACCACCTATTTTGTACGGGGCAGCCTGGAACACCAGTTGGCACGACTTTAAAGCAAATATTCGTCCCATCAGCCTGGCAGCGATTGGGCTGGTGATCTTTACTACCCTGATGGTGGCTGTGGCTGCCCATTGGCTCATACCCAATCTTGACTGGCCTGTTGCATTTTTAATTGGTGCCATTGTATCTCCACCCGATGCAGTGGCTGCCACATCCGTTACCAAAGGATTAGGACTGAATCCGCGGATCATTACGATACTGGAAGGGGAGAGCCTGGTAAATGATGCCAGTGGACTGGTGGCTTATAAATATGCATTGACGGCTATATCGGCAGGTAATTTTATTCTCTGGAAGGCAGGGCTTAATTTTTTGCTGATTGCAGTTGCCGGAATTGCCGTGGGACTTTTGATTGGTTACGGGATGTACCTCGTGCATAAAAAATTAGTGTGCGACCCTGTGATTGAAGTTACGTTTACTTTTCTCACTCCGTTTGCCTCTTACCTGCTTGCAGAGCATTTTCATTTTTCCGGCGTGCTGGCGGTGGTAACCACCGGCCTGTACCTTTCTTTCCGTTCAGGAGAAATATTTACGCATCAGAGCCGCATCATGGCTTATTCTGTTTGGGAAGTGGTGATCTATATTTTGAACGGGCTCATCTTTGTGCTGATCGGATTGCAGTTGCGGAATGTGATGAAAGGGATCAGTGATTATTCTGTACAATCCCTGTTGACGTACGGGGCGGTCATTAGTTTGGTGGTGATACTAATCAGGTTTATATGGGTAGTGCCTGCTGCTATGCTTCCCCGCTGGCTAAGCGCCCGTATCAGGAAAAAGGAAGTTTTTGATCCACGGGGTATGGTCATTTTTGGGTGGGCGGGCATGCGTGGCGTGGTATCAATGGCTGCTGCCCTGGCGTTGCCCATTTTACTGCCTGATGGCACTGCCTTTCCGCACCGCAACCTGGTTATTTATCTTACCTTCTGTGTGATATTATCTACCCTGGTATTGCTTGGTTTTACTTTGCCCTGGATCATAAAAAAACTAGGCATCAACCCGCACTCGATTGCAGCAGAGGAGTATGCAATACGCAGCCACGTGGTAACGGATACCATTACACACATTGAAGAAAACCTTTCGTTGTTGCAGGGTGAACTGCTGCACAATATCAAAAACAAGTACGAGGTAAAGTACAACCGGCTGCAAAAGACCGACCTGCCATCCAATTATTTCGGCAACGGAGAAACACTTGCCGGCAATATTTTTAATGAGTTTACGCAACTGCAGATTGACCTGATAAAAGTGGAAAGGCAAACGCTGGAGCGCCTGCACCGCACCGGTGAAGCCAGTGAAGAGATATTACGAAAGATAGAACGGGAACTGGACCTGGAAGAAACAAGGTTGCAAATGGAAATGTATAACGGGTAACAGGGGAATGATTTCTAACAGGTGGATTTGTATTGTTGGGTCACTGCCACGGCTTTACCCTTTGCTTTGTTGCGGAGCTTATTGCTGACAATCTATTTCCGCTAATTTCATAGCGTCATCATATTGGAGCGAATCAGGATTTTTTAACAAGACCCTGTCATTATTTGTACTGATGTCTCCGTAACCCTCTATAAAGAAGTGGTCTTGCTTCTTAAAGGCTACTTGCCTCACCGACCAGGTGCCCTCCGACATAAATGTGTAATCCGCTATAAGAACATCTCCTCTCATGCTTCCCTGGATTGTTCCCGCATTTTTATCTTTTTCATGCAGCTTATAAACCAGGGTGCCGGTGATGGATTCGCCCACATGTATCAGTTTCAAGATAATTGTATCATTTGTATTTGCATAATGGTAACAGTTAGTTGGTGAATTTTTTTTCGCTTGCTCTTGTGGCGAAACCAGGTTTGCAGCATCATTACTTTGATTATTTGTGCAAGCAGCTATTACAAAACAAATAATGAGGTAACCTGGAAAATTTGATTTCATAACAAGCGGTTTTAAATTTAGTGGAAGGGAATGATGTCCCGGTAAAACGATGGTTTATGTAGCAAATGATTCCCAGGATTGCTGCAACCTACTATGAAGGGCCGCCACAAAAATTAAACATACTATTTTTTCTCCGGCAATGTTTCCTCCAGCCATTTATAAAACTCATGCTGCCATACCATCGCATTTTGTGCGCTCAGCACCCAATGATTTTCATCCGGCAAGTACAGCAGTTTACTTTTTATGCCCCGCAACTGGGCCGCCTGGAATGCCTGCAATCCCTGCTCAATGGGTACCCGGTAATCTTTGCCACCCTGTATCACCATGATTGGTGTATTCCATTTTTCCACATGGTTGATCGGGTTATATTGGTTGTAAGATTTTTGTGCTGCCAGGTTTTTTTTATCCCAATAAGGTCCGCCCCAGTCCCAGTTTACAAAAAATAGCTCTTCAGTGGTTCCATACATGCTCCGCATATCAAAGATCCCATCATGGGAAATAAAAGATTTGAAACGCTTGTTGTGAATACCGGCCAGCATAAAAACAGAATACCCACCATAGCTTGCGCCCACACAACCAAGCCGGTTAACATCAACATATTTTTCTTTACTCACTGCATCAATGGCACCCAGATAATCTTTCATTACCTGCCCGCCATGGTCTTTGCTGATCTGTTCATTCCATTTGGTGCCATGTCCCGGCATACCCCTGCGGTTGGGAGCTACCACAATATATCCCTGCGATGCCATCAGTTGAAAGTTCCAGCGGAATGAGTAAAATTGAGTTAAAGGCGATTGAGGTCCGCCCTGGCAATACAGCAGGGTGGGGTATTTTTTCGTGCTGTCGAAACCTGGGGGGTAGATCACCCACACCAGCATCTTCTTTGCATCCGTGGTGGTTATCCAGCGCCTTTCTGTTTTGCACATTCCAATTGTATTATAAGTATCATCATTCACATGTGTTAGCTGGCTCATGCGGCCATCATTTATGTTCACTGAAAATAATTCGGCAGCATGGTTCATATCAGTTCTTGAAACAACCAGCAGGTTGCGGTTTTGTCCAACAATGCCGGTAATATCAAAATCACCTTTGGTAATTTGCCTTATATCCGGCAACTTCATCGTAGCTCCGGTATAGTCCACTTCAAACAATTGTAATGTTCCATTGATGGGTGCCCAGAAGAAAATATGCTTTCCATCATCGCTCCAGCGGAAGCCATCCACATGAATATCATCGCGATGCGCTGTTAAGTTCACTACACCCAATCCTGTAGAAGCAACCAGGTCCTGCTTATCGGATTCGAAGCCGTCTCGTTTCATGCTGAGCCAGGCAAGCGTTCCGGTGCTGCTGTAAGCGGGGCTAATATCATAGCCCATTCTTCCTTCAGTTAAATTGGTGGTTTTGCCGGTTCCCAGGTTGTACTCGTACAAATCGGTATTGGTGCTTACAGCATAGTCTTTTCCATATTTTTTCTTGGTAACATAGATCACTGCTTTACTGTCGGGCCGCCAGGTATAATCTTCATCGCCGCCAAAAGGTTTGGTGGGAGCATCATAGGGTTCGTCCGGCATAATATCTTTTGCCTCTGTTGGTTTTTCTACCGGGGATACAAATACATGATCAAAATTGCCATCTTCCCAGGTATCCCAGTGACGGTTATTGAGGTTATCGAAAATATAAGCATTCGATTTTGTTAGTTCAGGATAATAATCTTTGCCGCTGATCTTTTTAACCTTTACTTCTTTATTACTCAGCAGGAATTTACCATCAGGCGAAATGTTTTTATCCACCATTAAACTGTCGGGTTTGCTGATCTCCGTTGGCGCACCGCCACCAACCGGCAGCAGGTAGGTTTTACGGCTGCTTTTATTCTCTTCCAAATTTGGTGTGCTAACGGAATACACTATATACTTACCATCTTTTGAAATACCCAAACCTGCAACCCTGCCCAGTTTCCACAGCAGTTCAGGGGTAAGCTTATTTTGTGCCACCGTAAGCAACGGTGCCAGCAATAACAACACAGATACAATTTTTTTGTGCATTGGAAATTATTTTGTGATGGCTAATTTACTACTATTCAGTTTTTCTGTAGCTTTTAAATTAAAAAAGGCTGTTTCAACAACAGCCCAAAAAATTATTTATAAAACATGCTTACTGCATTTTAACCACTGCTTTCATCTGTACCTGTTTGCCGTTTTGAAACCGGATATAGTACATCCCTGTTTTATATGCTCCGAGGTCAACGTTTTTATTGATGGTCTGCGGTCCACCGTAAGTGGCTTCCAGCAGGGTTTGCAGAGGTGTACCTTCTTTACTTACCAGTTGCAGCAGGGTATGGCCGCCATTGGTTCGGAAAGAAACGGTTGTAAGGCCATTGGATGGGTTAGGCGATGCCGTTACCAGGTTTTGTTCGTTCACCACGTTTGGCCTTCCCAACGGCGAGCAGTCGGCATTGTTGCATATATTAAGGTCGGAAAAATTTTGCAGCATGATTTGCTGCAGGCTGCTGCTGTCCTGGCACAACCAGCGTTTCATCATGCTGTAATAAACGCTCCTGAAATCAAATTGCATGGCGATATTGTCACCAACTCCCGGTGCAACAGGCAATACCGGGTTGGTACCAACAATACCGGGAGTAACCTTTGATCCAAATACAAACATAGGAGCTGCAATCCCATGGTCGGTGCCATTGCTGGTGTTACTTTTAACCCGGCGGCCAAACTCACTGAAAGTCATGCCCAGCACATTTTGATCCTTGTTCATTAGTTGAAGATCTGTCTGAAATGCTTTAATAGAATCCCCAACGGAAGAAAGCAAATTGGCATGGTTGCCGGTGGTGGGATCAATGATATTTGCCTGGCTGGCATGGGTATCAAAACCTTTCAGGTTTACTACATAGATTTTTGTTTTTAACCCCCCATTGATCAGCCGGGCAACAATTCTTAACTGGGAGGCTAAATTGTTGCCGGAGGGGTAGGTGGTTAAGTTATTGTTGCCTGCCCTGTTGAAGGCTGTCCTGATAACAGCGCTGTATGCAGCAGCCTGGCCAGATATATTTCTTACATAGGCCAGTTTGTCGCCCATGGGTGTGTCGGATGGAACAGGATCCTGCCCGCCAATCGTATCGTTGAGAAAGCTATTGGGATCAGTGATGGTGTATCCCATATTGGAGACTGGTCCAAGTAAAGAAAGTGTAGCCGTACTTCCAAATTGTATGGCAAGGGGATCGGGCATTTCAGCAGTGGGATAGCCATTTGGAAAACCGGCATATTCTGCATTGAGGTACCGGCCCAGCCAGCCATCCGTGAGGTATTGATTGCTTTCCGAAGCGGTAGACCAGATATCCGTAGAGCGAAAATGTGAAAAACTTGGATTGGGATAGCCGACCGATTGAATGATGCAAAGTTTACCATCATCGTACAGGTCTCTCAAGCCGGCTAAAGCAGGATGCAAACCTGTTGCAGCCGTTCCCGTTAGTGCCAGTATGCTGTTTTGCGGTATAGCAATATTTCCCCTGGCAGCCAGGTAATTTCCATACTGATCTTTTGGTATCACTGTATTCAACCCATCATTACCACCCGTGAGCTGTATCACTACCAGCACATGATCGTTTTCGGTGCCGCTCAGTAACAACCGGGCCACCGGGCTATTTTCAGCATGGGCGGTAAGGCTGAACCCATTAATAAGGCCGGGAACAGCCGTAGCAGTAATTGCAGCATTGCGGATAAATTTTCTTCTTTGCATAGCGATGATGATTTTTGCCCGGAAAGACTACATGAGCTGGTACTCTTCTAATTTATTTAAAAAATACAATGCCAGTGATTTTAACCTGCTGTTTACCACACTGTAGTTGTTGAGGTCGGCAGGGCTGTTAATATAATCATTCCACGCACTGGTCCAATAGTTGTCATTGGCCTGGCCGGTTAACAGGATATCCGTTTTGATGGTATCTCTTAATTCCTGGCTCAATACCCTGCGGAGGAAACATTTATTGATATCAAGTACAAGGGTATTGGGGTTGGCTGGGTTGCCCATTTTTTTAGCTACAGATACCATGTCTATCCCGGTTCTAACGCCTCCACTGGTATAACCGGTGTTTATTAGCGTATCGATAAAACCCTGTCGCTTGATAAACGTGTCAGTATTGATCCAGAGCTTATCAAAAAACGGGGTTTGATAATTGGCTGGGAAGCCCGACACATTGTTAGGGTCGCCGATATTTTCTTCCAGCGACGCAAGAAAAAGAACGGTAAAATAGGTGAGGTGCCGGTATAATAACTGCGGATTGGAAATGGGCGGCAGTTTAACTGCACATTCCCTGAACAGCCCCACCATAAAATCGGCCGGACTTTTAATCATGGCACCATGCTGGAGTATATCAAAAAAATGAGCACTCTTAAAAAGTTGTGCCAGCACGGGTTTTATTTCGTAATTATTGTTGCGAAAGGTTTGCGCCAGCGGTGTAATAATGCTAGCTTCTGTGTCAGGTGTAATATCATGGTAAACAAAATAGCGGTATAGCCTGCGGCATATATTTTTTGATACTTCTTCTTTAGTGAAGATCATATCCATCAGGTCATCCACTTCTAATGCTGCCTCCGCCGGGCTTCGGCTGATTACCGTGTTATTATAAAATGACGAGAATTGTTTTGGCTCGGTATCATGCCTGCTAAGCGTAAAGTAAGTGGAACCTCCAAAAAGGTCAACCTGGTATCCCGTAAGCACTCTTGCTGCCGCCTTTACATCATCTTCTGTGTACAGGCTTTCCGGCCCCTTACCAAGGGTAAATAATTCCTGAAGTTCCCGGGCATAATTTTCATCCGGAGCCAGCTTGCTGTTTACATAACCATTGAGGTAAATCAACATGCCTGCGTTAATGGTAATCTCCTTTATAAGGGTCTTAAAATTACCCATGCCATGCTGCCGCAATAGCTGCAGGTACCGGTAACAAATTATACCATTGTTCACCATTTGAAATTCTATGGTAACATGGTTACTCCAGAACAGGATCATTTTTTCCTCCACCGAAGTGGGTTGATTCATCATGTTATTCATCCACCAGGATTTCAAAGAATCTCTCCGCTCTTTGTTTACGTCCCTTGAGGTGGTAATTGCATCGATCCAGGTTCTGCCGGCAGCTACCGACCAGTCGGGATCTGTAGCAACTGTTGCCGGATCGGTTTCATACACTTTTAACGGCAGGCCAACAGCAGCAGGTGATGCAGCGGTATTTACGAGAATATCAACTGCCTGGCTGTACGGGAGTGTTTTAAAATAGTTGACCGTTTCTACCGGTGCTCCAAACATCGTCCGCTTTAACAAGTGGGCCGCTTCATACTCAGTCCATGCGCCGCTGTAGGGACTGATGCCCCCGGTAAATGGCGGTATATCTTCTGTTGCATCAGCACCACCGTCGGCATAAGTGATGGCGGGTGCCCCTTGTTTATTAAGAGAAGATGGTTTTAAAAAAGAAGTGAGAAAATCTTTTCTTTCCATTGCCTTTTTTTTAATTATTTATTGCCTGTGGTTAGTGATCAGTGATGAGTGATCAGTTATCAGTTGTCAAATCTTCGTAATTCATAAAAGTTTTGGTAACCATACTGATCACTTATTAAGCTCATTCATTTTTAATTTCAACGCCTCAATCTCTTGCTGCTGTGCATCTATCAGTTGTTTCATTTCCTGCACGGCTTTTATCAGGGGCACCACAAATTCTGCATACCGCAAACCATAAGCTGTATGGTCGTTAGCAGGTTTATCCACCCCGCTAAAATGATAACCAATAGCAGTAGCCGCAGCTTCCACTTCCTGGGCCAGTAAACCGGTAAATCTGGTATTGCCAAACCCAGCATTTGCATCAACACCAGGTAGTTTCCCTCCCTGTATTTTTTGCAGGGATTGCACATCGTAATTATAAGTTACCGGCCGTAGCTTTTCAATGAAAGTCAAGCCGGGTACATTTTCCAGCACATTCTTTTTTATCCGGGCATCGCTGAAAGTGGTCCAACCCACCTGTCCGCCAATACTGGTAATATTAATGTTCCCAATGCGAACCTGGTTACTGGCAGTAATTTGTACATTTTGCCCCAATGCACTTGAATTGTTTACAGAGGGATTGCCGGCGATATCAACTCCGGCACCAACGTAGGTATTACCGTTGCCGCCTGTTTGGCTAAGCGCCGACTGGTATCCAATAAAAGTATTTTCGGTATTACCCGTACCGGTATACGCCAATCCTGCATTGTGTCCGATAACGGTATTGCGGTTGGCGCCGGTTGTACTGCTCAATGAGTAATGGCCCAACAATACATTGTAGCTGGCGGAAGTGGTACTCAATCCTGCATTGTAACCTACAGCAATATTATCCTGGCCGCCGGTTATTTGCTGAAGGGAATTGTTGCCGATTGCGATCTGCGTGCTGCTTATTTTGTTGCTGAGCAATGCTGAAGTGCCAATAGCCAAAATGCTGGTGCCCCCGGTATTGCCGGTTGCAGCATCCTTACCAATGGCAATATTTTCGGAGGCCAGGTTATTCTTTAATGCGCTGGCACCTATCGCCACATTTCCACCGCCGGCACCTGGTAATACCAGTGCCCTGCTGCCAACGGCTACATTTTCCGAACCGGTGGTAACATTAAAGGCAGCGGAATCACCAATGGCGGTATTGCCGTTTCCAGTAGTAACACTGCTGAGTGCCTGGTATCCAAAAGCATTATTGCCCGTGCCGGTTGCAGTAATACTGAATGTGCGGTTGCCAACTGCGTTGTTGCGGCTTGAGGGGCTGGGGTCAATAAGGCCTGAGGGCTGATTATTGGTTCGTATTAAGAATGGCTTACTGTCGGTAGTTCCGATAAAATCAGTAGCATTATTAGTGCCGCTATTTCCGGTAACCGACCAACCAGTGAGGGTAATAGTGAAAGCATTGGATCTTTTTCTTATTACTCCCGCTGTGTTTACAGTGACAACACTATCTGTGTCGGCACCGCTTTGTAAACCCTCGATCCGCAAAGGATCGGCTATTGCAGCAATATGCAAGGTATTGGTTGGCGCACCCACTCCGATTCCAACATTTTGAGCATAGCCCTGTATACAACACCCCAGCAAGAGCGTAAAAAAAATTTTTGTCATAGGTTGTTGGGTGGTTGGTTTAAAGGTCAAAAATATAATAATATTCCGATATTAGTGGTGGACATTATCCGGGGCTAACGATTGCTTCAGCCCGTTTCGCAAGTTGTAATTGATGAAGGAAGCAGTCGGAAAGTACTTTTCTTTTTGGGCTTATTGAATCAGAATTTTCTGTACAGCAACGGCAGCACTACCAATCAGTCTTACCATATAAATGCCCTTCCCTAATTTGCTGCTCACCTGTACGTTGACATTCCCTGTTTGGCCCCCAATGTTTTTCTTTAAAATGACTGTACCGTTTACGCTGACGAGTTCCAGTGAATTGTAATCCGGCGTTTCAAGGATCACATTCAGTATGCCATTGCTGATAACGGAAGGAATGACAAAGTTTTTTACATCACCCTTTAACATCACCCTTACCACCGGTGAATATTGATAAGTTCCGTCGAGCCCGGTGATTTTTAGCCGGTAGAAAATTGCCCCGCTATAATTTACAGGGTGAGAAAAAGTATAATTAACAGGTGTTGCTCCATTCTGTGCTGACACCGCACCCAAAAAAGTAAATGAAGTGCCATCGTTACTATACTCAATTTGGTACCGCTGGATATTTTCTTCCCTGGTGGTTTGCCAGTTCAATTGCACTCCTGCATTATTTACAGTACCAGTGAAGCTGGTTAATGTTACGGGCACCACACCACTTGAAACAAGCCGGTACACACTGTTACCGGTTAAAGAAACCACATAGGCCTCGCCATTTTCAGTTTCACCAAAGTCAGCAATTCCTGTTGGAGATAATACCTGCGTGCTGGTGTTCCATCCGCCGGCACCATCGGATACCGTTTTGTAAAAGGTACCAGAATAAAAATCTGCACTGATATTGTATCCCTGAAGTGAAGGGTAAGCTGATCCCCTATATACGATACCGCCTGTAATTGCTGCAGGGCTTTGAGTAGGGTAGTTATACACCGGGAAAAGATAATTGGTAATGGGGCCGCATCCAGTTGTGTTGTAGGTAATGTCTCCTTCATAACAGCGCCAACCATAGTTTACACCACCTGTTGAACCAGCAGGCCGGAAATTGATTTCTTCAAAAGAATTTTGGCCTACATCGCCTATCCAAATATCATTGGTTAACCGGTCAAAACTCCAGCGGAAAGGGTTACGCAATCCAAGATCAAAAATTTCATTCCCATAAGGATTGCCCGCAGGAATAGTATAGAAAGGTGGTACAGCAGCACTGTTTACATTGAAACGCAACATTTTTCCCAGCAGCACCGCTGTATTCTGTGCATTGTTGGGTACATCACCGCCGCCACCGCCGTCGCCGGTTGATAAATACAAGTAACCATCGCTGCCAAAATGCAATTCACCACCATTGTGATTGGAGTTGCTGGGATGAGGTATTGTGATTACAGTATCCTTCGATAGCGGGTCTGCGATGTTTGGATCACTGCTCACCTGGTACCTGGCCAATTGAAGGTTGCCTGCTGAGTTCGTATAATACACATAAAAGAACCCATTGGTTTCATAATCCGGGTGGAAGGCCAGGCTCAATAATCCACCTTCACCGGCGGTAGTTAAACCTGTGACCGTGAGAAAAACTGTGAGGAAATTAAAATTTGCATCATATGCCCTGATGGTTCCCCCTTTTTGCACAATAAATACCCGGTTTGTTCCATCTGCTGCATTTACAAACTGGATAGGTGCGCTCAATCCCGTTTCTATTACCGGGCTGAGAGATAACGCAGGTTGTGCGGTGGTATTTGTTGAAGTGGAGACAGCAAGCAGCAGGAGAAGGAAATAGCTAAATAGGTTAATCCTGTAGGTGTAAATTTTGGTATGCATAATTTTTAATTTTAATAATTGATTAAAAATGGGTACAACTAAAATGCCAGAAATTTGATATATGGATATTAATCTAAGTTTAAGGGGTAGACTTGCACCCCGGTGATTTTACCAATTCATAAAGTTGGACAGTTTGTGTCATCAACTGTTACACAATTGGGAAAAAGAGTTGCAATATTCACACATTGAGGATTTGGTGCGCTATTGTAAAAGCGCCCGGAATGATCGGGGAATATAATAAATGAAAGCTATCCATCATGGACATGAGCGATCCCTTGCTGAACTGACCGGAAAATTATAATCTTACATTCACCCCCACCATAAAATTAAACGGTGCCATTGGGAAATAATAATTCTCTGTTACCTGGCCTCCGGCAATATAACTAAAAGTATAGCCATTGGCTTCGTACTTTTTATTGAACACATTATTCAACTGCACAATGATACTGGTTGCCTTGAATATTTTATTTTCAATTAAATAACTCAACCTTACATCCTGCAGGTAGTAAGGATTTAAACTCCTGCTTTGCTGAGATGTGTTGTCCATGTATTGCCTGCTTACATATTTGCTCAGCAAACTGATTGCTGCATTTTTAACGGGGATAAAATTGATGCTGCCGGCGGCAACCATACCCGGCGAAAAAGAAATATCTGTTGACTCATAAAAATTATTTTTGGTACCGCCATTATCATAATCATCCAACAGCTCAGTAAAGTTTTTTATTTTGTTCTTGCTGAAGGTTACATTGGCTGCAATATTTACAAAATCGTTTACCTGCAATTTACCCTGCAGCTCAATACCCAGCCGGTAACTGTCAGGAACATTCACCCTGGTGTAAGCACCTACATCATTGATGTTGCCCACCAGAACCAACTGATTGTGGTATTTCATATAGTAGATGTTGGCACTGTAGAAATATTTTTTGTTCTTTTTTTCAATTCCGAGTTCTATGTCCTGTAGCCGTTCTGATTTGGGCTGGAGGGTGGCCCCGGCTTCAAAATCATCCCGGTTGGGTTCTTTGCCGGCTATTGCATAGGAGGCATAAGCCTGCCATTCGTTTTGAGTGTAGGTGATACCCAGTTTTGGATTCAGGAACCGGTAACTGTTGTTGAGGATGATTCCGGGATTATCCCTGAACCCGTTGATGTTGTAATTGATACTTCTAAACTGCAGATCAAAAAAACTTTGCCAGTTGCTGCCCCATTGCTCTGTCCATTTGCTGTACAATGAGAAATCTTTTTTGTACGCTATAAGGTCATACCAACGGTAATTAAAAGGAACAGCGGGCTGGTCTTTGGCCCAGATGATCTCACCAAAATGTTTTCCGTCATATTTATTCCATCCGCCGCCGGCAGTAAATTGTGTTTTGTTTTTTTGATGCTGGACAGAAAAAATAGTACCGTAAAAATTATTATCGAGCCAGAGCCTTCTTACCAGGTCTGTTTCGCTGATGAGATCATTACCATTAAAATAATCCGGTATTCCGTAGTCATTGAATGCGGCACTGCCTTTATACTGCTCGTAGTACCCTTTGCCTTTTGTTAAAAAAATGGCTGCATTGGTTTTCCAGTACTGGTTAAAACGGTGGTTGTAGAAGAGCTGGTAGTGGGTTTGTGTGTAATTGTCAGTTTCGTTATCATAAGGTTTACCGGGTTGATCGGTACCGGCGGAATTGTATTTCCTGTTACTGGTTAAATAACGTTCTGGTACACCGTTCCAGGCCTGGTATGTTTTTTCCTTACCGGAAAAAATATTCAACCGGATTGAATTTTTATCATCTGTCCAGGCAGTACTGGCATACAAAGATTGCAGGGCGGTATTTGCCCTGTCGATGTACCCATCGCTGCTGATCTTGCTCAGCCTGCCATCAATGGTAATATGTTTTCCAATCAATCCGCTACCAAATTTGAACGTGTTTTTCCAGGTATTGAAACTGCCATAACTGTTGTTCATTTCCGAGTAGAAATTTTTATTGAGGTCATTACTGGCCAGGTTGATGGTGCCACCAAAAGATGCGGCTCCGTTTGTGCTGGTACCCACACCACGCTGTATTTGTATGCTGTTGACCGAAGAAGCAATATCCGGCAGGTTTACTAAAAAAAGTCCCTGGCTTTCTGCGTCATTGTAGGGTATCCCGTTAATGGTCATATTAATCCGGGTGGCATCTGTACCCCGTATGCGTATGCCGGTATAGCCTACGCCATTGCCTGCATCGGAATTGATAATTACAGAGGGTGTTTGATTCAGCAGAAAGGGAAGGTCTTGCCCCAGGTTATTTTTTTCGATCTCTTTTTGTGAAAGATTGGTTTTTGCAAACGGCGCCTTATCAGATGCCCTGATGGCCAATACTTCAATGGGCTGCAGGTAGGAAGTATCATTAAACTTTTTGTCAGCCTGGGCATAACACAACACAAAGCCAGCGCAGCCAATACTGCATAGTAACAATTTCTTCATTCAAAATGTTTTGTGCTGAAATCCGGGAACTGGTAAGTGAGGGTTTCAATATCCCCTTTTAAGGGATACGGGCTTTCTCCCTTCGCAGGCATTATCCTGAGCAGGTTTATCGGGTGTAATCTCAGCCTTTCCTCCTTGTTATGTTTTCGACAAGCTCAACATGACAAAGGATAAAAGCACCCCGGAAATTCAGACGATGAATAAGATCGATTAGGATGTAAAGGTATGTTGCTTTAAATTTAATTTCCAAAAAAATGTAACAAATGGAACTGTTATCCGTAACAATAAAAAAATATAGCCATGAAAAAATTATTATTTCCGCTTTTTACAATTATATGCCTGCAGGGTTTCGCACAGGATATAACCATCAACGATGCCAATGCCGAAAAAAGAACTTTAACCGCCCGCTTCAATGCCATTTCGGTTTCGGACGGTATAGAATTATTGCTCACCCAGGGCAACGAAGAGTCGGTGGCAGTAAGTGCTTCCGAAGCAAAATACATGGAACGGTTTAAAACAGAAGTTATAGATGGCACGCTGAAAATTTATTACGACCGTAAAACAATGGTTTGGAACGGCAATGAGAAAAAAAGGCTGCGGGCTTATGTTTCGTTTAAAACGTTGGAAAGATTAAAAGCATCCAGCGGATCGAATGTAAAAGCCAAAAGTGTACTTTCGGTAGATAAATTGCATTTGTCGTTTACCAGCGGCTCACTATTTAGCGGCGAGTTGAATGCAGGTGATGTGGAAGTATCTCAAAACAGCGGCTCAGAAATAAATGCCAGCGGTAAAGCAACAAGCTTAAAAGTTGACCTCAGCAGTGGTGCTATGTTCAAGGGTTTCGATTTGTCGGCCGACTTTTGTGATGCCAAAGCAAGCAGCGGGGGCGAGGTGCGCATTAATGTAAACAAAGAGCTGAGTGCAAAAGCAAACAGTGGCGGCGGGATCAAGTACAAAGGAGCAGCTGTGCTGAAGGATATTAATGTTAATAGTGGGGGATCAGTAAAAAAGTCATAATCCCCGGTCTTAGCCTGAACCGTTAGTGACAGAAAATTGAGTCTGGACATGGTGGCATGGATGCCGAAATTGAACGGTAAAAACAGGTAACGCAGCCAGGGAAAAGTAGCTTAAAAACCAACATATCATGAAAAAATTTTTGTTATTATTTGCATTGTTTTTTGTGGCAATTATTACCAATGCCCAAAAAACAATTGTGAATGATGCCAACGCTGAGGCAAGGCAGTTAACAGGCAGTTTCAATGCCATCAGGGTATCCGGCGGAATTGATATTTATCTGTCGCAGTTTGAATCCGAATCACTGGCAGTAAGTGCTTCGGAAGATAGGTACAAAGACGATATTAAGACGGTAATTGAAAATGGCACACTCAGGATATACTATGAATCAAATTCGGGATGGACGAAGGGAAATAAAAAACTTAAAGTTTATCTCTCTTTTAAAAACCTGGAGCAAATAGAAGCCAATGGAGCATGTGATGTACACGTGGCCGGTACCATTTCCGTTCCTAAACTGAGTTTGCATCTAAGTGGATCCAGTGACTTTAAAGGTGCTGTTGCCGTTGCAGATCTAAAGTTGGATTTAAGTGGTGCAAGCGAGGTAAGGATCAGTGGCGCTGCAAGTAGTGCCGTCATAGAAACAAGTGGTGCCAGTGATGTAAAGGGCTTCGACCTGGTAACAGAAAACTGCAGTGCAAAAGCTTCCGGTGCATCAGATATCAACATCACTGTAAATAAAGAACTGAACGTACAGGCGAGTGGGGCCAGTGACGTGTACTATAAAGGGACTGCGGTAATAAAAGACCTGCATACCAGTGGGGCCAGCACTGTAGCGAGGAGAAGCTAGTTTGATGATTGAGTGGTGAAATTGTTTTATGGTTGATTGCAGTAAGATAATAATTTACCCATTCAACAATTTAGCAATCCAATAAGCTACTTCCCAAATGCCCAAAATAAAAAATCTGGCAACAGCTTACTCCAGGATGCATAGTTGTGTTGTCCGTCTGGGGCCTCTTTGTAAACAACATCATCAGGCGGGCACACATTTTTAGTTTTAATCAGTGCCACCAAATCCCTGGTATCATCTACCACATCAATAATACCGTCTTTATCCCTGTCTCCAGTTTCTTCGGTAGCGCCGGCATAGAACCAGTATTTTAAATGCGGCCTTTTTCTTGACGATTTTATGACGTTCAGCATGATGCGGTTTTTGTCATCTGAATAATCAACAGCGGTTGCATCCTTATCCCTCCACCAAAATGAACCGGAAAAAACGCCGACCTTATCTATCTTGTCAGCATGATTCCAGGCGATATCAAATGCCGACAAACCACCCAACGAACTGCCCGCCATGGCAATGGAGTTAAATTTTCTTACGCCGGCTTTCTTTTTTACGAAAGCGTACAATTCGTTGTTGATAAACGCAGCATATTTATCCGCTTTGTTGCCCCTTTTTTTAAAATCAGGATAACCAGCCACACCATATGCTTCATTGCGGTTACCGGCATGTATGGCCACCACCACCAGCGGCTGGATAAGCATATTTTTATACAGACTGTCAATCGTTGCTCTAAGCCTCAATTGCACCAGATCCTGCCCGTCGTTCAGCAACAATAGGTTCATATCACCCTTATCGTCCGGCATGGGAGTACTGATAATTGTGAGTTTAATATGCTCCTGCAGGTGACGACTATAGATTTCATCTTCCTGCTGGGTTATTTTTTTCTTACAGCCCGGAAGGAGGAGAGCCAATGCCAATGAGGCTATAATAAGATTCGTGCATCGATGCATAAAAGTATTTTGAAAAACAAATGTATATTATTTGGCAGCAAATCTGTAAACCGTTACTTTTGCACCGCGAAGTAGAGCAGCGGTAGCTCGTCGGGCTCATAACCCGAAGGTCAGAGGTTCGATCCCTCTCTTCGCAACTAAAGTGAAGGCTCGTGAGAGCCTTTTTTATTCTCAGTATTTTTGAGCTGATGAATTTGATTACCTTCTCCTTCTTTCGTTTCCAGGCCCGGTTGTCAAATTCCTTTTTTTTTATTCTCGTAAAATGAATCATGAAATCTGGTTTTGTAAACATATTTGGTAAGCCGAATGCCGGTAAAAGCACTTTGCTTAATGCCCTGATGGGTGAGAAGATGGCGATCGTATCCCATAAAGTGCAAACAACAAGGCACCGCATCAAAGCAATCCTGACCGAACCTGGCTATCAAATTATCTTTTCTGATACCCCCGGCATCATTGAACCCAAATACAAGCTGCACGAAAAAATGATGCATGCTGTAAAAGGCAGCCTCGAAGATGCAGATGTAGCATTGCTGATTGCTGATGCGGGAGAACATCCGGAAGAAAGCAATGTAATTTTTTCTGCACTTAAATTAAAAGCACCGGCACTGGTAATACTGAATAAATCAGATAAAGTAAAAGAAGACAGTTTAAAAGAAACACTTGACTATTTTACTCAGCAGTCTTATTGTAAAGAAGTGATCGTGATCTCGGCACTAAAAAAAAGGGGCATTGTTGAACTACTTGCTAAAGTTGTTTCCCTGTTGCCCGAAGGCATGCCATTTTACGAAGGTGATGACCTGAGTGACCTGCCAACCAAGTTTTTTGTAAGTGAATTAATCAGGGAGAAAATATTTTTAATGTATGGCGAGGAGATACCTTACCATGCTACCGTATTGATCCAGGAATTTAAAGAGAAAACAACGCTTATAAAAATTCAGGCCGACATTATTGTGCAGCGGGATACTCAAAAAGGTATTATATTAGGAGAAGGCGGCAAGATGATAAAGCAACTGGGTACGCTTGCCAGGAAAGATATTGAGGAATTTTTAGGCAGCAAAGTTTTTTTAGAACTGTTTGTAAAAGTCAGGCCCAGGTGGAGAGACAATGAAACACAGTTGAGGGAGTATGGGTATTAAAGCGCCCCTCCGCCCCTAAAGGGGAACTTGGAAGAGTAAGATAGTTTGGGGTGTATGTTAGGGGGCAGCAGTTTGCATTTTAATTTTTGATTGAATTTTTTTTATAAATAAAAAATGCTCTTTAAAAGGTTTTGGGACTTTCTTGGTCCCCCTTTAGGGGCGGAGGGGCATTATGAGTTTTACAGTAGCAATAGTAGGCAGGCCCAATGTGGGTAAGAGCACATTCTTCAACCGGATGCTGGAACAGCGCAAGGCGATTGTGGATGACCTGAGTGGAGTTACCCGTGACCGTCAGTACGGTGAGGCAGAATGGAATGGCAAGTATTTCAACGTAATAGACACTGGTGGTTTTGTTACCAAGAGCCAGGATGTGTTTGAAAGAGAGATCCGAAAGCAAGTGTTGATTGCTTTGGATGAAGCGGATGCCATTGTTTTTATGGTAGATGTTGCCACCGGCATTACCGACCTCGATGAATCCATGGCGCAGATGCTGCGTAAAACGTCCAAGCCCATTTTTTTGGTGGTTAATAAAGTAGACAACCACGACAGGTTACTGGAAGCTTCCGAATTTTACAGTCTTGGTTTTGATAAGATCCATTTTTTGTCTTCGATCAGCGGTACCGGTACCGGCGACCTGCTGGATGAAATAACCAGCCTGATAACAGAAGATACGGAAAAAGATGACAGTGATGGTTTGCCAAAATTTGCCATCATCGGCCAGCCCAATGTGGGTAAATCATCTTTGCTGAATGCATTGACAGGACAGGAGCGTACCATTGTAAGTGATATTGCCGGCACCACCCGCGACAGCATACACACACATTACAAACTATTCAACAAAGAATTTATTTTAATTGATACTGCAGGTATCCGTCGCAAGGCAAAAGTAAATGAGGACCTGGAATTTTATTCTGTTATCCGTGCTGTAAAAGCCCTGGACGAAGCTGATGTATGTATGATCTTACTGGATGCAGAGAAAGGTATCTCGGCACAGGATCTCAGCATCTTTGCCATGGCGGTAAAAAAAGGAAAAGGGGTAGTGGTACTCGTTAATAAATGGGATGTGATGGATAAAGAAACCAACACCGCCAGGGATTACGAAGCGGCATTGAAAAAGCGCCTGGCACCATTTAGCGATGTGCCGATCGTCTTCATTTCTGCTACTGAAAAAATCAGGATACACAAGGCCATGGAACTGGCGCTGGAAGTACACGAAAACAGGAACCAGCACATAGCTACTTCCAAACTGAACGACATCATGCTGAAAGCTGTGGAAGCTTACCATGCGCCCGTGGTTCGTGGCAACCAGGTGAAAATAAAGTACGTAACGCAGTTGCCGGTGAGGGTTCCATCTTTTGCCTTTTTCTGCAATTACCCCGATGATATCAAAGCACCCTATAAAAATTATTTAGAGAACCAGATGCGGCAGCATTTTAAATTTAGTGGGGTGCCTATCAGGATATTTTTCAGGAAAAAATAATTCAGTTTTATGGGGCGGGCATTTGTGCTGCAATTAGGCATCGTTGTGTCACTTACGCCGGAAGCCGTTGTTGGTGTTCTCACCAACAACCTAAGCTACTACCAGCTCAGCCATTCAAATGTGTAAGAAATCCGAAGTCATCTATCCCTGTTAAATAAAATCCTGCAGAAGAATATTTATAGTCTTCTGGGTACTTACACAGGCCTGCTTTTACCGGGTTCCAGCGAATATACTCCAGCTTTTGCATGAATACATCCTGTGTGTAAAGGTCCACACTCAACGGATTCCGTTCCCAAAACTGGTACTTTCTATCTTTTACATTCACTTTAAATTTCTCCAGCACCAGCGGATGATGAACACTTAAATCTGATTTTATTTATTGTGCTGTAAATTTCATAAAATCACGTTGTACCTCCTCCAGTTTGTTACCTGCCTGTACCTGCCACATCAGGTGAATGTGATTGTCCATTATGGCAAAGGCAAATATTTTTACTCTTTTATGCAGCACCAGGTAATGCAGGCTGCCGGTTAGTATATCTTTGTATTTACCCGGTTTAAGCAGGTATTTCCATTCTAATATCGTAGCCGTAAAAAATTGTGGATAGTATTCTGTGTATTGCATGGGGTAATTTTTAAAAAGAAATAGTGCATGCTGTTTCTGCCACCGCTTTTCATTACTTGCCCTTCGGTTGTTGGTGAGAACACCAACAACGGCGTTTTCAACTGGGGCTTTATTGGTTAGGCTATCCCAGCTTTTTCATTCTTTATTCAATTGAACTAATTTATTATAAACGTCATTGACATTCCATAATTGATTGTCATACACAGCAGCAATTTTTCCTTTTTTGTCCAGTACATATAATTGAATTCCGTGCTGGTTGATGGAGCCAAAACCATAATTAACCCGAAGGTTCAAAGGTTTGAAATTATCCTGTTCATTATTAGCTACTGGTGACAAAAATCTGGCATTGGTTTTAAAATCAATGCCATAAATAGTACCATATTTTTTTAATACAGCAGGTTTGTCAAAGTCCGGATCGTATGTCATGGCATAGATCAGCATTTTTTTTTGCTGCTTATTTTGGGTGATCAGTTGTTGAAGTTTGGCAAGATTACTGACTGTGGAGGCACATTTTAATTTGTTGGTGCAACTGGTATAAAAAAAAGTAAATACACATGGTTTACCAAATAGATCTTTCATTGCAATACGATCACCGTCCTGGTCGAGAAGCTGCAACGCTTTGTTTAAAAAATCATTCCTTTTTTTTACAGCAATGATATCAACATCTTCCGCTGCATAAGATTGATCGCCGGCAGGTTCTTTTCTGCAGCATAGGGGTGTTTGTTCTTCTATTAACTGAATGGCATTTTCTGTTAGCAAAATCAACAAGGTATCTTTCGTAAATGCGGTTTTTTCCTTTTCTTCTTTTATGATAGTTTTTAAATACTTTACTGATGGCCAGGCATCTTCACCAAAGTAAGGGAGTGATTTAATTATTTCATATTTTAATGTAGTGGGTTTTGAAAGCGGGTATGTATAGGCTGATGTGGTAATATCAACCCATTCGGTTGAAACCGACCTGGTAAAATAGGTATTCAGTATTTGAACAAGTTCTTTGCTGTTTGAAGTAAACAATTTAGCCGTATTTGCCGCTGCAGCAACATTAACTGTTTGGTCAGAAAAAAGCAATTCACTCTTCACAAAATTATAAATAGTTGCATTCGGTTTCATTTTTTCCATCATCGCAATGAGGTAGGCTCTGAACAGGCTTATCGAAGAAGGACTTTTGCCGCTATAGATCGAATGATCTTCTCTTAACCATGCAGCCAGGCTGCCCGAAATTGTATCAGAATCAGCAAAACGGGCGATACAAAAATTTAATATGGCTTTCAATTCATAGGCCGAAATATTATTATCAGCAGTATTTATCAGCTTGCTTATGATTAATTCCGTATAACGGTCATGATCTGTGATGCCCTTGTTTGTCAAGAGGGAGTCCACTATTAATAAGTCACTCCTGTTTATTTTTTCCCGTTGAACAGTCTGACCATTTATAAAATGAAGGCTGAAGATGGTTAAATAAAGGAACAATAATATAGCTCTCATACTGTGGATAAGATTGAGTAAATAAATAGCTACTGTGGTAAAGCGGGTTTTACAAGGAGCAGGTATTTTTCAGCAATCTTTTTTAATGCTTCATCATTATTGACCGTACTACCATCAGCAAAAGACTTTACGAGCAAATCATATTCATCAGCCCGTCTTGCTTTTTTACTTCTCCGGTAAGCCATTGATCTTCGCTGGTCGATCGTCATTTGTATACAAAGTATCTGCAACCTGGAAGAGGCAGTTTTATCATTCAAAATCGGAGAAACATAACCAACAATATTTTCTTTGTCTCCGGAATAAAGTGCCATCAATGCAGCCTCCCTGAATATTTCTTTTTCATTCGGGTCCCTGCTTATGCTGATGATCTTTTCCCTTGCTGGAGTATAGGCGCCCAAAGTTTCCAGTGCTGCCAGGCGGGTATCTTCATTGCCGGCTTGCTGTAAAATTTTATACACTGCAGGATAAAATTCTTTTTTCGGTGCCAGCGAAAGCAAGGCTATTGCCTGTAATGGCGTAAAGAGTGCAGTAGCAGAATCTTCAAGAACCGATACCAGCAATTGCTGCGTCCTTTGATCACCATTCGCCATAAGTTTTGAAGCTGCAAAAAGGCGGTATCGGGCATCCGGGTCTGTTAGTATTTTGTCGTATACTTCCAGCTTGCCCGGAAGTGAAGTAAACGACAGGGCGTGAACCAGGTCAAGGGTTTCATTTCGCAGCGGTTTGGGCGTTCTGCTGTTGCCCAGCCATTGCAGAACCTGGGCCAATAGTTGTTCATCATTCTCCGCATATTGATAAATTTTATTCAATGCCATAGCCCTTATTTCAGGTGGCTCATTTTCAGCTATTACTGCTCTTTTAAATCCTGCTACCTGTTCCGGATCATAAACAAGGGAGTATTTCCCAATTGCCTCCAGGCGTACCGCCTGCGGAAACCGGGTATTTAAAAAAGTATCTGCAGCCCTGTAAACCAGCTGCGTATAACCGGCCACTGCGTTCAGCAACGAATCTCTTGTTGTTTGTGTAAATGCAGGTAAAGCTGAAAACAGTATCAGCAGTAATGAAAGATATTTTTTCATAATTAGTTTTTTAATACAGGCGTTACTTAATAAGGATTAAAATCATCAAAGCAAAAGTTTTGCAACTTGAAATCGACGGTATTATTAATGGTCGGTGTGGCACCCGGGAAATAGAATCCTAATGTGATTGGAAAGGGTGTTAACGGAGCGGTGATGGGCCTTTCGGCGAGGCCTGCTCCTCCCGTCACATTGTCCCATGGCCACATGGTGTCATCCAGGTATCGGCCCAACCGCTGTCCGGGAACCGCCGGGGCAGTAAACTTTCCGAGCAGGTCGTAAGTGCTTACCTGTGTGGTGTCAAAGCGGTCGTTGGCCCACTGCCATTTGGCCCATAACCGGTCTACATTACAATGCAAAAAATAAAACAATGGATCTTGCGAAGCAAGAGTTTGCGACACAGCGATCCAACCGGCAGAAGCGCTTCCGGAAGAATTAGTGTGTGGAAGGGTATGCGTAACACTTTCCATCGTTCTGAATTGAGCAAAATTGATACCTAAAGCCATGGTCGCCATTTCTGTGGCGGTAAGGCATAAGCCGGCATCTCCATAAGTCGTTCTCCTCCTGATGCCTACTACTTCACCAGGTATTTGCCAGGTGCTAATGGGATTTCCAGGTGCCAGCACCACCCAGTTTACGTCGCCTGGTTCAGCGGGTGTCCTGTTTCTTCCAATACCATTTATGCTGTACATGTTTGGGGAAGGCTGGTCAAAATTCCAGTAAGGCAGTGCTACACTTGGGTCGCTGGCCTGAAGTAAACGTTCCATATGTAATATAAAAGCCCTGTGCCAGGGTAAGAAATGCGATCCGCCATGAGCCTGTAAATGCATAATGGATGATCCCGGAAGCCCCTGGCTATGGGATTCTTTAAAAAGCATATACAAATTGTATGTTTGATGAACGGTCTTCAACGCGTCAAGGTAATGCAACATTTCTCCGTCGGCCGTGGTGGTTAAAGCATTTACATTTTTTCTTATCCTCACCATAATACCTTCCCGTGCCAGTAAATTGTTAGAGGGTGTTTCAATTACTTCAAATATTGCATCCTTGTCCCTGGAACTGGGATTGCCAAAATTTCCGGCAACATAAAAAGTTCCCCATTTATCATCTCCGGTTAATACCAGGCTGGCAGTAGTGTTGGTTGCAGTAGCCCCGGCTGCTGGTGCTGTGGAAGAAAATCTAAGGTGATCTGTAGGCGACAAATTTCTTACAGACACGTTTAAGGTAGCTGCGGCATTTGGCGGGTCAAGCCACCGGATATAACATGCAGTGGGTGACCATGTTATATAATCATCCAAATTGGAAATGCCGGCCACCCTTATTTCTAACTGCGGCCTTCCTGCTGCCGGAATGGGCGGGGCTGCTGTTGATACCATTAACCCTTTTCTGGATAATACCACTTCGTTGCAGGTAGCCCCGGCGGTAGCCAGTTCAAGAATGGCAGCTTTGTCAACAGCGCTTACGGTATTTCCACGAATAAAAAAATTAAACCAGTCACCATTAGCAGGCAAGGTGGCAAAAAAAGCAGTGCTCCCGCCGGCGTTGGTTGGAGAAACTGTTAAGTCAGTTGACAGGTTTCGATTACGTATTTCAACCTCTACGCCTCCGGGGAAATTAAGTGCTCTCCCAAATATTTTCCGGCTGTTTGCAATTTTTGCACGGCAAGGAATATAAGTGGAAGTGTTGATGTAGTCGTCATGATTGGAAGGACTGTTATTCACCTGAACTTCAACTACGGGAAGCAGGCTGTTAGGGCAAGTGGCTATAACAGCACAACCCTGCAAAATTACCTGTGCCGATACAATGAATGCAATAAAAGCACCAACAGAATTTTTTAGCATGGGGGTATATTTGAGTGTTCGGAAAGGTTATTTGCAAAACAAAATACTTCGTAATGCCCGTAATGTCAATACCGAAAATGGGCCATGCTTAAATGTTGTTGCTATGTTGGTGTAATGAAGATTGCTGTAGCAATTGCAGCGGTTGAAAAGGAAGTTAAAGGCATGTGCTGTTGATTGGCATACACAGCAGCAGCTTTTGATGCAGGTTACTGGTTAGTATATCTTTGTATTTATCCGGGTTAAGCAGGTGTTTTCATTTTAATATCGTAGCTGTAAAAAATTGTGTACGGTATTCTGTGTATTGCATGGGTTATAATATTTAAAAGCATCAATGCAGGCTGTTTCTGCCCACTGCTTTTCATTTCTTGCCCTTCGGTTGTTGGTAAGAACACCAACAACGGCCTCCGAAAATAATTGTCGATTCACGGATTTAAAAACAGAAATCCTCTCTTCCGTTTCTTCAATTAGTTTTATATAACCATTAAGTAAAGGTGGTCCACCTATTCCTGCGCCAAACTCATCAATGGCCTGTTTTACCTTTTTTATTACATGCGGATGCGTGGCAAGGCCAAGGTAATTATTGGATGCAAACATGAGCATGGTTCGATTGAGTCCCGTAAAAGGGTCTCTCACCACTACATCCCTGCCTGCTGCCGTAAGCACAGTCCTCTTACAGGTTAAAACCAATTCAGACATTGCCTGCTGAAAATAAGCCAGCCTTTCAGGCAACTTTTTACTCTTTGCGCCAAGGTGCATTGATTTAAGATTATGGGGTCTTATTTCCATTTTTAATGGTTTATTTATTCCATTTTTGATGTTGCTGCATCAGTTATTCAAAATATCAGGGAACATTTCCTTCAGCTTCGTAAAAAAGGATGGGGATACTGGCCGGATGGCATTGTACAGGCACTGTTCCGGTCATAAAATTTAACTGCCTGTCTTTCTTGGACCTTCCCAGGTAAACCGGGTGATAATCCTGAGCTTCACATTGCTTTTGAAATGTTTTATTTTTGGCTGCGGGAATGCTAAACAATAATTCATCTTCCCCATGTGGGCCTGCCAGTAAAATCCATTCGGGAAGATTCGTTTTACCAATAACAAAAATTACTTCATTTGATAAAACATTTTGTAAAGAAACATCAAGATGAAAGCCGATATCATTAATTTCTGAAAGTACAGCCAATGCAGGAAACAAGCCATCACTTGTACCTATACAGGAAGACGCGTACTGGCTCATAGGATTGATTTCATTCAGCCTTGCGAGGGGTTTATAAGGTAAGATAAATGAAGGATCAAAAAAACGGGAATAAGCAAAGGCATTGCCAATGCCCAATTTTGAGGAAGCATATAAAAAGTCTCCGGGTTTAATGCCTGTTCGCATTAGCGGGCGGCGGTTGAAAATATTGGCAATTGCTGTAGCGCTTACAGAAAAATAAGTATCAAAATTAGTATCACCGCCCCAGTACATATATTTTGTAACGGTCACAGGCATCGTTCACCTTAGTCAAAAATTTATTGAGCCATGCTTCGTAAAAAATTCCTGGGCAATATTAATGACAGCATAACACCTGTTGGTATTGCACCCACGGCAGCAATATCGCTAACGGGTGCCGTTACTGCCATCCAGCCAATCAAATAGGGATCTTCGTACAGTTTTTCTTTTATTTCTTCATGGATACCGTCTGTTTTTACGACAAGATATGCTTCCTGACTGCCGGGTAGCCTGATAATTTCCGCATCCGCCTCTAACATCCTGTTTAACTGAAACGGATGCCTTTTAAATCCTCCGGCAATCAGGCGAAGGATATCTGTTTCAGTATTTCTTACTTTAATATTCATTGCAGAATAAATTATTACATTTTATAAGGGTAATCTATTTTAGTAGTTGTAGTATTGGGAATGACCGCCAACATTCAAGGCTTGGTGCAGTAAGGGAATAGCATCTGGTCAAGCCCGGAACAAATGCTGATTGAAAAACTATTGATTAAGATAATAACAAAAAGTTAAACAGTGATTGTTGTTTTTTTATATCAATCTGCGGAGGAATTAGTTCCTTTTAGCACATCTTTTAACATAATTTCTTTTACCTTTTGTGGCTCTTCAAATATTGGGCTATGGGCTGATTTTTGGAATGTATAAAATCCTTTGGCAGGAGCCTGTAATTTCTGAAAATATTCTTTTGATAAGGTGTATGATACGGTGTAATCCTACACACCACTGAAAAAATAAACTGGGATATCCAATTTTGGTATTTGAATCATGAGATTTGTTGATAAAATTTCTTTCCAAAGCGGGTGAACGCCTGAACGGGCTTTGCCTGCCCACAATTTGTATTTTTCTTTTAATGTGTACTCCCTGGATATTAAGGAAGGGAAAAATATTTCTTTGGGTACCGACCTCATGTTGTGTGTTGTTCCTATTCCAAAACTGTGCATGGCTTTGTCTCGCAATTTTAGGTATTTATCTGGTGTACCGTCTATCACTGGAGCATCTTCCAGCTTTTTCACCATTTCTTTATTACCACTCAGCTTATATTGATTGAGCATATATTCCTGTGCAAGTTGTTCAGATTTTAGCTGATTCGATATCTGTGATACAGCAATATATGCATAGTATAATTCCGGTGCTTTTGCTGCTGTGTACATGCCAATAAAACTTCCACCAGAATGAGCCATCAGGTAAATTTTATTTTTCTGGAAGCGGTTAAGTAAATAATTGGTGACCTCTACTGCATCAGCTACCAATTGCTTCAGTGTTATCGACGCAGGTGAAATATTGGAATTATAAGAGATTCCTGAGCCTCGCTGTTCCCACCACACTACAGTAAAATAATCTTCAAGACCGGTAGGATATTTCTGCGTAAGGTAATATAAAGGTATACCCCCATGAAGGAAAAGCAACACAGGATGTGTTGAATCTTTACTTTTTATAAACATCCCTTGTTTTACGCCATTGATAGTAATAAATGTTTTTTCTGAAATGCTGCCAATAATTTTATTTCCGGATTTATCGAGATAGGGCTCAGATTTTCCGGGGCTGTATACTAATAATAAAATCGCAATTATTAAAATCGCTGTTAACATTATTGTGAGAAGTGTTACTAACATTTTTTTGAGATTAAACCTGGTCATTGAAATAAATTTTGCATTTGATGTTTGTCAAAGAAAATTATCACGCCTGCCACTTCATATACAGGCAGCATTTCTGATCTTTTCTTTTGCAATTGTATTAGTTCTACTTTAACAAAGTCATTTTTAAATTTTTCTGTAGTACCGATCTATATCATCTTGCCTTCTTTTATGCCGTTGTTTCATTATTTCCAACACATTTTCTTGTTGTGCATAAGTCAGGACAA
>Ga0105048_10000716_pt1 | contig 52105 bp, 39 predicted proteins | sample MAT05_FD_78382 | JGI IMG/M metagenome (GOLD analysis project Ga0105048, IMG submission 78382) | Freshwater microbial communities from Lake Fryxell liftoff mats and glacier meltwater in Antarctica - MAT-05 | ecosystem: Environmental > Aquatic > Freshwater > Ice > Liftoff microbial mat | place...
TCAACGAGGCGACCGAGCCCGGCGAGCACCCGCGCCCGCGCCTGCTCCCAGAAAGCAGGCGAGTCGACGGCGCCGCCGCCCGCGATCTCTCGGGCGACCTCCGCGACCAGGAGGCGGGCGCCGAGCGCCGCGCCAACCTCGCTCGACGCCCCGCTGCCGCACCCGTCACAGACGACGGCGACGAGCGAGGTCTCCTGTGTTGCCCAGTGATAGGCGTCCTGATTGCCCTTTCCGGCGAGCACGTGGCTGCGCCCGGACACACTTCCACCCGCGATCTCGAACTGGTCGCCGAACGACATGATAGCTCCTCACGAGACGTAGACGTGGACGTCCACGTTTACGTGGACGAGCTACAGCTCGAAATCGAATCCTTGCTTCTCCAGCTCGCGATATCGCTTCTTATCGAAGCGATAGAGTCGCGCCGCCCGGTGGGCCACGTCCTGCTCGACCTCGTCGAGCTCTTCCAGGAGGCCCATCGCCAGGACTTTTTTGCGAAAGTTCCGCTTGTCGAGCTCCTTCTCCAGCACCTTTTCGTAGAGGCGCTGGAGCATCCGCAGGGTGAATTTCGGCGGCAAGAGCTCGAACCCGACCGGCTGATACCGCACCTTGCCCCGGAGCCGCTCCAGGGCTTTGTCGACGATCGCCTCGTGATCAAAGGCCAGCGCCGGGAGATCCGTGGCGGCGAACCAGGCCGCCTCCCGGGCGTCGGTCGCCGCCTTCACCCGGTGATCCGTGAGGTTCACCAGGGCGTAGTAGGCGACCGAGACGACCCGCTCGCGCGGATCGCGGTCGAGGGTGCTGAAGGTGTAGAGCTGCTCGAGGAACACGCGGCCGACGCCCGTCTCCTCCGAGAGCTCGCGCTTGGCGGCCTCGTCCACTGTCTCGTCCATGCGGACGAAGCCGCCCGGGAGCGCCCAGCGCCCCTGAAACGGCTCGATGTCGCGCCGGATGAGGAGGACCTTGAGGTCGTCGTCGTCGAGTCCGAAGACGACGCAGTCCACCGCCAGGGCGGGCCGCGCGTACTCGTAGCTGAAGGTCATCCGCGCGCTCCGTGTTTCTTGTACACTAAGAATGGTGTCGATCGGACACTATGTCAAGGGGCGCGCGGCGCGTCGGACAAAAAGAAACGACCCACCTCGGAAGGTGGGTCGTCTCGTGGCGATGGCCCGGGCGCTGCGGGCCGCCCGGCGCGAAGGCCGCTCTCTCTACACGTCGTAGTAGAGGAAGAACTCGTAGGGGACGGGGCGGAGGCGCACCGCGTCGACTTCGCGCTCGCGCTTGTACTCGATCCAGGTGGTGAGAAGATCCTTGGTGAAGACGTCGCCGCGGAGGAGGAACTCGTGGTCCTTCTCCAGAGCGTTGAGCGCCTCGTCGAGCGAGCCCGGCATGTGAGGGACCTCTTTCAGCTCCTCGGGCGAGAGAGCGTAGATGTCCTTGTCGAGCGGATCGCCCGGATCGATGCGGTTCTGCACGCCGTCGAGGCCGGCCATCATCATCGCGGCGAAGGCCAGGTAGGGGTTGCAGGTCGCGTCGGGGAAGCGCACCTCGATGCGGCGTGACTTGGGGGAGTTGCCGGCCTGGACGGGGATGCGGATCGAGGCCGAGCGGTTGCGGCTCGAGTACGCGAGGTTGACGGGGGCCTCGTAGCCCGGGACGAGGCGGCGGTAGCTGTTCGTCGTCGGGTTGGTGAGGGCGGCGAGCGACTTGGCGTGCTTGATGATACCGCCGATGTACCAGAGGCCGATATCGCTGAGGCCGGCGTAGCCGTCGCCGGCGAAGAGGGGCTTGCCCTCTTTCCAGAAGGACTGGTGGCAGTGCATGCCGCTGCCGTTGTCGCCGAAGACTGGCTTGGGCATGAAGGTCGCGCTCTTGCCGTTCTTCCGGGCGACGTTCTTGACAGTGTATTTGAACCACATGAGATCATCGGCCATGCGGGTCAGGGTCGAGAACTTCATCCCGATCTCGCACTGGCCGGCGGAGGCGACCTCGTGGTGGCCGACCTCGACCTCGATGCCGCTGTCGATCAGCGAGGTCATCATCTGGGCGCGGAGATCGCCGAGCTGGTCCGTCGGCGGGACAGGGAAATAGCCCTCCTTCTGACGGGTCTTGTGGCCGAGGTTCGGGCCGGCCTTGCCGGAGTTCCAGCCGGCCTCGTCGGCGTCGATCTCGTAGAAGGCGCCGCGCGGGGAGCTGTCGTAGCGGACCGAGTCGAAGACGAAGAACTCGGCCTCGGGGCCGAAATAGATGGTGTCGGCGATGCCGCTGGCCTTGACGTGATTCTCGGCCTTCTGGGCGATGTAGCGCGGGTCGCGGCCGTAAGGCTGGCCGGTGACAGGGTCGCTGATCTTGCAGATCATGCTCAGCGTCTTCTGCTCGTAGAACGGGTCGAGTCGCGCCGTCGACGGGTCCGGCGTCATGTTCATGTCACTGGCATTGATCGGCTGCCAGCCACGGACCGAGGAGCCGTCGAAGCCGATGCCCTCTTCGAACAGGTCCTCGTTGAGGCGAGCGACGGGGATCTGGGTGTGCTGCCAGATGCCGGGCATGTCGATGAACTTCAGGTCGACGAACTTGACCCCGTTCTCCTTGGCAAATGCGATGACTTCTTTGACTTTCATGGTCCTTTCCCTCTCGCTCTCTCGCGCAAAAATCGTGAATCTGACTCCGGGGATCTCGCGGCGACGCTAGATCGCGTCTTCGCCGCGCTCGCCGGTACGGATGCGGACCGCCTCTTCAACCGGGACGACGAAGATCTTTCCGTCGCCGATGCGGCCGGTCTTGGCGCTCTTCTCGATCGCGTCGATCACGTCGCTCACCATGTTGTCGGGGACGACGATGTCGATCTTGACCTTGGGAACGAAGTCGACGACGTACGCGGACCCGCGGTAGACTTCTTTCTTGCCGCCGGTACGACCGAATCCTTTGACCTCGGTCACCGTCATGCCCTGGATGCCCACCTCGGCGAGGGCATCCTTGACCTCGTCGAGCTTGAACGGCTTGATGATCGCCTCGACTTTTTTCATGGCTCTGGACCTCGATTACGAAGCTCGCCGCGGCCCTGCGCGGCGCGGGGTGGGCCCCCTGGGGCCCGCGCCCCGCCGGCCTCCAGGCCGGGCGAAGTGGTGTACGACTCCCCGCGTTTCGGGAACGTTTCGGCCGCGGAGCGGGACGAGAAAAAGTGCGAATGTGAGCCTGAGGCCCCGGGACGGGTTCGTAGGGTTGTCGGCGCGGGCGCGGTCGAATACGCTGCCGTGGCGCGCTTCCCCGCCGTCGTCACGGCCGCGAGCTGCGCGTTCCCGCGATCCCCTCGAACGCTGCTCCTGATGGCCCTGCCGAACAAGACGAAGATCCCGGTAGGCACCCTCCTCGCGGGTAAATATCGGATAACCCGAGAAATCGGTCGCGGCGGAATGGCGGCCGTGTACGAGGCCGAAAACGTCGATATCGGCAAGCGCGTGGCCATCAAGGTCCTGGCGCAAGAGCTGACGACGTCGGCGATCGTGGTGGAGCGCTTCCTCCGGGAGGCGCGCGCCGCCGCGGCCATTCGCAGCCCGTACATCTGCGACGTGTACGACTCGGGGAAGCTCGAGGACGGACGCCCCTTCCTGGTGCTGGAGCTGCTCGAAGGCGACTCGCTCTACGAGCGGATGACGAAGATCCGGCTCATCCCGGTGGACACGACGCTGTCGATCATCACCCAGACGTGCCGCGGCCTCACCAAGGCCCACGCGGCGTCGATCGTTCACCGCGATCTCAAGCCCGAGAACATCTTCCTGACCAAGGACGAGGAGGGGAAGCTCCTCGCCAAGATCCTCGATTTCGGGCTCGCCAAGTTCTACGCGCCGATGGGTGGATCACCGCAGCAAGCGCGCCTGACGCGCGAAGGCGCCGTCTTCGGAACGCCGGCCTACATGAGCCCGGAGCAGGTGCGCGGGCAGGGCGCGGTCGATCTGCGGGCCGACCTCTGGGCGCTCGCCTGCATTGTCTACGAGTGCTTCACGGGGCGCACGGTGTGGTCGACGGAGCAGGGCGTGGCGATGACGTTCGCGCAGATCGCCAGCGCCCCGCTGCCGCGGCCCGCGCAGTACCGGCCCGACCTGCCGGAGAGCTTCACGATGTGGTTCGATCAGGCGCTCGATCGCAACATCGAGAAGCGCTTTCAGACCGCGAAGGAGTTCGCCGAGGCGCTGACGATGGCGCTGACGCCCGGACGCGGCAGCTTCCCGGGCGCGGGCCCGATCAGCATGAACGAGTCGACGCCGATGCCGGGCACGCCGAACCCGTTCCTCACCGGTGGGAGCTCGGCGTTCGGCCCCGCCCCCAAGCCGGCGCCGGACGGTGACGCGTTCGACCAAACAAGGCAGTTCGTGACCAACGGCGGCGGGATCGGGCAAGAGCCGCCGAGCCAGCCGGGCGCCAACTTCGGCCACGCGCCCACGTCGCCGCACGCCTCGACGCTGAGCTTCAGCGGTCCGCGCGCGCCCGAGCAGCCCGCGCCGACAACCATGAGGCCCGCGGCCTCCAGCCGGCTCGGGAAGGTCGCGCTGGTCGTGGCGTTGCTCGGGGTCGGAGGGGGCGGCGTCTACGTCGGAGTAACGCAGTTCCAGGATGTGCCGAAGCCGCCGCAGCCTCCGGTCAACCCCTCGGCGATGGCCTCGACGGCGCCCGCGCCGCCCGACCCCAGCAACACGCGCCCGGTCGCGAGCGCGAGCGCGAGCGCCCCGTGGATGCGTCAGGTCCAGGAGGCCCAGCAGGCGATCACCACGGGCGATCTCAAGGGCGCGTCGAAGCTGTTCAAGGACTCGTTCGACAAGGGCGGCCACGGCTTCCCGCGGACGATGATCGATCACCTCAACATCGCCATCGCGGGCGCGAGCGACGCCAAGGCGGCGTGTCGGTTGACGGGGCTCGCGCGCCCGCGCTCGTACGATCTCGGGGTGACGCAGCCGGTGCGCCCGGTCGCCGCGGGGCGCCCGGAGATCGTCTACGGCGCGCACGGCGCGGTGATGACGTGGACCGACTCGCACGAGGGCGCGGAGCACGCGTACACCGTGACGCTCGACGACGCGCTCCGCGACAAGCTCGATCCCGTCGACGTGTCGCCGGAGGCCACGCAGGTGCTGAAGCCCGAGCTGACCCGGGCCGGCGAGGAGCTCGTCCTCAGCTACACCGACGCGCGCGGCGGCGATCCGGGCGGGCACGCGCGCTTCCTCGACGCGGACGGGCGAATCAAGGGCCCGCTCATGGCGATCTCACCCACGGCGCGGCCGGGCACCTCGTCGCCGGCGATCACGCCGGCGCCTGACGGCACCTTCTACGCGGTGTGGAGCGAAGAGGGCTCGGGCGACTCGGAAGACCTCTTCTTGCGTCGCCTCTCGTCGACGCTCGAAGCGCAGGGCGACGCGATCCGGGTGACGGATCTCGTCCCGGCGGGGCCGAGCCGTCCGCGCGCGCGCATCCCTTCGCTGGCGATCGACAGCGGCGGGATCATCCTCGCGTACCGCGTCGAGCGCGATCCGGTGCGCTCCGTCTACGCGATGCACCTCCCGCTCGGCGACGCGCTCAAGGGCCTCGATGCGCAGAAGAAGGGCGGGCCCAGGAACGATCGCGCCATCGGCGAGACGACGCTGATCAACACCGACAAGTCCAAGGCCGACGGGCCCTCGCTCGCGTGCGGATCCTCGGCGTGCTTCCTCGCCTGGTTCACCGAAGGCACGGGCGGCGCGTCCGCGGCGCTGATCGATCCGAGCAAGACGCAGGCTCTGTGGCGCAACAAGTTCAGCCGCACCGGGACGCACCCCGCGGTCGCCGTGTCCGCGACGGGCCAGGCGCAGATCGTGTGGTTCGAGGGCGGCAAGGTGGTGACCGCGGCGATCAACCGGGACACGATCGGCCCGGCGAGCCGGATCGCGCGCGTCAGCGGCGACCAGCCGATGCCGTCGATCAGCGCCGGCGCAAAGCCGGGCGAGTGGTACCTGGCGTGGCTCGACTACGAGACCGGGCACCTCGAAGCGTACGCGGCGCGCGTGCTCTGCAAGTAAGTCGATGCTGGTGATCCCTTCTCGCGCCGACCTGCGCGCGCGCCCGATCGAGACACCACGCCTTTTTCTCGTCCCCATCGATCCGACCGACGGACCCGAGCTCTGGCTCGCGGTGAGCGGCTCGCGCGGCTTCCTCCAGCGCTGGCTGCCCTGGGTACAATTTCACGTCGACGCCGCGTCGAGCACGCGCTTCGCCGAGGCCTGCGCCAACGACTGGGATCAAGGCCGCGCGCTGCGCTTCGTGATCCGCGAGCGCGCGCACCGCACCCTCGTCGGCGTGGTGGGCCTCGAGTCGTGCATCCACCTGCATCGCTCCTGCGAGCTCGGCTACTGGCTGCGACGCGAGGCGACCAACCGGGGACTGATGACGGAGGCCTCGCTCGCCGCGATGGCCTTCGCGTTCAAGCACCTGGGCGCCCATCGTTTGCGCGTGGCGGCCGCGACGGACAACCACGCTTCGCTCTCGGTGATCGGGCGCCTCGGCTTCCGCTTCGAAGGCATCGCGCGGCAGGCCGAGTGGTGCGACGGACGCTGGCTGGATCACGCCACTTTCGCGCTGTTAGCGACGGATCAGAGCTGATCGACGAGGCCGCGCCGCGGCTGGTTTTGTCGGCGCGCGGAGCACGGCGCAGCTATGATTCGCGCGGGTTCGCCCCGTGGCGATCCCGAGGGAACCCGGCGATGCGAACCATGCAATTTCTTGGACGCGATGGGGTGCAACAGCGAAGCGCGCGGCTCCTCCTTTCGCTGATCGCGACCGCCGGGATCGCCGCCCCGGCGACGTCGTGCTCGCTCCTCGTCGACACCAACGCTGACGCCTGCGACGCCGACGCCGACTGCAAGATCCCCGGTCAGATCTGCAGCAAGGAGGCCGAAAAACCGTCGATCTGCGCCCCGGCCCCCTGCTCGCCGACGAGCGCGTGCGCGGCCGGCTTCACCTGCACGAACAGCGCGTGCGTGGCCGCGCCCTCGTGCTCGACGACGGCCGACTGCAAGAACGCCGCGCTGGAGTGCGCTGAAGGCAAGTGCGTCGCCGCGACGGAAGGCTGCGCGAGCAGCGCCGTGTGCGCGGACAACTTCGCCTGCCGCAACAAGAAGTGCGTGAGCCTGCTGAGCCCGGAGTGCACCACCCTTTACGGCGACTACCGGAACGACAACGCGGTGTTCTTCGGCGCGATCCTCCCCACGACTGGCAGCGACGCGTCGACGGGCAAGCCGATCGAGAACGCGCTCAAGCTGGCGCTCGACGACTTCAACCAGGTGGCCAAAGGCCTCCCCGCCGCCTCCGGGACGACGGCGCGACGCCCGATGGTGCTCGTCGGGTGCAGCGATAACAGCGACAACACGACCGGCGTCGCGGCCGCCAAGCACCTCGTCAACGAGGTGGGGACAGTGGCAATCATCGGCGGCGCCTTCAGCGGCATCACGATCGACATCGCGAGCACGGTGACAATCCCGGCCAACGTTCTCCTCTTCTCGCCCTCGGCGACGAGCGTGGCGATCACCGACCTCGACGATCACGATCTGGTCTGGCGGACCTCGCCGCCCGACAGCTTCCAGGCGCAGGCGCTCTCGCTCTACGTGCCGGAGATCGAGGCCAAAGTGCGGGCAAAGCTCGGGCTTCTGGCGACCGACAAGATCAAGGTGGCGATCCTCAACAAGGGTGACGCCTACGGGAGCGGCCTGGCCAAGGCGCTGGAGAAGAAGCTGGTCATCAACGGCCAGCCGGCGACGGACGCCTCGAATAGCGGGAGCTACCTGCGCCTCGACTACGGTAACCCCGACGATCCGACGGTGAACCCGACGAAATTCCCACAGACTGTCTCCCAGACGCTCACGTTCAAGCCGCACATCACCCTGATCTTCGGCGCGAACGAGGGCGTCACCGACGTCTTCGCCAAGATCGAGGAGCAGTGGGGCGCCGACCCTCGCTCCCAGTTCATCTTCGCCGACGCTGGAGAGATACCGGAGCTCTGGCAGTACATCGCCAAGAACGATGTGAGCGACAATCTGCGTCCCCGGATCCGCGGCACCGTGCCGGGCACGGACAATAACCTCTTTCAGTTCTTCCGCACCGCCTACAAAGCGAAGTTCCAGGACGGGACAAGCCCGGACGTGTTCGGCGTCGCGGGCGGCTACGACATCGTCTATCTGCTCGGCTACAGCGCCGCTGGCCTCGGCTCCAACGCCATCACCGGGGCGAGCCTGGCGCAGCGGTTGAAGAAGATGAGCACCGGGGCCAAGGTGGACGTCGGCGCGGACACCATCAACTCGACCTTCATGAAGGTCGCGAACGATGGATCGATTGACTACAACGGCGCCTCGGGGCCGCTGAACTTCGATCTGAAGACCGGGGAGGCGCCCTCGGATATCCAGATCTGGTGCATCCCGAAGGACCAGGGGACGGGGAAGGCGGTGAGCGCGATGAACTCGGGGCGGTCGTACAGCGCCGCGGATGACAAGCTGGACGGGACGGTCGGTATGTTCTGCGAGTAGGAGAGCAGGCCTGTGGGGTGCCGGGATAGCCGGGCTCCCCACAAGCCTTTCCGTGCGGCGGATCAGAGCAAGAAGCGATATCCCACGGCGAGGGTCATCCCACCCGTGTTGCTGCTACCCGTCGCCGTGTGGTCGAGCCCGCCGTACTGGAGGAGCAGCTCCGCCAGGAGCCCGCCCGGGCCGAGCTGGAACTCGATGCCGAGCGGCACGCCGAAGCCCACCTTGCTCGACTGCTCCGTCGTCTCCATGAACGTCGGCTGACCTTCGTCGGAGCGCACCGTGCTCTTCAGGAAGTAGAAGCGCGGCCCGATGCCCACGAAGGGCGTCACCCTGCCGAGCGAGGTGAGCCGGTACATCACCACCGGCATCAGGTTCAGCTGCTGCTCGGTGAGGTGCCAGGTGTACTTGCCGCCCGTCATGATCCGCGGATCGGTCTCGCTCCCGCTCGCCTTGGGGGCGGCGTAATCGAGATCGATCGCGAAGGCGAAGCTCCGGTGGAGCCAGGGGAAAACCACCCCGAGCTCGATTCCACCGGTGATGTTGGGGCCGAGGCCGCCGAAGGGGATGAGCCCTCCGACCTTGGCGCCCGCGAGCAGGCCGAAGCCTTCACGTGGGCTGCGTTTCCCCTCGGCGTCAGCCGGGCCCTGCTCGGCGGCGGCAACGGAGGTGAAGAGAAGACCGGCGAACCCGAGGCTCGCGAAGAGTAGACGCCGCATCATCGTATCTCCGGAAGAGGTCATCACCAGATCACCAGCTCGGTCGTCTTGCTCGCGGGGCTCAGCTCGTCCTGACCACCGAGGAGGAAGATGAAGGCGCTTTGCACAGAGCTGCCCATGAGGTAGCGGCTGTGGGTCATGGTCAATCCCTCGCTGTTCCACGAGTTGTTGGCCAGCGTCGGCGCCGGGGTGATGATCTGAGCGGCCTTCGCGCCGGCGGAGGGCGCGCCGCCGGCCCCGCCGAAGACGAAGAGCTGGCCGTTCGCCGCGCAGACGCCGTAGCCGGCGTTGTTGGAGCTGAAATCCTTCGGCGTATCGTCGAGCACGCCGAGATCACCGCCGGCGGCGATCTTCCCGGCCTCCACCTTGCCGGTGGTGGTGGTGGTGGCGAGCTCGCCGGCGCCGAGGAAGATGAACGTGTCGGGCGAGAGGATCTTGTTCGACACCGCGCTCGTCGCCGCCCAGGCGCCGAGCTGCCAGCGGCCGGTCGCCGTCTGCTGCGCGCCCGTCGTCCACGCCGCGGCCACCGTCTGCCGCCCGTTCGGCGCGATGGTGACCGGCAGGAACTCGTACGACGTGTTCACCGTCGCCGCGGCGCTCTTGCCGAGCAACGCGTAGACGTAGAACTTGCCGGCGGTGACCGGATCGTCGCCGGCCGCGACGGCGAGGCCGGAGCGCTTCGTCCCGAGGTTCGGCAGGGCGAGCCAGGCGCCGGTCGAGCCGGTGGGGAGCGGCGTCTCGGTGCCGGGCACGGCGGTGCCATTGTCGACGAACGTCAGCGTCGCCGCGTCGTTCACCGTGTTGATGAGCACCTCGGTGCCAGGCCCTTGATCGGGCGTCGCCGAGCGGTAGATGCGGTAACCCGCGACGCCGGCCAGCGGCGCGCCGAGCGCGTCGAGCGGGGCGCTCCACACCAGCGTGACCGCGATCTTCTTCCCCGTGAACGTGGGGATCTTGATCGAGAAGGCGTCGCTCGGGAGCGACTCGCCGCCCGGGTTGTCGCTGTCGTTCGCCGCGAAGACGGCGCTGACGCGGTAGTGCCACTCGCCCGGGACGAGGCCGTCCTTGCCGAGCGCGAGGTCGACGTCCTGCACCACCGGCGTCTCGCGCGGCGAGAGAATGCGCGCGCGCTCGGCGGTGGCGGTGGGACCGGTGCCGTCGTCGCCGCCGACCAGGTAGATGTAGCGGCCGACGGTGGCGGCGCCCGCGAGCGTGCGCTTGCTCCCGAGCAACGTCTTCTGCTGCGTCCAGGCGCCCATGTTCCCGAAGAGGTCCACCGAGGCGAACTCGGTGCTGCCGAGCGCGCCGGCCGGCGTGCCGTCGTCACCGCCGAGGGCGTAGACGAAGCGCGCCGCCGGGGTGGCGTTGCCGCTCGCGGCCGAGAGCGCGCGCCGGCCGACGTTCATCGTCGTCCCGGCCTTGGGTGAGTTGAGGTTCAGCGACGGCGTGGTGACGCCGATGGCCGAGAAATCACCGTAGGTGCCGTCGGGGTTCGTCACGCGGACGATGCACACGTTGCCCGCCGCCAGCGTGGAGCCGTCGATCGTGATCGCCTGCGTGCAGGTCGCGCCGGTGCACACCGGCGCCATGAGCGTCACGGTCGGCGCGGCCACCGGGACGCCGGCGGCGTCCTCGCAGATCAGCGCGATCTTGTCGGCCGCATCGAAGTGCTGGCCCGCGAGGACCACCGCCTGATTCGACGACGCCGGGATCGACGAGGGCGTCGCGCCGGTGACCACCGGGGGCGCGTTCGTCGTCTCTTCGTAGCCCTTGGCGAGCACGCCGACGGAGCCGTCGGGGTTGACGAGGACCACGTCGTAGCTGTGCACCGGCGTGCCTTTGGGGATGATGCCCGTCGCGGTGTCGGCGTCGATGACGGAGACGGACTCGACCTCCACCGCCACGTCGGTCGGCTGCGGGTTGGTCGGGTTGAGGAAGACGCGCGGCCGCTCCACGAAGGGCTTGTCGGCAGGCGCCGCGGCCGTCTTGTCGCGGAAGAGGGTGACCGCGGTGTCCTCGGCTGTGTAGCCAAAGGGCGGGTTCACCGACGCGAACGTCACCGTGAGATCCTTCGTCACGATCAGGGCCTTGGACAGCGTCGCGAAGCAGCCGCTGTCGTCACGGAGCGTGATGTCGTAGGTGCCCGGCTCCGTCATGGCCGGGACGATCGCCTGGAGCCGGTTCGGGTGGCTCGCCACCGTGTTGAACTGGAGCTTGATGATCGGCATCGACTTGCCGGTCGGCACCATCGTGACGGCGCCGTCCGCGAGCGGCGGCTGGATCGTCGTCGCGAAGAGCGTGATCCGCGTGTTGATGCCGTTGAAGACGACCGGCGGATCCACGAAGAAGAGGATCGGCCCGGTGGTGACGTTGACCTTCTTGTGCGGCAGCGGGCGATCCTGGCAGGCGTCCGGGTTGGTGACGATGACGTCACACGCGGTGCCGGGCACCGCGCCGCCGCCGAAGGTCGCGCCGATCGTCTTGCCATCCATGGCGACGTCGACCGTGGAGGCGATGATCATCGTCCCCGCGCAATCGAGCGTGGCGCTGGCCCCTTGCTGGAAGTTCAGCCCGTTGATGGTGAGCTGGCTCCCGCCCTCGCACACCGTGGCGGGGAGCACCGACGTGACCAGCGGCGGCGGCTCGATCGTCAGCTCGATCGTGTCGCTCGAAGCGCAGTCCGCGGGAGCGGGGTTCGTCACCACCACCTTCACCTTGGTCGCCTCGTTCACGACGAAATCCCCCTTGGCGATGGTGATCGTCATGCTCGTGCAGAGCGCGACGTTCTTCTCGGTGAAGTTGCCCTGGAGGGCCGTGCAGTCCGCGGCGTCGACAGTGGGCACGTAGGTCTTCTGCGTGGGCGGCTCGCCCACGGTGACGCTCGGCACTTTGTCGTCGAACACGAGGAAGCTCGTCCCGGTGATCACGACCTTCTGGTCGGCTTGGTCGTCGCAGATCGCCGGCGGCTTCACCTCCGAGATCACCGGCGCGGGCAGCACCGCGAGGCCCTTCTCGATCGTGGTCGTGCTCTCCCCGTCGGGGTTCGTCACGAGGATCGTCATCACGCCCGTGGGGATCTTGTCCTCCGGCTTGATGTCGAAGCTCATCAGCTCCTCGCTCGACCAGTGGACCCGGCTCACCTCGGGGTGCGCGAGGTCGTCGGCGATGACGATCGACTGGGCGGCCATCCCGGTGCCGATCGGCTGAGTCACCTGGAGCGTGACCTTGGGCAGGATGAGCTGGCTCTTGTCCTCGAGCGTCTTCGAGGGCATCGGCGTCATCCCCACGCCGTTGATGATCACGGAGCTGAAGGGCCCGCTCACCGGTTTGTCGGCGCAGACGAGATCCGGCGAGGCGTTCGAGCCCTTTGGCGCTGGACTCTCGATCTCGTGGCTACAGCCGGTGGTGAGCACGGCGCCGAGCGCCGCGAGGAGGGGTACCCAGGCAAAGGATTTCGGCATTGGCTTTCCAGGAGGCAAGAATTCACTTCGAGCGACCAGCCCTCGAAGTGCAAACGTGGGTCGAAGACGGCTCATCTATTTGAGCGTCGGGAACGTTTTCTTTCTCGCGCGCGACCTGCCTCGAAAATCAGGTGAGCCGTCGCCGGTGGGCTCGGGACACCTCCAGCCCATGAACGGTAATCCCCCGCAAACCACGACGACCGACACGCTCGCGCGCAGGATTCAGCGTTCCCTCCTCGGCCCCCGCGGCTGGGCAGCGGCGCTGGCGGTGCTCGGTGCGCTGCAGAGCGCCTGCGGCGCTTCGATCGACACCACGGGCGGTTTCGGCGGCGACGCGAGCGGGGGGACAGGGACGGGGACAGGGACAGGGACAGGGACGGGATCATCGACCGGCACCGGCGGATCCACGGCCTGTGCCGATCTCGGCGACGCGATCTGCGACTTTGTCTGCTCCACGCTGAAGACCGATCCGAAGAACTGCGGCGGCTGCGGCGTCGTCTGCGCGGCCGGTGAGCTCTGCGATCTCGGCGTCTGCGCCGGGAGCTGCACGGCGCCGCTCGTGGCCTGCGGCGCCAGCTGCGTCGACCAGCAGAGCGACTCACAGCACTGCGGCGCCTGCACCACCGCGTGCGGCGCGGGCCAGATCTGCGGCAGCGGCTCCTGCGTCTGCGGCTCGGGCCTCGACGCCTGCGGCGCGGCCTGCGTGGACCTCTCGACCGATCCCCAGAGCTGCGGAACGTGCGCCAAAGCGTGCGAGGCGGGCGGGGTCTGCAACGCCGGCGTCTGCGCCACGAGCTGTGGAGGCACGCTGGTGGTGTGCGGCGGCGGCTGCGTCGACACCAAGAGCGATCCGCTGAACTGCGGCGCCTGCGGGAAAGCCTGCGGCGGCGGTGAGGTCTGCGTCGGCGGCGTCTGCGGGTGCGACGTCGGCCTGACGAGCTGCGGCGGGGCCTGCGTCGATCTGCTCGGCGACTTCCAGAACTGCGGCGCTTGCGGCGTGGCGTGCCCCGCGGGGCAGGCGTGCGACACCGGCGCCTGCACCACGACGGCGTGCAGCAGCGGGAAGACGCTCTGCGGCGGCGCGTGCGTGAACCTCAAGGGCGATTCGAATAACTGCGGCGCCTGCGGCACCGCGTGCACCGGCGGGCAGATCTGCGGCAACAGCGTCTGCGCGTGCCCGAACGGCGGCACCCTCTGCGGGGGCGTCTGCGTCGATCTCCAGACCGATCCGCAGGACTGCGGCGCCTGCGACAAGGCGTGCGGCACCCCGCCTCTCTGCTCGCTGGGCGTGTGTGTCAGCGCGTGCGCGGCGGGCGAGACCGCGTGCACCGGCGCCTGCGTCGACATCCAGACGGACGCTGCCAACTGCGGCGGCTGCGGCGTCGCCTGCAGCGGAGGCTACGTCTGCGCGGCCGGCGCCTGCGTTTGCCCGACCAACACGACCGCGTGCGGGACCCCGCCGCTCTGCGTGAACACCACCAAGAGCGCGGCGAACTGCGGCGGTTGCGGGCTCAAGTGCGGCTCGGGCCAGACCTGCGATGCGGCCATGTGCGGGTGCCCGGGCAACGGGCTCCTCTGCGGCACCGCCTGCGTGAAGCCCAAGGTCGACAAGAACAACTGCGGCGCCTGCGGCGTGGTTTGCCCCGGATCGTGTATGAACGGCATGTGCCAGTGAGCACCGCCGAGGTTCGTCTGCGCGCACGAGGAACACTCACCAAGCGCGGCGCCGAGAGCTCGGCACCGGCGCAGAACAGGGAAAGGGAAAGAGTATGCGTTCATTCTCATCGAGCTTGCTGGTGTCCGGTGTCCTGGCGATTGCCCTGGTGGGCTGCAACAGCGGCGGCGGGGACGGCGGCACCGCCTTGGTGGAGGTGGGGATCACCGCGCAGGCGCTCGAGGTCACCGTTCCGTCTTCGGGAGGCTCGGGCTCGGGATCGGGATCGGCCTCACAGAAGCACCTCGAGATCACGGTCTCCGACGTGCTCGTCCATGTCGCGGCGCACGGCGGAGACCACGAAGCGCGGGAAGACTCGGCATCCGGAGCGGAGACGGGCGAGTCCGGCTGGTTCACGGTCTTCAGCGGCAAGACGAGGGTGGACCTCCTCGACGCGATCACGACCGAAGCGCTCCTCGACTCGGTCACGGTCCCTGCTGGCAAGATCACGCAGGTGCGGATCGTGCTCACCGACGCGGAGCTCATCGAGGGCACCAAGAGGACCGCGGTCTCCTGTCCCTCCTGCTCGGAGACGGGGCTCAAGATCGTCACCGAAGGAAAGGTGGAGGCGGCCGCGGGCGATACGCTCCACCTTGCGCTCGACTTCGACCAGGCCCGATCGTTGACCCTGAAAGAGGGTGTCTACCGGCTCGGCCCCGTCATCAAGGTCGCGAGGGTCGACGAAGACTGATCGCAGCGAGGCCTCGATCGCGAGCCTGACCGCGGCTCCGCGCCCGTCATCGCGACGCTGCGGGCGGAGCTGCGGTGATAGCCTCCCCGAAGAAATGGGATTTAACTGAGCCGCCGCGGGTGCCCGGAGGCACCTCGACACGGCAGGACCATGCGCCTCACTCCGACACCCTTTCCCCCCGACGAGCCAGGGCCGCGCAGCGTCGTGCGGACGCTGCCTGGGATGCGCGACGACACCGCGCTCGTGGAAGGGCTCGGCGCGGGGGAGCCCTGGGCGCGGGCGGCGTTGTTCGAGCGGTATGCGCCGCAGATCGAGCGCATGCTCCGCAAGATCCTCGGGCCGGATCAGAGCACCGAGATCGCCGACGTCCTCCACGACGTCTTCGTGCAGGCCCTGGCGTCGCTCGATCGTCTGCGCGATCCCCGCGCGGTGCTCTCGTGGATGCAGGCGATCGCCGCGCACACGGCGTACCGGACCATCCGCGCTCGCCGGGCGCGCAGGTGGCTTCATTTCTGGGCGCCGGCCACGCTCCCGGAGGTGGTCGCGCCGGAGATCGACGACGACGTCCTCGACGCTTACCGGCGGACCTACGCGCTGCTCGATCGCTTGCCCGCCGACGAGCGCGTCGCCTTCGCGCTCCGCTACATCGAGGGGATGGAGCTCGCGCAGCTCGCGGTGGTGTGCAGCGTCTCGCTCGCGACGATCAAGCGGCGCCTCGTGCGCGCCGAGCAGCGGTTCGCGGCGGGAGCGCGGGGAGACGCGATCCTGCATCGCTGGCTCGAGGAGGGCGGACGATGGACGACCTGAAGAAACGCCTCGCGGATCTGGGCCGGGTGGTCTCCGAGACCTCGGATCGCCTCACCGATCCGACCACTGTGGCCACGGCGCGCCGCCGCTGGCTGCAGTCGCCCCAGGCCGCGCCGCCGCGCGCGAGCCGCCGCCCCGTCTCGTTCGTCCTCGCCGCCGCGTGCGTCCTCTGCGCAGCGCTCGTGACGCTCCTGGTCCGCCGCCCGAGCGCGCTCTCCTTCGCCGTCGACGCCTCGTCGACGCGAGGGACGGTGGGAGAGTGGATCGCGGCGGGCAGCGAAGGGCCGCGCGTGGTGCGCTTCTCGGAGGGCACGAGCCTCACCCTCGCCCCGAGCGCGAAGCTCAGGATCACGGAGACCACGGCCCACGGAGCCGGCGTCCTGCTCGAGCAAGGGAGCGTCGAGGCCAGCGTCGTACACACCGGCGCGGACACGCAGTGGGCGCTCCGCGCCGGTCCGTTCGACGTGCGAGTGACGGGGACGCGCTTCGAAGCGGCGTGGGATCCGATCCACGAGACCTTCGAGATCACGATGCGCGAGGGCTCCGTCATCGTGCGGAGCCCGGTGCTGTCGTCGGAGCGCGCGCTGGTCGCGGGCGAACATCTCCGCATCTCCGTGCGCGACGGCGCGCTGGCGCTCCCCGCTTCGCAGCCGAACGCGCCCCTGAAGGCCGCGGCTCCCGCTGGCTCCGTCGCGCTGACCCAGCCGCGCGATCCTGCCCCCGCGGAGCCGCCCGTCGTCCCTTCTGCGAACGCGAACGCGAACGCAGGTACGAGTGCGATCGCCACCGCCGCGCCGCGGTCGTCCGCGACGCCCGCCCCTGGCCTGGCTTCGACGGCGAAGGCCGCCGACCAGGAGCCGAGCTGGCGAGAGCTCGCGAGCGCCGGCAAGTACAAGGAAGCCTTCGAGGCCACGGAGCGGGTCGGCTTCGTCCAGGAGATCGAGCGCGCCTCGTCGGCTGATCTCTCGACGCTGACGGACATCGCGCGCTTCGCCGGCCGCCCGGCGCTGGCGCGCGAGGCCCTGCTCGCGCAGCGCCGGAGGTTCGGCGCGCGAGGGCGGAGCGCGTTTCTGATCGGGAAAACAGCCGCGGATCAGCAGGGCAACGCCGCCGAAGGCGTCCGCTGGTTCGAGGTCTACCTGAGCGAGGAGCCGGGCGGCGCGCTCGCCGAGCAGGCGCTCGGGCGGATCATGGAGCTGACGAAGAAGGACTCGGTGGCGGCGCGATCCGCGGCGCAACGCTCCATCGCGCGCTACCCCAGCGGCTCCTACGCCGGGCTCGCGAGGAGCATCCTCGCCCGTTGAGACGCCTTCGAACAGGTCTCGCGCTCTGGACGGGCGCGCTCGCGCTCCTCGCTGGATCCATGGCCCTCGCGAGCGACGAGACGCACGTGCTGCTGATCGGGCGCTCCGAGCAGGACCCGACCGTGACGCGGATCGAGCAGGAGCTGCGGATCCTCGGGCTCGAGGTCGAGTTCATCCCCGCGAGCAAATCGCGCGGCAGCCTCGCCGACAACGCCCGCCGACGCGGCGCCACAGCGGCGGCCCAGGTGCAGACCGATCCACCGGCCGTCCTGCTCTGGACTGATCCGATCCGCTTCCCCGACGTCGGCGGCGGCCCCGAGCTCCGCGTCGACGCGGGCTCCGCCGGGACCGCGGAGCCCGGGTTGCTGGCGCTCCGCGCCGTCGAGCTCTTGCACGGCCGCGTCCTGCCCGTCCCCGCCCAGGCCACAGAGCCGCTCGACGGCGGCACCCCCGACGCGGCGGTGACCACCCCCTCCTCTCCCCGTACGGATGCTGGTCCGGAGCCGCCGGGCCCCTCGGCGTTCTCCGCCTTCGCCGGGCCCGCGGTCCTCGTGACCTCGGGCGTCGCTCCGACGCTTCATGTCTGGATCGGCGCGCGCTTGAACCTGGCAACCCGTGTCGATCTGGAGCTCGCGGGAGCCCTCCCCACCACGGCCACGGCGGTCACGGGGATCACCGGGACCGCGGGCGCGCGCATCGGAACGCTCGGCCTCGCCGCCAATTTCAGGTTCACGGAGCCGGCCTCGCCGCTCTTCGCGTCGGCAGGTCTCGGGCTGGGCGCGTTCTTCTCGGTCGTCAGCGGCGACGCGAGCGCGGCCTCGAAAGCGGCCCTTGGCAGCCGTTCGGCGGCGCTCCCGTACCTGCGGGCCGGCGCCGGGTACTGGCTCACACACCACGTAGCGCTGCGCGGAGACGCCCTGCTCGGCGTCGCGCTCCCCGCGCCGGTGGTCCAGGTGAAGGGCAAAGAGGTCGCCTCCTTCGGCACACCGACGGCCCTCTTCGCGGCCGCGCTCGAGGTTCGCCCCTGAGCGCCTGTTCGTGAGTCGAAGAAAGGTGAGTCGAAGAAAGGTGAGCCGTCCTCGAGACCTCGCGGCACCTCCGGGAGATGACCGGGAATCCACTCCGCTGGGCGAGCGTGCGAGCCGCCCTGATCGCTATCGCGATCCTGCTCGGTTGCCACCACGATCACGAGACCGAGAGCCCCATGCGGGCCTCGAGGGCGGGTCAACCCGATCGGGTCTGCTTCGAGCAGCTGACGAAGGTCACGCCTGATCCGGCGCTCGTTCCCCCCTTCGTGAAGACGGCGAAGGGGGAGAACGAGCCGCGGCAGCAGGCGAGATCAGCGGGTGATGTCGACCTTGTAGGTGCCGAAGTCGGAGTCGGCCGTACCGGTGATGTGCGTCGTGCCCGGCTTGCGCTGGATCTTGGTCGCATCGGTCGCCAGGGGCTGAAGATCACCGCTGAACACCAGGTTCAGCGTGACCGTGCCCTCGAGATCGCCCTTGATCGTGTACGCGCCCTTGAGCGTCCCGTTGATCGTGCCGGTCGGGATCTTGCTGAGCTTCATGTCGATGACCGGCAGGGTGGCGCTCGTGTCGTAGGTGAGCTTGCCGTCGTTGGAGTACATCGCCAGCGCTTCGGTCAAGCTCATCGTCTTGTTGTCCGAAGAGCCCTGATCCACCTTGCCGGAGATCGTCATCGTCCCGGTGCTGGTCCCTTTGCCCGTTTGCGGCGGGATGCTGGCGTTCGACGCGGCATTGAAACCGTCGAAGCCAAGCTGGATTGCCTGATCGATGGAGGAGTCGAGACCCTTGTACGCGAGCTCGGCCTCCTCCTCCGAGCTCACACCGTCACCGCAACCGGCGAGGGCGAGGGCGAGCGACGCGAGGAATGGAACCAGGAAATGATTGCGAACCATCATGGGCTGTACTCTTTCAGGGTAAGGGGAAAAGGGTTGGAGCTCAGGCCCTCTCAGTTAGGGATCTTATGGCAGCAGCCGGTGATGCAGTACGCGCCGCCCGTACACGCGGCCTGACCAGGCAACCCGCACGGTTGCACGCCGGTCTCGCATTGCAGATCGCCGCCGCCGGATCCGGTCGAGGATCCCGCGCCGGAGCTCCCGGTCGCGCCGGAGCTCGCGCTCGAGCTCGGATTGCACTCGGGCGGGAGCGTCGTTTTCCCGATGCAGAGCTCGCACTTACCGCAGGTGTTGAGGCACGCCTTCACCGGGAGGCACGGCTGGCATTTCATCGGATCGTTGATGACGTCGAGCTTGCACGACCCGTTTCCGCTCGCGTCCTCGGAGCCGAGCCAGACGTAGTTTCCTTTGCCCGCGGGCAGCTCGCAGCACCCGAAGCAATCGCAACCGTTCGGGGTCAGCGGCCCGCAGAAGTTGGTACACGCCGTCGACTGCGCGTTGTAAAGCTGGTCGCACGTCATGCTCGAGCCCGGGATGCTCGCCGCCGTATTGTACTTGCATTTGGTGCCCGCGCTCGACTCCGGGTAATAGTTGGGAGCCACCTCGTGCGGGTCGCACTGGTGGCTCCAGTGGCAGTCGTCGTTGCCGGCGCCGGAGTCCTGATCGAAATAGCAGTCGACGGTGCAGTCGGGGCCGGACCCTCCGGGGATGCCGCTGATATAGCCGTCCTCGGTGTTGTCGCAGGGGCCGAGGCAATCAGGATCTTCGGAGTCGAGCAGACCGTCGTTGTCGTTGTCGATGAGATCGCCGCATTCGTAGGTCTTCCCCTGGCAGGTCACGATCATGGTGACGCCGGTGCCCGTGGTCGTGGTCATCGAAGCGCCCGTCGACGCGGTGCCCACGGTTCCCGAGCTCGCGCCGCCAATGCCGGTGGAATTTCCACCTGCCCCGCCCATCCCCACGGTCCCGCTCGACGCCGCGCCGCCGGTGCTCGTTCCCTCGGTGCCTGCCGAAGCTCCAGAACTGCTGCTGCTGCCGCCGCCGCAGCCGGACATCGCGCTAACCGTGGCGAAGGAGCCCAGCACGAGCGAGGAAATGAGGAGACGGGTTTGAGGTCGCATAGATGGTCTCTCTCAAGCAAAAGGGGACGAAACTGTCCCAGGCCTGGTGAAAACGGGAGTAGCCGCCTTTTTGTTCGAACGAAACGATCGTACGACGCCGAGACAGGCACCCCAGATTCACAAAGTACCGCAAAAGAAAGAGAAAATCCACGCAATAGCACGGAGGCTGCCGTCGATTCTCATCGATATACATCGACGAAGTAACCTGACGCACATGCCCCTGAATCACGGGTAGAATGGCGCCCCTGAGCCAGGTGAGACGCGTCGACCCGAGGCGATCCCCGAGCCACGAGACAGCGTCTCTCGATCACATCGCACCTCGTCGGATGCACGCAGATTGGATATTCAAGAGGCACCGATCCAGACCAAAGAACAGGTGAGAGGCTTGTCCAACAGCTCCTTTCGGCGCGAAACACTCACGCATTAACAGGCATTCTCCTGCGATCGTCCGGCGCTGCGGACTCGATGCGACCAGCCTCATGCATCGATGCGACCGCAGGGACAGGGCGTGAAGCTGGGCGCGCCCTCGAGCTCACGCCGAGCTCGTCTGGCTACCTATGAAGGGGGTGCAAACCACGCGTCACGCTGATTCTTCGTGGACACTGGAGGAGGCAGTGGTAAGCGCTCAGCCATGCCCTTCGAGACCATCGGCTCCCCGGCGCTCTGGGGTGGATTCCTTGCCTTCGTACTGCTCATGCTCGCCGTCGACCTGGGCCTTCACCGCAAAGCGCACGAGGTCTCCGTCAAGGAGGCGGCCACGTGGAGCGCGGTGTGGATCGCGCTCGCGGCCGGGTTCGGCGGGCTGGTCTACGGGTGGTTCGGGCGGGAGCGCGCGCTCGAGTTTGCGACGGGCTACCTCCTCGAGAAGTCGCTCGCCGTCGACAACCTCTTCGTGTTCATCGTGATCTTCTCGGCGTTCGCGGTCCCGGCCGCGCTCCAGCATCGCGTGCTCTTCTGGGGCATCCTCGGAGCGCTGGTGATGCGGGCGGGCTTCATCCTGGCCGGCGGCGCCTTGATCCAGCGCTTTCACTGGCTGATGTACATCTTCGGCGCCTTTTTGCTCCTGACCGGAGGGAAGCTGCTCCTCCACAGCGGCTCCGACGAGGCGAGCCCCGAAGAGAACAAGATCGTGCGCTTCGTCCGGCGGCTCCTCCCGGTTTCAAAGGACTATCACGGCGCTCAATTCACGGTCCTCGAGGAAGGGAAGCGCCGCGCGACTCCGCTCCTCCTCGCGCTCGTGACCGTGGAGATCAGCGACGTCATCTTCGCGGTCGACTCCATCCCGGCGGTCTACGCCGTGACGCAGGATCCGTTCATCGTCTTCACGTCGAACATCTTCGCGATCCTGGGCCTGCGGTCGCTCTACTCGCTGCTCGCCCGGATCATCGAGAAGTTTCACCTGCTCAAGGTGGGGCTCGCGCTCGTGCTGATCTTCGTCGGCGCCAAGATGCTCCTCGTCAGCGTGGTCAAGGTGCCCATCGCGCTGTCGCTCCTGGTGATCGCCCTGGTGCTCGGCGGCTCGATCGTCGCTTCGATCTGGTCGCGCCCCAAGGCCGCCGCGTAACCCGACCTCGACTCAGAACGTACCCAGCAAGGTGACGCCGCCGGGCGTCACGCCGACCTTCATCGTCGGCGACGCAAAGGCCGCTGCAGGCTTCGCGCCTTCGCGCGAGCCGCCGGCGATCGTGAAATAGAGCGTGATCCCGCCGGCCACCACGGCGCAGCCGGTGAGGATGTCTGTCACCAGCGCGAACGTCTGGGTCTTGCTCTTCGACGCGTCGAGGTCGTCGCGCGGCGCGGCTCCGGAGGTGCGTTGAGCCTTCAAATCGCTCGAGGCGCCGAGGGCGAGGACGCCGGTGACGACGGCGCCTGCGGCGAGGACGCCGGTGACCACCCAGCCGGCGACGGGGACGCGGCGACTGGGCGGCGGGGTCTCTTCAGGAGAGGTTACCATCACCGGAGCGGGCACCAGGGCGGGAGTCGTCGCGGTGCCCTTGGCCGGGTCCAGGACGACCGGGGCGACATTCTCGACCAGCTCGACAGGCACCTTCTGGAGCTCGGCGCTGGCGATCTCCACGACCTTGGTGACGCTGCCGAAGCCTGCTTTGGAAACGATGATGCGATGGCGCCCCGCGCTCACCAGCACCGTCTTGGGCAAAGGGGCCTTGCCGACGGAGACGTCGTCGATCAGCACCTCGGCGTCGGGCACGTTGACGGTGATCTCGAGGTTGGCGACGCGGGCCTTGAGCTTCTCGACGTCTTTTTCGACCTCGACGCGCCGCTTGGCGTCGACGCTCTTGCCGCCCTCTTGCAGGTAGCGCTCGAGGGAGTGCAGCGCGTTGGGGTAGTCCTGGAGCTGGAAGTAGACCTGACCGATGTTGTAAAGGACGGTGTAATTGGGCGCGAGCTCGTTGGCGCGGCGCAGCTCGATCAAGGCCGCCTGGTAGTCACCGTCCTTGAAGAGATCGAGCCCTTTCTTGAAGCGACCGGCGGCCTCCTGCTGCGCCGAGGCCGAGGCCGCGCCCTGGCCGAACGCGGGGAGCGACGGGAGCGTCAGCGCCAGAGCAGCGCAGAGGGCGAGCGGCCGGCGCCGCGAGGAGCTCGTCTTCATTTGGTGTAGGGGTTCGAGCTGTCGAGGGTTCGCCGCGGCTTGACGGCCGGCCTGGTCAACGCACCGTCGCTGACGGGAGGGCTTCCCTGGAGTCGTCCGGTGGTCTTGCCGATACTTCCATCCTTTTGGAGGGCGAGCTCGAGCACGACGTTGCGGTCGAGGGCGATCGTTTTTGACTGCGTGGCGTAACCGCGGGCGGAGGCGCGGAGCTGGTGTGGGCCGGGCTCCGACGTGAGGCTCCCGTTGAAGGGGTTCTGGTCGAGGGGACGGTCGTCGAGGAAGAGGCGCGCCTCGGGCGGCGAGGCGGCGATGCTGATCTCTACCCGCGGGGCGGCCGTCGGGGGCGCCGCGACCACGATCGTCGCGGCCGGCGTCGCCAGCGCCGCCACGGACACCGCGGGGCTGCGCGTGTTGCTCCACACGACGATCGCGAGCAGCCCGCACGCGGCGATCGCCAAGGCCGCCACGACCCCGCGTCGACGCGGAGGACCGTCGTCGGTGCGCGTCGTCGCGCTGGCGAACAAGCCCGACGTACTGGCGAACGGCTGCGACGAAGGGATCCCCGAGCCGGTGATCTGCATCGAGATCGGGCTGGCCTCGACGGCAGCATCGGGGACGGTCGGGTGGCTCCCCGTCGCGGTGACCGAGACCGGCGGAGCGAGGCTCGGGAGGTTCGGCATCTCGACGTTGACCTCCGAGGCGACGTTGCCCCGGAGCTGCGCCTCGATGATCCCCTTGATTTTGAGGCGATCGGCGTCGAAGCCCTTCGCTATCAGCTTGCCGAGATCGCGGACGGTGCCGCGCTCTTGCTGCGCGTCGAGGTGCGCGTCGAGGTCGGCCTGGAGGTCGAGCGCCGTCGCGTAACGATCCTCGCGATCCAGGGCGAGGCTCTTCAGGATGATGACCTCGAGCTGCTCGGGTATGTCGGGGTTGATCGAGCGGGGCGTCGGGATATCCCCGCTGAGCAGGCGCTGGAGGATGCTGAGGTCGGGGATGCCCTTCCAGAGGCGCTTCCCCGTCGCCGCCTCCCACATCATAATCCCGATCGAAAACAGGTCCGCGCGTCGGTCCACCTGCTCGCCCCGCGCCTGCTCCGGGGCCATATAGGCGACCTTGCCCTTGAGCACGCCAGTCCGCGTCTCCGACGACGAGCTCAGGGCCTTGGCGATGCCGAAATCAACGACCTTCACCTGACCGTCGTAGGTGAGAAAGATGTTGTGAGGCGTGACGTCGCGGTGAACGACGCCGAGGGGCGTGCCGTCGTAATCGGCGATCTCGTGCGCGTGATGGAGGCCCGCGAGGACCTCGCTCACCGCGCGGAGGTGGAGGTGGAGCGGGAGCCCGCCCGTGCGCTGGAGGCGATGAAGCACGCGGTTGAGCGGCTGCCCTTCGAGGTACTCCATGGCGATGAAGTAGCGCCCGCGCTCCTGCCCCACCTCGTTGGTCTGGACCACGTTGGTGTGGTTCAGCCGCGCGGCGAGGCGGGCCTCGTCGAGGAACATGCCGAGGAGCTCCGGATCCTCCGCGAGCTGGGGACGGATCTGCTTGAGCACCACCAGCTTGTTGAAGCCGGCGGGGCCGCGGACGACGGCCAGGAAGACCTCGGCCATCCCGCCGTGGCCCAGCTCCGCGATGAGACGGTATTTTCCCAGGCTGATCGCCCCCGTCGTCGTCGCTGTCCCTGACCCGTCCATGACACCCGAACCCTTCTCTACTCGTCGCGCGAAGATCGCAGGCCCGCGCGGCTCGTGGTGCCGATCGGATCGATCGTGCGTGATGCTAGCGAGCGGCCTTGCTCAACGCAATTGCGCTCACCCCCGCGGCGCGCCGCGGCGCTATCGTGCCGCAAGGCGCCGCGTCCGGGCGCCGAGGCACCGCTGGAAACACCTTCGTGGCTCGCCTTTTTCGCCTCCCTCACTTCACGTGGCCCATCCTCCCGCTGGCGCCCGCGATCGTCATCGTGGTCGGAATCACGACCGCGGTGGTGATCGCGCTGCTCGGGCTCTCGCAGCTCCAGCAGACGAGCGACGAGGCGTCGAGCCTGCGCGCCGCGGTGCTGAGCGCGACCCTCGCGGCGCGGCTCAGCAGCACCGCCCCGGGCGACGAGTCCGAGGTCGTGGGGCGCGCGGCGCGGCGCACGGCGGCGGAGATCCTGCTCGTGCAGAGCGACGGGCAGATCCTCGTCAACGAGAGCTTCGGCGCGCCCTCGCACGAAGAGGTGATGCACTACCTCAGCGCCGGGAAGGGCGAGAAGCGCACGGCGCTCGGGCGGGTGCGCTGGGCGGCGATCCCGCTCTCGTCGGGCCACGGGCGCACGGTGGTCACCTTCGTCGCCGCGCCGAGCCCGCCGCCGGGATCGCTCGGGCTCTTCAACGCCGTCGCCGCGCTCACCGCGCTGCTCCTCGGCATCGCCGTCGCGGTGACGTTCGCGTACGCGCGGGCTGCGCAGGAGGACGTCGACTACGTGCGCCAGCGCATCGTCGACATGGCGCGCCCGCACGCCGATCCTGCCGGCGAGCCGGTGCCGATCCGCTCCCTCGATCAGGTCGGCGTGCTCACGGCGGCGTTCAACCTGCTCGTGGCCCGCTTCGCCGCGGCCGAGCGCAGCTACCGCGCCGATCTCCGCCAGGCCAAGGAGGGCGATCGCGAGCGCAGCGCCTTCCTCGCCGGCCTGAGCCACGAGCTGCGCACGCCGCTCAACGCCATCCTCGGCTTCGCCCACGTGCTCGAGAGCGAGGTCGACGGGCCCCTCAGCGCCGAGGCGAAAGAGCACATCCGCGTCGTCAATCAGAGCGGCGAGCACCTGAAGACGCTGATCGCCGACGTGCTCGATCTCTCGGCGCTGGAGACGGGCCAGCTCCGCCTCTCACGCCGCCCCGTCGAGATGCGCGCGCTCGCCGATCAGGTGGTGCGCGAGGCCTCGGCCACGCTGCGCGAGAAGCCGATCCGCCTCGGCGTCAGCGGGCCGAGCGGGCTCTTCGCCTACGCCGACGCGCGGCGAGTGCGGCAGATCCTCACCAACCTGATCGCCAACGCCATCAAGGCCACCACGCAGGGCACCGTCACCGTGGAGATCGCGGCGCAGCCCGCGTTCGTGGCGCTGATCGTGCGCGACACCGGCGCTGGGATCTCGCCGGAGGACGCGGCGGCGATCTTTCAACCGTACCGACAGGGCGGCGATCTCCAGTCCCGCCGCGGCGGCGCGGGGCTCGGCCTCTCGATCGCGCAGCGCCTCGTGGGGATGCACGGGGGCACCATCGCGGTGGAGAGCCGCCTCGGCGGCGGCTCGACGTTCACGGTCTGCCTGCCGCGCGTGGACGAGGACGCGCCGGAGCACGTCTCGCGGCCCGACTACCTGCGCTCGGATCTGATCTCACGGCCCGACTTGATCTCGTGGCCCGACGCCACCCCGCGCCCCGAGCTGGTCTCGAGCTATGAGCCGCCGATCCCGAGCGAGCCGCCGCCGGCGCCGCTGACGCCCAAGAGGCGCGCGTGAACGACGCCGCCGGCCGCTTCTCTCAGCGCGTCATCGCGCGGCAAGCGCTGATGGGCCTCGCCGCGTGGCTGATCCTCGCGGCCTTCGCGCCCAAGCTCCTCGTCCTCGACTGGGAGGTGACGCTGGGCCTGCTCTCGGTCCTGACGCTCCTCACCGTCCTCGCGTTCGCGGCGAGCACGGCGATGGCCCTCTTCGTCCTGCGACGGCACAGCTTCGTCATCCGCGCGATCGGCCTCGGCACGAGCGCGGTCGAGCCCGGGGATCTCGCCCACCTCGCCGAGCTGCCGAGCTCGCTCACCTTTCGCTGGTTCACCGTGAGCTCGCTCTGCGCCGCGCTCGAGCTCGTCCCCGGCGTGCGGCCCGCGATGCTCGACGACGGGCGCGCCGTCAGCCTCTTCATCCTCGCCATCACCATCCTCTCGGCGGCGGCGATCCCCTCGTACGTGCTCATCCGCCGCGCCACGATCGATCTGCTCGAGCTCGCGCCGCTCGATCAGTTGACGATGCTCCTGGAAACGTTGGAGCTCAAACAGATCCCGCGGCGGCGCCTCACCCTGCGCGTGCTCCTCGCCGTCGCCGCGCCGGTAGCGCTGATGGGTACCGGCGCGGTGCTGGTGACGCACGCCCACCTGCGCACGCTCACCGAGCAGAGCCGCCGCACCACCGCGCTGCTGATCGCCCGCGCCTCGCTCGAGGCGGGGCCGGGCGCGGGCACGCTCGACCTCACGTGGCGCGGCGACGCGATCGCCGCGGCGGCAGGCTTCGGCTTCCTCGCGCGGATCGAGCCCATGGCCGTCGAGGCGACCGAGCCGACGATGAGCCGCGAGGCCGACGGGCAGCTGATGGTGGTGACGCCGCTCGAGCGCGGCCAGGCGGTGATCCATTTCTCCGCCGAGCTGACGCCGGAGGACACCTCGGCCGCCGTGGTGGTGGGCCTGCTCGCGGTGCTGATCGCCGGGGCGCTCGGCGGCCTCTTCGGCCGCGCGCTCGAGGACGATCTCGTGCTGGCGACGCGCAGCTTGCAGCTCCTCGGCACCGAGAGCGTCCTCCGCGGCACCGGCGCGCTCCTCGCCCGCCCCGCGCGCTTCGCCGTCGTCGAGAGCCTGGGGCGCGCGATCGAGGAGCTCACCGGGCGCTTCCGCGTCTTCGCCGCCGCCCAGGAGCGCGCGCTCGACATCCGCGCCGCGGCGCAGCGGATGCGCGGCCTGCTCTTCGCCAGCGTCAGCCACGATCTCAAGAGCCCGCTCAACGCCATCCTCGGCTTCGCCGAGCTCGTGGGGCAGGAGCCGCTCACCGCCGCCCAGCGCGAGAGCCTTCAGCTGATCACCCGCCGCGGGCGCGAGCTGCTGGCGTTGATCGAGACCATCCTCGACGCGGCCCGGGTCGAGGCCGAACAGCTCAACCTCCACGTGCGCTCGGTCGACGTGCGCCGGCTGATCGGCGAGGCGCTGCGCAAGGCGCGCGAGCTCTGCGGCGACGTGGACACGCCGATCGCGGTGGAGATCGCCGACGGCCTCCCCGCCGTGTCCGCCGATCCCGCCTACGCCACGCGCGCGCTCGCGGTGATCATCGCCCACGCGATCCGCGTCGCCGCCGCGGATCCGAGCGCCAAGCTCGTGCGCCTGCGCGCCGTCGCGCCCCCCGCGATCGAGGACGGCCCCTACCGCGAGCGCGTCGTCATCGAAATCGAGTACGGCAGCCGCGAGCTCGAGAACGGCGAGCTCGAGCGCCTCTTCGCGCGCCAGGCCACCGGCCGCGGCCAGGGCCTCACGCTCGGGCTCAGCCTCGCGCGCTCGGTGATCGAGCTCCACGGCGGCTCGGTCGACGTCGACGGTTCGACCGACGGAGCGCCGGTGTGCCGCGTGTCGTTACCATTAACGGCACCGGCTTGGCGGCCGCGTCTCTCTTCGTTCCCTACGCTGGGATAAGCGAGCCGAGGAGCTTGGCCGATCCGCGCGGCCCTCCTTGTGGCATCGTGCTCCCACCATGGAGCTCGATTTCAACACCGCCGGCCCCTGCTTCGCGGACGAGCACTACATGCTCCCGCCCGAACGCCGCCTCGGTCGCGTCCTCAAGCTGATCACCAAGGGCCAGTACTTCTCCCTCATCGGCGGCCGGCAGACCGGCAAGACCACCAGCGCCCAGTGGCTCGCGGACCACTACAACGCGGGCGACACCTACTGCGCCCTCTGGATCGACATCCAGACCGCGCGCGAGCGCCCCGATCCGGCGATCGCTTTCCGCGTGGTGCTCAACAAGCTCGACATCGGCGTCGAGCAGATGCTCCCCGGTGTCGCTGTCCCGGAGGAGCGCGAGCGCTACCTCGCGATCCCCGACACCGCCCTGCTCCAGTACCTCCGCGACCTCGCCGCCCGCGCCCCGCGCCCGCTCGTCGTGCTCTTCGACGAGGTCGACGGCCTCGTCGGCCCCGCCATGGTCTCGTTCCTCACCCAGCTCCGCGACGGCTACATCGCCCGCCGCAGCACCCCGTTCCCTCACAGCGTCGCGCTCATCGGCCAGCGCCAGGTCCGCGACTATGTCCTCAGCGAGCACGAGCGCGAGGCGGTTCGCTGGCTCGGCACCACCTCGCCGTTCAACATCACCGCCGCGCCGGTGATGCTCGAGTCCTTCACCGCGCCCGACGTGAACGAGCTGCTCGCCCAGCACACCGCCGCGACGGGCCAGCCCTTCGAGCCTGCCGCCACGGACCGCATCTTCGAGCTCTCGCAGGGCCACCCCTGGCTGGTCAACGCGCTCGCGGAGCGGATCATCGACGAAGACGTCGAAGACCGCAGCGTCACCATCACCGTCGCCCACGTCGACGCGGCCAAGGAGACCATCCTCCTGGAGCGCCGCACCCACATCGACTCGCTCATCCACAAGCTCGACGACCCGCGCGTGCGCAAGATCCTCGATCCGATGCTCGCCGGCGCCGAGACCGGCTACGACGGGCTCGACGACGACCTCACGTACGTGATCGGCCTGGGCCTCGTCCGCGTCCGCGCCGGCCGCGTCGAGATCGCCAACCCCATCTACCGCGAGGCCATCCCCCGCGCGCTGACCTACGTCCGCCAGCTCCAGATCCCCGCCGAGCCCGCCTCCTTCGTGCAGCCCGATGGCTCACTGGATCTGCCCAAGCTCATGGCCGCCTGGCGGACCTTCTGGCGCAAGGACGGCCACCTCGCCGCCGAGGGCTTCTCGTACCGCGAGGCGGGGCCCCACCTGATGTTGATGGCGTTCTTGCAGCGCGTGGTCAACGGCGGCGGCCGCATCGAGCGCGAGTATGCCCTCGGCCGCGGCGCGCTGGATCTCCTGATCGCCTGGCGCGACGCCCGCCATGCCATCGAGGTGAAGCTGCGGCGCGACACCGAGACAGAGCTCGACGCGCTGGAGCAAGTCGGGCGCTACCTCGACTCCCTGGGGCTCAACGAAGGGTGGCTGGTGATGTTCGACCTGCGCTCCACGCTCCCCTGGGACCAGCGGCTCACGAGCCGCACGCTGGAGGTGGGCGAGAAGCGCCGGCTGGCATCGTGCGCGACGATCACGGGGATCTTTTCCTTGGTCCACAGCCCCAGGAGCATCGGCCTTGTCCCGGGAAGCTCGACAACCGGGTCACGGCTTGCTGGATTCTGATACCGGCGCTCCCGGTGGTCACGCCCCCGACCGCTGAGCCCGACGGGCCCGACGTGAAGCGATACACGCGCAGGCCGGGAGGCTCCGACAATCTCGACGATGCCAGGCCATCCGGTTTGCGCGTCGATGACGCGGATCCTGCCGTTGGTCAGGTCCGCCACTTTATGGAGCAGCAATGTTCGCGGTGACATGAGCCTCGCTGGGGTCAGGAACCCCCAGCTTCGGGCAGACGGCTGTGCACGGACAACTTTCGCACCATGGCCGATGCCGACGCAAATCGCGCCGCGAAGCGCCGCCCGTCCCCGTTCGCCCCCCATCGCCCTCGTCGCACCGTCGCCACCATGCGTCCCCGCCCTCGAAGGCCTCCCGGATTGGTCCGGAACCAATCGCCCCCCCTTCGAAGGCCTTCCGGATTGGTTCGGAACCAATCGGCGAGGCCTCGCCGGGCCAATCCAGGTGGTCGCGTCCACCCCGGACCCCCTTCGCAAGGCCGATCCGATTGGTTCCAGCCCTCCACATGAGGCTTGACAGGGCAACCCGGAACGGTTCTCCTTTTCACACGTAGCGGGGGTTACCAACGACGGGCCGCCGCGGCCCGCAAGAGGAAGGGAGACCACATGCTCAAGCACTTGAATCTTGATGAGATGATCGGGATCACCTCACCGTGGGCGAACGACGCCGCGAGGAGGGCGCTGTTTCTATCAATCGCCGAGATCGCCGCTCTGCTCCCGCTGATCGCCGAAGTCCACGCCGAGCTGCTCTCGGCTCAACCGGCCAGCGCGAAGGTATCGCCGGCCCTTCAGCAGATCATCACCGCGGCGGACGCTGTCGATGCGGTGCACGACCCGCTGGCGCGTGCGGTGTCGAGCGGTATCGAGGCCGATCGCCACAACAGCCTCTCCGCCAAGACGCCGGATCCCAAGCGCGCCCAGTACGGCGCGGAGGTCCAAGCCAAGCTCCTCCCGCACGGGATGAACATCATCAATGCTTCGTTCCTCGCCGAGTCTGGCAACACGGCGCGCGTGGCGACGCTGCTCCTGGACGAGCCGGCGATCGGGAGCTACCTCGCGACAATCCCGGTGTACGACCAGACCACGCTGCTCGACACGACGAAGCGCTGGATCGCTGTGGGGGCCGAGCTCGGGGCGCTGGAGCGCGCGCGCGAAGAGCAAGAGGCAAAAGAGGCCACGAAGCCGCTGGGAAAGGCGGGGATGAACGCGCTCCGGGCCCGCTGGATCCGGGTCGTGGCGCTGGTGCTGACCAATCTGGAGATCTCCAGCGCAGCAGTACAGTCGCTCGAGCTTATCCGTGGTCCGGTGCTCAAGGCGGCTGATCGCGCGGGGAAGCGCTACGAGGGGGGCAGCGCAGCTCCGGTGGAGGTGCCGGCGGTCGCCGTGGATGGAGCAGCGGCGTTGGTAACGTCACCCGTGGTGCACTGAGGAAACCCCGCTGGGCCCATGGGGGGCGCCCAGCGGGGCTCAGCACACGGGAGTCGCTGCGGGTCAGGTCGCGTCAGGCGGCGGCGGGAGCCCGCGCGCGGCGTACAAGAGCGCCTTGGCGAGAGCCGCTGACGCCTCCAGAAAGATACGCTGTGCCTCCACATGACCCAGCCGCCGCTGCCGGAGCGGGAGCAGCTGATTTGCGGCGCACCTGCACCGTCCTGGCCTTGCTCACGTGCTCAATCCCCAACACGCGTGGCCGCCTGCGGAATGACCCGGCGCGCCCCGTCCGCGCCGAGGTAGCTCACCACCAGGCGCACCGCGCGAAAGACGTCGACCAGAAGCTTCAGCGTTTTCATGGAACCCCTCCACGCAGAGATTCCGCTTTCTGCGGCCTCCTGGGCACCAGGGACGTCCCGGCAAAAAGGCCCCGGATCTGCCTGACATCATGCGGTTGGCGGCCCCGGCGCGAAGGGATTTGCCCGAGCCCCTCGCGGTTCGCCGTCTCCGGCACTATTCTGGGGCCCCATGAGCAAGACGCGAACGGAAGTCCTCCAGGAATCGCAGCGCAAGGGCATCGTCGCGGGCGTCGCGACGGCGGCCACCATCGCGGTCGGCATCGTCGCGACCGCCCCCCTCGCGATCGTCTGCGCCGTCCCGACGGCCGTCCTCGGCTGGCGGTGGTGGAAGCACCGGGCGGAGAACGGCATCCGGTTTTAGCCGACCCGGCCCCCGCATTTTGCGGACGGCGGTTACGCTTCGGTCCCCGCTGCGGTACACCTCGCGGCGCCATGACTGAACGCGTGCTCTCCCCGAGTGAAGGCGGCGATGACGACCGCTTCGATCGCCTCTTTCGACCGAGCTCGCTCGACGAGTACATCGGCCAGAGCAAACACAAAGACAACCTCAAGGTCTTCGTCGAGGCGGCGCGCCGGCGCAAAGAGCCGCTCGATCACATCCTGTTCTGCGGCCCGCCCGGCCTCGGGAAGACGACGCTCGCGTACATCCTCGCCAAGGAGATGGGCGTCACGCTCCACTCCACGAGCGGGCCCGCCGTGGAGCACAAGGGCGCGCTCGCCGGGCTGCTCACCAAGCTCGAGGCCAACGATCTCCTCTTCATCGACGAGATCCACCGCCTCACCCCCGCCGTCGAAGAGAGCCTCTACCCCGCGATCGAGGCCTTCCAGATCGACATCATGACCGGCGACGGCCCCTACGCGACCACGATCCAGCTCGCCCTCAAGCCGTTCACCCTGGTCGGCGCGACGACGCGCACCGGCCTGCTCACCGCCCCGCTGCTCTCGCGCTTCGGCTACATCGTTCGCCTCGATTACTACCCGGTAGAAGACCTCGAGAAGATCATCCTCCGCAGCGCCCGCTTGCTCGACGTGCCGATCGATCCGGCCGGCGCCCGCGAGCTCGCCACGCGCTCCCGGGGGACGCCGCGCGTCGCCAACCGGCTCCTGCGCCGCGCCCGGGATTTCGCCGAGGTGCTCGGCAAGGGGGCGATCACCGCGGCCATCGCCAAGATCACGGCCGAGCGGCTCGAGGTCGACAATGCCGGCCTCGACGAGATGGACCGCCGCCTGCTCATGGTGATCATCGAGCACTACGAGGGCGGCCCGGTCGGCATCGACACCATCGCCGCGGCGCTGAGCGAGCCGCGCGACACGGTGGAAGACGTCTACGAGCCCTTCCTGCTCCAGCAAGGCTTCCTCGGCCGCACGCCGCGCGGGCGCATCGCGACGCGGAAGGCCTACGAGCACCTCGGGAAATCGATGCCGACGCCCAAGCAAGGCGACATGTTCTCGTGAGATCGCCCGGGCGCGCCCTCCGTCAGCCCGAGATGCGCTGATAGGCAGCATAGCTGTTGCCCAGGCTGTGCAAGAGAATGGTCAGCAGCGTCGAGCCGGTATAATACCGCACCAGCCCGAAGAACAACGCGTCCACCAGCACCAGCGCCATCCCCGACAGCTTGTACTGGACGTGGATCGCCGCGAAGATGACAGAGGTGATGAGGATCGCGCCGGCTGGATGCGCGATCTTGTCGCTCAGGACCTTGAACAGGAGCCCCCGGAACAGCAGCTCTTCGGACAGGGGCGCCAGCACGACCATCCCGAACACCCGGACCACCATCATGAACCGGGAGTACTTGTTCCCCCAGGGTACCACCGGGTCGAGGCCCAGCGCCTTCGAGGCGAGCTCTTCGGCCACGACGAGCGCCACGAAGATGGCCAGCCACATCGCGGCGTCGGTGAGCGCGGGCCAGCGCAGGTGGAAGTCGTCTCGCCACGACAGGCCCCGCAGCTTCTTGACCAGCATCAGCACCGCGAGGGTGACAAGCGGCCAGGCCAGGTGCGTCAAGGTCTCTTTCCACTCGCTCTTCATCGCTCCTCCTTCGGGCCGCGCGGCGCCGGAACGAGAGCTCACGGTAGCACCTCCTTCTCCCTTCCTGGTACACCGGATCAAGAGATCTGTACCAGGGACGCGATGGTGACCTCGTCAGGCAAGGACAGCGCGACGACGCGATCTTGCTCGAGCCCCCGAAGGATCGGCAGCACCGAAGCGGCAGCGTCGGCGCCCAGGGCGGCGCGCAGGTCTTCGAGCGAAGGAGCGGCTCCGGCGACGAGGCCCAGAATCTCGGAGGCGAGACCCGTTAACCGCTGGGGAGCTTGGTAGCGCTTGAAAGAGACGATGACGCTCTCCGGCTCGAGCTCCACGCGCTCGACGGCGTCGCCCAGGCGCACGCGCAGGCGTCGCTCTAGCCGACCGCGCCGCCCGTCATCCAGGTCAATCACGCGGCCATCCATCTCCACCGCGGGGAGGCCGAGGCGCAGACAGGCAGTGATCATGTCCGCCTCGCTCACCGGCAGGTCGCGTCCAAGCTGATCGTCCACGACGATGGTTCGAAGCGCTTCGCCGCCGGACCAGGCCGGTACCAGCAGCGCTGTCAGCGCCGATCGCAGGAGGAGACTGGCTGTCGACGAGATGACCGGCGCGACCTCCAAGGGGGTGCCCAGCACCCAGAATCCGGGCCCGCGCAGCGCGTGCCAGCTCCGCGACGCGATGATCTCCGGCGCGATCCCCTCCGATCGCACGATCGCCACCGTGTCACCGTCGCGAGACGCCAGGCTCTCTGAGGCCTCGTGAGTCCCCCGCGCCGCGCCGGTGACCAGATACGATGTCAGCGCCTCGGAGACCTCATCGCACAGCTTGGCGCTCGTGCTCGCTGCCCCGGTCCCGAGGATCGCCGAGGTGACCCGCCAGGCGATCGCCTCCGGCGCGGGGCTCGACGCCCAGCGCAGCGCAGCGCGGATCCAGGCGCGGAGAGCGCACGTGTGAAGGCCGCGGGCTTCATCCTGCCAGGCGAGGCAAACAGGGAGATGAAGAGCATCGCTGTCCGTCGGCAGGCCCGAGGCGGTCGCGAAGGCATCACGGTAATTTCGCTCGGCAGCATCGTAGTCGGCGTGGCGCCGGTGAAGCCGAGCGATGTTCATGGAGTTGATGTACCGGAGCTGCCAGCCGCCCCGGGAGACGCCCGCCAGCGCCGAGCGAATCTGTTCCTCGAAGGCGAGCGCCCCCTCCCAGTTGCCCGATCGAAGGCGATTGAGCGCGGAGATGTTCATGACGTAGAGATACTCTTCCAGGGCGCCGGTCTGCTGAATCAGCTCCCGGGCTTGCTTCAAGCACACCTCCGCCTCGGCGGGCCTGGTGCGCATGGTGAGCGCCCATCCCTTGGTGTGCCACAGCCAGCCTCGCAGCGCGGCGGGGACGCGCTCGTCGGGATCCGGGGAGCTCGCGGCCTCCTCGAACCGTCCGCTCGCGACCTGCGCTCCCTGGATCAGCAGCTGGAACACGGATCGCTCCGTGAGCGATCGGGCCAGCGGAGCGGCCCGCTGAAGGAGCCTGAGGGCGATACCAGCGCCCCCGATCTCCAGCTCATGACAGGCACTCTTCCAGAGGACGTGTGGGTTCACGGCAGCATCGCTCCCTTGGTAGCTCGCATGAGCCGCGAGCCAGGGAATCGACCGGGCGGTGATCGCCAGATGATCGTAGCGCTCCCGGGGGACCGCGCGCAGATCTCCGCGAAGCTCGGGGAGCACGAGCAGGCAATCGCCCGGAAGCTCGAGGAACGCCGCGATACTACCGTCGACCGAGCCCAGCGCCTCGACCACTGCAGGGGTGATGATCCCTGGAACCAGGGTCAACGCCGGGTTACCCACCCTGGCTGTCGTCGGCGCGGCGTCGGGCACCTCGCTCGACCAGATCACGCTCCAGTCGAGCGGCAAGACCGGATCCTCCGCTCCGCAGGAGACGAGCACCAGGCGATGAGGCGTCGCGCGCAGCGCCTGCACGAGGAAGCGAACGAACAGGGTATCTCCACGCTCCCACGGGATGCCGTGATGACCCAGCAAGATACAGAATGTCGTCGGCTCACGGCCCTTCACGGCCTCCTGGACCCGAGCGGCCAGCCGGAGGGCGTCGAGGGTGATCCGGTCGCCGAGCGTCTCCGCGTCGATCAACCGGCCAATCTTGCTCTGGGGCACGCCAAAGCTATCAGCGCTCGCCGGGGCGGCCTCCGTCGCCGCGGCGGGCAACCCCAGTTGAGCGCAGAGCTCACTCGCGATCTGGTGGCTCCGCCACGCGCCCAGGCTGAGATCCGCGGCGAGGAGGCCCCCGCCGGCGGAGGTGATCTTGCGCAACCCCGCGGACCGGATCCCGGTGAGGTGGAGTTGTCCTGGATCCCTGGTGAAAGTGGTCACGCTCGAATCTCCTATTTTCTCGCGCGCCGGTAGGTCGAGGTGCGGATCCGCGAGCCGCCCGGCGCATCACGGCGGCCGCTCCCAGGTCCAATCAGAAAGCATCCCACCTGCGACTCGCACAGGGGGTCAAGGCCCAGCCAGCGGCTGTTCGCCGCTTCGTCTCCCGAGCCGACGGCGCAGGGCGAGAGGCCGAGCGCGGTCGCCACCAGATAAACAGTCTGGAACAGGGCGCCCACGTCCTTGTAAATGAGGCTGAGGCCCAGATCTCGATACTTCCACATCACCTGCTCAAAGACGGCGGTGATCAAGAAGACGACCGAGGGTTCGCGGTCGAGCTTCGCGCCGGTGGCGGCGTTGACGGATCGCATCAAGATGTCCTGATGAGGGTCCCGCCTCCGGATCGTGATCAGGCGGTGCTCGTAAGCATCGTAGTGATGCGCGCCCGGCGCGAGCCCCGAGACATCGCTGCTGACGACGTAGATCTCCAGCGCAGAATGGGCGCCGGCGGTTGGGAAAGGTCGGAGCGCTCCTTCTCCCCGCTGCGCGTTGTGGACGACGCTGACGACCCGCGCCGCGTGGTGAAGCAGCGTCGAGAGCTCTCCGAGCTCGAGCGACCGTGAAGCATAGGACCGCACGCTCCGCCTACGCTGGAGGACGCTCGATAGGGACTCTGGCAGCGTCGGCGCGGGGCGCGGAAGATCGATGTACGGACGCCCTTCCAGGACTCTCGACTTGCGCGGCGGCGGGCCGGAGGGGAGCGGCTCGGGCCAGGCGCCGCCGTGAGCCGTCCGTCGCTGGACCGCGAGCTCCAGCGGATCCCAGGTGAAATGAGCGCTGCCCCGCTCCGTGATATCGTCCTCGACCTGCAAGAGACCAAGCCTGGAGAGGCCTTCGAGCTTTTCACTCCCCGCGAGATCACCGGCCGTCGCGAGCTCTTCCGCGCGGGTCCACTCTCCGAGTCGCGAGAGGAGCGTGAACAGCCTGGGATGGATTCGAAAGCGCGCGAGCGTGTGCGCGTGAAGCACCGTGGCTTCGTCGCCCGACCAGAGCAAGATCAGATAGGGGGAACGACGGTAACGCTTGCTCGTTGCCAGGCTCATGGGCAGCTCGTCCGCGGAGCGCCGGAGGTCCGGGAGGGCGCGCGGCGTCGCGGGGCGCGCCGACGTCGCGCCGAGGGTGCCAGATGTTCGGCCAGGAAGGCGAGCACTCGAGGCCAGGAGTGCCGCGCGGAGCGAGCGTTGCCCGCCCTCGAACCGCCGAGCACATGAGACATGCCATTCCGCTGGTCCACGATGGTCGTCGCGGCGGCGGGCAACCCCGGGGCGCGTCCGACCGCGTGGCCTGCGCCGGGATAGGTGAGGTGCCGATCGCGACCCCGCCTCTCCGCGCCGCTGAGCCGCCGCATCGCCAGCTCGCCCAGCAGGTGCGAAGGCCACATCCTGTCGTCAGCGCCGGAGATCAGCATCACCGGCCCCTGGATCCGCTCCACCGCGATCTCCGCCTCCGCCACCCGACGCTGATCCTGAAGCCCATTGAGAAAGAGGCTCTCTTGCGCGAACGGACCCGGCCCACCCAGCCGAGCGGAAGGCCCTGGAACAGGGAGGGCGAAGGGGAAAGGCACGCCTCCACGCGTCCAGGCGGGGCGCGCCCGCGGCGCTCCCGGCGTGTATCCGGGCCAGATGACGCTGCTGGCCGCAAAGCCCACCACGGCGCGCACCTCCGGACAGACGGAGGCGAAGAGGAGCGCGAGCTCTGCCCCTCGCGAAGTCCCCATCATCCCGAGACCATGAGGAGACACCTCCGGTCGTCTCAACAGCCATCGAGCCGCGGTCTCCAGGTACTCGAGAGGGATCTCGGCCAGCTGTGGGGGCAACCCCTCCATGGCAAAATAGGCGAGCGCCAGCGCCGCGAAGCCGTGAGACGCCAGAAGAGCGGAGAGCCCCTCTGCCTGGGCAATGCCCCCCTCTGACCCGCCGAGCACGACGACCCCCGGAAAGGGGCCCGAGGTTCCAGGCAGGAACAGAGTCGCCACCAGATCCTCCGTGCGCACGGGACGAGTGATGACGTCGGGCGCGACACGCAACCTGTCGAGCTGAATCTGCGCCACCACCCGGCTGTCGATCTCCGCTGTCACCGTGGTGGCAATCGGACGAAGGTCACGCGTGAATGGGCGTCCAGCCGCCGAGGCCATCGACCACCAGAGGCCAAAGGGATCGACGCCTTTGTACGTACCGGCGCGCGGGCGCTGCCTCGCTGGATCGATCGTCGCGCTCGAGGCGACCTCGTATTCTGCCCAGGACTCGTAGATCACGCCGACGGAATCGACGCTCGACGCGCGGATCCTCGCTGTTTGTCCCGGCGTGCCGCCGACGAAACGCAGAGAGGGTGGCTCATCAATCAAGCTCTCTCTCCGCAGGAGGACGAGAGCAGGCGCCTTGTCGCGCCCGGACGTCGGCGCTTGCTCGCCGCGGCGGTCCTCCGCTTCAGATCGTGGTTCCATGCGCTCTCCTCCCGTCGCGTCAGGCCAGTCCGCGACGCTCCAAAGATGCTCTACACGACTCCATTCTTCCGGACCTGGAGGTAGCCCCCCGGCGAGATCATGAACGGCCGGGTCAGCTTGTTCATGTAATCGAGCTGCGTGCCCGCCGGGGCCCGCCTGTCGAAGTAGCGTTTGGTGACGAAATTGGAGACCGAGACCCCGTCGATCTCGTAGCTGTCGTTCCCGACAGGATCGCAGATCTCCACAGGGGACTGACCTTCGGGGCCGTCTACCCAGAGGTTGAGGAAGCGATTCGTGAACCACTCGCACACCTCGTGCGAGAGCACGGAAGAGAGGCTGACGCTGCCCTTGAGCGCCGTGCCGTCGTGGTTCAGGATCGGCTTCACGAAGGCTCGCCCATAAGGCAGACCTTCCGGCGTGACCCGGTGGTAACCGAAGGCGCCCGAGTGGTCGGATTCGTCGAGCAACGTCAGGATGTCAGCGCCCGGCGGCACCTGCCTCTCGTCATCATAATAGACGATCGCCGCGGGGGTCATGTCCCAGAACGGGGCCACATGCATCTTGTTCTGGGACGCACATGCCCTGACGGCGGCCTGGACATCCACTTTTTCTATCAGGGTCGCCTTGTTGAGCAACGCCAGAAACATGATGCACCTCCGATTTGACTAGATTTCACCGAGGCCGTCACGAAACGAGAGCCCCATCCTCGCCGCGCGCTCGCTCACAGCTCGTCGCAGCGCGATCACGACCACTCGGCGGAGGACGTCGTCCATGGGCAAGGTTTGAGTCCGGAACAGGAGCCGCAGCAGGCCGAGGGCCTCGAACCAGCTCAGGTTCGAGGGCGGGAATCCAGCGGCGACGAAGGCCGCGAGCATCTCCTGGTGACTGCGCAGCGGGCCGTGACCCATGCGGGCGAGCGCGAGCATCCAGCCAGCGTCGAACCCGACAGGGGCGCTCCCGACCTCTTCCCAGTCCACCAGCATGACACCGCCCGAGCTCCACACGAAATTCTGAACGCTGAAGTCGCCGTGAGCCAGCGTGCGAGGCCCGTCCGGCACAGCACCGCGCAGCGAGGAGAGAAGGAGCGAAGTGTCCGCGTCCGCGAGGAAATGAGCGTCGAGCCGATCGAGCCAGATGGACTCGATACGACGCTCGGGCACCGCGGCGGAGTCCCGCATTCGCCCGAGGAGATCGAGCGCCGAGCGCCAGAGGAGATCGGCGTACCCTGAGCCAGAGGGCCGATGGGCTCCGTCCAGCCATTCGAACAGCGCATACCAGCACGTCGGATCGAGGATCACGGCGCCGAGCGCGCGAGGACAGAAGCGGTGCGGAGGCTGTGAAAGCTGCGCGATCAGGCCGAGGTGCTGATCGGGATCATGATCTGCGGTCATCCGCTTGACCACGACCTCTCCTCGTGTGGTGTGGACGAGGAAGGTAGAGCGCGAGAGGCCGGCTCGCGTCACGCGGGTGATCACCCCGACCCTCTCGGCGACGGCGGGCCAGGGGGGCTCATTCAGCCGAAGGTCACTGGACGGGTCTCCGGCGCTCATCGACAGGCCTCGACCTCCGCACGATCACGCCGTGCCTCGGCTCGCTGTATACATGTCTCGAGCTCGCGCAGGTCGACCGAGGTGCCGAGCAACCGACGCGCGGAGTCGAAGGACTGTCGCGCCTCCTCCAGCAGATCGGGAGCGAGCGCGACGGCGTTGGCGCTGCGATCGAGCCAGACCATCCCCGAGTCGGGCGAGTCGGGGAAGCGCTCCAGCCACTCTCGAAGCCAGGGGAGCGCCATGCCCGATAGGTTCCACTCACGGCACACGGCCGCGAGCTGGCGGAGGCGATGAGCCGCGAGCTCTCCCCATACCAGCGGATCTTCGAGCTCGACGCTCATCTGGAACGCGCGTTGATACTCGCCGCTCAACCTCGACACCTCGACCTCGTGGTGCTGTGAGCCCAGCGAGTGCAGCCCTTCGGCGCGCAGCGACTCGACACCAGCACGGAGCGCTTCGAGCTTTCCGCAGCTCGCCAGCAGCGCGAGGCAAGCGAGGCGTGAGCCCGGTGTCGCTCGTGACCGCGCGCCCTCCTCCGTCTTGGCCAGGAGATCTGTGGCGCCCACGGCGGTCTCGAGGGTGCTGCCCTGGGGGCGACCCATCCTACCGATCGTTGTCCCGGCCAGGAAGCGGCTCAAGGGCGCCTGGATTCCGAGCAGCAGCAGGGACCTCAGCTGATCTGGTTCGGAGGCGCTCTCGGGCGGGGCGCCCGCGAGGACCGCGCGCCGACGTGTGGCGTCCTGGAGATGAAGCGCGAACAGCTCTTTCCACGAGAAGCGGGTCAGCGGGGCGGTGTCGCTCAGGAGACCGCTCGAGGGCGCGCCCGGGCACGTGGGCTCCGGGGTCTCCTCACCTGCGCTCTCCAGCGCGCTGGAGGCCTCGAGCGCCGCTTCCAGCTCCTTGCGATAGAGGCGCCGCACCCGGCGTGGGCTGGACCGCTTGGCCTCGCGATGGCAGCGCTTACGGTTCGGCGGCGCCTTCAGGAGGGCCTGAATCGCGTCGGCGAGCTCCGATGCGGAGACGTCCGCGCCGAACGTCGTGGCGTCGACAGGCACACACGCGCCGGCCTCACCGATGACCTCCGGGAAGCCGTTCCAGCGCGTCCCCAGCACCGGGACACCGCAGCTCAGCGACTCGACGATCGATTTGCCGAACGACTCCTCGATCGTCGTCGAGAGGTTCAACAGGAGAGCTGCTCCGCCGAGGAAGCTCGCCTTGGCCTGCTCGCCGTCGATCAGGCCGACGAGCTCGACGCGATCCTCGAGACGCAGCCTCTTGATCTTCTCCGCGAGGGAGCGGGCATACGGCGACACGTCTCCGGTGCTCGAATCATGGATCGAGCCCGCGATCCGGAGGTTGACGCCGCTGACGCCGCGATCTCGAAGCACCGCCATCGCCTCGATCTGACGGTGCAATAGCTTCGACGGATGCATTCGAGTCAAGCTGACGAGATCGGCGCCGCGGCTCGCGCCGACCGTGGGCAGAGGGCGGATCGGGTGAGGGATGACCCGTGTGAACGGCGTCAGCTCGGGGCAGAGAAAGTCGATGACGCCGCGCGCGCTCTGCGTCGGTGCGACGATGACGTCACCGCTTCTCAAGAGGGGGCGGAGAAGCGCCCACTCGAGCGCATAGGCGCCCGGCGCGTGGGCGATCAACAGCAGCCGGATCGGCGCGCGGCTGCGGTTGCGCACGTCCATCAGGAGCGGAGCGAGCGGGATCGCCTGGTAATTCGGGCAGAGAAAATCAAACCCCTGCGTCGCCGACAGGAACGCGGACTGGGTCTCTTTCTCCTCGGGTCGGAGCTCCGCTCGACCGAAGATCGTGTCGAGCCAGGCTGCCAGACCGACCCGCTCGACTGACAGCTCGGGGGCGAGGCTGCTGGCAAAGGAGTCTTCGAAGACGCGCGCGCTGACGAGCGCGTCTTCGTTGCCGGGACGCAGGATCCGGATCATGACGGTCGCGACGCCGAGCCTTCACCGTCCCAGCGGGGCGCCGTGGGCTTCGACTCCTCTTGACTGCCTGCCTGCTTTGTCATCGCCGGCACCAGCAATTGCATCAGCGCCCGGCGGGCGGTCCTCGATCGGCTGAGCTCCGCCCTGAAGTTCCCTTCGGTGTGGAATCCCGCCTCCTGGGCCCAGGCGGCAGGGCTGATGTCAACGCGGCACTCCGTCCATTGCTGATGCTCGGCCACCAGCTCGGCGAGCGGGGCCCGCGCCGCCCCGTCGCGGTCGTCGAGCACTCCGTCGATCTCCAGGAGGGACTCCTGCGCTGCGGCCCGCGCCGCCCACTCCGTGTAGCGGTCCTTGAGCTTCAGCTCGTCCAGCACCACCTTCGTGGTGCGATCCATCCACAGCGCGAAGAGGAACCAGCGATGGAGGGCCCGGCAGTGCGCTCTCTCCGTCATCATCTCGCGGAACTCCCGCGGGCTGAGGTGGTTTTTCTCCAGCCACGACGTCAAAGCCCCCTCCTCGAGGAGGGCTCTCCTCTTCTGGAACCGCGCGCACTCGGCGTCGATCTCCGCCTCCGTGGCCTCGACGCCCAGGATCTCCGTGAAGGCGAAGACGATGACCCGGTTCATCGCGCCGAAGTTGAGCTCGTCAAAGTCGGGATCGTGCAGAGCCACGTAGTTGCTGATCGTCTCCTGCGGTAGCGCCATGCCCTCCTGGATCACGCGGCGATCGCGGTTGTAGAGCGTGTCGAAGAAGCTGGAGCGATTGAACGTGAACGTCTTGCGATGGGCCTCCGGGTTCGGGGGCGCGAGGGGCAGATCCCGGATGGTCCTCAGCAGCAGAAGGGCGTCCTGCTTCTTCTGATCGACGTAGCTCGCGCTCACGAAGCGCGAGAGGGCGTCCAGCGTTGACTGATTGAACCCTTCGTTCGCCGCCTCCCGCCAGATGGCCGGAAACGAGCGCTCGGCGAAGTAAATCCGCTTGCCAATGGCCGTGAGCTGAGCCCGCCCCGCGGCGTCGATGACGCCTGCCAGCTCGGCGGCGATCAACGTCGCTCGGATGTTGACCATCGGCTCGGACACCTTGCGATAGCCTTGGTCCGCGGGCGCGTGCGAGAGCGCCACCTCGTCGTCGTCCTGGAGCTCGCCCGAGGCGAACTGCCGGTAGATCTCGCCCACGCCGATCATGCCATACGTGCTGGTCTCGGCGGCTCGCAAGGCGCCCATGCTGCTCGCGCCATAGACGCGGATCCCTTGATCGAGCGCGTAGAGGATCTCCTTGTGCCAGACCGACAACGACTGCGAAAACATGCCGTCGACGAGGCCAATGACGTCCGGCTTGTGGTTGACGGTCGCCGTCAGGAAATCCGTCTGCTCCGCCGGCGGCAGGTAAACCGCGTCCAGCGTCTCCCGAGCTTCCTGGACAGAAAGCGACGGGCCGAGGAAGATTACCGTCTTCATGCTGCCACCTCTCTGTTCAAGAACGCCTTGGCGCGACGTCCAGCATCGTAGAAATCGAACATGTACCCTTCCAGCCCGGGCACGATGACCTTGACGACCTTGACCGGAATACCCGGAATGCTGAGGTCGACGACGATCACCTGCTTCAACCCGACGTTCTTGAGCCTCTGGAGCGCTGCCAGCGTGTCTCCCTCGAAGGTCGGCGTGGCCGCGGACAGCCGCGCGCGGCCGTCCACCGTCGCCACCATCGCTTGCATCGCCGGGATCAGCATCGAGTCGTTGGGCTGCTTCAGCTGGAGGTAGCTGTGGCGAAAGACGTCGTCCCGTGAGCCGGCGATGTAGATCGCCCGCGCCTGGACCGCCTCGGTGATGGCGCGGATCATGGCTACCTCGGGATCCAGGTGCGCGCCATAGCCGCGATATACCCCCATCTGACGAATGTTGAGATCGTAGATATAGGCCATGTAGACCGGAACGTCGGTGTCGACGGTGCAGTCGAAGAGCAGGAGCCCGACCCCGGCCGCCCCGAGGCGCCCGATCAAATCGAGCACGAGCGGGTGCTCGATCGTCTTTGAATCGACGACGGGTGGAGACTTCTTTCGCTTGAGCCAGGCGACGCGCTGGCACGTCACCGCGTCGCGCTCGATCACTTCGAACAGCCCAGCGTTGATGGCCTCGAGCAGGTTGTTCCCGGACGCGAGCCCGTTGGATGTGACCTGGAAGGTGTGGAGGTCGCGCGAGCGCTGCGCGCGAGGGCCCATGCAGACCATCCACCAGGGGACCGAGACCTCTTCTTGATTGATGATGTCCCAGCCGAGGGTCCACCGGAAGGGCCACCACGAGTTGAACAGGTTGTGCTTGGTGACGGGGAAGTCCTCGAACGGGATCCGCCCCCCGGTGAGCTGCTCATAGGGGAGCTGGAACGTGGGGAGATTGGCCTCTTCCGCGTGGAAGAGCTCGAGCGCCTCCATCGCGCCCGAGGTCATCGCCGCGTCCAGCGTGAAGCCCTTCCCCGAGCCGTTACTGAGGGTGCTGGCGTTCGGTCGGATGGCGAGCGTCACCGGGATGCCGATCCAGTCCAGTCCGGTGATGTTCGCCAGGCGAGTGATCCCGAAGGTCGGAAGATGGGGGCGAATCCGCTCGAGCGTCTCGGCCGGCGAGACGCTTCTCTGCGTGCCTCGCCAGAATCCCTTGATGGCTCGATGAGCTTCTCCACGATAATGGATCGCATCAGGCTGCGGATCCGCCCCCAGGGTTACTGCTCCAGCTCTATCCATGGTAGACATTCGAGTGCCTCGGTGGTGTGATATCCGCGGCCAGTCTCACCCGAGCTGAGCCGTGGAGCAGTGTGGTGAGTGACTACTCTACTTCAGCGACACGCGATCACGCGTCGCCGGAGCAAGCGGCGGCGGCGGCGCCGGCCGCAGCCGTCGCCACGGCGCCGACCCACTCCACCACGCGCTGGCCGCTCGCGTCGACCCTGGGCGCCGACGTGGCCGGCGAGATCATCTTGACGATCTCCGCCTCGATCTCCTTCTGGTTCGGCCCCACTTCGCCGGTGGTCAGCAGCCCGCTGCTGACGAGGATGGCCTTTCTGTCCTTCTGATCGGACTTCGAGAGCAGCTGCTCGAGCAGCTTGGGATCACTACCAATACGCGCGATCAACTTGTGAACGTTCATGATGGTTTCTCCTTCTGTCCCCCGCACGCAATTAAGACCCGAAGTTGCGTTTCGGTCAAAAGATAAATGCGCCCCGCGCGAAGTTCAGTGGGATATGAACAACAAGCACTCACCTGCGTATTCCATGCGTTAAAACGAGCATGAATCGAAGCGCGCGCCGACGAGTCACCTCGCGCGTAGACAGGCTGTCTGACGCCTGGATGAAGGCATATGAAAAGGGGACGATCAAGGCCTTGGGGCGAGCGTTCAGGAGGCCAGGCGCGGCGCGGTCCCGAGGACCCACGCACTCGGCATCTGCCCGGGGGCCGAGATCGATCCATGGAGTGCCTCATGATCGGTTGAACGAAGGGGATGAGTTGGGGGGTCTGAAGGCCAGACCTGGAACGGACGCGGATCAGCGCCGAAGCCCATCGAGCCCTGCGCAATGTTGTCTTGACTTGCGCGACGGATTCGTTTTTGCGGGTCGCACCCTGCGACCGCGACCGCGACCGCGCGGCGCAGCGCGGGACGCCCCCTTCGCGACCTCGCGGCTCGACAAAGTCACCAGGGGGTGACTTTTCCCGACCGCGTCGCCCCGGACAAACCGGGCATCAAGCGAGGATCGTCGCCCCGGCCGGCCTTCGCGCTTCTCGCTGGCCATCTTTGGCGGTTAAGCTAGCGATCGTGGCCCCTATCGCCCCGGTCCTCGTCGTCGACGACGACGCCGTCAGTCGCCATGTGTTGACGCAGGCGCTCGGCGCGGCGGGGCTGCCGACGGCGATCGCCACCTCGGGCTCGGCGGCGATGGACTGGCTCGCGACGCGCACGCCGGCGCTGGTGCTGCTCGACCTCGTCATGCCGCCGCCCGACGGCTTCGCGGTGCTCCGCGCGCTCCGCAGCAACCCGCGCACGGCCGACCTGCCCGTCGTGGTGCTGACGGCGCTCGACGCCGAGGAAGACGTCTCGAAGGCCTTCGAGATGGGCGCCGACGATTTCGTCCGCAAGCCCTTCCGCCCGGTGGAGCTCATCGCCCGCATCCGCGGCCAGCTGCGGATGCGCGAGTACGTGGAGGCCCTCGGCCGCAAGGAGCGCGACGCCAAGGTCGTCCTCGAGCTGACGCAGGCGCTCTCCTCCACGCTCGATTTTCGCAACATCCTCTTTACCGTCGTCCGCCGCATCGCCGAGGTCGCGCGCGTCGATCGCTGCAGCATCGTCCTCGTCCGTGACGGGGATCGGATCGGCTACGTCGTCGCCGCGAGCGACGACAAAGAGCTGCTCGATCTGCCGATCGAGCTGGAGAAATACCCCGAGATTCAGCAGGTGCTCCGCGACGGCGAGCCCCTGGTGATCGAGGACGTGGAGACGCACCCGCTCCTCGATCTCGTCCGCGCCGGGATGCCCAAGAACGGGTTCCGCTCCCTCGCGCTCCTGCCGATCGTCTTCGAAGAGAAGCCCCTCGGCGTGCTCTTTCTCCGCGGGCGCAACCCCGTGGCGCTCCGCGAGCACGAGCTCTCGCTGGCGCGCACCGTCGCCAACGCCACGGCGATCGCGCTGCGCAACGCCCGCATTTTGCAGACGATGCGCGATCAGACGCAGCAGATCACCTTCGCCCGGTTCGAGGCGGAGCGGCGGCTCAAGGCGCTCCAGCACTACGCCGACTTCTTCCACTCGGCGGCCGACGGGATCATCGTCATCGACAGCGAAGCCCAGGTGCTCTTCTCCAACCCGCGCGCGCACGAGATCACCGGCCGCACCGAGGAAGATCTGGCCTCCGGCATCTTCCACCTGCTGATGGATCCCGCCGAGCGCAGCCGCCTGGAGGCGATCCGCCTGGGCTTCCCGCGCGGCGAGTTCCCCCACATGGTGGACATCACGATCCGCCGCAACACCGGGGAGCGGCGCATCCTCAGCGTCAGCTTCAGCAGCGTGCTGCGCGAGGAGAGCGGGGCGATCCTGGTGAGCTTCCGCGACGTGACCGCCGACCGCGCCACCGCCGCGGAGCTGACCAAGACGAAGGACTTCCTCGAGCGCGTGATCGAGAGCTCGGTCGACGCGATCATCTCCGCCGACATGGCCGGGGTGATCCTGCTCTTCAACCGCGCCGCCGAGCGCATCACCGGCTTCGTCGCCCGGGACGCCGTCGGCAAGCTCAACGTGCGCGAGATCTACGCGCCCGGAAACGCGACGACGATCATGCGCTTGATCCACGCCCGCGAGCACGGCGGCCCGGGGCGGCTCGAGGGCTACCGGACCGAGGTCCACGCGATCGACGGCGCCGACATCCCCGTGCTCCTCTCGGCCGCGCTGATCATGGAGAACGGCAAGCCCGTCGGCTCCGTCGGCATCTTCACCGATCTCCGCGATCGGATGCGGATGGAGACCCAGCTCAACGCGGCCCAGGAAGAGCTGCGGGCCCGCGAAAAGCAGGCGATCATCGCCGAGCTCGCCGGCGCCGCGGCCCACGAGCTAAATCAGCCGCTCACCAGCGTCCTCGGCTACGCAGAGCTGATCCGGCGCCGGGTGGACGACACCGCGGCGGTGAAGAGCGCGGCGGGGATCATCCTCCAGGAGGGTGAGCGGATGGCCGACATCGTCCGCAAGATCGGCAAGATCACGCGGTACGAGACGAAGAGCTACGTCGGGGCGGCCAAGATTCTCGACCTGGATCGATCGTGCGACGACGATCCAAGCAGGCGGCCGGATGACCAACGGACGAGTGTCGGCGGAGATCGCGCTGGGCGCCTCCGAGAACGCGCGGAGCTCCGAAGCGCCAAGCGCAGAGCGGATCTCGCTGTCGCGCGATGTGCCCCCGGATTGGCTCGATCGGCTCCTCGTGGCCCACGCCGCGATCGCGCCGACGACGCCGCTCATGGACGCGACGAGCGCGCTGATCACGATCGGCGGCGAGGTGCTCGAAGACCTGGCGCTCGGCGTCTGCATCCCCGACGCGGACGGCCACCAGATCGTGGTGCGCCGCCCCGATCGGGTGAGCCAGGTGGGCGCGCCGGACCCGTCGCGCCTCTTCCCCGAGCACGACCGGGAGCGGACGATCGCCATCCCCGGCGAAGAGGGGGCGACGCTGCACATCGCCGCGCACGATCCCGAGCGCCTCACCAACGCCCCGATTCAGCTCTTCCTCGACCGCCTCGCGCAGGTGCTCGGCTCGGTGATCCGGACGCGGCGCGCGCTCCAGCGCTCCCCCTCGGCCGAGGTCCATCACCTGCAAGATCAGGTGATCCAGCTGGAGAAGCTGGCCTCGCTCGGGCAGATGGTGGCGGGCATCGTCCACGAGATCAACAACCCGCTCACGTCGATCGTCGCGTACTCGGACTACCTGCGAAAGAAGGGCGAGCGCTCCGGCGCCGACGTCGACGACGTCGCCCGACTCTCGCGGATCAACGAGGCGGCGGAGCGGATCCAGCGCTTTTCAAGGGATCTGACCGAGTACTCGCGCCCCCGGAAGGTCGTCCCCGCGTCGGTGCCGATCCACGACGTGATCGATCGCGCCCTCGGGTTCTGCGAGCACGAGCTCGATCAGACCGGCGTCGTCGTCGAGCGCAACTTCGGCGCGATTTACCCGGTGCGCGGCGTCGCCGAGCAGCTCACGCAGGTGTTCGTCAACCTCTTCACCAACGCCGCCCACGCGATGCGCGATCAGGGCGGGCTCCTGACGATCACGACCTCGATGCTGACGCCGGACGAGGTCGAGGTGGTGATCACCGACGACGGGCACGGCATCGCGGTGGAGACGCTGCCGCGGATCTTCGAGCCCTTCTTCACCACCAAGATCGACGGCCGCGGCACGGGGCTCGGGCTGAGCATCGTCCGCAGCATCGTCGTCAACCACGGCGGGCGGATCCTCGCGGCGCGGAACTCGCCGCAGGGCACGGTGTTCCGGGTCGGGCTGCCCAGCGCCATCGCGCTCGACGAGGAGGAGTAGCGCGCGCCCGCGCTACTTGCCGACGAAGGCGGCCTTGGCCTTCTCGATGAAGGCCTTCATCCCGATCTTCTGATCCTCGCTGCCGAAGAGGGCGGAGAACGCCTGGACCTCGAGCTCGCAGGCCGAGACCAGATCCAGCGTCTCGCCGCGGAGGATGACCCGCTTGGCGGCGGCGACGGCCACCGGGCCGCGCGAGGCGATCTTGAGGGCGACGTCGCGCGCGCGGAGGAGGAGCTCGGCGCCCGGTACCACGCCGTTGACGAGGCCGATCGTCAGCGCTTGCTCGGCGTTGATCATGTCGCCCGTGTAGATGAGCTCGCGGGCGCGGGCCGCGCCGACGCGGCGGACGAGGCGCTGCGTGCCGCCGAAGCCGGGGAGGATGCCGAGGTTGACCTCGGGCTGGCCGAGCTTGGCGTTGTCGGCGGCGAGGATGAAATCGCAGGCGAGGGCGAGCTCGCAGCCGCCGCCGAGCGCGAAGCCGTTGACGGCGGCGATCACCGGGAACGGCGCGGTCTCGAGCAGCGCGCAGAGCGCGTGGCCGGCGTCGGCGAAGCGCTTGGCCTCGAGCGTGGTCATCGTCGCCATCTCGGCGATGTCAGCGCCCGCGACGAAGGCCTTGCCCGCGCCGGTGAGGATCGCGGCGCGCACGGCGTCGTCCCCCGTGGCGGCGACGAGGCCCTGGAAGGCGGCGGTGAGCTCGGCGATCACCCGCGCGTTGAGGGCGTTGAGCTTGTCCGGTCGCTGGATCGTGACGACGGCGACCGCCGCGGTGCGCTCTACGGTGAGGAACTCGAACGTGGTCATGAGCCCGGGTTAGCAAGGCCCACCCGCGACGGGAAGCAGCTTCGAATCAGGGCCCAGGAGCGGCGATAGGGGCGGGCCCCGGCAGAGCCGGAGCCGCGGAAGGAGCCGGCGCCGAAGGCCCCGCAGGAGCGTCCGAAGAGCGGAGCTGGACGACGATCGCGGCGAGGATCCCCACGAGCGCGAGCGCGAGGATCACGGCCATGATCTGGAGGCCTCCGCTGGATCGCGCGGGCGCCGCAGCGACGGGCCGCGTCAGCGAAGGAGGCGGCGCCGGGGCCGGCGCGGAGGCCGACGGGCCGAGCGTGGGCTGCCGCGTGGGCGGCGGAGGCGCGGGCGGCGGAGGCGCGGAGGCGATGGGATACGGCGCAGGCGCGGCGGGATAGGGCTGCGAGGACATCGGCGCGCGCGGCGACAGCAACGGGATGGGGAGCGAGATCGGCCCCGCCGCTTCGCGCGCGAGGCGCTTGGCCTCGGAGATCGCGGCGGCCTCGGTCAGGATCGCGGGATCGAGCTTCTCGGTCTGCGCCATGGGCTCGAAGTCCTTGGCCTTCGGCTTTTCTTTCGCCGCCTGCACCAACGCTCGCACCTTCTCCTGCGTCTCGGAGCTGATCGGCACGGTCCGCGAGACCGGCTTGAAGACCGCCACCTGGGGCGACGCGCTCTGCGGGCCGGGGAGCGACGACGACGAGGCCCGGGCCGACGATGGAGGCCCGGAGAGCTGCGCGAGGCTCGAGATCGGCGTTTGCATCGGGCCGCTCGCGCGAAAGCGCAGCCCCACGGTGGACGCGCCCGGCCCGCTCGAGGCGAGCGGGTGCGCGACGGGGATCCGCGCGAGCATCGGATCTTCGAGGACCATCGCCAGCCGCGCCGCGAGCTCACCCGCGCCGGCGATGCGCAGCTCGATCGGCTTGAGGCAGTCGCGGACGATCGATCGAAGCGCCTCCGGCAGGTGGGGCACCATCTGATCGATCGAGGCCGGCGATGTGGTGCAGATGGTGAGGATCAGGCTGCTGTAGCTGTCGCCTTCGTGCGGCCAGGTGCCCGTCAGCGCTTCGAACAGGATGACGCCGCAGGCCCAGAGATCGGAGCGGCCGTCGACGGAGGAGGCCGATCGCGACTGCTCGGGGCTCATGTAGCGAGGCGAGCCGAGGACCGTGCCCGTCGCCGTCGCGTTGGAGCTGGATCCGCCGGCGAATTTGCCGATGCCGAAGTCGAGCACCTTGGGCACCGAGGTGCCCGAGGCGCGATCTCGGTGGAGGACGATGTTGTCGGGCTTGATGTCGCGGTGGACGATCCCGGCGGCGTGCGCGGCGGCGAGGGCCTCGGCCACGTCCTGCATCACGAGGAGAAAATCGCGGACGCTGAGCGGCGGATCCCCCGCGAGCGCGTCGACGAGCAACATGCCGTCGAGGAGCTCCATCACCAGGTAGAGGTTGCCCTCTTCGTGCTCGCCGACGTCGAAGACGTCGACGATGCTCGGGTGGTTGATCTGCGCCGAGGCGCGCGCCTCGCGGGCGAAGCGGTCGCGCGCGACGGCCGAGACGGCGACGTGCGCGTGCATGAATTTGATCGCGAACTCGCGCCCGGTCCCGGTGTGCGTGGCGCGCCAGACCTCGCCCATGCCGCCGATGCCGAGCCTCTTATCGAGCCGGTATTTACCCTGGATTACCTCGCCCGACTTCATCGAAGGACCGCCATGCTGTGTCGTCCCTCCCCTGCAGGTCAAGGGCAGGAGCTAGCTAGAGAGAGGAGCCCGTCTTCTGGCCCTTCTCGTCGTACACATAGAAGCCGCGCCCAGTCTTCTTGCCGTACCAGCCGGCGGCGACGAAGTTCTTCAGGATCGTCGCGGGGCGATACTTCGAATCCCCGAACTCGCGATGGAGGACTTCGGCGATGAAGAGCGTCGTGTCGAGGCCGATGAGATCGGCGAGCGCGAGCGGGCCCATCGGGTGGTTGAGGCCGAGGCGCGCGCCAGCGTCGATGTCCTCCGCCGTGCCGAGGCCCTGCTCGAGCGCGAAGCAGGCCTCGTTCA